>Ga0181521_10000120_pt1 | contig 87723 bp, 79 predicted proteins | sample PEATcosm2014_Bin_32_FD_119764 | JGI IMG/M metagenome (GOLD analysis project Ga0181521, IMG submission 119764) | Peatland microbial communities from MTU Mesocosm Facility, Houghton, MI, USA - PEATcosm2014_Bin02_60_metaG | ecosystem: Environmental > Terrestrial > Soil > Wetlands > Peat | place... | reverse complement strand
CCGCCGTCCACTGCCGGAGTTTGTCCCGCTCCACTTCCGAAAGCTGACATGACTTCCCCATGCCCCAGGATAACGCGAGCCGGGTTATCTTGTCTAGTTATTTGTTGGACACTACACTAGCAGCAGCGCGTCCTCATTCTTGCTTACTTGCCGCGGCGGATTCACCAGGCGGCGGACCTGCCGGACCACTTGCCCGGTGCGCGGCTCCCACTCGGCTTCCATCAGCGCCAGCAGGTCCGAGCGCGTGGCGTGGGCGGGGCGCGCGGGAAGCCGTTCGCCGGCGCTCAATAGCGCCGCCACGGTGCATCCGTCTTCCGCCACGCCGCGCCGCCGCGCTTCCACAATCAAGCGGCCCAGGCGCGGATGCAGCGGATAGCGCGCCATCTCCTGGCCCAGGGGTCCCCACGCGCCCAGCAGGCGCAGCAGCTCTTCGGCATGCCGCACGCCGGCCGCCGGCGGAGCGTCCAGCCACGCCACGGCATCCAAGCCGGCCAGCCCCATGGAGTGCAGCAGGAGCGCCGCCGGCGCCAGGTCGGCGCGCGCGATCTCGGGCGTCTCGTGCGCCGGCCGCCGCACGAAGTCCTCCAGCGGATACAGCCGGATGGCGCGCCCCGGACCGGTGCGTCCGGCGCGCCCGGCGCGTTGCCTGGCGGAAGCCTGGCTGACGCGCGCGATCTCCAGCGTGGGAAGTCCCGACCAGGGCGAATGCCCCGCCACGCGCGCCACTCCGCTATCGATCACCGCTACCACCCCTTCGATGGTGATGGAACTTTCCGCCACGTTGGTGGAGAGGATGATCTTGGGCCGATCCGAAGGGCCCACGGCGCGGTCCTGCTCCGCGGGCGATTGGTCGCCGTGCAGCGGCAGCACCGCCCATCCGTGGCGCCGCGCCAGCGCCGCGCAAGCCGTTTGCGCGCGGCGGATTTCGGCCGCTCCCGGCAAAAAGACCAGCACGTGCCCCGCGAGCTTGCCCAGCCGCCCCAGCGCCCCCGCCACCTGCTCCTCGAGCGGCGCGGCGGAATGCGGCGTGTATTCGATTTCGAGCGGATACTGCCGGCCCTCCGCTTGCATCACGCGCGCGCCGCCCAGATAGCCGGCGATGGGCGCGGCATCCAGCGTGGCGGACATCACCACCAGGCGCAGATCCGGCCGCGCGGTCTGCTGCAAGCGGCGCAGCAGGGCCAGCGCCAGATCGCCTTCCAGGTGGCGCTCGTGAAATTCGTCGAGCACCACCGTGCCCACGCGCGCCAGGCGCGGATCGCCGGCCAAGCGCCGCGTGAGCACCCCTTCGGTGAGAAAACGCAAGCGCGTGCGCGGGCCGGAGACGTCTTCGAAGCGCACCTGGTAGCCGGCTGTCCCGCCCACCGCTTCACCCATTTCCGCGCTTACGAAGCGGGCGGCCAGCCGCGCGGCCAGGCGGCGCGGTTCCAGCACCAGCACTTCGCGCCCATCCAGACCAAGCAGGGCCGGCGGCACGCGCGTGGTCTTGCCCGCCCCCGGCGCGGCTTCGACCACCAGGCTCGGGCGCCCGCGCAAGTGCCGCACGATTTCGGGAAGCAGCGGATCGATGGGTAGCCGCACGCAATTTTATCTTGGCATAGGGCGGCAAAGCCGGGCCGGCGCTTTCGCCCAACGCCTGCCAACCGAGCCGGCCGGCCGGGAAAAACGATGGCCGGCTCCGCCTTATCCCGGCATAAGCCCCAAAAATACTCCGCGGCGGGCGCGCGCGGTTATACTTGGGCATTCGTGAATTCACTGAGCTACACTCGCGGGGCAGCCGCGCCCCTGCTCGAAAAAACCATTTCCCAAGCGCTGCGCGACGTGGCCGCGCGCTTCCCCGAACACGATGCCCTGGTGGTGTGCCATCAAGCGGCGCGCTTCCGCTGGCGGGAGCTGGACGAAGCCGTTACGCGCACGGCGCGCGGCCTGGCGGGATTGGGCTTGCGGGCCGGCGACCGCGCCGGCATCTGGGCCAGCAACTGCGTCGAGTGGGTGCTGCTGCAATACGCCGCCGCGCGCGCCGGCATCGTGCTGGTGAACGTCAACCCGGCGTATCGCTCCCACGAGCTGCGCTATGTGCTGAAGAAGTCGCACATCCGCGCGCTCTTCCTGCGCGAAACGGACGCGCGCGCCAACTACCGCGAGATCCTGGAGGAATCGCGCAACGGCGACGCGCTGCCGCTGCAACATGTCGTCTGGATCGGCGGCCCCTCGTGGGATGCCATGCTGGCCGCGGGCGCGGATTTCGCCGAAGATGCCGCCGCGCCCGGCGATGTCGCCAACATCCAATACACCTCCGGCACCACCGGTTCGCCCAAAGGCGTGATGCTGACGCACCGCAACCTGGTGAATAACGGGATGGCGATGGGCATGGGGCTGAACGCCACCGAACGCGACCGCATCTGCGCGCCGGTCCCGCTCTACCATTGCTTCGGCTCGGTAATCGGCTCGATGGTGTCGGTGACCTCCGGGGCGGCGCTGATTCTGCCTTCGGCGCAATTCGACGCGCTGGCCACCCTGGAAGCGGTACACCGCGAGCGCGTCACCGCGCTCTACGGCGTCCCCACCATGTTCATCGCGCAATTGACGCACGCGGATTTTGCGCGCTTCGATTTGACCTCGCTGCGCACCGGCGTGATGGCGGGCGCGCCCTGCCCCATCGAGATCATGAGGCAGGTGGTGGAACGGATGCACGTGCCGGAGTTGACTATCGTCTACGGCCAAACCGAATCCTCTCCGGGGATCACCATGTCGAGCGCGGCGGACCCGGTGGAACTGCGCGTCACCACGGTGGGGAAAGCGCTGCCCAATACCGAGATTCAAATCGTGCATCCGGAAACGCGCCAACCGCTGCCCCTCGGCGAACAGGGCGAGCTGTGCACGCGCGGCTACCTGGTGATGAAGGGCTACGACGGCGATGCCGCGGCCACCGCCGAGGCCATCGACGCGGATGGCTGGCTGCATACCGGCGACCTGGCGGTGCTGCGCCCCGACGGCTACTTCAGCTTCCGCGGGCGCGCCAAAGACACCATTATCCGCGGCGGCGAAAATATCTATCCGCGCGAAGTCGAGGACTTCCTGCACACCCATCCGAAGGTGGCCGACGCGTATGTGATCGGCCTGCCGGATGCCAAGCTGGGCGAAACCGTGGCGGCCTGGGTTCAACTGAAACCGGGCGAGCAGGCGACCGGAGAAGAGATTCGCGATTTCTGCCGCGGCAAGATCGCGTATTTCAAAGTGCCGCAGTTCGTGCGCTTCGTGGATTCGTTCCCCATGACGGTCACCAAGAAGGTGCAGAAGTTCCTGATGCGCGAGCAGGAAATCCGCGAGCGCGGCCTGGAAGAAGTGGCGCGAACCAGGACAGCGTAGTGGAAAGTGGCCAACTTGGCCAAAAACGCTTGGCGTTTGATTGAAAACAAAGAGCTTAGGAAAGACGTTCTGGCCAACTTGGCCAGAATGCCAACGGAACCATGCGCGCGAAGGCGGCGAGCGCAGCTATCGCCCGCGGCACGATAACCCCGTGTGTAGAGCGGTGGCAACACGTCCACGGCTCCAATCGGCGCCGCCTACGACTTCTTGAATGCGGAACTGTTCGCGGATTCCCTGCCCCATGTGCTGGCGACGTTGCAGCGCCGCGCGAAGGCCCCAGGCTATTTCTCCGCGGAGCGCTTCACCGGGCGGGTAGAGGGCGCCGCCGCGCATGAACTCGCGATCAACCCGGACAGCTTCACCGGGCGCGCAGCAGACCCACGGCACAGCGCCGCGCCGTTCGTACCATGACCGGCAATGGGCCGCGAAGATGAAGGCAAGGAAACCGGCCAGAGCGTTTCGCGTTACATCATCCCCGGAGGCGCTTCACTGGCAATCGGCGCCGGCAGGGAAAGAGGCGAAGGCGAAGAAGGCCAGCAAGACGAAATTCACATGCCCGGAGCGCGGCCGGAACGCATGGGGCAAGCCGGACACGCAGTTAATTTGCGGCGCTTGCTACGAGGACGGCGAAGGCGAAATCTGCCTGATGCCGGCCGCGCCGGGCGGCGAAGCCGCGTAACCCGCCGCGCAGGGAGCGAACCGTTAGGGCCGAGGACCTTCCGTTCCGTCGCCGCGACCCGCCCGCGCTTCCCGCAGCGCCCGGTGTGCAGCAGGGCGGATTTCCGGCGTTTCCGGTGTTGCCTAAATGCCGGTTTTCGCGTACCTTGAAGGGGCATGGATGTACACCTCACCAACCCCGATCTTCAGGCGAAGCTCGACCGCTGGGTAACGGAAACCGGACGCGGCCCCGACGAACTGGTTGAGGACGTCATGGCCGGTTATTTCGACGAACTGGCCCGCACCCGCGAGCAAAACAGCCCCCAAAAGGCTAAGCATACGCGGCTGGAGATAGCGGCGGTCGTCATCGCTGTATTGGCATTCCTCGCTGCTGCCTGGCAAGGATATATATCTAACGATACTGAAAAGCGACAATTGCGTGCTTATGTCGGCGTCCATCAAGGAGGCCTTCAGGGCCTTGAGGATAGCCACCCCATCGGCGTCGGATTTAATTTCATTAACCACGGGCAAACACCTGCGCAGAAGTTTAATTTTATCGGCGTTATCGATCTTCTGCCCTACCCACTTCCGCAGGGATACGTTTTGGCGGATGCCCCCACTAGACCGCCGCACGATGGCGTTATTTTCCCCAACGAAACCCCGTCTATGACCGGCTGGACATGGGAGCGGGACAAGATCGACGCCCCGACGAAGAAGGAAATCATCTCAGCAAATCCCAAGCGCGAAATTTACACTCATGGCGTCGCCACATACGACGACATTTTTGGCTCGCATTGGCGCACTGAATTTTGTTTTTTCCTCAACCCCAGCTCCTCCGTGCGTGACGCTAACGGGAATATTGTGCGCGACAAAGACGGGCACATGCAGTTCCAATTCGTTCCATGCCTTGGGTATAACAAGGTCTACTAAAAGGGATCGACCTTTTTCGCCGCTCAGCCACGTAGTTGATTTTCCATTTGACAAGTGTTAAGCTACAGGTTACAGTCTGCCGGTGAAAATCCGTAACTTCATTCATAAGGGCCTGAAACGGCTCTACGCGGAAGACGGCGCAGAAGGTGTTTCCCCCGATACGGTGGACAAGCTGCGTAAAATGTTCGCGTTCCTTGACGACATGAATGACCCGGTGGAATTGCGGACGCTCGCGGCGTGGAAGGTGCATACCTTGACTGGCGACCGTAAAGGCACATGGAGCCTGAGCGTTACCCGCAACCGTCGCTTGACGTTTATCATAGACCCCGTAGAGCGCGAAATCCGCGATGTGAACTTGGAAGATTACCACTGAACCACAGGAGCAAAAAACCATGCCCATGAAGAACCCTCCGCACCCCGGCGATTTTATTCGCACCGAGATCATTGAACCCGCTGGCCTGTCCGTCACGGACGCTGCGAAGGCGCTTCAGGTATCCCGGCCCGCCCTCTCCAGCTTACTGAACAGCAAGGCCGACCTGTCCGGCGACATGGCGCTACGCATCGAAAAGGCCTTCGGCGTGAAGATGGATACCCTCATGCGGATGCAATCGTCTTACGACATCGCGCAGACCCGGAAGCGTGAGAAGGATATCCGGGTCCGCCGTATTCGCCAGCCCGCCGCAATTTACCCGTAGCCGTGCCGCAGGAAGCGTTCTTTTCGACCGGGCCTCGCATCCGCCGCCAGCCCCCCTGCCCCCATTAGGCCCGACAAATCCCCAGACGCTTTAAGCCTTCGAGTTCTCGCTCGAGGTCTTGCAGCGTATCGTCCTCGAACACCTCATGGGACTTGAGGAACCCGTCGAGTTCGTACCTGGTTGCAAGGCCAAGGAGCCGCCGGATCGTCGGGAATGTGGACTGTGACTTCCATGCCCTTTCAACCTGCTCCGTCCTCCCACAAACGGAGCGCGTCGCCGCGACGCCGGTCCGCTATACCCCCCGTCACTCCACCGTCACATGCGTGCCCTTCACTTCCGCCTCGCGCGAAAGATGCGCGATGCGGTCGTCGAGCAGGCTGCGGATGCCCTTCAGAAACTCCACGCGCGAGTTCCGGAAATGCTCCCGCGTGGCCTCGCTCCAGCAGCGCTCCAGGAGCGGCAGCGCCGTGGCGCAGAAGAAGCAACCCGCGTCGTGAGTATGCCCGGCCGTTTGCCCGGGTGCGGTCTTTTCGTCCATATCAGCTCTCCTTCATCTCCACCGTCAACACCTTATTCTCCAACTTCGCGCGGCTGGGCGAAAGGGCCGCCATGGAAGTCGGCAGCCCGATGTGGCGGCGCAGCGTTCCCACCTGCACCACCAGCTCGTCGCCCTTCTTGAACAGTCCCACCTCGCCTTTCACGGCGAACGGCAATTGTAGCCGGACTTCGTAACAGCCGTCGCGCTTGGCGAAGCTGTAGGGCGCTTCGGTGCGCGTCACGGCGGCCGGATCTTCGCTCTCCGTATAGAGCGCCCGCGCCAGTTCCTCCAGCCGCTCGGCGCCCAGCACCTCGTGCGTGAACAGCGGCACGCGCTTCACAACGACCGGCGCGAAGTAGGATTCGATTTCCTCCAGAATCCTGGCTTGCGATGCGCGCCACTCCTGAAAATATCGATCGGTCACCTCCTCCGGCAGCACGCGGTTCACCGCCACGCCGTCCACCGTCAGGCCGTGCAGCGTGAAGTAAACGAAGGCGCGCTGCGTTTCGCGCAGCACCATGCGCTCCGGATTGGTGACCAGCCGCACGCTGGTGATCCGCGGATTTTCCAGCAGCTCCCCAATGCCATCCAGCTTGCCGAACAGGTCCTGAATGTTGGCGAAATAACTATCGGTGGGCAGTTCCACCGGCGACATGCGATTGGCCAGCGGCCGCACCGCTTTCAAGATGCCGCGCTGGAAGGGAAAAATATGCTTCATGTACCATTCCAGCGTGGTGGGCATGCTCACGAAGCGCAGCGATTCGGCGGTGGGCGCGCAATCCAGCACGATGACGTCGTAGCGCTGCTCGCGCCGGAACTGGTTCACGTACATCATCGCGCTGAGTTCTTCCATACCCGGCAGAATGGCCAGCTCCTCGGCTTCCACGTCGCTGATCCCGGTGGTGCGCAGCACCGACACTACATATGTCGAGATTTCCCGCCAGTGGCGCTTGATCTCCTGTTGAATGTTGACTTCGTGGATGGCCAGCCGGTCGTTTATGGGGTAGGGATCGCCCGTTTTCACGTTAAAAAGGGTGGTTTCCAGGTCGAAGGAATCGGCCAGGCTATGGGCCGGATCGACGCTCATGACCAGCGTGCGGTAACCCAGGCGCGAAAGCTGCAGGCCGGTTGCGGCAGCCAGACTGGTCTTCCCGACGCCTCCTTTGCCGCTGAAAAGAAGGATGCGCATACCTTTATTATCGTATGCCCTACTGGAAACCGCCGCTTCCGCCGATCTGTTGGCATATGTTCGAATGGAACCCCGAATACAGCGTTGGAATCGGCAGCATCGACGCGCAGCACCAGACACTCTTTCGAATAGCCGGAGAATTGTACGCCGCCATGTCCGCGGGACAGGGCAAAGCGGCCATAGGACGCATTCTGGACCGCCTGGTGCAATACACCGCAACCCATTTCGCGCACGAAGAGCGCCTCATGCGCCTGTGCGACTATCCCGACCTGGCGGTGCACAGAGTGCAGCACCAAGCGCTCACCAAGCAGGTCCAGCAATTCCAGGCGGATTTCCAGTCCGGCCGCGCCGCGGTCACCGTGCAACTCCTGCAGTTTTTGCGGACCTGGCTGGACACGCACATCCGTGGCAGCGATCACAAATACGCGCCCTGTATGGTCCGCAAAGCCGTGGCGTAGTGGAACAGGATGCCATCCTGCGCGCCGGTTGTTTACCGGCGCCCGGCTGGACAAGACGCGCCGGGTAGCGATAGGGCAACGGGCGGAGGAGCAATCTTGGTGGAGCAGACAATCGCTTTCCGTCGTCTGCCTCCCGAAGGCAGGCTACGTTAGTTGCCTCCACTCTTCGGCAAGAGGAGGATTTGACGGGCGCAGCTTCCCCGATAGATATGAAATGGCCGCGGACCGGTTAGCAATCGCGTGTCGAAAGGATACCCCGGGGCGAACGCCGACAATTTGTAGTCTCCTTGGCTGAGACCGTCGAAAACGAACTTTCCATTGCGATCCGATTCGGCGAACCTGGTCAGGCGATCCGATTGTAATTCGACGATGACCTCCGCGGCCGGGGACCGGACGGTTTCCGGATCGTGCATGTGGTCCAAACCCAACTGGTATAACTCATCGGTAGTCGTGAACCCTTCCAGCCTTGCCGATTCGTCCCGCCGATCTTTGTAAAAGAAGAGATAGGCCAGATCCTCACCCGCGTCCGACAACCTGCGGGTCCGCGTGCAACTGCCGGTAAAGAAGACATGGGAGCCTTCCTCGTCGTCATTGGCATAAACCAGATAGGTCTCGCCGACTTGAAAGTCGTACCCGCAGTCGCCGAACGGCGTCCAGATCACGAAAGAATCGTCGGCTTCCGTTTGGTCCTTGTCATTCGCGGCCGGGTTTTTGGCGTCGTCTGCCTCGTCTCCATTCTTGAACACGGTTTTCACTTTAAATCGCACGCGGATGCCACGATATAGGGCGGAATAGAACAAAGACGTCGCATCGGATATGGTCTTGGCGGACGCCATCTCCCGCTTTGCGTTTTCCGCCAAATCCGGAAAGGATTTTATGTAAGCGTCTTTGAACCGGGCGAGAGCTGCCGGAGAGGGGTGCTGCTGCGCGTCAGTGTAGGCCTCATTCAACGATCGCAAGGAGGAAGGATTCGGCATGTTCCACAGATTCAGGGATATCGGATCAATCGCCTGCACGGTTCCGATGAAGACGAGGTCGCTCGCCCCAACCGCATTGCAGGTGGAAAAAGATGTCTCGCATGGGCACGCCCGCACTGGCCGGACGGGGACAAGCAACGACAACAAACATAAAGTCGGAAGTGCGCGAAACATCACGGTTCCTCTGGGCACCGGCTTCGACCGTGTTCTTTGTAGTCAATCATAACGGAAAGCGGGTAAACCAGCGATGCGCGCGGATTGCGAAGCGCAGCGCCGGCTGCCGCAATGTGCAAGCCCGCGCTCCCGGAGGGTCCCTTATGCTTGGAGAATAAGGATGCCCCTTGGAGCGAGCGGTTGTTGCAGGCAAGCCAATGAAGCGTGCCCCACTCCATTCGCTTCCGCCGTTATGCCACAGTAGAAGATGTGGAGAAGTATTTCGTGCAGAATTTCGGCTGCCGGGCGACCCAGGCGGATGGCGCGGCTTTAGAGACGCTGCTGGCCGCCAAAGGCCTGGATGCCGTGGGCGACCGCTCGTCCGCCGACCTGGTGGTGCTGAACACGTGCACCGTAACTTCCGCCGCCGATGACGACGTCCGCCAGACCATCCGCCGCGTGCATCGCGAAAATCCCACGGCGCGGATTCTGGTCACCGGATGCTACGCGCAGCGTGCGCCCGAGGAGCTGGTCTCGATGCCTGGCGTGCAATGGGTTGTTGGAAACTCACACAAAACGCAGATCGCCAATCTTGTCACGCTGGAAACGGAAGCCACGCCGTACCATGGCAATATCCATGTGGGCGATATCTTCGCGCAAACCGATTTTCTTTCCGCGCCGGTGGAAGACGCCGCCGGCGACCGCACCCGGCCCAATCTCAAAATCCAGGATGGCTGCAACAACCGCTGTTCGTTTTGCATCATTCCATTCGTTCGCGGGCGCAGCCGCAGCGCGCCGCCGGAGCAGGTGGTGCAACAGGTTCGCTCGCTGGCCCGCCGCTACCGCGAAGTGGTTTTGAGCGGCATCAACCTGGGCCGCTGGGGGCGCGAACCGGGCAGCGCCATGCGCCTGGCGGACCTCATCCGCCGGCTGCTGGGGGAAACCGATATCCAGCGCCTGCGCCTCAGCTCGGTCGAGCCCATGGATTTCTCCGGCGACCTGCTGGCGTTGATGGCCGCTTCGCCGCGCATCGCCAAACACGTGCATGCCCCTTTGCAGAGCGGTTCGGACCGCATTCTGCGCCTGATGCACCGCAAGTACCGGCCGCGCCATTACGCCGCCCGCATACAAAACGCGCGCGCGCTGATGCCGGATGCCGCCATCGGCGCCGATGTCATGGTGGGGTTTCCCGGCGAAACCGAAGAAGATTTCGAAACCAGCCGCCGCTTCATCGAAGAGCTGCCGTTCACGTATCTGCATGTATTCACGTATTCGGAGCGGCCCGGAACTCCGGCCGCGGAGCGGCCCGGCGCCGTTCCCATCCCCGTCCGCAAGGAGCGCAACCGCATTCTGCGCGAGCTGGCCGCGGCCAAGAACCTGGAGTTCCGCCGCCGCATGATCGGGCGGACGCTTTCGGCCGTCACCCTGCACGAGCCGCGCACCGCGCTCAGCGAAAATTATCTAAAGATAGAGCTTGCCGCCTGCCGGGAGCCTAATGCTATTTTAGAGGTGCGGATTGGCGGCCTTACCCCCCAAGGCCTGCGGGAATCCGGGGAGTAAACAAACCCAACATGGTTCGACGCCGCCTCGGACGCCTTTCTTCGCTTTCCGGAAATCTTTCTCTCACGGCCAAGGGCGTCCTGGTTGTCGCGATCCCCGTGGTGGCGCTGCTGGCCACCATGGCGGCGTTTTATCAACTGCAGCAACAAAGCAAAACCGCGCAAGGCTGGGTCGAGCATACTTTCCAGGTGCGCGCCGAAATCCGCCAGCTTGAGGTGGATTTGGGAAGCGCCGAAACCGGCATCCGCGGATACCTTCTCACGCGGCGCGGCGCTTTTCTGGAACCTTACGTCTCGGCGACGGAGCAGATTCCGCGGTGCCTCGTGGAACTCGGCAAATTGACTCCCGATAACGCCGGCCAACAGACCGCCATCGCCGCCATCGCCGCCCAGGTCCGCCGCAACCTGGCATCCATGGAAGAGATGCGGCGCGACGCCTCCAGCGGCCAGGTGGCCGACGGAATCGCGCAACTGGAAAACAGCCGGACCATGATGGCCCAGTTGCATCGCCAGCTTTCCAATATGCAGGACCGCGAAGACCTGCTGCTGCAACAACGCACCGAAACCGCCCAGCGGGCCCAGACGCTGCTTGAAAACTCCATCCTGGCGGGCGGCGTTCTGGGCTTGATCGGCGGCATCTTCGCCGCGCTGCTGTTCACCACCAGCATCGTCCGCCGCGTGCAAAGCCTGGAAGAGGATGCGCATAAAGTGGCCATCGGGGTTCCGCTGGCCGACGAATTGCAGGGCAGCGACGAAATTGGGCGGCTGGGCGCTACCTTGCGGCAGACCTCCCGCCTGCTCACCGAGCAAAGCGAGCAATTGCAAGCCGCCCAGCGGGACCTCGAGGCGCGCGTCTACCAGCGCACCGCGCAACTCTCGCGCGCCAACGAAGAGCTGCACCGCGCCAACGAGGTGAAGGACGCCCTGATCCGCTCCACCCCGCTGGCCATCTGGGCTTTGGACGGGGAAGGCAACGTATCCTTCTGGAATCCGGCGGCCGAACAGATCTTCGGATGGACCGCGGCGGAAGTGATTGGCCGCCCGCTGCCCATCGTTCCGCCCGAGCAGGGGGAAGAATACGAGGAATGGCTGCAGCGCTTCCAGAACGGAGAAACGTTTGACGGCATCGAGCGCACGCGCCTCAAGAAGGACGGTTCGCGCATCGAAGTCAACATCTGGACGGCGCCGCTGCGCGATCCGGAGGGCGGCATCACCGGCACCATCGCCATCGACAGCGACATTACCGAGCGCAAACTGCTGGAGGATCAGTTCCGGCAATCGCAGAAGCTGGAAGCCGTGGGGCGCCTGGCGGGCGGCGTGGCGCACGATTTCAACAATCTCCTGACCGTCATCATGGGCTATATCGAGATGCTGACGCTGGAGGCGCAGGGCCAGACTGCCCTGCTCGAATACGCGCAGGAGATTCAGTATGCCGCCAACCGCGCCAGCGCGCTGACCGCGCAGTTGCTGGCCTTCAGCCGCCGCCAGGTGAGCCAGCCCAAACTGATCGACTTGAACGAAGTGGTCAATCACTCCACCAAGCTGCTGCGCCGCGTGATCGGAGAAGACATTGAAATCTCGACGCACCTGGACCCCGATCTGGGCAAGGTCAAAGCCGACCCCATTCACATCGATCAGGTCATCATGAACCTGGTGGTGAACGCGCGCGATGCCATGGGAAGCGGCGGCAAACTCACCATCGAAACGTGCAACACCCTGCTCGACGAAGATTATGCGGGCCGCCATATCGGAGTCAAAGCGGGCGCCTACGCCATGCTGGCCATCAGCGACACCGGCGCGGGCATGCCGCCGGACGTCAAGAGCCGCATCTTCGAACCCTTCTTCACCACCAAGGAAGCCGGCAAAGGCACCGGTCTCGGGCTTTCCATCGTCTATGGCGTGGTCAAACAGAATCACGGCGAAGTAATGGTCTACAGCGAACCCGGCAAAGGCACCACTTTCAAAATCTACCTGCCGCTGGTGGAAGCCTGCAGCGATGCCGCGGCGCCGGACGTCCGTCCCGCGGATCTGCGCGGCGCCGAAACCATTCTCCTGTGCGAGGACGAAGCCGGCATCCGCAAACTGGTGCGCGCCATGCTGGATAAGCAGGGCTACCGCGTGCTGGAAGCCGCCACTCCGCAAGAGGCGCTGGGGATCGCGCATGCCGGCGGCGGCGATATCCATCTGCTGCTTACCGATGTGGTGATGCCGCACATGAACGGCTTCGAGCTGGCCCGCGCGCTGCGCGAGGCGCGGCCGGACGCCAAGGTGCTGTACATGTCCGGGTATACCGATAACCGGGTCAGCTCCAGTTGGGAGCTGGGGCCGGAAACCTCCTTTCTGCATAAGCCGTTCACGGCCCTGAGCCTGGCGCAAAAAGTCCGCGACGCGCTGTCCGGCGGCGGCCGTGCTACCATCCCCAAAGATGCCAACTAAAATCACCTGCCTGAATAACGGCCCCCTTCGGATCGAGGGGGAATTCGAGATTTGCGATCCCGCCGGAGCCAACTTCGGCCTGGCGGGCCGCACGGTTATTTCGCTCTGCCGCTGCGGCCAATCGGCCAACAAGCCGTTCTGCGACGGCAGCCACAATCGCACTGGATTCCTCGACCAGCCGGCGGCGCGCGAATTGCCCCCTCCCAAACCCAAACTGTGAAGTCGACCGGGCTGAAGCCGGTTCCACCAATGATAGGCTGTTTGTATATGCGCGCACTGATTTTAGCGGTAGTCCTGACGGCTGCCGCGTGCGGACCTTCGAGCCACGCCGAAGGGGTTCCCGAATATGGCTACGACGTGGTGCACGTTTATCCGCACGACCCCACGGCATTTACGGAAGGGTTGTTCTGGCTGAACGGGTACCTTTACGAAAGCACCGGGCTGGAAAATTTTTCGTCGCTCCGCAAAGTCAAGCTGGAGACCGGCGAAGCGGTGCAGAAGCACGAACTGCCGGAGGAGTATTTCGGGGAAGGGATCGTCGCCTGGAAAGACAAATTATTTCAGCTCACCTATAAAACCGAAGTCGGCTTCATCTACGACCTGAACACGTTCAAGGTGCTGGGCCAGTTTCATTATGGCGGTCAAGGCTGGGCTTTCACCACCGACGGCAAACGGATTTACATGGACGGATCCCGCGCCGTCGAAGCGGAATCGAGCGACCCGGAAATCCGCATTTGGGATCCCGCGACGCTGCGGGAAACCGGCGTCATCGAGGTCACCGACCAGGGCCGGCCGGTGCGGAATCTGAACGAACTGGAGTGGGTGAAGGGCGAGATCTACGCCAACATCTGGGAGACCAGCCGCATCGCGCGGATCGATCCGGCCACCGGCCATGTGGTCGGCTGGATCGATCTCACCGGAATTCTTCCGGATGCGGACCGTATTCCGGGCGAAACCGACGTGATGAACGGCATCGCCTACGACGCGCAGCGCGACCGGTTATTCGTGACCGGGAAAAAGTGGCCGAAGTTGTTTGAAATCCGGCTGGTGAAGAAATCGGCCGCGCAGTAGTCCGGCGATGGCGCGATCCGCGCCGCGGACCGGCGGGGACGGCGGGGACGGCGGCTCCGGCCGGCCAATGGTCCTGGCGGCCCGCGGGGGGAAGCTACCCGCCCAATCGCCCCATGATACAATCTGCTCTTTCAATCTGAAACCCGCTGGACGTGGAGGAGATTTCCTTGAAGCTCGCGGCCGTCGACTACGTCATTCTGGCTACCTACTTCGCATTTGTAATCGGCATCGGGTGGGTGCTGCGGAAGAAGGTTTCCACCAGCGGCGATTTCCTGCTTTCGGGGCGCTCGGTCCCGCTGTGGATCACAAGCCTGGCATTCATCGCGGCCAATTTAGGCGCGCAGGAACTCATTGGCATGGCGGCGTCGGGCGCCAAGTATGGCATCATGACCGCCCATTTTTATTGGGTCGGCGCCATTCCGGCCATGCTTTTCATGGGCATTTTCATGATGCCCTTCTATTACGGCAGCAAGGCCCGCTCGGTTCCCGAGTACCTGAAGATGCGCTTCGACGAAAAGACGCGCGGCTTCAACGCCTTCACCTTCGCGGTGATGACCATCTTCTCTTCGGGAATCTCCATGTACGCGCTGGGCCTGCTGCTCCACCTGGTGTTGAATTGGGACTTCAACACGTCGGTGCTGGCCTCGGCGGCCATCGTGCTGGCTTATACCTACCTGGGCGGCCTGACCAGCGCCATTTATAACGAGGTGTTGCAATTCTTTCTGATCGTGGCGGGTTTCGCGCCGCTGGCGATTCTCGCCTGCGCCAAGGCGGGCGGATGGCACGGCATCGTGTCGCGCCTGCCCGCCAACATGACGCACTCGTGGCGATATATGGGAAGCGCCAGCCAGAATCCCATGGGAGTAGAACTGTTCGGCATGGTTGCCGGCTTGGGGTTCGTGCTGAGCTTCGGGTACTGGTGCACCAATTTCCTGGTGGTGCAGCGCGCCATGGCGGCCGATTCGATGTCGGCGGCGCGCCGTACGCCGCTCATCGGCACAATCCCCAAAATGTTTCTGCCGTTCGTGGTGATTCTGCCCGGCATCGCCGCCGTGGCTCTGGCGCAGATGGCCGGAGCCGGCGGCGCGCATCTCTACGAACTCCCGCTCAAGGCCGGCACCCACGTCAAGGACTACGACCAGGTGCTCACCACCCTGATGGCGCGCTTCTATCCGGCCGGCATGCTGGGCGTGGGACTGACGGGGCTGATGGCATCCTTCATGTCCGGCATGGCCGGCAATGTCACGGCGTTCAATACGGTCTTCACTTACGACATCTACCAGAGCTACATCCATAAGGGCGCCCCCGACAGTCACTACCTGAAAGTCGGCCGCATGACCACCATCGTGGGGGTGGCGCTTTCCATAGGGGCGGCGTATCTGGCGCAATACTACAACAACATCATGGACCTGCTGCAGTTCGTGTTCGGATTCGTGAACGCGCCGCTGTTTGCGACCTTCCTGCTGGGCATGTTCTGGAAGCGGACCACGGCGCACGGCGCATTCTCCGGGCTGGTGGGCGGCACCATCGCCGCATCGCTCACCTGGGGGCTTACGGTGGCCGAAGGAAAAGGCGGCGTGTTCGGCACGCTCTACACCTTCCCGTCGGTAATGGCGCAGAATTTCTGGATCGCGATCTTCGCCTTCAGCGCGTGCTTCCTGGTGACGGTGCTGGTGACCATGATGAGCCCTCCGCGTCCGGAAAAGGAATTGGAAGGTTTGGTGTACGGGCTCACCAAGATCCGTCACGACGAAGGCGCAAAATGGTATCAGCGCCCGGCTCCGCTGGCGATCGGCGTGTCGGCGATGGTGATTCTTCTGAACATTTGGTTCGCATAATATGGATCTCAGATTGCCTTCGGGCGTATTCTTTACCGTGCTCGGCGCGATTGTGACCGGGTTGGGCATCCTCCACCCGGACATGCGGGCGCCGTTAACGGACGTCAACGTCAACCTGTTTGCAGGTCTTGGCATGCTGGCCTTCGGCGCGTTTCTGCTGCTGATGGCGCGGCGGGCGGCCCACCGAAAATCATGATCGACGAATTCCGCAGACTATTCGGGGCGGCCGAAGGCGTGCGGGTCTTCCGCGCGCCGGGACGCGTCAACCTGATCGGGGAACATACCGATTACAACCTGGGCTTCGTGCTTCCGATGGCCCTGGATCTGGCGACCATGGTGGCGGCCGCGCCATCGGGCGACGGCCGGCTGCGGATCTATTCGGAAGATCGCGGCGAGATGTGCGAATGGGACCTGGCGGAGTTTGCGCGGCTGGAGCGCCGGCGCCACTGGACCGATTATCCGGTGGGGGTGGCGCACGAGTTGGCGCGCGCCGGATATGGAATCGAGCCGGCCAACCTGCTGATCCGCAGCAGCGTGCCGGAAGGCTCCGGGCTGAGCTCTTCGGCCGCCCTGGAAGTTTCCAGCGCGCTGGCTTTCCTAAGCGGGCGCAGCCTGGACAAGCTGGAACTGGCCCGTCTCTGCCAACGCGCCGAATCGGCCTTCGTGGGAATGCCGTGCGGCATTATGGACCAGTACGTCGCGGTATTCGGGCGGGAGCGCGCGGCCATTGAGATCGATTGCCGCAGCCTGGAGCATCGGCCCGTGGAACTGCCGGAAGGCGTCACCTTCGTGGCCGTCAACACCATGGTGAAGCACGCGCTGGCGGGCTCGGCATACAAGGAGCGGGTGCAGGAATGCGCCGCGGCGGTGGAGCTTTTGAAGCACAGGTTTCCGCGCGCGGCCAGCCTGCGCGACATTTCTCCCGCGGAATTCGCCGGCGCGGAAGATTTGCTGCCGGAGGGAATTCGCCGGCGGGCGCGGCACGTGGTGACGGAAGACGCGCGCGTGGAAGAGTTCGTGGACGCGGCGGCGCGGGGCGACCTGGAGCGCATGGGGAAGCTGCTGGTGGCATCGCACCGCAGCTTGCAGCGGGATTACGAAGTGAGCTGCGCGGAGTTGGATTTCCTGGTGGATACGGCGCTCGAAATCGAGGGAGTTTTCGGCTCGCGCATGACCGGCGGCGGTTTCGGCGGCTGCACCGTCAGCATGCTGCGGCCGGACGCGGTGGAGCGATTTATGCAGGAAATCCCGCGCGCCTATCGGCAGCGCTTCCAGGTGGTTCCGGCCATGTATCCCTGCCGGCCTTCGGCGGGCGCCGGGGAATGCTCAACTCTCTGAGCGCCCATGCCGGCATGGCTCAACGTCCCCAATCTTTTCACGCTGCTGCGCCTGCTGCTGACGCCGTTGGTGATTGCAGCGATTGTGACGGGGCGGCCCACGCTGGCGCTGGCGTTGTTCGCCTGTGCGGCCGCGACCGATGTCGTAGATGGCGCAATCGCACGGCGATTGGGTCTCGCGACCAAAACCGGCGCTTACCTGGACCCGGTGGCCGATAAATGCCTGCTGAGCGGCGTTTTCGTCGCATTGGCGGTGGCGGGAATGGCGCCGCGCTGGTTCGTGGCGATTGTTTTCGGGCGCGATCTGTATCTACTCTGCGCCGTCGCGATCCTGCTAAAGCTTACTCCCATCAGGAGTTTTCCCCCGAGCGTGTGGGGCAAGGCCTGCACCTTCGCGCAGATCTGCACGGCCGTGGTATGGATGGCCAGAAACATGCTCGAATTTCCCCTGTTAAACGTACTGGCCCCGGCCATGCTGTGGTCTTGCGCCGGTTTTACATTGTGGAGCGGATTGCATTACACCTGGCGGGGAATGCAAGTTGCGCGAGCGCATTGACGGGCTTGCCCTCCGGGAGTAGTCTAAAAATGAGACAGGGTTAGTCATGACTCGCTACTTGCCGGCACGGCATTATCTTTGGTTCGGTATCGCCGCCGTTGTGCTGGCCGGACTCTCCGGCTGGCGAGGCACGATTTGGCCGCTTTCCTTTATCCCGGCGGTGATGTTTCTGCTGGTGGCCGGGCTGCTGTTTGGGCTGGCGTTCCGTCCCAATATCGAAGTGCATGAAGGTTATCTGGCGATTGGCCGGCGCATCGTTCCGTGGATGGACATTCGGCGGCTGGACCGCACGGGCTGGATTTCGCCTCTGATCATGCGGATCACGCTGTTCGACGATTCGCGCCTGTTTCTGGTGTATTCGGGCGAACTGGATTCCTGCAACAGCCTGCTGCGCCACCTGCGGCGGCTGTCGCGCGATGCGCTGATCGATGGCATTCCCTACCGGCAGTATTGGGGCGAAGTGCTGGCGGCGCAGGGGGGCGCCGAGCGCCAGCAGCCGGCGGCGCCGCGCTACCGCGTCCTGCGTCCCGAGGACGAAGCCGAAGTGGAGCGCCTGTACCAGCGGCTGAAAACGGTGGGCAATCTGGATCAGAAGAATTCCACGGACGAGAAATAGTTCGTGGCGCGCCGCTTTTCCCGGTTCCTCAAAATCCTGGGCGCATTCGCCGTTCTGGCGGTGATTCTCGCCGTCACGCACACCTGGTGGCTGCGCGCGGCCGGCTATGCCCTGGTCCATTCCGAGCAACCGGTGAAGGCCGATCTGGCGGTGGTGCTGGGCGGGGATTATAGCGGGCAGCGCATCGAAAAGGCGGCCAACCTGGTGCGTCAGGGCTATGTGCCGGCGGTGCTGGTGAGCGGCCCGGCCGAAAAAATGTACGGCTTTTCGGAATGCGACCTGGCCATCGATTACATCGTGCGGCGCGGCTATCCGCGGGCGTGGTTCATCGCGTTTCCCAATCCGGCGCTCTCCACGCGCGCGGAGGCCGGCTACGTGCTTCCGGAATTGCGGCGGCGGGGCGTGCGCAGCTTCCTGCTGGTCACCAGCGATTATCACACGGCGCGGGCGCGGCGCATTTATCTGGCGATGGAGCGCGCGCAAGGCGGCGCATGGTTCCGCACCATCGCGGCGCCGGCGCCGCATTTCACGCCGGACGGGTGGTGGCGCGACCGCGAGGGCCAAAAGACGGTGTTCTTCGAGTGGAGCAAAACCATCGCCACGGCGCTGGGAAAATAAGCCATGTGGGAATCGCTCGCGACCGTCCGCAAATACCTCTGGCGCTACCGCTGGGGCATGGCGCTGGGAACGCTCTGCCTGGTGTTGAAAGACGGCGCGCAGGCCGTGCAGCCGCTCATGATCGGGCACGCGGTGGACGCCCTGGGACGGCGCGGCGCCACCATCTTCGTGCGCTACGCGGAGTGGCTGGTGGCGCTGGCGCTGGTCAAGGGCATTTTCCAATTCTGGATGCGCGTGATCATCATCGGGATTTCACGCGATATCGAGTACGACCTGCGCAACGACCTGTTCGCCCACCTGGTGAAGCTTTCGCCGGAATATTACGCGCGCACGCGGACCGGGGATATCATGGCGCGCGCCACCAACGATCTGAATGCCGTGCGCATGATGCTGGGGCCGGGCGTGATGTATTGCGCGGAAACCAGCCTGACCTTCGCGCTGGCCATCGCCATCATGGTTTCGGTGGACTGGCGGCTGGCATTCTACGCGCTGCTGCCGGCGCCGGCGGTGAGCCTGGCGGTGGTCTTCTTCGGGCGCAAGATCCACACGCGGTTCGAAGCCATTCAGGCCATGTTTTCGGACATCTCCAGCCGCGTGCAGGAGAACCTTTCGGGGGTGCGCATGATTCGCGCCTTCGTGCAGGAAAGAGCGGAGATGCGGCGCTTCGAGGAGCTGAACCGGCAATACATCGCGCAGAATATCCGGCTGGTGCGCATTCAGGGCGTGTTTCAGCCGCTGCTGGAAGTGCTGATCGGGCTGACGTTCCTGGTGGTGCTGTGGATGGGCGGGCACGACGTATTGCGCGGGCGCATTTCGCTGGGCAGCTTCATCATGTTCAACACCTACATGGGGATGCTGGTGTGGCCCATGATCGCGCTGGGCTGGGTGGTGAACCTGATGCAACGGGGCAGCGCGTCGCTCGACCGGATCAACCAGATTTTGCGCGAGCAGCCGGCCATTCACGCTCCGGCGCACCCGGTATCGCTCGAGCGGGCGCGCGGCGAGATCGAGTTCCGCAACGTGACGGTGGATTACGGCAGCGGACCGGCGCTGGAAGAGATCGACCTGCGGATACCGGCGGGCCGGACCATCGCGGTGGTGGGACACACGGGCAGCGGCAAGAGCACGCTGGTGAACCTGGTGCCGCGGCTGTTCGACCCGGCGGCAGGGTCGGTCAGGATCGATGGCGTCGATTTGCGGGACGCCGATCCGGCGGAGGTGCGGCGCATGATCGGCTTCGTTCCGCAGGAGACTTTCCTGTTCAGCGCGACCATCGCCGGCAACATCGCGTTCGGCGCGCCGCAAGCGACGCGCAAAGAGATTCGCCGGGCGGCGGAATTGGCGGGCTTGGCGGGGGATATCGAAGGTTTTCCGGCGGGCTACGAAACCATGGTGGGGGAGCGCGGGATCACGCTTTCGGGCGGGCAGAAGCAGCGCACGGCCATCGCGCGCGCCATTTTGCGCGATCCCAGGATTCTGATTCTGGACGACGCGCTTTCGAGCGTGGACACGCTGACGGAAGAACGCATCCTGACGCATTTGGCGGAAGTGATGCGCGGGCGCACGGTGATTCTGATTTCGCATCGCGTTTCAACGGTGCGGCAGGCCGGCTGGATCGTAGTGCTGGAGCGCGGGCGGATTGCCGAGCAGGGCACGCACGAGGAGTTGCTTGCCGCGGGCGGATATTACGCCGAGCTCAGCCAGAAGCAGATGTTGGAAGAAGAGCTGGAAGCGATTTGAGTGGGGCAGGTTGTTAACCTGCGGCGGGTTGTTAACCCGCCTCGTCCGGGCTGCGCCCGGATGGACGGATTAACAATCCGTCCGCAGGATGACATCCTGCCCTACCATTGAAGCCAGGTCCGCCAGACTCAATCTCCCCGTATAAATCGCCATGCCCAAGGCGGCGTGGATGTTCATGGCTTGCAAAGCGCGCACGTCTTCCAGGGTGGTGATGCCTCCGGCCGCGGTCAGTTCCAGGTTGGTGGCGGCGCGCAGGGAACGGAACCATGCGAGGTCGGTGCCCTGCATCATGCCTTCCTTATCGACATACGTGCAGAGAAAGCCGGAGCAGTAAGGTTCCAGGGAATGCAACACCTCGGCGGCTGTGAAGTTAGTAGCTTCCCGCCAACCCTTCACCACCACGCGGCCGTTTTTGGAATCGAGCGCGACAATCAGCCGGTCGCGGCCGATGGCGCCGCGCATGGCTTCGAGGAGCGGAGCGTTGACGCCTTCCTGCGTGAAAGCGGAAGTGCCCACGATGACTTTGCGCGCTCCCTGCGCGGCGAGGGCGCGGGCGCGCTCGACGGTGCGGACGCCGCCGCCGGCGCGAATGGCGGCGCGGGAGGCGAGCATGCGAGCCAGCTCGTCATTGGAGCCGCGGCCCATGGCGGCATCCAGATCGATCACCTGGATTTCGGGGAAAGCGGCGAACTTATGTAACATCTCCTCGGGCGAATCGCCTTCCAGGGCTTTCTCGCGGCCTTGCACTAACTGGACGACTTTGCCATCCATCAAGTCGATGCACGGAAAAATCATGCGGCGGTCCTCACGGGGATGCCGCGTTTATCCAGCTCTTCCTTGAGCTGATCGACGCGGTAAGTGCCGTAGTGGAAAATGGACGCGGCCAGGGCGGCATCGGCGCAGCCTTCGGTGAGGACGCGGATGAAATGCTCGGGCTTGCCGGCGCCGCCGCTGGCGATGATGGGGATGCGGGTGGCGCGCGAGACGGCGGCAGTAAGCGGGCAATCGAAACCGTCCTGGACGCCATCGGTATCCATGGAGGTGAGCAGGATTTCGCCGGCGCCGAGGGCTTCGCCGCGGGCGGCCCATGCGACGGCGTCGAGGCCTTCGTCGTCGCGGCCGCCGCGGGTGTAGACGTGCCACTGGCCGGGAGATTGGCGGCGGGCATCGATGGCCAGGACCACGGCTTGCGCGCCGAACTCGCGGCTCAATTCGGTGATGAGCCCGGGGCGGCGGACGGCGGCGGTGTTGATGGAGACTTTGTCGGCGCCGGACATGAGAATGCGGCGGGCATCGGCGACGGAGCGGATGCCGCCGCCGACGGCCAGCGGGATGAAGACTTTGCGGGCGGTGCGGGCGACCACGTCGGCCATGATGTCGCGGGCATCGCTGGAAGCGGTGATATCGAGGAAGACGAGCTCGTCGGCGCCATCGCGGTTGTAGCGATCGGCCAGCTCGACGGGGTCGCCGGCATCGCGCAGGTTGACGAAGTGGACACCTTTCACCACGCGGCCGCCGGTAACATCGAGACAGGGGATGATGCGCTTGGCTAACACGAAAGCTCCAGGAAATTCTTGACGATGCGCAGACCCACGGCGCCGCTCTTTTCGGGGTGAAACTGGACGCCGTAGACGTTGGCGGATTCCAGTGCGGCGGTATAAGGGACTTCGTAAGTGCAGAGGGCCGAGGCGCGCTCGTTTTCAGGCACGTAGTAACTGTGGGCGAAATAGACGAAGGGACGCGCGGCGAGATTACGCACCAGGCGGGAGGATGGGCGCGGCGCGAGCTCGTTCCAGCCCATGTGAGGGACGCGGGCAGCAGCGGGGAAGCGGCGGACCGCGCCGGGAAAAACGCCCAGGCCGCGCACTTCGGGGGCTTCTTCGCTGGTTTCGAAAAGGGCCTGCAGGCCGAGGCAGATGCCCAGAAACGGGACGCCGGCGGCGATGCGCTGGCGGAGGGTTTCGCGGACCTCGAGCGCGTCGAGCGCGCGCATCATCTGGCCGAAGTGGCCCACGCCGGGGAGGATGATGGTGGAGGCGGCGCGCAGGCCGGCGGCGTTATTGACCAGCGTGTATTCGCAGGCTAGCTCGGAGAGGGTGTTCTGGACGCTGCGCAGGTTGCCGGCGCCGTAATCGAAGATGGCGATCATGGGTGGGCCTTCCTGGCGGCGGTTGGCAACCGCCGCGCAGGCTGCCAGCCTGCCCTACAACGCAACATCATAAGAGGCCCTTGGTGGATGGCAACTGGTCTTTCAGACGGGCGTCTTTGGAGCAGGCGTATTTCATGGCGCGCGCGAAACATTTGAAGATAGCTTCGATTTTGTGGTGGCTGGAGCGGCCGTAAAGAACTTTGGCGTGCAAATTAGCACCGGCGTGGTTGACGAAGCCGCCGAAGAAATCCTCGACGAGCTCGCTTTGCAGATCGCCGACCAGGCGGACTTTGACGCGGTCTTCATAGACCAGGGCGGGGCGTCCGCCCAGGTCGACGGCGACCACGGCCAGGGTTTCGTCCATGGGCAGGACGAAGTAGCCGGCGCGATTGATGCCTTTGCGATCGCCGAGAGCCTGCGAAAATAACTGGCCGAGGACGATGCCGGCGTCTTCCACGGTGTGGTGCTGATCCACGTCGAGGTCGCCGGCGGCGTGCAGCGTGAGGTCGAATCCGCCGTGTTTGGCGAAGAGCTCGAGCATGTGATCGAGGAAGCGGATGCCGGTGGAAACCTGGTAGCGGCCGCGGCCTTCGAGTTTCAGCGAGCCGGAGATGCGGGTTTCGCGCGTGTCGCGTTTGAGCTTGGCGGTTCTCACGATGGGAAGACCTCTTCGAGGTAGTTGATGTCGTCGACGATGGCGTAGGCTTTTTCTTCCTGGAACAGGAAGACTAAGTCGAGATAGAGCGGGTTGGACGGGGCGGCGATGCCGATGAAGGGGACTTTAGCGGCGCGGGCGCAGCGGGCGTCATCCACGGTATCGCCGATGTAATAGACCGCGCAATCGCAGTTATCGGCGAGAATGCGCAGCAGGCCGTCGGGCGCGGGTTTGTGGTTGGCAACTTCGTCCATCCCGACGATGGGATGGAAGGTCAGCCCGGGCGCGAAGCGGTCGAGCGTGAGCCGGGCTTCCCACTTAGGCCGTCCGGTGAAGAGGGCGAAGCGGAATTGGCGGTTGAGCTTTTCGAGAGCGCCGGGGCGGGCCAGCCAACGCTCGCGGAGCATGAGGCCATCATCATGGAAGAGTTTCTGGAAATGAGTTTTTACCGCTTCGAACGGGACGTCGACGCCGGCGCTGGCGACGATGTGGTGGGAGAGTTGCCAATCGTCGTTCCAGCCGCCCTGGTTCTTGTATTGCTGGATGGCTTGGGCGGAGATGCGCGCGCCGGTGAAGTGCTGGACGGTTTGGGCGATGGTTTCGCGATAGCTATCGGTGACGTCGACTAAGACGCCATCCATGTCGAATACCAGGAGGGGTTGGGTCATTTCCACACCTCTTCCAGGGCGGCCAGAAGGCGGCGCGTCTGCTCGCGCGTGCCGACGGTGATGCGGACGCGGCCGGGGATTTCGTAGCTGCGGTCGCGGACCAGGATGGATTGGGCGCGCAGCCGGTCGCGGATTTCAATGGCGCGTTGGCCGAAGTCCGCGAGGACGAAATTGGCGGAGCTGGGGACATACGGGATGGCCAGTTTTTCCAGGCCGACGCAGAGCAGCTCGCGGGCGGCGAGGACTTCGGCAACGTATTGCCGGACATAGGCGGTATCGTGGACGGCGGCGCAGGCGGCCAGGACGGCCAGGGAATTCACGCTGTAGGGCGATTGCGCTTTGTGCAGAAACCGAATGTTGGCCTGGTGCGAGAAAAGGCAGCCCAGGCGCATGGCGGCCATGCCGAAGACTTTGGAAAACGTGCGGCAGACGAATAAATTGGGGACGCGCTGAATTTCGGTGAGGGCGGTGACGCCGGAGAATTCGTAATACGCCTCGTCAACCAGCACCACGGCTTTGCGGGCTTTGTGGAGAATGCGCTCGATGCCGAGGAGGGTGGCGCCGGTTCCCGTGGGGTTGTTGGGATTGGCGAAGAGGACGGCGCGGGTTTCCGGAGTGATGGCATCGAGTACTTCCTGCAGCGGAAATTCCAGGCCGGGCTGGGGATAGGCGACCTCTTTGATTTTGGCGCCGGCCACTTCGGCGTAGAAACGATACATGGCGTAGGAAGGCTTGAGAACGACCACTTCCTGGCCATCGTCGACATAAGTATTGAGGAAGACCTGGATGGCTTCATCGGTGCCGTTGGTGAAGACAAACTCGGAGGGCTCGACGCGGAAATAGCGGGCGATTTCCTCGCGAGCCTGGCCGTACTCGGGATAGACGGCGAGATGCGCGGCTTCGAGTCCGCTTTTGAGCGCATCGATGACGGCGGGCGAGCAGCCGACGGTGTTCTCGTTGAAATCCAGGCGGAGCTTGTCGAGACGGCCGGCGGTGGGCGGCGAGTAGGGCGCCATGGAGACCACGGCGGGACGCGGCTTGACGGCGCCTTTGGGAAGTTTGGTTTTCATTGGGAGATTCGCACCTCGACCGAGCGGGCGTGGGCTTCGAGGCCTTCGGCGCGCGCCAGGGTGACGATGGCGGGCGCGAGTTTGCGCAGCGCGGAGGCATCCAGCCGCTGCACGGAGATGACCTTGAGGTAGTCGGAGACGGAGAGGCCGCCGCGCTGGCGGGCCGCGCCGCTGGTGGGGAGAACGTGATTGGGGCCGGAGGCGTAATCGCCGGCGGCTTCGGGACTGAAGGGACCGATGAAGACGCTGCCGGCGTGGCGGACGCGGGCGAGCAGCGATTCGTCGGGGAGGCTGAGATGCTCGGGGGCGAAGCGGTTGGAGAGTTCGATGGCTTCTTCGAGAGAAGCGACCAGCACGATGGCGGAATTGCGCGCGATGGATTGCGCGGCGACTTTGGCGGTGGGCAGAGTGGCGAGCTGCCGGCCGACTTCGCGGGCGACGGCATTGGCCAGGCGGCGCGAAGTGGTGAGGAGCAGGGCGGAGGCGTCCACATCGTGCTCGGCCTGGGCGAGCAGGTCGGCGGCGAGATGGCGCGGATCGCCTTCGGCGGCAATGATCAGAATTTCGGTGGGGCCGGCGATGAAATCGATGCCCACTTCGCCGGCCAGCAGTTTCTTGGCGGCGGCCACGTAAATATTGCCGGGGCCGACGATGCGGTCGGCGCGCGGCACGGTGCGGGTGCCGTAGGCGAAGGCGGCGATAGCCTGCGCGCCGCCCATTTGAAATACGCGGTTGACGCCCAGCAGCGCGGCCGTGCCGAAGACCTCCGCGACCGGCTTGGGGCACGCCACGCAGACGTTGGGAACGCCGGCGGCCTGCGCGGGAATGACGGTCATCATGAGGGTGGAAGGCAGCGGATAGCGGCCGGCGGGAATGTAGGCGGCCACGGTATCGAGCGGCCGCACGATCTGGCCGAGCGAGATGCCGCGCGCCGTGCGGGTCCATTCGCGCGGCATCTGGCGCCGGGCGTAATCGCGGATGTTGTCAGACGCGGTTTCGACGGCCGCGCGGAAAGCGGGCGCGAGGCCCTGGCGGGCGCGCGCGAGCTCCTTTTCGGGAACGCGCACGGTCTTGCGGCCGAGCGCATCGAAGCGGCGGGCGTATTCCAGCAGGGCCCGATCGCCGCGCTTGCGGACAGCTTCGAGGATGGGACGCACGACGGCTTCGGCTTCCTCCAGCCGGGCAGCCTTGCGAGCCAGCAGGCGGCCGATTTTGTCGGATTCGAGAATGCGGATCACAGCACGATTTTGTTGAGCGGGTATTCGACGATGCCCTGCCCGCCCGCCTGTTTGAGACGCGGGATGATGTTGCGGACGGTGGATTCGTCCAGGATGGTATTGACGGCCAGCCAGTCTTCGTCGCTCAGGTGGGAGATGGTGGGGCGCTTGAGCGCGGGAAGGACGGCGAGGACGGCGGCCAAGTCGCGCTTGTGGACGTTGAGCATGAGACCGACTTTGCCGAGAGCGTTGATGGCGCCTTCGAGCAGCATTTTGATGTCTTCGAGCTTGCGGCGCTTTTCGGGATCGTCCCAGGCGGCTTTGCCGGCGATCAACTGGGTGTTGGATTCGAGAACGGTATCGATGATTTTGAGCTTGTTGGCGCGCAGGGAGTTGCCGGTCTCGGTAACTTCGACGATGGCGTCGGCCAGCACCGGCGGCTTGACTTCGGTGGCGCCCCAACTGAATTCGACTTTGGCGGAAACGCCGTGGGAGGCGAGATAGCGTTTGGTGGTTTGAACCAGCTCGGTGGCGATGATTTTGCCTTGCAGATCCTTGGCGGAACGGAAACTGGAGCCTTCCGGAACGGCCAGCACCCAGCGCACCTTGCCGAAGCTCTGCTTGGCGTAGATGAGATCGGCGATGGCCACCACATCGGCTTCGTTCTCTTCGATCCAATCGCGGCCGGTGAGGCCGGCATCGAGGATGCCGTCTTCCACGTAGCGGGCCATTTCCTGGGCGCGGATGAGCATGCACTCGATTTCGGGATCGTCGATGGCGGGAAAGTAAGAGCGGCTGCTGGTGGTGATGTTGAAACCGGCGCGGCGGAAGAGATCGATAGTGGCGTTTTCCAGGCTGCCTTTGGGAATGCCGAGTTTGAGGATCACGCTTTGCCTCCGTAGACGGCGGCGGGGTCGAAAGCGCGCGCTTCGGCGATTTGCCACTCGCCATTTTCCAGGCGGCGGAAGAAGCAGCTCCGGTAGCCTTCGTGGCACACGCCGGGGCCTTGCGCTTCGACTTTCAGGAGGACGGCGTCGCGGTCGCAATCGGCCGCGATTTCCTTGACCAGCAGGCGATGGCCGGAGCTTTCGCCCTTGAGCCAGAGCTTCCGGCGGGAGCGGCTATAAAAGGTGGCGAAACCGCTTTCGACGGTTTTGCGAAACGCCTCTTCGTTCATGTAGCCGACCATGAGGACGCGGCCGGTGGCGTGGTCCTGAATGACGGCGGTGACGAGGCCGCCGGATTTAGCGAAGTCCAGATGCATGGCGATAAATAAAAAAAGCCCGCCGTTTGTCGCGGCGGGCGTCCTTTCCATGTTGCTTGGAGTGCAATCAAAGCATGGCCCGTCGCGCATTGGCACGATGGTGACGATGATGCCGGGCGATGGGGCGCACTGCCATAAACCAAAAGTTTAACACAGAGCGATTGCGAGGCGTTTCCGGGATGGGTCAGGCGAATGCCCCAGCGCCGGATACGCGGACCTCATAACGAGGAATGGCTGGAGACCCTCCTGAAGGCGCCAGCAGCCCGGCGCGCGGCGGGATCACTCTTGGGCGCCGAGACTTTTCAGCGCCTCCCTGGCGCGGTCGTTGCCCGCGCCGGCTGCCTTGCGGTACCAGGCGATGGCCTGGTTGCGGTCGCGTGCGACGCCCAGTCCGCCTTCCCACAGTGTGCCGATGTTGTACATGGCGGTGGCATTGCCCACGCCGGCCGCTTTCTGGTACCAGCTCATCGCCACGGCATAATCCACGGGGACGCCGAGGCCCTGCTGGTACAACACGCCGATGGCGTTGGCGGCCGGGTCATCCCCTTCACTGGCCGCCTTGCGGAACCATTTCATGGCCTCGCCATAGTTCCAGGGCACTCCCAGGCCGTCGCGATAGATGACGCCGACGTTAAACATGGCTTCGGTGTTGCCGTAAGATGCGGCTTCGCGGAACCAGCTCAAGGCCTCGCGATAATTCACCTCGCGGCCCAGCCCCTGAAAGTAGAGCAGGCCGATATTGCACAGGGCCTGGCGGTTCCCGCCTTTGGCCGCCTGTTGGAACCAAGCCATGGCCGCCGTATAATCCTCGTCACCGGCACGGCCGTCCGCATACATCACGCCGAGGTACATCATGGCATCCACGTCGCCGATGGCCGCCGCGCGGCGGAAAATGTCCAACGCCTGGGCGTCGTTCCCGGCATCGAGGGCTTTCACGCCGCGGTCCGTCAGGGCTTTGGCGCTGGCCGCGGTTTCGGCTTGCGGGGTGGCGGCCGCGGATTGAGCGCGGGCCGGTAGCAGGCAGAGCAAGGCGAGAGCGGCAGTGGTCCACACGGGGAAACCCATTGTTACCATTATGACGCTCCGCGGGCCGCCAGGGTTGCGGGTTCCATGGAACGCGAGTGATGCCGCGACGCAGCCGCTGCATCGACCAAAGCTTTAGCACATACTGAGAAGGATGCGCGTCGCGATCGACGCCTTGCCGCTGCTGATTCGCAGCGCCGGCGTCAAGAACTACCTCTATTACTGGATCGCTTATTTGCAGAAGCTGGCGGGGACGGATGCGATTCGCACCGTGCCGGAGATGGAGCGGGGCGCGCTGCGGCACGAGGCATCCATCGCGGGGCGCTGGCGGACGGCGCAAGCGCTGGGTTGGCGCGCGCTGGCGAACTATACGCCGCTGCCGGTGCTGGAGGGGCAGACGCGCGGCGCCGGCATTTTCCACGCGACGAACCTGGCGCGCAGGCCGCCGCGGGGGCCGAAGCTGACGGCGACCGTTTACGACATGACCTGCTGGCTGATGCCGGAACTGCATACGCGCAGCAACTTGAAAGCGGATGCGGCATTCGAAGCTCTGCTGCGCCGGGCGGACGGGCTGATCGCGATTTCCCGGAGCACCAGGAACGACGCGGTGCGGGCGCTGGGACTGAAGCCGGAAAAGATCGCGGTGATCTATCCGGGAATCGCAGCGGCGTTTTTCGAAGCGACGCCGCCGGCGGTGGAAGCGGTGCGCGCGCGGTATGGACTGCGGCGCCCGTTTATTTTGTCGGTGGGGACCATTGAGCCGCGCAAGAACATCGATGGGTTGGTGCGGGCGTATGGCGCGCTGGCGGCATCCACACGGGAAGAATTCGAACTGGTGCTGGCGGGTCCGATGGGGTGGGCGAGCGGGGAGACGGCGGCGCTGGTAGGGAGCGTGCGGTATCTGGGATATGTGCCGGAAGAAGATCTCGCGCCGCTGACGGCGGCAGCCACGGTGTTCGCGTACCCATCGTTTTACGAAGGCTTCGGATTGCCGGTGGCGCAGGCGATGGCGGCGGGAGTGCCGGTGGTGACGTCCAACGTCAGCTCGCTGCCGGAAGTGGTGGGAGAGGCGGCGCTGCTGGTGGACCCGCGGAGCCTGGCGGAATTGCGAGACGGGCTGGAAAAGCTGCTGGGGTCGGAGGGGTTGCGGCGGGAAATGGCGGCGCGCGGCAGGGCGCGGGCCGAGGGATTTCGATGGGAGGAGTGCGCGCGGAGGAGTTGGGAATTCTGGCGGGGGGTTTGAGCGATATTTCCCGCCAAGACCGGCGAACGAAAATCAGATCATGCCGCGGAAGGGCAGACCACGCGCTGAGATGGTCTGCCCCGCCTTGTCAGGAGTTGCCCAGGAACAGCACGTGAACGTAAACGCCGGTGCGCTCGTTATAGGCGAGATAGTAGCCGAGGTGGTCGGGATCTTCGTAGAGGACGATGGGGTCCGAGTCCCATAGCCAATCGCCGCAATAAACTATGTCGGCGGGCGCGACCGAGAAAAAGAAGCCGTTGAACCAGAAGCGGCTGGGACCGCCGCCGGCCAGGCGCCAAACGTGAGCGGGCCCGAAACCGCCGGTGAATTGCCCGTGCGCCCAGGGTTGCGCGAGGTGATAGCGGGGGTCGTTGGGGCCGGTATCGTGGCCCACCCAGCGGTTGCCGTCCACGTGAGGCGCGTTGGGGTGACCGGGCTTATCGGCAAGGTTTCGTTGCGGAGCGGCCTGCGCGGGCTTTGCCGCGGGAGCGTTGCGAACCGGCGCGGGACCGTGAGCCGGCGGGCGGCTGGGCTTAAAGTTGCTGGGCTGGCTGTCGCGTTTTTCCTGGGCGAACGCGGCGCTGCTCAGAGTCAGAATCGAAATCGCGAGAAAGGCGATGGCGGTTTTCATACCCATCGATTTTACAGGAGTTTCCCGCCGGCGGCTTCGGCAAAGCGGTGGCCGGCGGGCGAGGCATGGATGAGCGGATAGGGTATGGAAGCGGCGCCGGATTCAATCTGCCGCAGGACGGCGGCGGCATCGCGGTAGAGCCGGGCGGTATCGACGGCCTGGCAGGCGGGCAGGTAAGGGGCGAGTTTGCGCAGGGCTTTGTGGAGCTGGCGGATGGCGCCCCGGGGGTTGCCGCGCTGGTGGTGATAGAGGGCTACGGCGACGTGAATCAGGGATTGCAGGAAGAGGCGGTGCGGGCCGGTTTCGGGCGTCCAGGCTTCCTCCAGAACTTCGTGGCAGGCGAAGAATTCGCGGTTATTGAAGAGGCGGATTCCCTCGTGAAGCAAGTCCTCTCGCATGGCGGGGGCGGCAATTCGATTATCGCCGATCCGGCGCACGGGTCCGATGCTACTTGACAATGTCAACTTACTTTGTTGACACTAGCAACTATCATGAACCTTCTGGACCAACGCGCCGGGGCGGTCCGGCGCTTCAACCGGTTTTACACGCGGGAAATCGGGGTATTGAACGAAGGTCTTCTGGACAGCCGGCTTTCGCTGGCGGAGGCGCGCGTGCTGTACGAACTGGCGCACGGCTCCGGGGCGACGGCCAACCAACTGTGCGGCGGCCTGGGGCTGGATGCGGGTTACGCCAGCCGGATTGTGGCGGGGCTGCGCCAGCGGGGACTGGTTTCGCGCAGCCGTTCGGAGACGGACCGGCGGCAGTTCTTTCTGGCGCTGACGGCGGCGGGGAAGCGGGAGTTCGCCGAACTGGACCGGCGGAGCAACCGCGAGGTGCGGGCCAAGCTGGAGAAGCTTTCCGAAGACGCGCAGGAGGAGCTGCTGCGCTCCATGGAGCGGGTGGAGCGGCTGCTGGGATGGAGTCCGGAAGCCGGCGGAGCCTACATTTTGCGCGGCTCCCGGCCGGGCGATTTCGGCTGGGTGGTGGCGCGGCATGGGGCGCTGTACGCGCAGGAGTACGGCTGGGACGAAACCTTCGAGGGGCTGGTGGCGGAGATTGTGGGGCAGTTTGCCGGTAAAAGGGACGACGCACGGGAACGCTGCTGGATCGCGGAGAAAGACGGCGCGCGCGCGGGATGCATATTCCTGGTGCGCAAGACTATGACGGTGGGCAAACTGCGGCTGCTGCTGGTGGAACCGTGGGCGCGCGGCAGCGGCCTGGGGCGGCGCCTGGTGCGGGAGTGCCTGCGGTTCGCGCGGCAGGCGGGATACCGGAAAGTGACCTTGTGGACCAATAGCGTGCTGCACGCGGCGCGGCACATCTACGAGCGGAACGGATTCCAACTGGTGAAAGAGGAGAAGCACCACAGCTTCGGAAAAGACCTGGTGGGGCAGAACTGGGACTTGGATCTGAAGCAGTGGATGGACGGGCGCGGGTAGGCGGGCGGCGGCGCGGTTCCTACCCGCGGCGGCCGGTGGACGCCCCCGGATAATTGGGCGAGTAGAGTTGCGAGTTGGGGCGCGGAACCAGTTTTCCCCGCGCGACCCAGCGCTCGCCGCGAGAGGCCAGGTGGCCGGTCAACCGGCTTCTCCATAGCCGGACTTCTTCCGCGCGGTCCCGGTTGCCGGCCAGATTCTCGAATTCATGGGGATCGGCGGCGAGATCGAAAAACTGCTCCTCGCCGCTGCGCGCATGGAAGATATACTTGCGGCGGCCATCGGTCAGACCGTTCCAGTGGTTATCGGGACTGTAGCAGACGTCGTGTTCGAGGTCGATGAATTCGCGCCATTCCCCATCCGGATTGCGCACCAGGTTCAGCAGGCTGCGGCCTTCCACGGCCTGCGGAACAGGGGCGCCCGCGGCGTCCAGGAAGGTGGGAAGAATGTCGCGGATTTCGACCGGACGGGAGAGCGTCTGTCCGCGTTTTGCGGAGAGCAGACCGCCCGGCCAGCGCACAATCATGGGAATGCGGGCGGAGGACTCATAGGCGTAAGACTTGCGCCAGAGATGGTGATCGCCGAGCATGTCGCCATGATCGGAGGTCATGAGGATAAGGGTATTGTCCAGCATTCCGCGGCGTTCGAGAGCATCGAGTATGCGGCCGATTTGTTCGTCGACCTGGGAAACCGTTCCGTAGTAGCCCTGGCGGGACTGGCGCACCTGGCCGGGACCGAAGTCGCCATGCCACGGTTCATTGGACGGGTCGCTGCGCGTGGCATAGCGCGCGGCCCAGGGCGCGACTCGAGCCGGCGGGATTTCCGCGCCCTCGTACATGGCGAGGAAGCGCGGGGGCGGATCGTAGGGGCTGTGAGGGCGCAAGAAGGAGACTTTCAGAAAGAAAGGCCGCGGGCGCTGGTAGGCGTTCAAAAAACGCACGGCGGTGTCTCCGGTCCAGACGGTGGGATGGAGCTGCTCCGGCAGAGCAAAGGGACGGGCGCGGTAATCGTTCCACAGCAGGCCGGTGGCATACGGGTTCAGGTCGGGCGCCTGCGAAAAGAACCAGCTTTCATAGTCGGTGCGGAAATCGGGGATGGATGCGGCGCCCCTCTGGCGGGCCGAATCCAGATTCAGGGGGGTAGCTTCATCGAGAATCGTCTGATGGAAGCCATGCAGAGCGCGCTGGGGAGTCCAATGCATCTTGCCGATCCCCATGGTGTGGTAGCCCGCTTCGCGGAGCAGGCGCGGCATTTCGACGGGATACCGTTCAGCGACGGCGCCGTAGCCGAGCATGCCGTGGGTCCAGGGCGATTGCCCGGTGAGGAGCGCCGCGCGGGCGGGGGTGCAGGTGGGGGTGGTGGAATACGCGTGCCGGAAGAGCGCGCCGTCACCGGCCAGACGGTCGAGGTTGGGGGTATGGATGACGCGGTTCCCAGCCGCGCCCAGGCAATCGGCGCGATGCTGATCGGTCATCAGAAAAAGAATATTGGGGCGCGAATTCGCGCCGGCCGCGCGCGCGGCGGTGGCAGCGGCGCCAGTGGCCTGGAGGAAGGCCCTACGCGAAACTTCCGGAGACTGTGACTTTTTGATATCGTTCATTTTAATCCAACGGCGCTGGCCGGCGATCCGGGGAGACCGCTCCCGGACGGCCGCGGCTTCCATGAGCGGAGCCAGATGCGCGTTAGCGAGCGGTCCGGCCATACGTTGGTGCTTCGCCAACTGCCGCAGTCGAATGGGCGTTTCATTTTCCGCGCGCCCGTTTCGTTGTCGCTTGACGGCGGGATTCTCGGGGTTATATGCTGCCTCTAGTCTCCACGAGACGCGAGGAGTGCCGGCATGCAAAGCCACGCAGCGAGCGACCTGCGAGGAAGGCGCGAATTCCTTCGTCAAATGGGCTTGGGCGCCATGTCCCTGGCCTTGGCCAACAGCAGTTTTGCGGCGGAAGGCAAGCCCATGCGGGGGCTTTTCCCTATCGGCCAGACGCCTTGTACCCCGGATAACAAAGTGGACCTGGACGGCTTGGCGTCGGAAGTCAAATTCTGCGACCGCGGCGGCGTGCACGGCTTCATCTGGCCGCAGATCGCCAGCGGATGGACGGGGCTCACCCAGAAAGAGCGCATGGATGGCGCGGAAGCCATCCTGGCGGCGGGCAAGGGCGGCAGGACCGCTCTGGTGATTGGCGTGCAGACCACGGGCGGCGGCATCGACGGCCCCGTGGCATATGCCAAACACGCCGCGCAACACGGCGCGGACGCGATTTGCTCGCTGCCCCCGGACAATGCCGACGACAACGCCATGCTGGAATACTACAAGACCATCGGTAAGGCCACCGACCTGCCGCTTTTTGTACAGAGCAGGGGCGATATGAGCGTGGACCTGATCGTGCGCATGTTCCAGGAAATCCCCACCATGCGCGTGGTGAAGGACGAAGCGGGAAACCCGCTGCGGCGCGTGGGGGAAATCCGCGAACGCACCGGCGGCAAGCTCAACGTATTTTCGGGAAACGGCGTCCGCACCATGATCACCGAGATGGAACTCGGTTTCATGGGGCATTGCCCCACCACCGGATTGGCCGATATTTACGCCCAGGCCTTCGATCTTTGGCACGCCGGCAAAAAACGCGAAGGGTTCGATATGTTCGGGCGCGTGCTGGCCTTCGACAGCATTCCCAACTCCGGTGCGTACGTGCTGATCGCGCGCGGGGTATTCAAGGAAGGCACCATCACGCGGGCCATGTCGATGAGCGGAGGCGGTGGCGGCGGGGGCGCAGCCGGCGGCGGCGGCGGGCGCCGGGGAGGAACACCGCTCGACGAAGCCGGCAAAAAGGACATCCGCGAAGCCTTAAGCACGTATCTGAAGCCCTATCTGCGAGGTTAAGCATATGCTGAACAAGAAACAGCAACGCATGATGAAGGATCCGGTAACGCGCCGGAATTTCCTGACTGCCTCGGCTGCCGGCACGGCCGTGGGTTTCGCGGCGCTGGCCGATCCGGGCGCCGCCGCCGCGCAATCCGCGGGCGTCAAGAAGGGCGATCTGCCCGATCTCACCGTCAAGCAGGTGAAGGTCTACGTCACCGATACGACGAATATTCATCGCCTGAACGGCACCGAAACCGGGGAAATCGTTTCCGTGATTACGGAGGGCGGCATCGAGGGCAATTACACGCTGGGCAACCGCGACAGAACCACCGGCTGGCTGGAGTGGGCCAAGGCAACGCTGGTGGGCCGCAACGTGGTGGACCTGTTACCCGCGCTGACGGCCACTTCGGGGATGAAGAGCACGGGCGGAATCGGCGGCCGCGGGGGCGGCGGACGCGGTGCGGGCGCGGGACGGGGCGGGGCTGCGGGCGCGGGTGCGGGGCGTGGCGGGGGCAATTTCATCTCCGTGCCCAACCGCAGCGGAGGCACTTGGCCGGACTATAAAGCCGCCGCCGCCGACATTTGTCTTTGGGACATTCTCGGCAAAGCGGTCAATCGCCCCATCTACCAACTCCTCGGCGGCAAGAAAGACCGCATGATGGCGTATGCCAGCTCGCAGCACTTACCTGCCATCGAAGACTATGTGCCCGACGCCATGAAGGCCAAGGAGCAGGGATACAGAGGTTACAAAATCCACCCCGGCGGGGGCCAGCACAAAGACGGTCCGCCCATCCCCAGTTATGTCGGCCACATGGAGGAAATCAAACTGCTTCGCACCGCGCTGGGGGACGAATATGTTCTGGCGCACGACCCCGTGCAGCAGTACAACCGGTTTGAAGCGTTGAAAGTGGGACGGCTGCTGGACGAGCTGGATTACCTGTGGTTCGAAGATCCCATTCGCACGGTGGATCTGGATGGCCTGGTGGAGCTTGCCGCCGCGCTCGACGTGCCGCTGCACGTGGGTGAATTCCTCGCGTCCATTTCCGATTTCGCCGAGTACATCAAGCGCGGCGCGGTGGATGTGGTGCGGCTCATCGCGGACAACGTGGGCGGCATCAGCGGCTCCATGCGGGTGGGACTGCTGGCGGACGCCTTCGGCCTGGAGTGCACGCCGCACAACTGGGGCAACGTGCTCGACCTGGCGGTGCATTTCCATCTGGAACTCGCGCTGCCCAATGCGTATTGGTTCGAAATGCCGCATCCGGCGGAGTATGCCGACCGGCCCTATCATAAAGACAAATTCCGCATCGACAAGGATGGCTACATTATCGCGCCCACCGCGCCGGGGCTGGGTTACCCGTTCGACCGCGATGTGCTGGATAAGATGACCAAACGGATCGATGTATGATTCCCGAAGATAGTAAGTGGAGCGCCCGCGATCGTTTGCGTTGGCTGGGCACGGCAGCAGCGGCGGGTATGATGCCGGCCCTCGCCGCCGATACCGAAGAATATCCCCGCAACCTTACGAAAGAAGACATCGACCGCTGGATGAGGGAGCTTTCCAACTGGGGGCGATGGGGAAAGGACGATCAGGCCGGAACGTACAACCTGATTACTGCCGCCAAGCGCAAGCAGGCCGCCGCGCTGGTGAAGGAAGGGATCTCGGTTTCCATGGCGCTGAACGCCGATATCGCGCCCAAAGACGCGCCCCCCGAACCCGCGCCTGCCGCGGATTCGGGCGGACGGGGCGGACGCGGCGACTTCCCCCGCTACACGTGGCAGCATGTGATGCGCTCCAACGGCCTGAATCTGCGCGGAGCGAGCGGCTACGCGGTGGATACCATCAGCGTCAATTTCCACGGCAACAACACCACCCACTTCGACGCTCTTTCGCACTTCATTTTCGAAGGCCACATTTACAATGGCTTTCCCGCCAGCAGCATCACCAACTGGGGAGCGGAGAAGAACGACGCGCTGCCCTTCAAGGACGGTTTCTTCACGCGCGGCGTATTGATCGATTGGCCGCGCTTCAAAAACGTTCCCTATATGGGAGACGACGAAGCCATTTACGCGCAGGATCTGGACGATTGGGAGAAGAAGTCCGGCATCCAGATCGAGAGCGGCGATTGCGTTCTGCTGCGTACCGGCCGCTGGAAACGGGTCGCCGAGAAAGGGCCGCTGGATCTCAACCGGCAGGCCCCCGGCCTTTACGCGTCCTGCGCGAAGTGGCTGAAGGAACGCAACATCGCGCTGCTCGGCAGCGACGTGGTGCAGGATGTTCGCCCATCGCGCGTGGAGGGCGTCAATCAACCCATTCACCAGCTTTTCCTGGTTGCCGTGGGAACCCCTCTGTTCGACAACTGCGATCTGGAAGCCGTCGCCGGGCAGGCCGCGAAACTGCGGCGCTCGACGTTCTGCATGACTGTGTCGCTCTTGCGAGTGCCCGGCGCAACCGGTGGGCCCTTCAACCCGATTGCCACTTTCTGACTTCGCGCTTCGGATCCCACATGCTGACACGGCTTCCCTTTTTGCTACTCGCTGTTTCCCTTGGCTGGGGGCAGCCATCCAACTCCGCCAGGCAATTGTTTGTGCAGCGATGTTCGGCCTGCCATGGCGGCGACGCCAGCGGCACCGATCGCGGACCGGCGCTTACCGGCAACCGGCGTCTGCGAACCCGCTCCTCCGCCGATATCGCAAACACGATTCGCAATGGGACGCCGGGCGGAATGCCCGGGTTCGCGCTGCCCGGCGAGGAAGTAACATCCCTGGCGGAGTATGTGCGTTCCCTGAATGCCACGGCATTCGGGGCCAAGGTCGAGGGCGATACGGCCGCCGGCGAGCGCTTTTTCTTCGGCGCGGGCAATTGCGCCGCGTGCCACTCGGTAGCGGGCCGCGGCGGATCGACGGGCCCCGACCTGTCTAACATCGCGCGCCAGTTGACGCTGCCGGAGCTGGAGCAGTCACTCACCGATCCCAACGCCCGCATCGCGCCGGGCTATGGCGTGGTCGAGGTGACGTTAAACAACGGCCGCACGCTGCGCGGGTTCGCGCGCAGCCGGGGCGCCCACGACCTGCAACTGGAAACCTTCGATGGCGCCATGCGCATGCTGGCCGATACCGATTACAAGCAAGTGAAACCGGAAGCTTCTTCCCTCATGCCCGCGCTGCATGCGACGCCGGATGAACAGCGCGACCTGCTGGCCTGGTTGACCCGCCTGGGAGGCACGGCCGCCGGTGCGCTCGCCAGCCCCATTCCCGACTCTTCGCCCGCCGAATTCGAAGCCATTCTGCATCCCAAGCCGGGCGAATGGCCCACTTACTACGGCAATCTAAGTGGCAACCGCTATAGCGCGCTCGATCAGATCCATACGGGCAATGCCAGGCGCCTGCAGCTTCAGTGGATATACCCCATTCAGTATCAGCCGCTGGAGACCACTCCGCTGGTTTCCGGCGGCATCATGTATGTTACCGGCCCCAACCAGGTATTCGCGCTGGATGCCCGGTCGGGGCGCGAGATCTGGCGCTATGTTCGTCCGCGAACGCCCGCCGGAACCATTGCCAACGATGCCGCGATCGGCGCCAACCGCGGCGCCGCGCTGCTGGGCGGCCGCGTTTTCTCCGTAACCGATAACGCCCACCTGCTTTGTCTCAATCGCCTCACGGGCGCGCTTCTGTGGGATGTCTTCATGCCGGAAACCGCGCAGCACTACGGCGCCACGGCCGCGCCCCTGGTAATCGGCGACTTAGTCATCTCCGGCGTGGCCGGCGGCGACGACGGCATCCGCGGTTTCGTGGGCGCATGGAAAGCCGCGACGGGCGAGCTCGCCTGGCGCTTCTGGACCGTTCCCAACCCCGGCGAGCCCGGCTCCGAAACCTGGAAAGGCAACGCCGTGGATGGCCGCGGCGGCTCTACCTGGCTCACCGGAACTTACGACGTTTCGACCGGCCTGCTCTACTGGCCCACCGGCAATCCCTTTCCCGATACAGACGGGACCGGCCGCGAAGGCGATAACCTTTACACCAATAGCGACCTGGCGCTGGACCCGAAGACCGGAACATTGCGCTGGTATTTCCAATTCACGCCCCATGACCTGCACGACTGGGACGCCGTGCAGCCGCCAGTCCTGGTGGACGCGAAATTTCACGGCACGGAGCGCAAGCTTCTGCTGCACGCCAATCGGAACGGCTACTTCTACGTCCTGGATCGCACCACCGGCAAGTTTCTTTTCGGCAAACCGTTCGTCAAGAAGCTGACCTGGTCCACGGGACTTGACGATGCCGGACGGCCCATCCTCACGCCCAATAATGAAACCAAACCCGGCGATACCAAGACTTGTCCGGCGGTTCGCGGCGCTACTAACTGGTATTCGCCCGCATTCAGTCCCCAGACAGGCCTTTACTATGTCATGGCGGTGGAGGATTGCGGCCTGTATCGCCAGGCCAGGCAGGGCGGCTTTGGATTTTTCAACAACCCCAACGATCCCGCCATGAAATACCTGCGGGCGTTGAATATCGAAACCGGCGCGATTGCGTGGGAGATCCCGCAGGCCGGACCGGCGGAGCGGAATTACTCGGGCGTTCTGGCCACCGCCGGCGGCCTGGTGTTCTACGGCGAATCCAGCGGCGGCTTCGCGGCCGTGGATGCCAAGACCGGCGCCACGCTGTGGCACTTCGAAACGGGAAGTAACTGGAAAGCTTCACCGATGACTTACATGGTGGATGGCAGGCAGTATGTAGCGATCGCTTCCGGGGCTAACATTTTGTCTTTTGCGTTGGCGGAGAAGTAGCACTGGAAGCGCCGGTAGACAACCGGCGCGCAGGATACCATCCTGCCCTACGCTACCGTGTCGCCTTGAAAGTCCGCCAGCGGGGCGCAATTCCGTACGCTTTCCTCCTTGCGGCTTCCGGGGCTGAGCGGCATCGAAGCTATTACCTCCATCCTCGCCCGGTTCTCCCGCGCGCCCCGAACCGGCCTTCGCCGGGCAGTTCACGATTGGCGCGTAATTTGGCTATTATGAAACGTGGCTACGAAACGTGGAGCGCCCCTCCAAACCGTGCGCGGCGCGCGAACCAAGGCCGCCGAACCGGCGGTGACCCGTCGCGGCCCCGATCAATACTTCTCCCGCGCCGTGGCAAAAGCGCTGGAGACCCTCGAGGTGCTGCAAGCCGAGAACCGGCCCCTGGCCCTGAACGAAGTGGCGCAGCGGATTCAACTATCCAAGACTTCCACTTTCCGGCTGTTGCGAACCCTGGAGACCGCCGGCTGCGTTACCGCCAGCGAGCTCGGCAAGTACGCCCTGGCTCCCGGCATCCACTCGGTGGTCTCCACCCAAACCGTGGCGCGGCTCCTGCGCGCGGCCCTTCCGCACATGCAACAATTAGCCCGCCAGTTCCTCGAAACCATCAGTATCGCCGCGCTCTTCGATAACCGCATGGAAGTCATCGCCGTGGTGGAAAGCCCGCAGCCCATCCGCATGAGCAACGTGGTGGGACACATTCTTCCGCCCAACGCCAGTTCGCTCGGCAAAGCCATCGCCGCTTTTCAAACCGAGGAGCGCCGCGAAAAGCTGCTCCACAGCTACGGCATCTACCGCTTCACCGAGCGCACCATCACGGACCGCACGGCGCTGGAGAGCGAATTCGCGCGCGTGCGCGAGCAGAGCTTCGCCACCGACCTGGAGGAATCCGTGCCCGACGGCCAATGCTTCGGCGTTCCCATCTTCGGCGCCACCGGCAATGTGGGCGCCGCCATCAGCGTTTCCCTGCCCAAGTCGCGGGTCCTCGATGCCGCCCATCGCGCGTCCATTCTGGCCGCCCTGCGCGCTACCGCGGACCGCATTGCGGCCGATCTGCGCGTCGCCTAGGGGACTGCATGCCCGCCACTTTCTTGCGCGGCGGGGTCCGCTGGCTGCTGGTCGCGTGGATGTTCGCCATCAGCGCGGTGGCCTTCCTGGACCGCGTGAACATCTCCATCGCGGGCGGCTCCATCGAGCGCGATTTCCATCTCACGCACGTGCAGCTCGGCTGGGTGTTCAGCGCCTTCGTCCTCGGCTACGCTCTTTTTCAGGCGCCCGGCGGCCGGCTCGCGGACCGCTACGGACCGCGCAAAATCATCGCGCTGGGTACTTTGTGGTGGGCGCTGTTCACTTCCATCACCGCCTTTGTGCCCACCGGCGTGGCGGGTATGTTAGCGGTGCTGTTCGCCGCCCGCTTTATGCTGGGGCTGGGCGAAGCGGTGATTTATCCGGCCTGCAACCGCGTAGTGGCGGCCTGGATCCCCTCCCAGGAACGCGGCATTGCCAACGGCTGGATCTTTGCGGGCGTGGGCGTGGGAGCGGGCATCGCGCCTCCCCTCAGCACCTATCTGCTCATGCACTACGGCTGGCGGTCGTCCTTCTGGGCCAGCGCGCTGATGGGAGTTTCCACCGCCCTGATCTGGTTTCTGATCGCCCGCGACCGGCCTGGCGACCATCCGTGGGTAGGGCCCGCGGAGGCCGCGCACATCCGCGCGGGCCTGCCCAAGAAGACCGCGCCGGCCGCCATGCCGTGGCGCAGCATTTTAGGCAGCCACGACGTGCTGGCGGTCAGCGGCAGCTATTTCGCTTACGGATATGCCTCCTGGATTTACTTCGCGTGGTTCTTCATTTACCTGAGCAAGGTTCGCGGCATGGATCTCAAAACCAGCTCCCGCTACGCCATGCTCCCGTTTATCGCGATGGCGCTGGGTTCCACCATCGGCGGCTGGATCAGCGACCGCCTCACGCGCCGCTTCGGCAAGCGCTGGGGCCGCTGCGTCTTCGCCGCCGCCGCGATGGCGCTTTCCGCCGGCTTCATCGCGCTCGCCATGCTCGCGCGCGACGCTCAACTCGCCAGCCTCGTCCTGGCCGGCGGCGCGGGCGCCCTCTATCTTTCGCAAAGCTCCTTCTGGTCGGTCACCGCCGATATCGCGGGCAATTCCGCCGGCTCCGTCTCGGGCGTCATGAACATGGGCGGCCAGCTTGGGGGCGCCGTCACCGCTTCCCTCACGCCTCTCATCGCCGGCCACTTCGGCTGGCCCGCTTCGTTCCTGACCGCGACCGCCCTATGCATCGCCGGAGCCGCCGCCTGGCTGCTGGTGGACCCCTCCGCCGCGCTAACGGCTAAGAGCCGGTAGGTTTTTGTAGCGCACGCACCCTGCGGCGCCGCAGCGACATTCTTGTCGATGCCGGTCTTGGCCCGGCGCAAAAAAGTGTCCGCGGGAGCGCGGGACACGGCACGTTGAGAACGTGCGCCACGCTTCAGTAATTCGCCAGGCGCTCCGCCTCGTTGTGATTCGGCCGCCCGCCGGCGTTCTGCGCGGCCAGCCCAGCCGCGCATCCCAGCATCGCCGCAAAAGACCAAAGGATTCGATTCATGGCCGTCTGCCGGTTTCCCTCACCGCCCGGCTCTTCGCAAGCGGCCCCGACCCGTGATACGGTAATTCAGGGAGAAATATCCATGTCGACCCAACTCAACCCCCGCAGGGACTTCCTGCTACTTGCCGGCGCCGGCATCGGCGCCACCGCCGCTTCCGCAACCGCCAGGGCAGATCAAGCGGCCGCTCGACCCGCGCCCGCTGCATCCGCCGCCGGCTTCAGCGTCAGAGCCTTCGGCGCAACCGGCAATGGAACCACGCTCGACACCGCCGCTATCAATCGGGCCATCGACGCCGCCGCGGCCGCCGGCGGAGGCACCGTGCTCTTCCCCGCCGGTAATTACCTCTCTTACTCCATCCATCTCAAAAGCAACATCACGCTGCACGTCGATTCCGGCGCCACGATCATCGCCGCCGACACGCCCGACGGCGGAGGGTCCGGCTTCGATCTCCCCGAGCCGAACCAGTGGGACATGTACCAGGATTTCGGCCACAGCCATTTTCAGAACAGCCTCATCTGGGGCATCGACCTGGAAAACATCTCCATCATCGGCTCCGGCCGCATCTGGGGCAAAGGCCTGAGCAGAGGAATGAATGTTCAGGTTCCCGGCGTCGGCAATAAATCCATCAGCCTCAAGAACTGCCACAACGTGCTGCTGCGCGATTTCTCGATTCTCCACGGCGGGCACTTCGGCATCCTGGCCACCGGCCTCGACAATCTGACCATCGATAACCTGAAGATCGATACCAACCGCGACGGCATGGACATCGACGCCTGCCGCAATGTCCGCGTCTCCAACTGTTATGTGAACTCGCCCTGGGACGACGGCATCTGCCTCAAGGCCGATTACGCCATTGGCCGCGCCAAGCAGTGCGAGTATGTGACCATCACCAACTGCTATGTAAGCGGATGCTGGGAAGAAGGCACGCTGCTCGACGGCACTTACAAAAGGTTTACTCCCGAGGAACGCGTCCCCCACACCGGCCGCATCAAGTTCGGCACCGAATCCAACGGCGGTTTCCGCAACATCACCATTTCCAATTGCGTCTTCGAAGGCTGCCAGGGACTGGCGCTCGAAACGGTCGATGGCGCCCTCCTCGAAGACGTCACCGTCACCAACATCTCCATGCGGGATATCATGAGCGCGCCCATCTTCCTGCGCCTCGGCGACCGCATGCGCGGCCCCGATAATACCCCGGTGGGAACCCTCAAGCGCGTCATCATCAGCAACCTGGTGTGTTCCAATTCCGTCTCCCGCCTCGGCTCCATCATCAGCGGAATTCCCGGCCATCGCGTCGAAGACGTCAAAATCTCCAATATCCAGATCGTGCATCAGGGCGGAGGCACGCGCGAAGACGCCGCCTACCAACCGCCCGAGTACGAGGATACGTATCCCGAACCCAGCATGTTCGTGGGCGGTCCGCGCCCCAGCGGCCGTGGCGCCGATGGCCAGTGGCATCCCGAAGGATACGGCCGGGGAGGGGCGGGAGCCGGCCGGGGCCCGGGAGCGCCAGGCGCGCCCGGAGCGCAAGCCGCGCGCGGCGGAGCGCGAGGCGGAGCCGTCGCCGGACAACCCGGCCGCGGTCGAGGACCCGCCGGTCCCCAGCACGCCATGCCGTCCCAGGGTTTCTACATCCGCCATGTGAATGGCATTCAGTTCGATAACATCGAAATCCGCGCCGAAAAAGAGGACCTGCGCCCCGCCTTCGTCTTAGACGACGTCGAGGACGCCGACTTCTTCCGCATCAAAGTGCCCCACGCCGCCGGCGTCCCCACTTTCGCGCTCCACAACGTAACCGATTTCGACGTCCACATGTGCTCCGGCGTGCCCGACACGCAGCTCAAGACGGTCGAGAACAAGACTTTGTAGGCGGGGCCGGCTTCAGCCGGTCCGGCGGAGGGGCGCCCGGCGCCCCGCTTATCCGTAAGTCTCCCACGCTCTTGCGGCAGACAGATCGGAGGCATTGGCGGCAACCACCCGGATGTTGTCGTCGCCGGTCCGGACTCTCTGTCCGCGAATGCCCCCGGCTTCGTTGATGGCGTCCCGCGCCTGCTGATAGACGCTCACCAGCCGGGGGTTGTTATCGGGATCGTGGCTGGCGGCGCTGTTACCCCCGAGCGGCAGCAAAATGTGCTTGTTGGCGTGATAATCCATGGCAATCGGATCATGTCCGGCCAGCAGGATGTTCTGACGGCTGGTGATGGCGGGTGGATATCCAATGCAACCACTCACATAAGATTTGCCCACGGTCATCGAACCGTAGCTCACCCAGATGCAGTCGAGAATGTTGAGGTCGGGAACGCGCACCTGGGTCCACATTTTGGCGCATTGCGAGCCGAGATCGGCATAGTGGCGCCTGGCGGAGGTGCCATCGTTCATGGACAGCGTACCGTAGACAATCTTCAGAGCGCCGGTCATGCCGATGTCCCCGCTGTGGTCCTTGAGCACGGCGCAATGGATCAGTTTCAGATTCCGGGCGTAGCCCGAACCGGCCCATCGTCCCTCCTTGAGCTCGACGCGGTTGCCCCCGGCCGTCGTAAAGCAGGGATAGGAAACGCAGGGAGTGCCCGCTTCGCCGGCGCGGCGGTAGCCGTTAGTCTTATGGTCGTTGCCGGCGATCCAGACGTTGGCGTACGGATCCATCAGGAAGGAGCTCACCGGCATTCCGGCAAAAACGGTTCCGGTCAAATAATCGATCGTCAGCAGATCCTGCTGTTCGGCATTGACTCTGACTTTTCCCTCCAGTTCCGGGAACGGCTTGTATTCGGACTTATTCCCATCGTTGTGCATTCCGTCGAAACTGGCGGGACGGTTCTGGCCGTTTTCGAAAATCACCACCTCGCCCTTGAAGCCATCGGGATGGCGCAGAATGCGGTGAATCAAGCCGCGCAGCATATCGGTGTTGGTGGCGCCGCGGCATTTCCACTGGGCGTTGACCTTCAGCACCACAACGTCGTCGGCGGCAATCAGGCCGTTGGGGCCGCTCAGTTCGCCGCTGGCGGCGGTTTTGTAGAATTTCGTTCCGTTGGCCGAGAGCGCGTGCAACAGCGTATCCATGCCCACATGGCGTAGCTGGCCGTCGTGAACCGGGCAGTCATTCACCCGGAAGACCGGGGATTGGGCGTACGCGTTTTGCCCCAGCGCGGCAGTCGAATCCATGAGACCTAAAGCCGGCAGGGCCGCCGTGCCAGCCGCGGTGGCGTGGATGAATTTACGGCGCGAAATCTTTCCACGCTCGAACATCGGGGATTGGTTTCTCATAATCGTTCATCGAGATCGCTAATGCCGGACACCAGCGTCTCGACAGCCTCCTGATCGTATAAGTGAATCCGGCCTTATTTTCTCATGGCAGCCGCGTAAAGGGGTGACCCTTGAGCTGCCGGACTGAGGATGTCTCCGGCGGAAAGCTGGCGGCCGCAGCGCTGCCAGCCCGCGGCGCCATGCGAGCGTCTCCCTACACCTCCGCGATCAGCTCAATCCCCTCTTTCCCGCCCAGGTTCCGCGTGTACTTCCGCTCCTTCGCATTGTTCCAATGCTCGTGCACCCCTAAGCTCGCCAACACCCCGCTGCCGTCCGGATTGTAAGACGTGCCCGATGGAGGCTTCGCCGCCAGCGCGGCTTCGTGCATATAGTTATCCGGGTTGCCGCGCACTTCGGTGGCGCGCGGTTCGCCGCGCAGCGCGTCCAGCCCTACCGAGTCGATCGCCACCGGGTCCTGCGACACGAACATGCTGGCGGCCCAGTGGCCGCCGAAACTGGCCCACTTGAAAACGCTGCCTTCGTTGTGCTCGGCCGTATATAGGCCGTCCAACACGAACAGCATGGTTTTGCCGCCCAGATGCCGGTGCCCGGTCAGGTCCACCAGCGGATTGTAGGAGCCCATCGGCCGCGTCCGCATGGCGTTCCCGTGCAGCACCCTCGGCGACCAGCCGCCATCGTTCGGAAAATGAATCGACCCGAAGTGGTTTTTCGCCGTCAAGGTCACTCCCGCCATGCCGTGCGGCCGCAAGAGCGCCATGTTGATCATGTACTTCGCCTCGGTCACCTGCTTCGGCAGATACCCCACCGGCAATTGCCCTCCGGAAAACTTTACCGGGTTCGCCATGTCCGGCGCCGGCGCCATGCGGTCTCCCTCGTTGTAATCGGTTCCCGCCAGAAACTTCACCTTCTGAAATTCGCGGTTGGCGTTGGCCCGGATCCGGTCGTGAATCGGGTTGCCCACGTTGCGAATACCCGTGGCATCGTAGATCAGGATGTCGCCGCCGTGCACGCCGCCGGCTTCGATCAGCTCCGTCACCAGCGCCACCACGGCATGCGGGCTCGGCAAACCGTTCTGCGCTCCCCTGCCGCCTCCGCCGGGGCTGGCCACGCCCCACTCGGGCGAGCGGTCCTGGTTGCAATTGATCTTGATCGCGATCCTGTCGCCCGGCCGATAGCCTTTCGTCCCCAATTTGCGGCTCTCGTCGAAATTGCCGAACAGCGCGTCCCACGCCTGCCGGTCGTTCTTTCTTCCGGTCAGGTTTTGCAGCAGCCGCGAAGTCATCCCCTGCACCGCTTTTTGATCGGTATTGGCGTCATCCCACCAATGCCCCGTGGCGCCGTCCCAAGTGGCGGCGCTCGCGTCCCGCACCCATGCCACGCGTCCGGGGTAAAGACCCTTCCCCACGCCTATCGGATGATTCGCTCCATCGCTCGGCTGGAACGGATCGGCCGCCCACATTCCGCCGCGCTGTTGGCCCATCGCGGTCCACGGCAATGCCAGGGGAACATGCATCAGGCCGGCAGCGGGCGCCGCCGCGAACGACTTTAAGAAGGATCTTCTCCGCATCAGACTGCTCCTTCCAATCTCTTTTTCGAGGATTCTCGGCTGGCGGGAACGGCGCGCTAGCACGGCCTCACCCGTACCTTACTGGCTATCCGGCGGCGTGCTGCCCGTATTGTAGCGATACGCCTCGTTTTTGTAAATCTCTTTCTGTTTCGAAAATGGCGATTCTATTTCACTTTTGAGATGCTTGATGTCATCAGAGGCCTTTAGCGGAATTCTGTTTTGTATTGCACAACATCCAAAAACTTGTCGCCACTCTTCCATAATCCATATTTCGAGCATCTCCAGTAAGTCCAATACATGTCCGTCTGCGAGCGATCGGGAAATGTTTCGCATTGCACAATTCGGGACTTGTGAAGAAAATTCCTTGGACCGGCCCAGCGCTTCTGTTATGTTTCACCCGATCCAGGAGGTTTGCCGTTATGTCGAGTTGGCTAAGTCGCCGGTTGACAGTCTGCGTTCTAGCTGCTTGCCTGCCGCTGTGCGCACAGGAATTTCGGGCTGGAATCACGGGTATCGTCAAGGACTCCCAGGGCGCTGTCATGCCGGGAGTAACCGTCGCGGCGCAGAACGTCGCCACCAAGGATGTCAGCAAGACCACCACCAATGAGTCCGGCGTTTACGCCTTCCCCGTGCTGCCTATCGGTTTTTATAACGTGACAGTCACCGCGCCGGGATTCAAGCAGGCCGTTCGCGAAAACCTCGAACTGCGCGTCGGCGACCAGGTGCAACAGGACTTCACGCTGCAAGTCGGCATTGTCAACGAAGCGGTTACGGTTACCGCCGGAACCGATTTGCTGCAAACCCAGGCCGACGAAAAGGGACAGGTGGTGGGCATCGAGGACGTTCGCGATACGCCTTCCGTGGGCCGCAACCCGTTCCTGCTGGGTGTTGAGGCCACCGGCGTGCAATTCGATATCGGCCCCAACGCCCTCAGCCGCTCCGTCCGCCCCTTCGACGCCGGCAACAACGTGGCCGAGAGCATGTCGATCAACGGCGGAATCACCGGCGCCAGCGATCTGCTGCTCGACGGCGTGCCCAATACCGGCGTTGAAACCGGTTCCAGCGCCACCAACATGGCTTTCGTGCCGAACCAGGACGCCGTCTCCGAATTCCGCATCGCCAGCAACAATTACGACGCGCAATACGGGCGCACCTCCGGCGGCACCATGACCGTCAGTATCAAGAACGGCACCAACCAGTATCACGGCGCGGCTTACTGGTACAACAAGAACACCGTCCTCACCGCCAACACCTTCGACCAGAACCGCATCGGCAATCCTCGCGCCGCCTATCACCAGAACGAGCCCGGCGTCGAATTGGACGGCCCGGTGGTCATCCCCCATGTGTACGACGGCCACAACAAGACCTTCTTCATGTACTCCTATGAGCTGTGGCGCGATGAGATTCCCTCGCCCTCCACGTCCACCACGCCGCAGCCGGCCGCACTCACGGGCAACTTCAACACCACCTTGCAAAGCAACGGCAGCCCAGTCCTGATGTACGACCCCTTGACCACCACGTTGACGGGAACCAACACCTACACCCGCACGCCCTTCCCCGGCGATATCATTCCCTCCAACCGCTTTAACGCGGTGGGCGCCAAGATCGCCGGTTACTATCCCGCGCCCAACGTGGCCGGCCAAACCAACAACCTGGTGGTCGCTCCCAACGCGCGCACCGACGCTTACGACGCCCACGTGGCCCGCGTGGACCAGGAGATCAACGCCAAGAACCGCTTCTTTTCGCGCTTCATCCGCGGCTACCGCACCGAAGTCAACGATCTTAACGGCTTCCCCAAGGTGGCCTCGCCGGAGTACACCGACGGCCGCCTGAGCCAGGGCGGGAATGCCGACCTCACCACCATCATCAACCCCTCGACGGTGCTGACCTCGCGCGTCGGCTATCTGCGCCACGACCTCTGGATCACCCTCTACACCAGCGGCTTCGATCCCACCCAGTTGGGCTTCCCGTCTTCGCTGCTGCTGGTGCTGCCTCCCTACTTCCCCACTATCGCGTCGAGCGGCTACACCACGTTTGGCAGCGGCCGCAGCGGTGGCAACCAGTTCACCGAGAGCGCCACCTGGTCGTGGTCGGAAATCGTCAACAAGACCATACGCACGCACCAGGTCAAGTTCGGCGGCGAATTCCGCTCCAATCTGGACAACATCGATTCCCCCACCACCAACTTCGGCAGCTACAGCTTCAGCGCCGGCTGGACGCAGCAAAACGCGCTGACTTCGAGCTCCGCCGCTGGCAACGCGATTGCGTCCCTGCTGCTGGGCATGCCGTCGAGCGGCAGCGCGCCCATCAATGCGGCTCTGGCGTGGGGCAATCACTATTACGGAACCTTCATACAGGACGACTGGCGTGTTACCGGCAAGCTGACCATCAGTATGGGGCTGCGCTGGGATTTCGAATCGCCCGAAACCGAGCGCAACAACCAGGCCGATGCGGCCTTCAACCTCACCGCCACCAGTCCTCTGCAGGTGACAGACCCCTACCATTCGGGTGCTCTGCTGGGCGGACTGACTTTCACCGGCCCCAGCGACCGTCTGCCCTATAACCGCGATCTCAACAACTTCCAGCCGCGCATCGGCCTGGCCTGGCGCCCAGCCGACAAAACCGTGGTTCGCGCCGGCTACGGGTTAAGCTACGTGGCCACCTTCACCGTGCCGCCCACCTCGGGATTCAGCACTTCCACTCCCTACGTGGCCAGCCCCGACGGCAACATTACGTTCGCCGGCAATTTCCTCAACAACCCCTATCCGCAAGGAATTCTCACGCCCACCGGCAGCAAACTGGGGCTCTCCACCTTCCTCGGCCAATCCGTCAGCTTCATCGACCCCAACCGCGTCATCCCCAGGGTGCACCAGTTCTCGGTCGGCGTGCAGCGCGAATTGCCGGGCCGCTCGGTGCTGGAAGTTTCCTATGTGGGCAGCCGCAGCCAGGAACTGCCCGCCTCGCAACAGCTCAACGCCGTGACGCTGCCGCAGTTGCTGCAATACGGCGGCAACTTCAACTCGCCCAACCTGACCAACAGCGTGACCAATCCGTTCTCAGGGCTCATTCCCTCCACCAACCTGAACACCGCCACCACCACGCTGCAGCAGTTGCTGCTTCCCTTCCCGCAGTTCACGGGAGTCACCGAGAGCAACCTCCCGGTGGGGAAAAGCTGGTACAACTCCATGCAGATCCGCTGGGATAAGCGCCTCTCCCACGGCTTGAACGTCCTGGTGAGCTATACGCGGGAAAAGTGGCTGACCGCGACTTCCTATCTGAATGCGCAGGATCCCATTACCATGACTCCCGAGCGCACGCTGAACGGCACCGATACTCCCAACCGCATCGTCCTCAGCGGCAACTGGGCGCTGCCCATCTTCAGCCACTTGCACGGCGTTGCCGCCGTATTTCTGAAAGGCTGGCAGCTCAACGGCATCTTTGTGCGCGAAAATGGCTTCCCGCTGGCCGCGCCCAGCGGCTACTATTCCTCCGGCATCAACCCCTCCCTGGGGTCCGCCTCCAACGACAATAAGTTTTTCAACACTTGCACGCTGTTGACCACCGGGGTTATGGATAACTGCACCGGCACCAACGGCGCTGCTTTGCCGGTCGCGTTCATCCAGCAGCAGTCCAACGTAATCCGCACGCTCAGCGGCGAACTCCCCACCATTCGGCCGCCCAAAGTGCCCAACGCCGATCTCTCCATCTTCAAGGCGTTCCAGTTGAAAGAGCACATGCGCCTGCAGTTCCGCGCCGAAGCTTTCAACGCCACCAATTCGCCGCAACTCGGCTTGCCCAGCACCAGCCTCACTTCGACCAGCGCCGGCGTGGTGACGCTCACGCAAAGCAACGACGCTCGCAACGTCCAGTTGTCGCTGCGCCTGATGTTCTGAGTACGACAGGCCTCCCAGCCTGTCGCCATTTCGCATAAATCGGTTGGCGGCGAGAGCGCCGGCCCCGCCGCCAGCGGGACGAGGGCGGCCCGCGCGGTTAAAGCCTTCCGCGCAGGCGGTCGATTTTGCGGCGATCGCGTTTCGAGGGTTTGCCTTCGCGGAAGCTTTCGAAATGCGGCATGGCTTGGCGCTCGGCGGCGAGTGTGAGGCGCAGTTCGCGGCTGGCGGCGGTCTCGCGATAGAGGGTCTGTGCGATGGCGGCGGGACCGCGCATTTCGCTCAGCGCCAGAACTTCGATTTGGAATTCGCCGCTATCGTTGCGGACCGCCACCAGATCGCCGGCACGTACTTCGCGGGCGGGCTTGGCGGGCTGTCCATTGGATTGGACGCGGCCGAGCTCGCAGGCTTTGGCCGCCAAAGATCGGGTTTTGAAGAAGCGGGCGGCCCACAGCCACTTATCGATGCGCACGCGAGTCATGCCTTCATTGTCCTATCGGAATAGAAGAGTAGACGAGCGGCTGCATGCCCGGGGGCGGGCGGACAGGCGCCGCGGCGCGCGGCGCAATGGGTGAAGCCGGGGCTCTCCGGCGCGGGCGCGTTCGCTGGCGGAGAATGCTTGGCGTCTGTGGAACACCCACGCGCCGGCGGTGGAGCAAGGCCGTCGCGGGAGGTTGGCGTTTCCGATCGCGGCCCGTAAGCCCCTGTATCAGCGCGGCTGGCGTTCGCTGGCGGGCCGGCGTGTCGGCGCCCAGGCGCGCCGGATGGCTGGAAAGGCTCTCGCGCCGCTGCGGTGGCAATCAACTGCCAGGTTCCCTGCCCTCGCGGTCAGTTTTCGGGCAGCAAGTCATGCAGCAATTGGATGAGTTGGGAGGGGAAGAAAGGCTTCCTTAAGAACTTAACGCGCGGCGAGCGGAGGGCGGAAGGGACCTCCCTGGATTGTCCGGAGATGAGCAGGACGGAAGCGCCGGGGTGCATTTTGAGGACGCTTTCGGCGAGGCGGCTGCCATCCATTTCGGGCATGACGATATCGGAGATAAGAAGGTCGACGGATTGGGACTGGGCGATGCGGAGGGCTTCGGAGGGGCCGGGCGCGAGCAGCACGTGGATGGGGCGGGAGCCCAGCATCTTGCCCACGAGCTGGAGGACCTGGGGTTCGTCGTCGACAATCAAAATGGTGGGCGGGGAAGACATGGACAGTTACGATTCTACGGGCGAGCCGGTTGGCGCCGCAACTCACCTATCGGGCGAGCGCCAGCCGCCGCGCGCGAATTCTGCGACAATTCTAAAGGAGCACACATATGCCCTGCCTACTGGTGATTGTCGTTGTAGCGTTCCCCCGAGTGGTGCTCGCGCTGATGTTCTTTCTATCGAACTATCTGCAGCGGGCGTACCACGGGCCGTTGATTCCGCTGCTGGGGTTCTTCTTTCTGCCGCTGACCACCCTGGTGTATGCGTGGGACGTAAACAACGGAGTCGCGCTCGAAGGCGTGAACGTGATTATTTTAATTGTGGCCGTGGTGATTGACATCGGCGGGTTGAGCGGCGGCGAATGGCATCGGCGGCGGCGGTACTACGATTAGGGACGCCCGCGCCGGCCTCAGCCGCGCTCCAGCAGCCCGAGCAGTTTTTCCTGCACGGATTCCGCGGTGGGCGTATCGGGCGCGATCACCAGAATGGTGTCGTCGCCCGCGATGGTGCCGATGATCTCCGGCCACTGCTCGTTATCCAGCGCCACCGCAACGGAATTGGCATGGCCGGGCGAGGTCTTCAGCACCACCAGGTTCTGCGCGCGCAGCACGTCCTGTAGAAATTCGGCGGCCAGCAGGGAAAACTGCGGACCGGTCTCTTCGGGCGCCATCTCCTGGTAGCCTTCGCGCGTTTTCACCAGCCGCAAATCGCGGATGTCCCGCGACAACGTCACTTGCGTGGCGGCAATGCCCTGCGCGCGCAATTCCTGCGCCAGCTCGTCCTGCGTGCAGATGCGCTTGCCGCGGATCAATTTCAGAATCTGCCCCTGCCGGTAGGTTTTCGTCATACGCTCATTTCTCCGAGCCGCTGGCGCGCGGCGGCCAATGCCGCGGCTACGGTTTCGGGTCCGGTTCCGCCGGGAACTTCCCGCGATTGCATGCCTTGTTTGGGATCCAGCAGCGCCGCCATATCGGCGCTGAATTCCGGCGCGAATTGCCGCATCTGTTGGGCCGTCCAATCGGCCGGTTTCTTTCCGCCGCGCACGCTTTCCAGAACGAAGCGTCCCACAATCCGGTGTGCCTGGTGAAAGGGCGTGCCGGCGCGCGCCAGCGCTTCGGCCAGGTCCGTCGCCACCACCCAGCTTTCTTCGGCGGCCGCCGCCGGTTTGGCCGGATTCAGCTTCACCGAATCGATCACAGCCCGCGCCATTTCGAGCGACCCCGCCACTTCGTCGGCCGCCTGGAACAGCGGCGCCTTGTCTTCCTGCATGTCGCGGTTGTAAGTCATGGGCAGACCCTTCATGGTAACCAGAAGCGAAGTCAGGCAGCCCAGCACGCGCCCGCATTTGCCGCGAATCAGCTCGAGCGAATCGGGATTCTTTTTCTGCGGCATCAGGCTGGAGCCGCTGGTCACGCCATCCCCCAGTTCCAGCCAGCCGAACTCTTCGCTGGAATATAAAATCCAATCCTCCGCCAGGCGGCTCAGATGCACCATGGTCACGCTGGCGGCGTAGAGAAAATCCAGCGCGAAATCGCGGTCGGCGGAAACATCCATGCTGTTGCGCGTGATGCCGTCGAACCCCAGGTCGCGCGCCATCGCTGCGCGGTCGAAGGGAAACCCGCTGCCCGCCAGCGCGCCCGACCCAAGCGGCAGCAGGTTCACGCGGCGCCGCGCGTCGCCGAAGCGCTCCCAATCGCGCGCCAGCATTTCGAAATACGCCAGCAGATAGTGCGGCCACAACACCGCCTGCGCGCGCCGCATATGGGTGTAGCCGGGAATCACGGCTTCCGGATACTGCGCCGCCAGCTTCAGGAGCGCTTCCATCACGCCGCGGAGCAAGCCGCGCACGCGGTCGCACTCCTCGCGCAGCCACAGCCGCTCATCCAGCGAAACCTGTTCGTTGCGGCTGCGCCCGGTATGGATCTTGTCCGCGACCTTTCCGGCCCGCTCCTGGAGCTTGCGGATCACCAGCGTATGGACGTCTTCGTCGGTGGCCCCTTCGTAAAATGCCGGCGAGGCCGATTCCTCGCGCATGGCGTCGAACGCCGCGACGATCTCCGCGCGCTCCTCAGCCGAGAGAATCCCCACCCGCTCGAGAGCCCGCGCGAAGGCCTGCGAGCCTTGAATATCCGCCGCGATGAGCCGCCGGTCGAAATCCAGCGATCCCGAGAATCGCTCGAAGACTTCCGACGGCCCGGATTCGAAACGTCCGCCCCAGAGCTTCATTTGGCCTTCGCCGCCAGGGCCCGCACCTTGATCGGCAGGCCTACCAGGTTGATGAAACCGAGGGCGTCTTTTTGGTCGTAACTCGCCCCCATGGTGAAGCTGGCGATGCTCAGCGAATACAGCGAGTGCGGCGATTGGCGCGAGAGCGGTTCTATGTTGCCCTTGTAGAGCCGCAGCTTCACTTCGCCCGTGGTGGTCTCGCCGACCTTGTCGAAGAACGCGTCCAGCGCTTCCCGCAGCGGCGTGAACCACAGGCCGTTGTAGACCATTTCGGCGTATTCCAGGGCGCGCTGCTGTTTGTAGTGCATGGTGTTCCGGTCCAGGGTGAGCGCTTCGAGCTCCCTCACCGCGAACATGATAAGCGCGCCGCCGGGCGTTTCGTAGCAGCCGCGCGACTTCATGCCCACGAAGCGATTCTCGACCAGATCGATGCGCCCGATGCCGTGTTCGGCGCCGATGGCGTTGAGGGTTTCCAGCAGCTCGAACGCTTTCATCTTCTTCCCATTCACCGAAACGGGGATGCCTTTTTCGAACCCGATGGTCACTTCGCCGGGCGTATCGGGCGCCTCCGCGGGGCTCTTGGTGAGCATCCAGATTTCGTCCGGCGCCGCGTTGGCCGGGTCTTCCAGCGCGCCGCCCTCGTGCGAAATGTGCCAGATGTTGCGGTCGCGGCTGTAGATCTTGGTGGTGGATTGGGCGATCGGCACATGGTGCTTTTTCGCGTATTCGATGGCATCCTCGCGCGAGACGATGTCCCACTCGCGCCAGGGAGCGATTACCGCGAGCTCCGGTGCCAGCGCTTTGTAAGTCAGCTCGAAGCGCACCTGGTCGTTGCCCTTGCCGGTGCAGCCGTGGGCCACCGCGTCGCAGCCCGTGGCGAGCGCCACTTCCACCTGCTTCTTGGCCAGCAATGGGCGCGCGATGGAAGTGCCCAGCAGGTACTTGTGCTCGTATACGCCGCCCGAGCGCACCAGCTTCCAAAGATATTGGGAGACGAACTCCTCCCTCATATCTTCGATGTAGACTTCCGAGGCCCCGGTTTTGCGGGCCTTCTCTTCCAGGCCGGCGAGCTCATCCCCGCCCTGCCCGATATCGCCGCATACCGCGACCACTTGGCAGCCGTAGTTTTCCTTCAGCCACGGAATAATGACGGACGTATCCAACCCGCCCGAATAGGCGAGCGCCACTTTTTTGGGTTTGCTCATAAGATAATCCTTTAAGAAATCAGCTCCAGATGAGTACAGATAAAGCAGATCCGCTGTTCATCCGTGGCCCTAACTCAATAACATCAGCAGCAGCGCCTTCTGCGCGTGCAGCCGGTTTTCGGCCTGGTCGAACACCACGCTTCGCTCGCTTTCCATCACCGCGTCGGTTACTTCCTCGCCGCGTTTGGCGGGAAGGCAATGCATGAACACGGCATCCGGCCGCGCCTGCCCGAACAGTTCCTCGTTCACCTGAAAATCGCGAAAAGCGTGGCGGCGCTCGACGGTTTCCTGTTCCTGCCCCATGCTGGCCCACACATCCGTGTAAATGGTGTGCGCGCCCTCGGCCGCCCGCGCCGTATCCTGCGTGATCAGAAGCTGCGATCCCGTACTGGCCGCCAGACTTTCCGCCTGTGCCACAATCTCCGGATTGGGCAAATATCCGGGCGGGCACGCGAGGGCGAAATCCATCCCCAGCCGCACGGCCGTCAGCATGAGGGAGTGCGCCACGTTGTTGCCGTCGCCGATGAAGGCCAGCTTGAGCCCCCGCAAACGGCCGAAGCGCTCGCCAATGGTTTGAAAATCCGCCAGCGCCTGGCAGGGGTGGTAGAGATCGCTCAGGGCGTTGACCACCGGCACGCTCGACCATTGCGCCAGCCCTTCCAGCGTCTCCTGCGAGAACACCCGCGCCACGATTCCATTCACCCAACGGTCCAGGTTGCGCGCCACGTCCTTGAGCGGCTCGCGCACGCCGATGCGCCCATCCATCCAAACCGACGCTCCGCCGAGCTGCTGGATGGCGATTTCGAAAGTCAGCCGGGTGCGGAGAGACGGTTTTTCAAACAACAGGGCAATGGATTTTCCGTCCAGCGCGCGCGCGTATTGGCCTGGCGAGCGCTTCACTTCCGCCGCCAGGTCCAGCAGGTAAGCCAGTTCATCGTCAGTGAGATCGAGATCCCGGAGGAGATCCGGCGCAGCCGCTTTCAGGATCCGGCCAGGGGCGCAGACAGTAGCCATCGCGACCGCCTTTTTTGAATTTTTATTCACCTGAATGAATATTAACACAATGAAGAGGGGGACGAGCCCATCTTTTTGTATGGGGGGAGCCGCAACGCAGGGGCGTGCGGCGCACGGCGGTCAGAGTCACTGATTGGCATCTGAAAGGATCGCTGCCAACAGGAAACCGCCAACCAGGAATAGCAGCTAAGCATTTTGGTTGGCCGGATATTCATGCGTGACGATATCCGAGATCCTGTAGAAATCCCGCGCTTCCTGCGGCATCAGAGGTTGACCGACCCTGAGCCTCTCGACATACGAACGGAGGTTGTTTACGTCTGCTTGGGATAGCCCGTTTCCAGAGGCAGCACGCTCTGCCGAATTAAACTTGTCATGACTTTCGGAAATACCTGAAGAAAGGCTCGGTTTTGTCCTTCTACTGAGGCTATCCGTATTTCCAGACGTTCCAGTCTGCTATCAATTTGCCTCTGCGCTTGGTCAATGGATCGAGTGAGCTTAACCACCGCCCCGACGATGGTCACGATCACCGCCGCAAATCCAAACAGCAACTGCACTGATTGGGACACCTGCCTGCAAGTGTACGCTTTTATAATGCCTATGCGGAGAGCCGTTCAGACGCTTCCCGAAGGTGATCCGCGGTTCCTGCTTCAATGGCAGGCATCACGCACAACGACCTTTGGGGTTGGCAGAAATTGTTTCCATGAGTTGCGACGTAAAATAGGGGTGCGTTTCGGTGGAGGCGGCAACGCATTCCGCTTGGAAAGTCAGGGGATCATTTGGCGAGTGCTCCGGGCTGGCCGCGCTTCCGCCGGCCTGAACACCCGTTCGGGGTGCGAACCACGCACCGCCGCCGCCACTCATCCCCGCCGTCGCTTACTATAGAGGAGCATGAGAAACATCCCCTTCACGGCCGGCGCGCTGGCGACCGCGCTGGCACTCGCCTGCTTCGCCCAGGCGCCCCAGAAAGGAAAATCGAGCATGACCCACGAACCCTACGGCAAATTGGCGGACGGAGCGCCCGTCGAGATCTACACGCTGGTGAATGCCAATGGCATGCGGGCCAGGATCACGACCTACGGCGGCGCGGTGGTTTCGCTGACGGCGCCCGACCGCGGCGGCAAGTATGCCGACGTGGTGCTGGGGATGGACGATTTGCAAGGCTACACGACACAGACGAATTTCTTCGGCGCGCTCATCGGCCGCTACGGCAACCGCATCGGGCATGGCACGTTCGAGCTGGACGGGAAGCGCTACAACCCGCCCAAGAACGATGGCGACAACACCCTGCACGGCGGTCCGCAAGGCTTCGACAAGCGGGTGTGGACGGCCAAGGGCATGGCGGGCGCGGAGCCGGCGCTGGAGCTCCAGTATGTCAGCAAGGATGGCGAAGAAGGTTTTCCGGGAACCCTGCGCGCGCGCGTGCTCTATACCCTCACCAACAAAAACGAATTGAAGATCGAATACAGCGCCTCCACCGACAAAGACACGGTGGTGAACCTGACCAACCATTCCTATTTCAACCTGGAGGGCGCGGCGACCGGCAGCAACGTGCTGGGGCACGAGGTGACGCTGTACGCCGACCGCTTCACCCCCGTGGACGCGGGGCTGATTCCCACCGGCGAATTGAAGCCGGTAGCGGGCACGCCTTTCGATTTCACGAAGTCCACCGCCATCGGAGCGCGCATCGGGCAGGACGACCAGCAGCTTAAATTCGGCAAAGGCTACGACCACAACTGGGTCTTGAACGCGCACGCGGGAGTGGCCAAAGCGGCGGAAGTGTACGAGCCTAAAACCGGGCGCGTGCTGGAAGTCTGGACGGACCAGCCGGGGCTGCAATTCTACACCGGCAATTTCCTGGACGGGAAGACGCGCGGCAAGGGCGGCGTGGCGTATCCCTTCCGCGGCGCGTTCTGCATGGAGACGCAGCATTTTCCCGATTCGCCCAACAAACTGAAGTTTCCGAGCACCGAGCTGAAGCCCGGGCAGACGTACAAAACGACCACGATTTATAAATTTGCGGCGCGGTAGGGGGAATGCTGTTGTCGCGTCCGGGCTGGCGGAGGCGCGCCTGGCGCATGAGGAAATGCAGTTTGCGCGCCGCCAGCGCGTAGCCGATACCCTCGGTGCGCACGTTGGAGACGCAGTTTCGCTCGGCATCGGTGCGGCCGCGGCGCGGATCCCAGGTGAGATAGATTCCCAGGCTGTCGGGCGAGGGCGCGAGGCGCCAGTCTTCTTCCGCCAGGAGCTTCCGTAGCTCAGCCACCAGCGGCGCGGCGTGCCGATGGATGGCGGTAGCGGAAAGTCCATCCGCGATGACGATGGCGGCGTCGAAATCGCCGCCCGCGAGCATGGCCCGCGAGCCGGGGTTCAACGTACGGCCGGGATCCGGCCGCCGCAGATACGTCGCGCGATCGCGAGCGGCGCCGCCAAGCGCCACGCGGGCGGGAGTGAAGCGGCGCAGGTCCAGCGGCATCGCCGCCCAATTACTGTTTCCGCCGCAGCGGTTCGGGCGCGCGCGTGCGGTCGAAGGGAAGAATGTGCAAAGTCCATTTGACGGGCACGGTTTCGGGAGGGAAGCACTCGCGGTCGTCGCACGCCTGGTAGCGGAAATCGCCATCCACGGCGAGGTTGCGCTGCGCGTCCAGGAGCGGTTCGATCTGTTGCGGGCCGGCCAGGGTAATGGTATCGAGCAGGCGGAAGCGCCCGATGTAGACGGGGACGGTTTCGTGAATGGCTTCCAGGCGCATGGTCCGGGCGGCGGGATAAACGATGGGATCGGACTGCCAGGCGGGCGAAGCGGCCAGCCGGAGCGCAATGGGAATGTAGCCGCCGGTGACTCCGGGGGCGTAGACGTGCATGTGTTCGGGAAGATCCAGGTCCACCGCGAGGGTGACGCGCTGGTCGGGGCGCAATGCATCTTGGCCGCCGGATGTGGCGATTTCGAGATGCTTGGCGGCGATGCGCCGGCTGGGCTCCGGCGCCAGGCCGAACTGGCGGAAGAGAATGGATTCGGCGGTATCGCGCACGCGAAAATCGTCTTCGAAATACTTGGCCACCACGATGCCGCGCGCATCCACCAGATACGTGCCGGGGTTGGGGATGCCGTAAGAGAAGGAATCCTTGGGCACGCTTTCATTGAGAATTCCGTAGGCGCGGATCGTTTGGGAATCGGCATCGGAGAGCAGCGGGAAAGCGATGTGCTCGCGATCGGCGAAGCTCTTGAGCACGGCCGGACTATCGTAGCTGATGGCGGCCAGGCCCAGTCCCAGGGCGGCGATGCGCGCGCGATTCTGTTCCAACTCGACCAGTTGGGCTTTGCAGAACGGTCACCAGTCGGCGGAGCGGAAGAACACCAGCAGCGCGCCCTTAGGGCCGAGGATGGAGCCGAGCGTGCGCTCGGCGCCGTTCTGATCGCGCAGCCGGAAATCGGGAACGCGTTCGCCGGGATTGGGCCCGGTGGACACGGCGGCCGGCAGAAGCGCGGCGGCCAGCGCCAGCATGAGGTACGGCGTCTTACGGAGCACTTGCGTTCATCTTACTCCAGCAGCCACTGTTCCGCCAGCATCTCCGGCCGGCGGGGCCGGCGCTCCAGCCGGCGCTCGAATCCGGGCGCGGGTTTCAGGCCCAGCAGGTTGCGCACGTAGAGCGCGTCGTGGAAGCTGGTGCTCTGGTAGTGCAGCATGACGTCGCCGGCGCCGGGGACGCCCATGATGTAGTTGCAGCCCGCCGCGGCCAGGAGGGTGAGGAGCGCGTCCATCTCGTCTTGATCGGCCGCGGCGTGGTTGGTGTAACAGATATCGCAGCCCATGGGAAGGCCGAGGAGTTTGCCGCAGAAGTGGTCTTCCGGCATAGGCGCGGGCTTCGCAGGTCTGCTGGTCCACCGCGTGATGGGCGTTGGCGGAAAGGGCGCTGCCCTGCCCGGTTTCGAAATACATGACGTGCTGGCCGGCGCGGCGCCATTCGCGGGCGGCCTGGCAGGCTTCGTCGAGCAGCGCGAGGGTTCACCCCGAAGGATGCATTGGCGGCTTGGGTGCCGGCGATGGATTGAAAGAGCAGGTCGATGGGCGCGCCGGATGGCGTCGAGGAGGCGCAGCAGGGTTTCGGCGGCGGCCACGTTGCCGGTGGCCGGGTTGACGCCGCATTCCCACACAAATCAGCGTGCTGGCCCACGTCACCACCCAGATGGAAGCGCTGCGCCGCGGCGCGAGTCACCACGCGGCATTTGGCGGTAAGGTGCGCGATGGGCGCGAAAGCGGCCGCGTCGTGCGAATCGCAGATGAGGATAGTGGAGGGAGCCTACCCGCGTGGATAATTGAAAAGTGCCGGGACGCGTTGCATTCGAATATCCGAATTTCCGAAACTACATGGCTGCGCGGTTCCTGATTACCTGCGCTACCGAGATGCAGGCGGTAGCGGTGGGATGGCAGGTATATACGCTGACGCACCGGCCGCTGGATTTGGGGCTGGTGGGGCTGGCGCAGTTTCTGCCGGGCGTTTTTCTGTTCCTGGCCGCGGGGCATACGGCCGACCGGCTGCCGCGGCAGCGGATTCTGCAGGCTTGCTATGCGGGCTTCGCGTTGTGCTCGCTGGCGCTGCTGGCGCTCACGCGGCACGGGCTCACGGCGGCGTGGCCCGTTTATGCGGTGCTCGTCGGGAACGGGACCGTGCGGGCGTTCAACGGGCCGGCGGGGCAGGCGTTTTTGCCGGCGCTGGTGCCGATCGTACATTTTCCCAACGCCGTGGCGTGGAGCTCTTCGGTGTTCATGGCGGCCACCATTACGGGGCCGGCCGTGGGGGGCTTGCTGTATGGGTTCGCGGGCACGGCGGCGGTGGTGGTACGGCTGCGCGGCAACGGCGTACCTCACGGGGCTGCTGCTGGTGTCGCGGCTGCGCGTAGCGGCGGCGCCGCGGGTGTATCGCGCGGTTTCGGTGGAAGTCCTGCTGGGCGGGCTGCGCTATATCTGGCGCAATAAGTTGATCCTGGGAGCCATCTCGCTGGATCTTTTCGCGGTGCTGCTGGGCGGCGCGGTGGCGCTGCTGCCGGTGTATGCAAGCGAAATCTTGAAAGTGGGAACGCGCGGGCTGGGAGTATTGCGAGCGGCTCCCGGCGCGGGCGCGCTCCTCATGAGCGTGCTTGTGGCGCATCGCCCGCTGCGCAAGCACGCCGGCACGGCCATGCTGTGGTGCGTGGCGGGGTTCGGGGCTTTCACCATCGTCTTCGGCCTCTCGCGCAGCGTTCCCGTTTCGCTGCTGGCGCTGGTGCTGGTTGGGGCCTGCGATATGGTGAGCGTGATTGTGCGGCAGACCATGGTGCAACTGGAAACGCCGGACGAAATGCGCGGGCGCGTGAGCGCCGTGAACATGCTGTTCGTGGGCGCTTCGAACGAAGTGGGGCAGTTCGAATCGGGCATTACCGCGCAATGGTTCGGCACGGTGCCCGCCGTCGTGCTGGGAGGCGTTGGAACCCTCGTCATCGTGGCGCTGTGGGCGCGGTTTTTTCCGGCGCTGCGCCGTGTGGGGCATGCTTCCGCCGGGACCAAAATGTGACCTGCCGCCGTGGGGCAGGAGGTCATCCTGCGCGGCGGCTGGCAACCGCCGCTAGAACATGAACTTCATGGCGAGCTGCAGTTCGCGCGGTGTGTTGGCGATGCTGCTGATCACGCCGGCCGAACCGTAGGCGACGGCTCCCCCGGAGTACGACGGCGCAATCGAGTTACCCGGCGATCCCAGGACCATATGGTTCCCCACGTTGAATGCTTCGGCGCGGAATTGCAGCCGTTTCGTTTCCGTGATCTGGATGTCCTTCACCAGCGCCACGTCCACGTTGATCCAGCGCATGGATCGCAGGAAGCCGACCGGGGTATCGCCGAAACCATAGCCCGGCCCCACCGACGGAGACGCCGGACTCACGAAGCAAGCCGGGTTGTACCACTCCGTCAAGGTCTGCTGCGCGGGCTTGATCTGGCATCCGGGTAGTATGCTTGGCCGGCTGTAACCCGTGATGGAGCCGGCCGCATCGGAAAGGTTAGCGGGATCGGTACTGAGCGGGGCCAGCCCCGCGATGGTGGTGGGCACGCAACCGGTGGCCGTTGGCGAAGCGCAGATGTTGCTGGCGCCGCCCCAGGAGGGGTTGAATGCCTGGCCGGAACGCGCGATGAAGGAGTAGTTGGTCTCCCAGTTGCCAAGCACCTTCGCCAGCACGCCATGCTTCAAGAAATGCTTTCCGTTCCCGAAGGGCAATTGGTAGACCGTGCTCCAGTTGAACACCAGCGGCACGTTGAAGGTGCAGAAGCCCTTGGAGAGGTGGGCGTTGAAGTAGTATTCCACCGGAGCGCCTTCGTTGCCGTTCTCGGCGCCGTAGTCGCCGTTGGAATCGCCCAGGCATTTCTCCCAGGTGAATGCCGCCAGAGTTTGCAGCCCTTGCGAGAAACGCTTCTGGAACTGGCCCTGCAAGGAGTTGAACGTCGAAAAGCCCCAGGATTCCGAGTAATGCCAACCCTGCGCGGCAAACGGCATGTACTCGTTACCGGTGATCTGCGCCTGTGTCAACGGGGTGGTGGGGCAGGTGAACCCTTGCGCCGTGTTGTTCTGGCAGTAAGGTCCGCCCTGCGGATAATTGGCGGCGCAGCACCATTCGAGCCGCTGCGTGTGGCTTCCCACATAGGCGATGGAGAACATGCTGGAAGCCGTCAACTGATGTTCGATCTGGATGTTCCACTGCTGGCTCCGCGGATCGGAATAGTCGGGGGCATTGGTGTAACCGCCGAACGTGGAACCCCAGGGAGTGGGCGCTATCACGATGGGGTTGCTTCCCACCAGGTTGGTGAGCTGGCTGGTGCCGTAGCCGCCGTAGGGGCCGCAGTTGGTGAGGCTGCTGCAAATGGGCGCCACGGTGGGAGTGGCGGCCGTCCCCATGGGGGCGTTGTTGAGCGTATCGGAAACGCCGCGGGACCACGGCCAGATGGAGCCCTGTAGCGTGTTCTCGGCGTTTTGGCTGCGATAACTGATGGGATCGTAGAAGATCCCATACCCCACGCGCAAAACGGTTTTCGGCGCAAATCCCCAGGCGATGCCGATGCGCGGGCCGAGATTGTCCGCGATGGACTTCAGGGCGGGCTGGGCGTTGGGCGAAAACACGATATTGTTGAGCGTGTTGTAAGTGACTCCGCCGACCGTCACGTTGAACGCGGGGTTGGCGCTCGAAAGACCTCCGGGAACGCACGGCGGCACCTCCGGCGAGCCGCAGCCGGTGGTGTACGCGGCGCTTTCCTTGTCGCCAATGATGAGCTCATGGGCTTGCAGGTTCAGGGCGTTGACCGTTTCGCCGTTGCTGACCAGCAGTTTGACCGCGGGATCGTAGTCATAGCGCAGCCCGACGTTGATCGTCAGGTTGGACTTCACGTGCCATTCGTCCTGCACGAAAAAGCCGAACGGCATAAAGGCGGCGTGAACCTCTTCATACTGCGGCACGTTTACAGTCAACGCGGAAGGAAGATCCAGCAGCATGGACGCCAGGGCGTTGCCTTCCGCGCCGCTGCAGGCAAACAGGCCGGAGGCGTTGGTGGGGCATGTCTGTGACGTGCTGGAGCTGAACTGCTCGTATTGGTTGGTTTCCAGGCGGTTCTCGTAGAGGAACTCGCCGCCGAAGCGGATGATGTGTTTGCCATGGCTCCAGGTCATGGCGCCGGAGACGTCATGCTCGGGATTGGCGCGATGCTCCGGGCCCACGTTGCCGAGAGGACTGGGATATCCGGAGGGACTCAGATAGAATCCCGAGGTCGGGCTGAGGTTGGAAAACCCCGCGCTGGATTCGGGATTGAGCCCCAGCGTATTGGTCTGATTCACCACCACCGGCCGGGGGTTGATGCCGCCGCGCAATTCCATAACCAGGTTGGGAGTGAAGATGTGGTCCCAGGCGCCGCCGATGTTCCACGCGTGGTATGGACTGGGCGCCAGGGATGTGGTTCCGGCGACGATTCCCGTATCCGTGTCCCACAGCATGTAGGCCCTCCCGAAGACGATGTTCTTCTCGCTGAAATGCTGATCCACGCGAAAATCGAAATTGTTGGCGACGTCGGTTTTGTTGCGGGCGTCCAGGCAATTGTCCAACACGGAAAGGGCATAATTGGGCGTGAACGCGCAGTTGGCCGGTACCGAGCCCTGGTAGGCTTTGATGACGGCGGCCAGTTTCTGATCGATGAGACCGGAGGGAATCTTGTCGCATGCGGTCCCCACCCCTTGCAATCCGTAACCCGCCGTGCCAAAAGCTGCGCCGGGATTCAGCAGGGGCATGGGATTCCCCGAGGAATCGCAATAGAACGGCACGGTCGAGTTGGGTCCCGATTCGGCGAACGGATTGTAAAGTTGGTTGGGGATCACCGCCGACTTGGCGGAATTCAACGAACCGACCAATTCGGGAGTCACCGTGCCGCTGAAATCGCCCGATAGTTCCTGGGAGGTGGGAGTGTTGGTGAGGGAGTTTTGCGGCTGCGCGAAGTGCCAGCCTTCGTAGCCGAAGTAGAAGAACGTTTTGTCCTTCTTGATGGGTCCGCCGAAGGTGCCGCCGTACATGTTCTCCGTGTAGCCGAGGGGCGACACGGGAGTACCCGAAAGAATGGCGGCCGCGCCCGCCGCGGTTTGCGTGCCAGCCGACACTTCGCTGGCCAGCTTGCCCGCCAGCGTGGGACAATTCGCGGTTGTGCAGAAGCCGGTAAAGGGGTTGCGGGCGTCGAATATGGCGTTGCGCGCGAAATCCCAGCCGGAACCATGGAACTGGTTGGTTCCAGATCTGGTCACGATATTCACCACGGAGCCCAGCACGTTTCCGTATTCGGCGTCGTTATTATGCGACTGGACCTTGAACTCCTGAATGGTGTCGGCGATCGGTTGCACCGCCCAGCCGCCGCCGCGGTCGTCCGTATTGATAATGCCATCCATGTAAAACGCGTTGGACCGGTTGCCGGCGCCGTTTACCGAGGGCCGGTAGACCACCGCATTGGGAATGCCGATGTTGCCGCCGTCCGCGCTGCCGATGCCATTGCCGCCCTGCGCGGTGTTGATCGGATTGACGCCCGGCTGGGTGATCAACAGCTCGGTAAAGTTGCGGCCGTTCAACGGCAGCTCGTGCATCATTTGTTCGGTAATGGTGGTGCCCATTTCGGTGCTGGCCCGTTGCAGCATCACCCCGATGGAATTTTCGCTGACCGTCACCGTTTCCGTGGAGGAGCCCACCTGGAGCGTAAGCTTCTCGGTGAACGTCTGGTTCACGTCGAGCTTGAATACCGGCAGCGCGACTTTCTTGAAGCCGGTTTTCTCCACCGTGAGCAGGTAGTTCCCCGGCAGAAGATTGATGATGTTAAAGGTCCCATCCGTACTGGTGTTTTTGCGGCTGATGACGCCCGTTTCCTGGTTGACGACGGTTACCTGGGCATCCGGCACGCTGGCGCCGGTAGCGTCGACGATGTTGCCGTTTACAGCGGCGGTGGGCGTCTGCGCAAACAAGCTTGCGGCAGCGGCCAGCCACAAGGCGAAGGCTGGAACTGCGAATCGGAGCAGCTTCATTTCTCGACCTCCCAGTCGATTACAGAAATTATCGAGCTCCGCTCGCGCGAGACGTTAGCGATAACGGAGCACATCGCTCGAAGTTTAACGCTAAACCTTTGGCATCACAAGGCTCATTCGATCCGTACAACAAGGGAAGACGTGAAGTTTACAAATGTAAACGTAAGGTTTAATGCGGTGTGAGAATTTCCTCGATCGCGGTCAGCCGAACCCGCAGGCGCCTCACCTCATCTTCCGCGAGTTTCTCCGCGCAGCCGGCGATCACGCGCCTTCCCTGCTCCACCAGCGCGTGGCGTTGCGTAGCCGATGCCACGGTGGCGACATCGCCGAGCGCGCGCAATAAACGCAGGCTGACGGCCACGTCGCCTTTCGAATACATGCGGATCTGCTCATAGGCGGAATCCAGCAGCCGCTCGAAATCAATCCATTGAATGGAGACCCGTACCACCCCCGGCGGGTCGTAAAGCAGAGACTCGGGCCGCTCTCGCGCCACGAACCGGATGAGAATGCGGCTCAACTGGTCCACGCAACTGATGGCGGTAGTGGGGTCGTTGACCGCCGGCGAAATTGCCTTGAGAGCAATATCCACAATCTGCAACACTCCAAATTCGATATCCTGCTGCAAGGTTCTGGACGGGCCCAGGTCGAAAGCCCATCGAAAGTCGGCGATGGCCTCCTCCGGCAGGTTCCCGGGCTTCGACAGCACCACCAACGGCACTCCGGCCGGGATGAATTGCCCGACGCGCCGCAAAACGCGGATTTTGACGTGATAGGTTTTCGCCATCGCCACCAGCCGCTTGGCATCGATGAACCGTACGTAACCGGAATTGCCGCTCAGCACCACCGCCCCGGAAAGCCCCTCCAGGCCGTTGTCGCCATTGGCCGGCCGGTCGCCTCTGCGCGGCCAAGGCATCATCTCCTCGATCACGGCTTCGGTTTCCGTGGCGATTCTGTCGACGATCTGGTTGACCCCGATGGCCTGTGAAATATGGTGAATGAAGAACAGCAGCCACCCCACGCAGGCGATGGCCAACAGCATGGCGCCCAGCACGGTTGCCACGGGAGCGAAGGGCCGCGGAACCGACCGCGCCGCCGGCAGCGCCGCCGTGCAGTACAGGAACGTTCCCAGGAATATTCCCAGGGTCCACTGCGTCACCCGGTCCCTGGTAAAGCTGACGATGATGCGCGGCGAGAATTGCATGGACGCCAGCGTCAGCGTCATGAGCAGAATCGCGAATACGATGGACACCACCGTCATGATGGAGGCGGCGATGCCGGCCAGGATGATTTGCGCGATTTGCGGATCCGCGCGCGACGGGAAGAGCAGCGGGGGAACCCACTGGCTCAACGCCGGATGGGCCTCTTCGGACCACGACAGCACAGCGCCGGCACAACCCAGCGTCAGCGCGATGCTCAGCGGCCGGACCAGAAAGCCGCCGCGCAGGTTGTACACCGCCTGGCGGAACAGGAGTGGGAGGCGTTTATACATTTCTCAGATCTTCAATTATAGGGGCTGCTCCCGCCTCAGGAGGCTTGAGAAGCGCCGCTTGAGAAGCGCCGCTTGAGAAGCGCCGCTTACGCGCGCGGCTCACGCAGCGCCCAGCGATTTCCGCCTGCTGTTTTTTCGCCGCCGCGGACATCCTTAACTTAAGATGCCACTTTCATATCGGAGTGCAGCATCTTATAATCGGGTTTGCGGGCGAGAACTCACATCGCGGTACTCATGGCGCTGGCGCTGCTGGCCGTAATCACGGCGTGCCCGGCGATGGCTTGCACCATGACTGCGGGGGCGTTCGGCCACTCCTGTTGCCATAAACACCAAAACCCAACCGGAAGCATGCGGAATTGCCCGTATCTGCTGCTGGAAAAGGGCAAAGCGGAGTTGCCACTCGCCGCGGCATTTGCCGCGCCGGCGGGGATGCCTCGGCCCGCGGCGGCGTGTCGAGTGGAACCGCAAGCGGTACCGGCAGCGGTCGCGATTCCCCAGGATCTCTATCTGCGCAATCGCGTTCTCCTGATCTGAAGCCAACGGCAAGACCCGTTTGGCTTACAGAACAATTTCACAATTCAGGAGAATTTCCCATGAAGAAGATCGTATTTACGGTATTGAGCCTGATCGCTCTGGTAGGCGTCAGCCTGGGAGCGTCTTTCGCGAAGGACTGCTGCAACGGCGGAGCCTGCTGCAAGAACGGGGCTTGCTGCCGCGCGCATCACCGGTAGGGTAATTCAGCTTGCCGGCCGGGCGCAACCCGGCCTTGGGGCAGGTTGTTAAGCCTGCCCCGCAATCACCCCGCGGCATTCCCCCAACCCGATCCGCCGGAATCCCGGCGCTTCGCACCAGCCGCGCAAGATCACTTCGTCGCCATCTTCCAGAAACCGCCGCGTCTCGCCGGTAGGCAATTCGAGCGGTTTGGCGCCCCGCCAGGCGACCTCCAGCAGGCAGCCGCGATTTTCCTTGAGCGGGCCGGAAACCGTGCCGCTGCCGATGAGGTCTCCGGCGCGCAGATTGCAGCCGCCCGAGGCGTGCTGCGCCACCATTTGCGAAAGCGTCCAGTACATCCTCGCGAAATCGCCGCGGCTGACCCGCATGGGTTCGGCCATGCGCGCCGAGCGCAGCCACACTTCCAGGGTGATGCCGTAAGCGTCGAGCGCGGCCGTGCGCAAGTGCGGCAGCGGCTCGGGGTCGCCCGCCGGACGCGGCTCCGGTAAACGGCGGAATGGCTCCAGCGCCTCCATGGTCACCACCCACGGCGAAATCGAGGTGGCGAAGTTCTTCGCCAGGAAGGGACCCAACGGCTGGTATTCCCAAGTCTGTATATCGCGCGCCGACCAATCGTTGAGCAGGCATACGCCGAAGAGATGACCGCCCGCCCGCTCGATGGGAATCGGCTCGCCCAGGGGATTGCCGGGGCCCAAAAACGCGCCCAATTCCAATTCGTAATCCAAACGCCGGCTGGGGCCGAACACCGGCGGACCGGCGGGCGTTTCCACGGTCTGCCCATAAGGGCGGCGCACCGCGGTTCCGCTCGCCACCACCGAAGACGCGCGGCCGTGATACCCCACCGGCAGCCACTTGTAATTCGGCAGCAGCGGGTTATCCGGACGAAACATGCTGCCCACGTTGGTGGCGTGGTGGATGGAAGCGTAGAAATCCGTATAGTCGCCGATTTCGCAGGGCAGCAACAGGCGCGCGCCCGCCATGGGGCTGAGAAAATCCTCGGCGCGCGGCGAGCGGTTCACCAGAAACTCGCCGATGCGGCGGCGCAATTCCACGCGTTCCGCGCGCGGCATGCGCATAACCGCGAGCACCGAGGGGATGCCGAAGGCCGAGGTCACATCCAGAATGCGGTCGCCGATGGCCACGCCGGCGCGTGGAACGGCGTCCGGCCCCGGCTGGAACATGGCGAACGGCAGATTCTGTACGGGGAAATCGCAACCCGGCTCATTAGCCGATTCCACCCAGCTTTGCAAAGCCGGATCGTGCGTCGCATCCGTCATAGCAGGCCCAACTCCCGCAAATCGCGGATGGGTTCTTCGAAGGAGCAGGCTCCGAAGCTGTGCGCGAAATCGCGGCGCGCCGCTCGCAGCTCCGCAGTGGAAAGCGAGCGCCCGCGCCAGCGCAATTCGTCGTCGCGAAAATCGAACGCCGAGGGGTCCACATCGTTGAGAGTATCGATCACAATTTCCTTTCGCGCGCCGTGCCAGGCGAACGCGGCGGCGGTGAAGACGTTCACGAATCCATGCAGGACGGCGTGCGGCGCGTCGGCCGCATCAGTCAGCGGGCGCAGGGAGCGCAGGGGATGGTGCAGGCCGGCGGTGGCTTTAAACGGCACGCGCCGGCGGGCGGCTTCGCACAGGAAATCGGCCAGTTGCGGGGTGGGCGGAATCATGTCCGGAGTCAGGCCGCCGGTGCGCACTTTGGCGAACGCCCCGCGCGGGATGGCGTCCAGCGGAGCTTCGCAATAGGTGGGCAGGGAAAAGCGGCGCGGCATCTTGGTTTCGAAAGTTTCCACCTGCGCGGGCAGGCGCTCGGGTTCGTGTCCCATCAGCAGGGTGATGCGCCAATCGGCCGCCATGCCCGCTTCGCCCAGCTTGGCCGCGGGCAGCACCAGGCGGTTGAGCATCCAGCTTTCGCCCGACGCCAGGTATGCCCGATAATTCTCCACCGCGGAGGCGAGCGGCAGCCCCGCGGGCGGATACAAGCCGGCGTAATCGATCAGCTTCGCGAGCAGGGCGCGCAACGAGGCGGTGGTTCTGGCCATAGTCAGTAGGACGGTCCGCCGGCCTGCGGCGCCGGCGCTGCCAGCGTCGCCATCCGCTGGCCGTCCCAAATCAAAATCCTACCCCGATAATCGCCCGCAATGCTAAGGGCGCCGTCGAAGGAGGAAGCGCGCGCGGTGACGCGAAACAGGTCCGGCAAGCTCAATCCAACACCGCCCAATAAGCCCACTTGAATGAAGCTCCGCCGGCCGAATGCCGGGGCATAAACCGGTCCGGAACAACGGTGGTTTTTGCGCTCTTCCATCAGGATCCCCTCCTGGGCGCCTGTTTCGAGGATAGCGCCAAATACCTCGCCGTGTAACATGTAACCCTTCGCCCGCGAGCAACTCGCCCGTTCATTAGGGCTATTGGAAAACGCAAACTCGGTATATACTGTCCGTGCTGAAGAACACAAGATTTCCGAGGGGATAGGGGGGCAGATGAAATATATGTTTCGGATCGCCATGCTCGCTTTCGCGGGAGCCGGCTTTCTTTACGCGCAACCCACGATCACTTCCGTCGTGGATCCCTACACGCAAAGCACGCAACTGGCTCCGGGAGGTCAGGCGGTTATTAACGGAAGCGGCCTTGGCAATAACGATCCGACGCGTATCATCACGGTCAATGGCAAGACCGCGTTCGTTCTGTCGGGAAGCTCGGGCACCGGGCAGGTGACCTTCGAAATTCCGGTGGACGCGGGGACCGGCAGTGCCCCGGTGGTCATCAGCAACGCCAACGGCACTTCCTCGCCGTTTCCGATTACCCTCGCCACCTACGCGCCGGTGCTGATCAACTCGCAGAGCGGCTCGATCATTTCGCCGCGCCACTCGTCGGGTGCGGCGGTGACTCCCTCCAATCCCGCCACGGATGGCGAGACCATTATGTTTTCCGCCATCGGGCTGGGTCCGACCAACCCGGCCCAGGTGACCGGAGTGGCCGCGAACGGCCAACCAACCACCTCCGTTCCCTCCGTGAACGTGGGCCAAACCCACGTGCCGAGCGGTGTGACCGCGGTAGCGGCATCCGGCCAGGTGGCGCTCTATACCATCACGTTCCCGGTGCCCACCGGTATCGTATCCAACAGCTACCCGGTCACGATTTCGGCCGGAGGGGTCACCAGCAACTCGGCGTCGCTGTCCGTCGGCACAGCCGCCGCAAGCGGTCCAACCGTCACCTCGGTGACCGACATAATGGGCGGCGCCAAATTATGTCCCGGCGGCCAGGCAATCATTTCCGGGAGCGGTCTTGGATCCAGTCCCAATGTGACGGTCGGCGGCAAGAATGCGTATCTCCTGGTTACCCCAGCCTCTTCGAATGGCGCCTCCATGACCATCCAGATCCCGGTGGACGCGCCGCTTGGCGCCAATAACCTGGTGGTCACACTTGGCAGCGGAGCGGCCAGCGCACCTTTTTCCCTTGGCCTCGTGCAGTTTGCGCCGCTGCTGCCCACGACGGGAACCAGCGCTAATTTAGCGCAAGCCTTCCACCTTGCGACCGCGGCGCCGGTGACCGCCTCCGCTCCCGCGTCGCCCAACGAGCAGATAGGCGTCATCGCAATCGGTCTGGGACCCACCAGTCCCCAGGTACCCACCGGCGCTACCGCTTCGACTCCTCCCCCCAACACCACCACGCAGCCCACCGTCACCATGGGGGGCCAGGCGGCCACAGGTGTGAACGCTTCCGCCACGCCGGGCCAAGTGGCTACCTATCTGGTGACATTTAATGTGCCTGGCAGCCTCTCGAACGGCAACGCCAGCGTCACGGTCGGCATAGGCGGGGCGACCAGCAACGCCGTCAATATCCCGGTGTCCACCGCTCCTTACATCACTTCGGTGGTAAACGCCGCCAGCGGCATCGTCGCCGGGTTGCCCAATGCCGGCATTGCCCAGGGCGCCATCTTCCTGGTGGTCGGCGGGTTGCTCGGGCCGGCTAACTTGTCTATAGCCCCCAATCCTTTTCAGAGCCCCAGTCTGAGCGGAACCTCCATCAGTGTCAGCGTCGCCGGCGCCACCGTCAGCCCGCTGATGTATTACACTTCGGCGGGACAATTGGCGGCTCTCCTGCCGTCCAATACGCCTACCGGGCCGGGGACCATCACGGTTACGTACAACAACCAGACGGGTCCGCCTGCGCCCATTACGGTAGTGCAAAACAACCTGGGAATTTTTACGGTGACCTCCAACGGCGAGGGCGCCGGCATCGTCACGTACCCCGATTACAGCCTGGTTTCCGCCTCCAAAGCCGCCAATTGCGGAGGCCCCAACACCACCTGCGGAGCGGCCAATCCGGGCGACACGCTGATTTTGTGGGCCACCGGCCTGGGCCCGGTGAGCGGCAGCGACGCTTCCGGAGCCGGCTTGGGAGTCAACCAGACCAATGTCCCACTGACGGTCTGGCTGGGCGGAGTGCAAGCCCCCGTCCTCTACCAGGGACGGTCGGGTTGCTGCATTGGCGAAGACCAGATCGTCTTCACGGTGCCGAATGGCGTGGCCACCGGGTGCGCCGTACCGCTTGCCATCCAGATCAACAGCGAGATCAGCAACAATGTCGTGATTTCTGTCGCCAACGGCAGCCGCGCCTGTACCGCGACGAATCCCGCCTTCAATTCCGCGGCCGTTGCGCAATTGGGCAGCAACACGCCAACCACCTATGGCCAGATCGCCCTGAACCGGCAGGACAATTACCCGGGGGGACTGCAGGACGTCGCGAAGCTGACATTTGGCCGGTTCACCGTCGCGCCCGCATACCAGCCTTTCTTTGTCTCCTATATCGACGATCCGCCTGTGGGCACATGCCTGGTTTCCAATTCGCTCAATGGCGGCAATCCGCCCTTCGCCAACGAAACCAGCATCGACGCCGGCGCGCAACTGACCATAAACGGCCCCAACGGAACGCAAAACCTGACGAGCTCGAATACCACGTTGAGCGCCAACGGAACGTACCTTTCCGCGGGCACATACACCGTGAGCAACGGATCGGGCGGGGCCGACGTAAAAGGTTTCACCGCCTCCCTCACCATTCCCGCCCTGCCGGTTATGACCAGTCCCCAACCCGATGTCGGCAATGCCTTCTCCGTGACTCGCTCCAGCGGCCTGGCCGTCACCTGGACCGGTGGCGCGACCGGTTCGGTAATCTCGCTGACCGGACAAAGCGCCACGGATAATACAGGTAGCACGGGCGCCGGTTTCGAGTGTTCGCTGGCGAGCGCGGCGGGTACGTTTACCGTTCCGGCGTACGTTCTGCTGGCGCTGCCCGCCGGTTCCTTCGGCAACTTGGATTTCCACCCCGCCGCCATTCCGGCGACGTATTCGGCCGGGGGGCTGAATCTGGGGTTTATATCGGCTCAGCGCGATTACTTTTCATACTTGACGTTTAAGTAGGTATTGGCCGGGCCACCGGGGAACACCGATAAAACGCAAAACATCATAACCGTCTTATCGGTGTTCCCGAGTGGCCCGGCTCCGGACACGAGTCATTCGACTTGCCCCTCGTTCCTCACTCCCACCCCAGCCCAGCCACCACCACTCCCCGCGCCTCCATCCGCGCCACACTCACCGACCCCACCCGCACCTCGATCCGGTGAAACAAATCGATGGGCATCCCCAGCCAGAACAACAGCGCCGAGCGAATGATATCCCCGTGGCTCACCACCGCCACGCTTTCCCCCGGATGCATCTCCGCCAGGCACTCCAACTCCGTCACGATGCGATGCTGGCAATCCAGCATGCTCTCTCCGCCGGGCGCGCGCGTGCCGCTGCGATAGGTGTTGTATAACTTCCAAAGCGGTTCGTCCTGCAACTCCGCGAACGTTTTGCCGGTCCACTCCCCGTAGCGCACTTCCCCCAGGTTCTCGCGCACCACCGGCTCCAGCCCCAGCGTTTGGGCGACGGACTCGGCCGTCTCGCGCGCCCGCTCCAGCGGGCTCGTATAGAGCCGCGTAATCCCCCGCCCCACCAGCCGCGCAGCCGCGCGCGCAGCCTGCTCGCGGCCTTCCGCGTTTAAATGCACATCCGGCAGCCAGCCGGCAATTCTCTTTCCCACAAAATCGTTGTGGCCGTGCCGAACCAGGTAGAACGTGGGCATACTTACCAGTATCCACCGCGGCCTGCGCGCGCCTCGCAGAGTTTTGGCGAGGCCCGATTCGCGCACTCGCCGCGCTTGGCCATCGCGTGGTCCTATTCCGCGCAGCATCCCCGCCCACTGGGAACCGGGCGCGCCATAATGGAATTCATGCACATCCTCACGGTCTACGCGCAAGTGAAGCCCGAGCACATCGAAACTTTCAAACAGGCCACCATCGAAAACGCCGTCCATAGCCGCCGGGAGCCGCTGGTGGCGCGCTTCGACGTGCTGCAACAAGCCGACGACCCCACGCGCTTCGCCCTCATCGAGGTCTATCGCAGCCCCGAAGGTCACGCCCGCCACCGCGAAACCGCGCACTATAACGCCTGGGCGGAAAAGGTGACGGAGATGCTCGCCGCCCCGCGCAGCCGCGCCATTTATCGCAACGTCGATCCCGGAGACGACGGCTGGTAGGGCATGCTGCGGACGACCCCAAAAAGGCGAGTCCGGCCAAATTGGCCGGCCTCGCCAAAAGTGAGACATGCTTCAGTTTGTCCAACCGTCCGAAAGGGCGGCTTAACAAGGAATAAACAAACCGCCATGCGCTTCGATTTCGCCACCGCCGGACAGATCCTTTTCGGAGAAGGCAGGCTGGCCGATGTGACGCCCGCCGCCGCCCGCCTGGGAGAGCGGGCGCTGCTGGTCACCGGATCGAACGGGGAGCGCGCCGCGCCGCTGGTGGCCGCGCTCCGTGCCAAGGCGCTGGCTTGCGTTCCGCTGTGCATATGCGGCGAGCCCACCGTGGAGGGGATCCGCACCGGCGCCGAGGCCGCGCGCGACGAGCGTTGCGACCTGGTGATCGCCATGGGCGGCGGCAGCGTCATCGATGCGGGCAAAGCTTTCGCGGCCATGTTGGCCAATCCCGGCGAGCCGCTCGACTACCTGGAAGTGATCGGCCGCGGCCAGCCGCTGGCCCATCCCTCGGTTCCGTGCATCGCCATCCCCACCACCGCCGGGACCGGTTCGGAAGTGACGCGCAACGCCGTGCTGGCATCGCCCGGGCGCCGCGTCAAAGCCAGCCTGCGCAGCGCCTACATGCTGCCCACCATGGCCGTGGTGGATCCCGCGCTCACGCTCGGCCTGCCGCGCGCGCTCACCGCCTCCACCGGCCTGGACGCCCTCACGCAGCTTATCGAACCCTACGTCTCGACGCGCGCCAACCCCCTGACCGATCTGTTCTGCGTGGAAGGCATGCGGCGCGCCGCGTCCGCGCTGCCGCGCGTTTGGGAAAATGGCGGCGACCGGGAAGCGCGCGCTTCCATGGCCTGGGCCAGCCTGCTGGGCGGCCTGGCATTGGCCAATGCCGGCCTGGGCGCCGTGCACGGTTTCGCCGCGCCTTTGGGCGGCATGTTTCCCATTCCCCACGGAGCCGCCTGCGCCGCCGTGCTGCCGCACGCCATCGAGATCAACCTGCGCGCCCTGCGCCAGCGCCACCCCCATCACACCGCGCTGAACCGGTACGAAGAGGTCGCCCGCATCCTCACCGGCCGCCCGCAAGCTACCGCCGAAGACGGCGCCCGATGGATTGCCGCGCTGTGCCGCAAACTGGAGATCCCGCCGCTGCGCGCGTATGGCGTGACGGATGCGGATATTCCCGTGCTGGTGGAAAACGCCGCGCGCGCCAGCAGCATGCAAGCCAACCCGCTGGCGTTGACGGCCGAAGAGCTTATGGAAATGGTCTCGCGCGCGCTGTGAAGCGATCGACGAAACATGGATACGCTTTTGCAAGCCATTGCCGCCAGGAAAGAGCGCCTCGATCGGTTCCGGCGTTGCCGGTACGAGCGCCGTTGCCCGAGTAATCACAAGGACCGCTTTTGCAGAACCTCTTTCAGGTCGCGCTTGCCGTGCAGCACGGCGACCACCTGCAACGGAACGGTTTCTGGGCGGTAAACGATCACATAAGTGGGGAATTTCGTGACGGTCGAGAAGCGCACCGGCAGCGGCGTTACGTCCTGCCGCTTGGTCCCATCCGGGGATGTTTCGCCAGCCGCCGACAGGTAGCGACGATTTCCATTTCAACCCGGCCGGCAGCGTCCCGGTTGTCTTCGGCGATAAACCACCATATGGCGTCGAGGTCTTCCGTCGCCTGCGGCGTGAACTGAAACGGCCCATTCATTCCTGCGGCTTCGACCGCTCGGCCCGCCGTTGCCGCAACATCTCGACCGCCGCGTCCCCGTCGATCAATTCGCCGCGCTCGGCCTGAGCAAAGCCTTTCTCGATATGGGCGGCGATGGCTTCGCGCTGTTCAAACATCCAGTCTTCAAGATCGAGTTGCTCGCGGATGATCTCAAAAGCCTGATCGAGAACCTCACCGGGGTTCTGATACGCGCCGGACCGCACCGCCAGATCGATGACGCGCTGCTGTTCGGGTTTCAGGTCAATCGTCATGGGCGTCCTCTCCAAGGTAATCTTCTTTCCCTATTGTCCCCCACCCTTCCCCGCCGCCCCTCCCGGCGTCAACCATTTGGTACAACATGATCGGCGGCAAACCTCTCAAAGACCATCTTGAGGCGCTCGATCACTACGACGCGATTCGCTAGGCGCGCGGCCTTGCGCGGCAACCCGCACCGTCGACCGAGAGCGACGTGCGCAACCTGCACAAGCTGGTGATGGAGCGCCCCAGCCCCGGGATTGCGGGGCGCTGTGCCGGCCTTCCCCGGTATGTCCCGCACCGAGAGCGGGACACATGCGTTTCCGTCCCCGGCGGAAATCCCCTCCCTGATGGGCGGACGACATGAAATCAAAGGGGGCAGTCGTCAAAGAGCTTGCCCGCACTGCTTACGAGCGACCGTCTTCTTGACCACGCCCCGGCGTTTCACAAAGGGATTCGACATGCGGCCCGGACTCAAGGAAATCAGGGCTTGCCGCGCCCGGAATCTCAAGCATCGGATTTGCATTCCAGCGCCCCGTGTGCCGCATTCATGGCCGCGCGGGGCGCGGCGGTTCCGGCTTGGTCAGTTTGTTACGGGTTGAAGCCCCCGAGACTAAGCCGAATTTCCTTTTCACAATCCACGCACCGAGCCACCAAACGAAGCCGATGAGCCGTCTTCGTCCGCACCTTTCGCGCCACCGGCGCACGAAGAATATGAAAGACCCGGCAATTGCACGAGCACTCAATCAGGAACCTCTCTGGCGTGTCGGTCAGGCTGAGTACCGCCTTCGGAAGCTGCCTTTTTGGAACTACCATTTAGATCCTCCAAAGAACTATACTGTTTTCGTTTCCAGTCCCCGTTCCCCTGAAGGGACGAGGAAAACGGAAACACCGCACTTCGGCGCGGCGCTTCGGTTCCGTTCCCCACAGGGTCCTTTGTGAAACACACGCCGAAGAACACTGGAGCGTCTACCCGACCAGTCGGGAGGTATAATTTCACGAAAATGGATTTGGTACGGGCAGGAGAATCTATGCGGCGCGTTCGGTATTTAGTGGTGATGAGTTTAGACGGTTATATTGCAGGGCCAAAGGGCGAAGCCGATTGGATAACCACGGACCCGGATTTCGATTTCACCGCGATATTCAGCCAGTTCGACACCATCCTGGTCGGGCGTCGGACGTTTGACGCCATGGTGACCGCTCGACGTGTATCGATGCCCGGCATGAAGACGATTGTTTTTTCGCGGACGCTGAGGCAAGAAGATCACCCTCAAGTCGCTATCGTTGCGAACGATCAGCAGGAGACCTTAGCCGCTCTCAAGGCGAGCCCCGGAAAGGATATCTGGTTATTCGGTGGTGGATCGCTCTTCCGCAGTCTCGCCGAAGACGGACTCGTTGATACGGTTGAAGTCCGTATTGTCCCGATCCTTCTTGGCGCGGGAGTTCCTTTGTCGCCGGATCCGAAGAACCGGATCAAACTGGCGCTCACCGCTCACAAGGTTTACCATTCCGGCATGGTCTCGTTAGAATATGCGATCAGGTAATACCGTGCCAGATACGTGGCCGTCGCCGGCGCCGGACGAAATCTGGTGGAGTGGGCCTCTGTTCCACAACGGGTGGGTTTTGCAGCGTCGTCGGAAGGCCCGTAAACAAAGGGCTTGGCATGTTGCAAATGTCTAGTGCAAAATGGACGGCATAAAATACGGCTACGCCCGCGTATCGACCGACGACCAGCCCCTTCCCTGCAACTCGCGGCCCTGCAGAAAGCCGGATGCAAAACGATTTTCAAAGACGACGGCCTACCGGGAGCCACGACGAAACGCCCAGCCCTGCGCCGCTGTTTGAAGAAGCTCGACCACGGCGACACGCTCATGGTGTGGAAGCTCGACCGATTGGGCCGCAGCTTGCGCGACCCGATAACCATGCTCGACGACCTGAAAGACCGGGGCGTGAAATTCCATTCCCTCACCGAGGCAATCGACACCACCACGCCCACGGGCCGCGCCATGTGGCAGATGATAGGCATACTCGCGGAACTGGAACGCAGCCTTATCAGCGAACGGACCCGCGCCGGGGTGAAGGCCGCGAATCGCCGGGGCGTGAAATTCGGGAGCAAGCGGAAACTCTCCGTGCAGCAGATCGACCATGCCCGGGAACTGATCGGCAAAGGGCAGCGCCGCGAAGATGTTGCCGCCCTTATGAACGTGGACTGCACGACCCTTTATAGGGCGTTGGCCGGTTGATGGTGCAGCATGCTAATCTTCTGAGTTGGCGGGAGAGCTAATTCGAAATGAGCGGGGAACTTCACGATGCGACCCCCAGTGAGCGGACTTGGGCGCTCAGGTTGGCTGGCCTCTCAAGCGCTCAGTATGTATGGGTGTCGGATGCTGCGGACGGCATTCGTACCTTCATAGTTTGCCCCGATGCTGCCGTCAACGGCGTGGCTGTGGGCGTGGATCGAGAAGGGCGGGAGCTATGGCGCAAGCCCGCGTTCTATTCGGAGTTTCTGCGCGCCGGTGATGGCTACGAATTGCAGTACGGATCGTCGCGCCCAACCGTCCGCGCTTCATGGGACGGGACGTGGGTTGCTTCGGTAAAGCTTCCGGATGGTAGCGCCCGGCGGTCGGACGCGCTTATTTTTGATGAACGAGTGGCAAAGAAAGTCGCCCGCGAACTGGCACAGCAGCACTTTGCCCAATCCGGGCACCCGCCCCCGCCCGAGGATGATCTGAAGTGGAAGCGAACTCAAGATTGATTATTGAGCTTGCGTAGTGCTTCCTTTGCTTGGTCCTCGGCAGCGTTCACGTCCATGCCGTGTGCAGCGGCCCAGCGTTCGAAGTCTGTGACGGTAACCTTTTTGAGCGACATAGCTTCTTCCTGTATCGCTGTAATGCGGCTGAAGACCGCGTCGCGGGTGGCGCGAACGTACAGATCATCTCCGTTCTCGATTAGCGAGCGATGCACCAGCCAATCCCGCTCGCCTTTGAAGGCTTTAATTCGCCCCAGATGTTCTGGCTGGATAATTTTTTTGCTAAGGCAAGACTCGACCAGCGAGCCTAACGTAAGCATGCGACGTTTTTCAGCAAGCAGCGTTTGAGCGTCCGCAGTCGTAACCGTCTGACCGGCACACCGACATTCATGGATGATCTTCATCGTAAGGAAGCTCACAAGAACATCTTCGAGATACTGGATATGGTAAAGCGCGGCTCCAATCCTCCGATAGAAATCACCAAGTTCGACCTCATTCATCATCTCAATAGTACAACCTAACCTCCTTTACGTACGCCATCCCTGCGCTGAAAGGCCGCCCCTATCCCGCCCGCCCACAAGCCATCGCCGAAGACCACGCCCGCTGCGCTGCCACGCTCCGCCGCAAGCTGGAGATTCCGCCGCCGCCCGCTTATGGCTGGCGGAGCCGCACCTCGGACTTGGCCGAAAAGGCCGCTCCCACCGCCCGCGCCTACCGGAAATTCTCCACCAGTTTCAAATCGCTGCCCGAATAATCCAGTTGCACGAAAAGCAGAAACCGTCCGTCCGGGGAAACTTCCAGGCCCAGGTCCGGCGCCTTGGCCATTTTGAGAATCGGCGTGGCCTTCCCGGTGGCCGAATCGCGAAAAACAATCGTCGCCGAATTGTTCTCCACGACGGTGTAGTAGACGCCCTTCTCCGCCACCGCTACGTTATAGCGGAAAATCGAACTCGCGATGGGCGTCTCCGCGCCGTCCGGCAGCGTTTTCTGCCACAGGGAACCGGGATCCTTGGCGTAGTAGAGCGTCTTGCCATCCCTGGATTCCAGCGCCGCGTTGCCGCCGTTGCGCGTCACCTGCACCGCCGCCCCGCCCCCCAGCGGCATCTTCCAGACCTCGTAGCGCCCGCTGCGCTGCGAGGCGAAATAGAGCCACTGGCCGTCGCGCGACCAACTCCCTCCAAAATTGTTCGTCTGGTCAGTGGTCAGTTGCCGCGGCTGGCCGCCATCGGCCCCGGCGACATACACCTGAAAACGGCCGCCCGCATTGGAATCGAAGGAGATCTGCCGGCCGTCGGGAGACCATCGCGGCGTGCCGGTTATGGCCGCGTCCATGTTGGTGAGCGGCGCGGCGCCCGATCCGTCGGCGTTGCACGTCCAGATCTGGTCGCTTCCCGAACGGTTCGAATAATAAACAATCCGCTTGCCATCCGGGGAATACTGCGGGAAAACTTCGCGGAAGGTGGAGGCGATGAGCTGCTCCGGCGCCGCCGCCTTGCCGGCCAGGTCGAGGCGCCAGATATTGGCATCCTCGAACTCGTGCGCATACGCCAGGTGGCGCCCATCGGAAGAGACCGCCGGCATGGTGGCCCCTTCGCCCAGGCCCAGCGGCCGCGAAGGGCGCGCGCCCGACGCGGCGACGCGATAGAGCAGCGAGCGGGGGCTCATGACGGTGGCATAAATAATCTCGCGATCACCAGCGGTCCACGCCGGATAGGAAATGGAAACGTTCTGTCCCACGGTGGGCACCAGGTGAGGCTCGCCGCGCGCCTCGAATTTGGCTGACAGAGGCAGGACGTAAAGGCTCGATACCTGGTAGCTCTTGAAGCGGCAGAAGGCCAGCGAGCGGCCATCGTGCGAGAAGGCGGGAAAGGCGTCGCCGTCGTTATCGGCGGGCGGATTGGTCAACTTGCGCTGTTCGCCGCTCTCCGCCGATACCAGATAAATCCCGTGGTCTTGCTCGCCGATCTGGCCGGCTACGGCCAGCCACTTGCCGTCGGGCGCCCACGACACATCGCCGGCCGGTCCGTCGAGCTCCCCCAGTTTTCGTTCCTGCCCTCCCAGCGCGGCCACCGTCATGACGGCGAACTTTCCGGCCGTGGCCTGCCTCAGAAACGCGATCGAGCGGCCGTCGGGCGACCACTTCGGGCAAACGTCCACAGCCGGATCGGTGGTCAGGCGCAGCGGCGCGCCGGAGCCGATCAGCTTGATATAAATATCGAAGTTATCCTGCTTTTCGCCGTCCCAGGAGAACGCCACCTGGTCGCCGTCGGGCGAGAAACTCGGGTATTCCTGATAGCCTCGATAGCTGGTCAGGGGAACCGCGCGCAGCGCCATATCCGGCTGCGGGCGCATGGCGAAATACCAAACGGCCAGGGCCCCCACGGCGAGCGCGCCGGCCATGGCCGCGGCGGCGAGATAGCGTTTCGCCCCGCGCGCGGGGGGCGCCGCCACGGGCGTTGCAACCAGTTTTCCCGATTCCGATTCTTCCTTGAGCTCCTCCAGCGCCACCTTCAGATCGTCCATGTGCTGGAAGCGCCGCGCCGGATCCTTGCGCAGGCAGCGCGCGATGATGCGGCCCAGTTCGTTGGGCGTATCGATGCGCAGCTCCGTTACCGGCTTGGGATCGTCGCGCAGCACCGCGGAAAGCGTCGAGATCTGCGTATCGCCGCGAAATGCCGGCTGCCCGCTGGCCATTTCGTAAAGCACCGCGCCGAAGGCGAAGATATCGGAGCGCGAATCGGCTTCCCGGGCCTCGGCCTGCTCGGGAGACATGTAGGCCGCGGTTCCCATAATAACGCCGGCGCCTTCGCCGGGGCCCCCGTGCATGGTGCGGGTGGCGCCTTCCTCGGCGGCGGGTTTGGAAAGTTTGGCCAGGCCGAAGTCCAGAACCTTCACCAGACCGTCGCCGGTGACCATGATGTTGCCCGGTTTCAGATCGCGGTGCACGATTCCGGCGGCATGCGCTTTGGCCAGGGCGTCGGCCGCCTGTACGGCGTAGCGCAACAGCTCGCTCAAGCGCATCCCATTGCGCCCGATCAACTGGTCGAGCGTCTTGCCGGCAACGAACTCCATGGCGATGTAGTCCACGCCCTGGTCCGCGCCGATATCGTAGACCGTGACGATGTTCGGATGGTTCAACGCCGAGGCGGCTTTGGCTTCCTGGATGAAACGCGTTTTGGAATCTTCGCGGCCTACGCGTTCGGCGCGCAGGATCTTGATGGCGACGGTGCGGTCGAGCCGCGTGTCGCGCGCGCGATAGACCTCGCCCATGCCTCCCGCACCAAGCGGAGCAAGAATTTCGTAAGGGCCGAGACGGCTGCCGGAGGACAGAGGCATGGGGATTCTCCCGATTGTATCGCGCTTACGGAAAAGGGTTATAGCCACCGATGAACACGAACGCAAGATCCTTTTTTGTTTTTCATCGGTGGCCGTTTTTTCCTGAGTCTCAGCTCAGCAAATTGAATCCGCCGCAAACCAGGCAGCGGTAGCTCTTCGGCCCCCACCATAATCTTCGCGCCGCGGCCGCCGCGTCCGCGGCGGGATGGCCCGCGCCGCAGCGCACGCACACGTTCACCCACTCGTCGGTTCTCTCCGGCTCGGCGCAGCCGAAGTAAAACACCCATCCGTATACGCCCAGGCGCGTGCCGAAGGTCTTGTCGATGCGCTTCAACAGCCACACGAACAGCGCCAGGTAGCGTTCGCTGCCGAAGCCGAAGAAGATAATCTTCTTTCCCGGCCAGCCTTTGGTATTGTGCCAATTCAGAAACGAGAGTCCGGTGTACAGCACAATCGTGCTGCGGTGCGGCAGACCGGTCAGGCGCTCCACCACCCCGGTGACGTCTTGGGGCGAGCGGAAGGCGTTCACGTGGCCGCCGCCGCGCGCCATCCAGCGGTAGATGCGGTCGGTCAGAGTGGTGGCGTCCGGCACCGCGATATACAGCGCGCCGTCGCGCCGCAGCACGCGGCCCATCTCGCGCAGCGTGGCCTCCAGTTCGCGAAAATGCTCCAGGCTGTGATTGCTGACGATCAGCTCGAAAGCGCCATCGCGGAAGGGCATGCGCGCCGCGTCCGCACTGATGTATGCTCCGCTCTTGCGCCCGGCGGGAATCTCCATATCCAGCCGCACCACCGTCAAATCCGTGCGTTCGGTATGAAAGCTCCCGCTTCTGGCGCCCAAATCCAGCACGCGCGAGTGGGCGGGGAGTTTGTCAATGAGGTCGTCCATGGCGGGGAGCAACCACAGCATAGCAACATCGCCGCGCGGCCGGGGTTTACAATCCATAGAAGGGAACCGGAATAGGCCGGTTCCACCACCCCCACGCTCTTTCTATATGACACGTTCCATAGTCTTTTTCCTCGCGCTGGCCGCTGCCGTGGCGCAAAATCCCGTCCCCAGCCAGTTTCAGACCGAGCAACCCGAGACGGTGATCCGCATCAACGTCAACCTGGTGCAGATGGACGCCGTGGTCACCGACGCCCAGGGCAAACACGTGACCGATCTGACGGCTGACGATTTTCAGATTCTGCAGGATGGCAAGCCGCAGCGCATTACCAATTTTTCGTACATCGATACCACCCCCGGGGTGGCCGCGCCGGCGCCCGTGCAGCGCGCTTCCGCCAAAAAGAGGACGGCCATGCCTCCGCCGCCGCCCATGAATCTGAAACCCAGCCAGGTGCGCCGTACGGTAGCCGTGGTGGTGGACGATCTGGCTCTTTCCTTCGATAGCGTGGGACGCATTCGCACGGCTCTGAAGAAATTCGTGGATAGCGAAGTCGAACCCGGCGACATGGTGGCGATTCTGCGCACCAGCGCCGGCATGGGATCGCTGCAGCAGTTCACCACCGACAAGCGCATCCTTTACGCCGCCATCGATCACATCAAGTTCAATGGCATGGGCCGCGTGGGCGTCAGCAGTTTCGCGCCGCTCGGCTCGGGAGGAGGAGGCGGCGGCGCCCTGAACCAGGAAAGGAACTCGGTGATCGCGCAGGGCACGCTGGGTGCGATTCGCTACATCATCGACGGCCTGCGCGATCTGCCCGGCCGCAAATCCATGATGCTGTTCTCGGAAAACCTGCAGTTGTTTAACGCCCGCTCCGGCGTGGATCAAATGGTGATGGATAATCTCAACCGCCTGCTGGACGCCGCCAATCGCGCTTCGGTGGTGATCTACAGCATCGATCCGCGCGGGCTTCAGACCACCAGCCTCACCGCCGCCGATAGCACCCGCAAAATGAACCCGCGGCAGATTTCGCGCGTCCCCATGCAGCGCTCGGCGCAGATTTTCCGCTCGCAGGATGGCCTGGTGCGGCTGGCCGATCAGACCGGCGGGCTGTTCTTTGCCAACAACAACGATATCGGCGGCGAGATCCGCAAGGCCATGCAGGATTCGGAAGGCTATTACCTGATCGCCTACCATCCCGACGCCAGCACGTTCGATCCGCGCACCGGCCGGGCGAAGTTCCATAAGGTCGAGGTGAAGGTGAAACGCGCCGGCCTGAAGGTGCGCTATCGCAGTGGCTTCCTGGGCAATTCCGACCGCTACGAAAAGCAGGTGGCCACCACCCCGCAGGCGCTCATCGCCCACGCCATGAATTCGCCTTTCGCTTCCGGCCAGATTCACGTGCGGCTCACCGGCCTGTTCTCCTACGATCCCAAGACCGGCCCTTATTTGAGCACCCTGCTCTACATCGACGCCAACGATCTGAAATTCGAAGACGAGCCCGACGGCTGGCACAAAGCCACCTTCGACCTGGTGGCCAGGACCTTCGACGCCAACGGCAACTCCGACGACGCCACCGATAAGGCGTACACCGTCCGGCTCAAGGACGACGCTTACCGGAACGCTCTCAAAGTCGGCATCGTTTATAGCGTGCCGCACCGGGTGAAGAAGCCCGGTCCTTATCAGATGCGCGTGGCCATTTGCGACCCGAATTCCGACGAGGTGGGGTCGGCCACGCAATTCGTGGAAGTGCCGGACGTGAGCAAAGGCAAGCTGACCCTGTCTTCCCTGATGATCCGCGAACACGACGAAACCAAGCCCGCGGCCGCCGCGCCGCCAGCCGGTGCCACTACACCGCCGGCCGCCGCGACCCCGGTAGACGAGAATCCCAACGGTACCCCGGCGGTGCGCATCTTCCGCGCAGGCCATGAAATTATCTACGCTTACCAGATTCTGAATGCCGCGGACAGCGGCGGCAAACCCGATCTGGAATCGCAGACCCGCGTTTTCCGCGATGGCGAGCAGATTTATGAAGGGAAGCCGCTGCCCCTGAGCGTGCAGGACCAGAAGGATCCCAAGTACCTTCTGGGCGCCGGCGCCATGCGGCTGGGCCCGGCCATGAAACCGGGCGATTACGTGCTGCAGGTGATTGTCACCGATAAGACCGGCGGCAGGAACCAAAGCACGTCGCAATCCATCGATTTCCAGGTGGAGTAGCGGCAAAACCGTCGGACTCCGACGGTTTCGGACAGGCCGGGAGGCCTGTCCTGCGGCTATTCCACTCCCATGATCAGGGTCACGCTGGCGCGCACTTCGATGACGTCCGGTTCCATGGGGGTCGCCACGGCGGCCATGCGTGACTGGGCCATGGCCAGCACCGGCCGGATGGATTGCTGCGGGCCCTGTTCCAGCGAGATCATCCTTCCCAATTTCAGCCCCATCGCCGCAGCCATGGCCTGGGCGTTGGAGCGCGCCTCGATCACCGCCTGCCGCAGCGCCTGGGCGCGCGCCGGCGCCGGGTCTTGCAACGTGAATTGCAGTTGCTGGATCTCATTGGCTCCGCCCTGGGTGGCGGCATCGACCACCTTGCCGACGGCTGCCAGGTTTTCGATGGTCACCTCAACCGTATTCATGGCTCTGTAACCTTCTATGGCCGGCGCTTTGCCGTTCTGTTGGTACGAGTACACCGGGGTCAGCGAGTAGCCCATGGTTTTGATCTCGGCGTTTCCGCCCAGAGCCGCTTTCAATTTGGCGATAGCCGATTGCAACTGCGCGGCGTTTTCCGTGCCGGCGGCTTGCGCGGAAGCGGCTTGCGTAACCACGCCAATGTCGATTTTGGCTTGGTCTGGTTTCACCTGCACCACGCCTTCGCCGGTGGAGCGAATGCTGGGCGCGCGGACGGCGGTCTGTCCCCAGGCGCTGGCGAAAGCCAGTACCAGAACTACACCACATCGGCGCCATTTCATAAGCTTCTTGCCCTATCTTCATCATCGCACCCTTTCAAACAGGGCCTTTCTTGTATCTTTTGTCCGCTTTGGCGCGTCCAATGAATTGGGTATTCCAGACCTTAAATACGCCGCAACGAACAATTAGCTTGCGTTGCGAGTGTGGAAATTTTAAGATAACGGAGTAGCGTTACTCCGATTTTAGCCCGGGGGAATCAGGATGATCTATTCGCGTTCTGCCGAGTACGCCATTCGCGCATTCGTGCACCTGGCGCAGGTGCCCGAAGGCAAGTACGCCATGGTCAAGAACATCGCCGAGCAGGAAGACATTCCGGCTCATTTTTTGGCCAAGATTCTGCAGCAGCTTGCCCGCAAGGGACTGCTTCGCTCGAGCAAAGGACCGACCGGCGGCTTCGCCCTGCGCGTCGATCCGGGCGAGATCCGTCTCCTGGATATCGTCGAAGCCCTGGACGGGTTGGCGCCCTACCAGCAGTGCGCCAGCGGACTTTCCGAGTGCTCCGACGACATGCCATGTTCCATGCACGATAGCTGGGTGAACCTCCGATCGCGTATCATGGATTATCTAGGGCGGAATACGATCGCGGACCTGGCGAAGGCGCTGGAGCAGAAAAAGAAGTCGCTTGCCATAGCCAAACAGCGCAAGAGCAGGCGCGCGGTCACCGCTAAACAGGCTTGATCCGGCTGGTTTTTACCGGCCCTACACTATTCGATCCGGAGGCAGGATGGGACACTCTGTCCTTGTCCCCATGGTTGTTGAACAGACTTCCAGGGG
>Ga0181521_10000119_pt1 | contig 88317 bp, 77 predicted proteins | sample PEATcosm2014_Bin_32_FD_119764 | JGI IMG/M metagenome (GOLD analysis project Ga0181521, IMG submission 119764) | Peatland microbial communities from MTU Mesocosm Facility, Houghton, MI, USA - PEATcosm2014_Bin02_60_metaG | ecosystem: Environmental > Terrestrial > Soil > Wetlands > Peat | place... | reverse complement strand
CATGCGTTTCCCGATCGTCTTCCGCTGTACCGTGAATTTGCCCGTCTTGTGGTTGGTCCCACAGATGTGGGTGAAACCGAGAAAGTTAAAGGTCTCCGGCTTCCCTTCTCCCCGCCTCTTCCGTCGTAACAAGCGCCGCGCCGTCATCGCACTACCGGCAGCACAATATGCGAAGGCAGTTTGGGAGAGCAATACACCCGCTCGGTGGCCGGCACGAAATCTTCCGCCCGCGCTTGGTAAATGCTGGGCACGAATTTCTGCGGGTTGCGGTCGATCAACGGAAACCACGTGGATTGCACCTGCACCAGGATGCGGTGCCCTTTCAGAAACACATAATCGCGGTCGCGCAGAGAAATCGCGAAACGCGCGGGCTGGCCCGCCGCCAGCGGCGCCGCCCGCTCGTAGCTGTTGTTATACCGCCCGCGCCGCACTTCCATGGCAACCGGCAGTTGGTACCCGTTCAGCGACCTGGCATACTGGCCGGGCGCCGGCCCCGTCTCCGGCTTCCAGGCATCCGGCACGGCATTTTGCGGGAAAGCGTCGATCAGCTTCACCACGAAATCGCTGTCCGTGCCGGAGGTCGAAACGAACAGTTCCGCGGAAACCGCGCCGGTCACCGTCAAATCCTCTTGCAGCGGTTCGCTGGCGAACGTGAGTACGTCCGGCCTATGATCGACGAAGCGCTGATCCTCGACTTCCCATTCGCGCCAGTCGCCCCCCGGATAGGTCGGCGAGATGGGCCGCGGCCGGTACGGCACGGGGTTGGCGGGGTCCGAAACGTATTGTTCGAATTCCGCTTCGCCTCCCGACGGCGCTTCGAAAGACAGCGCCCCGCCGGCATGCAGATACAGATTGACCGCTTGCGACTGCGCCGGCGGCCAGGTCTCGTAAGTGCGCCAACTGTTCGAACCGGCTTGAAACGTGCTCACTTTCCACGGAAATTTCCCGCCCTTTCCGTGCAGGTAATAGCGGAAGAACGGAGCCTCGATATTCTCGCGGAATTCGCGCGCCGTTTCATGTCCGCCGAACGGCAGTTGCCCGATTCCCTCCCCTTTCGGCGATTGCCATTCGCCGTGATACCAGGGTCCCGCCACCATCAGATTATTTCCGTGCGGATCGTCCCGCCCCGAGTTTTTGAAGATCTGCCACGGCCCCCAAGGGTCTTCCTGATCGAAAAATCCCGCCACGTTGAGATTGGGCACCGGGCTGGCATGCAACTGGTTCACCCACGCTTCGCGCTTCCAGAAAGCGTCGTAGTCCGGATGCTCCACCGTATCGTTCCAGTAAGGCAGCGAGCCGTGCAGATACTTCGCGTTGATATTCGATACCGGCCCCAGATTCAGATACCACTCGAAAGTATCGTAGATATCGAAGTGAAAGAGCGTATTCTTATTTTTATCGGCCTGCTCCATCACGGCGTATTCGAAGGAGTAACTCAAACGCAGCGCGCCGTAGCGGTGATCGTCGTCGTTCATCCACTGGTCGGCGGGAGACGCCTGCTCGGAAACCGCCTGCAACGCCGGATGCGGATGCAGCAAAGTCAAGGCCGCCGTAAGTCCGTCGTAAGAGACGCCATAGATGCCCACCCGGCCGTTGTTATTGGGCACGTTCTTTACCAACCACTCGATGGTGTCGTAAGCGTCGGTGGTTTCGTTGACCGCCTTGGGGTCGTTCAGGTCCACTTCCGAAGAGAGCCGGAACGTGCCCTCCGACCCGAACCGCCCGCGCAGATTCTGCACGACGAAAATATAGCCGTCCTTCATCAATTCTTTCCAGGATGCCGGAGGGGTGTCGGGCGCGCGCGGGGGCACTCCGTAGGGCGTTCGCCGCAGCAGGATCGGCAGCGGTCCCGATTTTCCCATCGGCGCCAGAATCGCCGTCTGCAAATGGACCCCGTCGCGCATCGGAATCATGGCCTGCCGGTAGTGAAACGGGGTCTTAGGCTTCGCCGCCGCGGGCTGCGCCCATACCAGGGCGGCGGCCAGGAGCGCGAGAACAATACGGCCGTGCATGTTTGACGCTACCACAGCCCGATCAGCTTCCACCACCACCAGCCGATTCCCATCCAGATCGCCAGGTTGACCACCGAAATGACGAATCCCACCATCCACCATTGCGACTGCCGCACATACCCGGCGCCGAAGTACACCGGCGCCGACCCCGTCCCATAGTGCGTGATTCCGGCATTCAGATTCGAAAAGTAGGCCAGCGACAGCGCCGCCAACATGGGCGGCACGCCGCCCGCCAGCGCCGCCATCAGAAACCCGGGATACAGCGCCGTGATATGCGCGGTCATGCCGGCAAAACAGTAATGAATATAAAGATAGGCCGCCACCAGCGCAATGCATGTCAGTTGCCAGGGCCATCCATGCATGGCGCCGAACATGCGCCGCGACAGCACCCCGATGACTCCCGTTTCGTTCATCTCGTCCGACATCATGATCAGCACCGCGAACCACACCAGCGCGTCCCACGCCCGGGTTTCCGACAGCATCTCCTGCCACGACAAAACCTTCGTCAGCAGGATCGCGCACAGCCCCGCCAGCGCCACGAAGGTATTCGAAACCCCGTGCCACGGCGAGCCGATCCAGCCCGCCATCACGGCCAGCATAATGGCGATCAGCCATTTTTCGTCGCGCCCCAGCGGCCCCATACGCTTCAGTTCCGCCGCGGCGAAGCGGCGCGCTCCGGCCGTGTCCCGCACTTCGGGCCGCACCATGTGCAAGAGCAGCCAGGGAACGAAAACCATCGAGAGCAGCCCCGGCACGATCGACCCGGCGATCCAGCGGCCCCACGTCAGATCGACGTGCGCGATGTTGCGCGCCAATTCCGCGATCAACGGATTGGCCGCCATGCTGGTGAGAAACATGGCCGACGACATATACGTCGCGCTGAACGCCACCAGCATCAAGTACGCGCCGATGATGCCCGCCGTGGGCCCCGGCTCCGATCCGAAATCTTCAGCCACGCTGCGCGCCACCGGGTAAATCACTCCGCCCCCGCGCGATGTGTCCGAAGGAATGAAGGGCGCCAGCAGCAGGTCCGCCGCCGCAATCGAATAACCCAGGCTCAGCGGCGAGTGCGCGAAGCGCCGGATAATCAGGTATCCCACCCGCTTCCCAAAACCCGTCGCCGTCACCGCGCGGGCGAATAGAAACGCCGCGAACACCATCCACACCGTTATGTTGCTGAACCCGGAAAGCACCTTCGCCGGCGGCAACGTGCGGGTCAACGCCAGCAGCGTCATGGCGATCACCACGCTCACTCCCATGGGCGCCGGCTGCGCCACCAGCGCGACGATGGTGGCGATGAAAATGCCCAGCAGATGCGCCTGCGCCGCGGATAGCCCGGCCACCGGAATGAAATACAGAATCACGCCCGGAACCAGCACCACCGCCCACCGCCGCCAGGCGCGCGTCTCCGCACCCCGGGCCGTTTGCCGCTCGATCGCCGACGCCACCCTCCTATGATAGCCGCGCAGCCGTATAGCGCTATATTGGTGCTCATGCGGAGAATCCTCGCGACTCTCTTACCCGCCGCGCTGGCGGCAACCTGTGCGTGGGGTCAGGCCTCTCTCAAGAGCCCCGATGCCGCTATCGAAATCGCCATCGCCGCCAACGGCGGGCCGCTGGCGTACCGCGTCTCGTACCGCGGCAAGCCGGTGATTCTCGAATCCCCCCTCGGCCTGCAGCTCGAGCAGGCTCCGCCACTGGGCGCCGCCGTCCGCATCGCCGCCAGCAGGACCGGCGCGCTGGATGAAACTTATTCCATGCCGCACGGCCGATCCAACCCGGTGCGCAACCACTGCAACACCCTGACGCTGGATCTGGAGGAAACCGCCGCCCCCGCGCGCAAGCTCGCGCTCGAGGTCCGCGCCTACAACGATGGCGTCGCCTTCCGCTACGCGCTCCCCGCGCAGCCCGGCCTGTCCGAAGTTCGCCTGGCCGCCGAAAAAACCGCCTTCACGCTGGCCAAGGACGCCACCACTTACGCGCTCATCCTGGAGAGTTTCCAGACGCCTTACGAAGACGGCTACCACATCATGCCATTGAGCGGCTGGCATCCCGAGTGGCTCGCCGGCCTTCCCCTGCTCGCCGAAATTCCCGGAACCGCGTGGATCGCCATCACCGAAGCCCAGATCGATAACTACGCCGGCATGTATCTACAGCACAACGCCAAGGACGCCAAAGTGCTCACCGCGCGTCTTTCGCCTTCCTTGCGGGATCAAGGTCTCGCCGTGCGCGCCTCCGCTCCCATGCAATCGCCCTGGCGCGTCATCATGATCGCCGATCAGCCGGGCCGGCTGGTCGAATCCAACATTGTCATCAACCTGAATCCCCCCTCGCAAATCGCCGACACTTCCTGGATCAAGCCCGGCAAGACCGCCTGGGACTGGTGGAGCGGCAGCTACGCCACGGGCGTGGATTTCAAGCCCGGCATGAACACCGCAACGATGAACCACTACATCGATTTCGCCTCCAGCGCCGGCCTGCAGTACATGCTCATCGATGCCGGGTGGTCCTTCCAAGGCGCCGGCCCCAACGATTCCGGCAGCGACCTTACCCGCACCAATCCGGATATCGATCTGCCCGCCATCCTGGCGCACGCCAAGGCGAAGAACGTGGGCGTCTGGCTGTGGGCGCACTGGTCGGATATCAACCGCCAGATCGATCAGGCTTTTCCGCTGTACGAAAAGTGGGGCATTGCCGGCGTCAAAATCGATTTCATGAATCGCGACGATCAGTGGATGGTCAACTTCTACCACGACGTGCTGCGCAAAGCCGCGGCCCATCATTTGATGATCGATTTTCACGGCGCCTATAAGCCCGATGGCATCCGCCGCACCTGGCCCAACCTGATTACGCGCGAAGGCGTCATGGGCCTGGAATACAGCAAGTGGAGCGCGCGCATCACCGGCGACCACAACGTCATGCTGGCCTTCACCCGCATGCTCGCCGGCCCCATGGATTACACCCCCGGCGGCTTTCACAACGTCACCCGCGAAGAATTCGAGCCGCGCATGACCCAGCCCATGGTCATGGCAACCCGCGCCCACGAAACCGCTCTTTATGTGGTTTTCGAAAGTGGCTTGCAGATGCTGGCCGATTATCCCGAAGCTTACGAAGGCCAGAAAGAGCTCGACTTCCTGCGCGCCGTGCCCAACGTCTGGGACGAAACCCGCGTGGTCACCGGCCGCCCCGGCTTATTCATTTCCGTGGCCCGCCGCCGCGGCCGCGAATGGTATCTGGGCAGCATCACCGGCGGGCGTCCCATGGAATTGGATGTGCCGCTGGAGTTTCTCGGCCATGGCGACTACATCGCCGAGATCTACTCCGATGCGCCCGATGCCGCCCTCCATCCCCAGCACTCCGTGAAAGAAGAGCGGTGGGTCAACGCCACTAGCGTGCTGCACGTGCGGATGGCCCCCGATGGCGGCCAGGCAGTGCGTTTCCGCCCCGTGGAATAAGGCGGCAGCGTGGCGCACGCAATCTTGCGCGCCGCATCGCGCTACGCCTGCGCCAACCGCAGCTCGTCCTCGATTTCGTATACGCGGTCTTCCAGCACGCGCGTGGCAGTCCCGGCAGTCTTGGCGTCTTCCAGCTTTTTCTTGGCCGCCGCCAGCCGCTTTTGCAAGCCGGCCACTTTCGGATTCGCCTTGGCCGCGGGCGCTTCCACCGGCGCCGGCGCCTTCCCTGCCGGCTTGGCTTTGGCTGTCTTTTTGCGCGCGTGCGCCGACGCCTTGTAACGGAACGCCGTGATGGCCGGCGGTGGTTTCAACCCGCCGCCGAAATCCGCGCGGTACTCATCGGCCAGGTGCGCCGCCTCCGTCAAGAGCTCGCGAAACCGCGCCTCCATCGCCTGCCGCGCCTGCGCGCGCAGGTCTTCGCCTTGCTGTTTCCACTTCTGGTATTCGGAAAGAATGTCGCTCATGATCGTCGTTCGAACAGTGTAGCTTGAATCGCGCCGCTCCGCGCTCGCCCCGCGGTTCCTGTTATGCGCGAATCATATCCGCTACCCGATACAACTCCGAGCCGGTCTCATTCCGGCCCATCGAAGCGCACAGCCGCATCGCGCCTTCCGCCGTGGATAGGTCGCTCCGCAGCAGGAAACCGCGCGCTTTCAGGGAATCGGCCAACGTGGCGGGATCGAAGCCGAAGAGGAAGGGCTCCCCGCTGAATCGCACCCACGACTTCCACCGGCGGGCGCCCCGGAACGTTTGCGAACCATCCAACGCCCTTTTGTCGACGTAAGTGAGAATCAGGCGGCTGCCCGGCGCGAGCAGGCGGGCCAGAACGGTCAAATTGGCGTCAACCGCGGCTTCCGTCAGATAGCTCACGACGCCTTCCCAAACCACCACCGCGCATCTTTCCTCGTCGAAACCCGCCGCTGCCAGCGCGCCTTGCAGATTGTCTTTTTCGAAATCGACCTCCACGAAACGAACCGTTTCGGGCAACTGTCCCAACCGCGCCTTCAGCCGCCGGCGCTTCACCCTTTGGGTGGCGGGATGGTCCACCTCGAAAACCGCTATGCCGCCGGTTTCCCGCAGGCGATACGCGCGGCTGTCAAACCCCGCGCCCAGCAGCACCAGTTGCCCGGCGCCCGCGCCGATTGCCTCCCGCACCAGATCGTCGATCATGCGCGTAATCAACGCCGTTGCCGGCGACTGGCACTACGACACCATCGTGACCGCCCACGGCGGGCTGCCCATTTCCATGATTCAGTTCGGCTACGATCCCACCGGCGCTTACTTCCAGCCCCGCCCGGATTGTAACTCGCCCTCCGTGGCCACCCCCTACAAAAACTTCGCCGGCGGCGGCTACGTCTGGTTCGACCCGACCACCATGTCGATCCCTCCCGCCGGACAACTGGGCAACTGCCCCATTTCGAGCGAGCGCGGCCCCGGTCTGAAGCAGATTGACATGAGCCTCTCCAAAAGGTTCTCCTTCACCGAGACGAAGTACCTGGAGTTCCACTTCGATGCCATCAACGCCTTCAACACCCCGATCTTCGCCGTAAACGGCTACGCGACCGACGTCTTTCCGGGCGGCGGAATCGATAAGTCGCAGTATGGCGTCAATCCCACGTACACCGCCAGCATTCCCACCGGCGTCGTAAATACGTCCCTGGGATCGAGAAACTTACAGTTCGCCCTGAAGTTCTTCTTCTGACCTCGGGTGGGGCAGGCCATCGCAGTGGGTGGCCTGCCCTTTTCCTTACTTTTCCACCTTCTCCCACTCCCCCATGTCCCCCGCGCGAAACACCGCGTCGATCGCCTTCATGTTCCGCAGCGAATCCTCCAGCGGCACGGGCGGCTGCCCGCCTTCCAGAATCGCCCGCGAAAATGCGTCCCCTTGCAGCGTGTACTGGTCGCACGGCGCGAATTCTTCCACCGCCCCATCCACGCGGATTCGCGAAACCTCGTTGGCCACCGGGTTGAACGGAATCTCCAGTTCCACCCGCCCCGCCGTTCCCAAAAACTGCATGCTCTGGTTGGCCCTGACTTGCGTCCCGCACGTGAACACGCAATGCCCCGAGGGAAACTCCAGCACCGCCGACGTCAGCGTATCGATGTTGCCGAATCGCGCATCGCGCGCGATCGCCGCCGAAACCCGCACCGGCTCTTCCCCGAATACCATCCGCGAACACTTAATCGGATAGCAGCCGATGTCCATCAGGCCGCCCCCGCCGTACTCCCGAATGTTGCGGATGTTATCCGCCTCCAGTTTGAAATATCCGAAAGATCCGATGGCCGCGCGTAGTTCCCCCAGCCGCCCCGACCGCGCCAGTTCCACCGTGCGCACCCACTGCGGGTGAACCTGAACCATGAACGCTTCCCCGATGGTGACTCCCGTGCGGTCCCGCGCCGCCATCAGTTCCCGCGCCTCCGCCGCGTTCATCGCCACCGGCTTTTCGCAAAGCACGTGCTTCCCCGCCTCCGCCGCGCGGATCGACCACGGAACGTGTAAGTGGTTGGGCAGCGGATTGTAAATGGCGTCGATCTCCGCATCCGCCAGCATCTCCTCGTACGACCCGTACGCTTTGGCGATCCCCAGCGCCCGCGCCGCCTCGCGCGCCCGCCCGCCATCGCGCGACGCAATGGCCCTGATTTCCGTCAGCGCTCCGCGCTGCATCGCCGGAATCACCTTCGAGGTCGCGATTCCCGCCACCCCCAAAACTCCCCAACGAACTTTTTTCGTCATGTTTTTTCCGCACCCGCCCGGCGATTTCCGCGGCGGCCTACCCGGATTGTATCCCCTACCGCGCTATATTGAAATTTCATGCTGCGATTTTTGCTGGCAGGGCTCCTGGCCCTCCCTGCCATGATGGGCGCCGGCCGTGAAACCATCGTCTTCGATACCGATTCCGGCCTCTTCGGCGACGATGGCGCCGCCCTGGTCATGATCCTGCGCAGCCCCGACCAGGTCTCCGTTTCCGCCATCACCATCGTCCCCGGCAACGTCTGGAGCGCCCAGGGCGCCGAATACATGTTCCATATCCTCGATTTGCTCAAGCGCCCGCAAGTCCCCGTCTACACCGGCGCCGAGGCGCCCCTCCTCCACACCGCCGCCATGTCCGCCGAGTTCGCGCGCCGCTGGGGCGGATTGCAGTACACCGGCGCTTTCGCCTACGATCCCGCCGAAGTCAAGCCCGCCACCGGCGCCAGATTAACCGGCCGCGTCCCTCATCGCGAAGCCGCCGTGCAATTCCTCATCTCCGAAATCGAGCGCCACCCCGGCGAGCTCACCATTCTGGCGCTCGGCCCCATGACCAACATCGCGCTCGCCCTGCGCCTCAGACCCGGAATCGAAACCAAAATCAAGCGCATCGTCTTTATGGGAGGCAATATCAAAGTCCCCGGCAACGCTTCGCCCTCCGCCGAATTCAACTTCTGGTTCGACCCCGAAGCCGCCCGCATCGTGCTGCGCTCCCGCATTCCCCAGAAAGTCATGTTCGCGCTCGACATCTGCAACACCGCGCCCATCCGCAAGCCCGAGTTCGACCGCATCGTCGCCGTCCACACTCCCATCACGGATCTCTATCGCGAGGACCTCGGCAACCGCTATCCCGCCTTTCTCAAGCATCCCGATGGCGTCGCCTATATGTGGGATTCCCTGGCAGCCGCGTATTTGATCGACCCCGGCTTCGTCACCCGCAGCGAAACCCGCTACCTGGATGTGCTGACGGCATGGGGCAAGTTTTACGGCTCGACCGTCCCCCTCGACCGCCGCGCCGTCCCCGAAGCGACCCCTGTGTTAGTCGCCCTCACTCTCGACTACAACCGCGTCTTCAACCTCTACAAAGACAAACTAACCAGGTAGGACAAGCTTCCGCTTGCCCTACTTGAATCTCTCGTCGATCTCCACCCTATATCCGCTGGACAGCCGGTTCGTCTCGTTCGCCATTCCCACCACCGCCATCACCTCGGCGAGCATCGCGTCCGTCATTCCCGCCTTGCGCGCCGAAGCCGTATGCGACGCAATGCAATAAGGGCATTGATTGGTGGCGCTGACCGCCAGGTAAATCATCTCCTTCGTCAAGGCGTCCAGCGCCCCCGCAGCCATAATCTGCTTGGCGCTTTCCCACGTTCTCCGCAGCGTCGCCGGATCGTGCGCCAGCGCCTTCCAGAAATTGTTGATCCAGTCGGTCTTCCGCGTCGCCATGATGTCGTCGTAAACCGCCCGCACCTCGGCGCTCGCGTCCGCGTATTCGATAAATCCGCAACTTGCCATGGCTAAATTCTTGCACAATCGTGGGTGTCGCAAGAGCTTTCGCCGCTGAGCCGCGAAGACCCTTACTGTCCCATCAACTCCTTCACAATCCCCGGCGCGTTGTACAACTTCGTCAGCGCTTCCGTCATCCCCCCGGTATGCACCGCGACCGCCCGATTCGTGGTCTCGTCGTAAACGTAATCGCCCACCAGCGATTCGATGTTCCCGTCGAAGATCAGTCCCACGATTTCCCCGCTGCGATTGATTACCGGCGAACCGGAATTGCCGCCGATGATGTCGTTAGTCGTAACGAAATTCAGCGGCGTCTCCAGGTTCAACTTGCCCGCTCCATCCCGCAACCGCGGCGTCAGATTAAAGGGAAATTGCAAGTCGAAGCTGTAAGCGCGGTCATACAGCCCATAGAACGTCGTCTTATACGGCGCCTTGGTCCCGTTCATCGGGTAACCCTTCACCTGCCCGTAAGAAAGCCGCAGCGTAAAAGTCGCATCCGGATAAGTGCTCTTCCCATACACCGCGAAGCGCGCTTTTCCAAGCTGTTCTCCGGCGCGTTGCTCCACGCTTTGTACGTTCGTCTGCATCCAGTGAATCGTTTCCCGCCGCATGGGGTCGATCTTGCGCGCCATGACGATCATCGGATCCCTGGACGCCGCCACCGCCGCCTCGCCCCCGTCCACCAGTTGCCGCCGGTAAGCCGGGTCGCCCATCTTAGTCCCGCTGACTAACGCGCCGGCCGCCGCGTTCGGCGTCCGCCCGCCGAGCACCGCGCTCAATAGCGGCTGGCTCGCGCCCATCTCGCTCACATCCAGCTCCAGCGATCCCGCCAGGCGCGCAATCTCCATCCCGGGATAGATCGGCGCCGGCGAGAACATGCGGAACCTCAACGAATCCAGTTGCGCGTCGTGATATCCCGGCAGCCGCTCCCCATCCGGCTTCTTGATTTCCGCCACGTACTGCACAATCGTCAATGCCAGCGCGGCGTACTGCGAATCAAGCTGCGTGTAGAGCTGTTCCTTCTCGCGCCCGGCGGCCTTCCGTTCGGCCTGCGCGGTTTCCTCCCACGCATTCCCGTACGCCGCCTTCCACTCGGAATTCGCCATCACTTTGGCTTTGAATTCCGCCTCCTCGCGCTGCTTCTTCTCCATCACGTTCTTGTCCCGCAGCCCCAGCAAACGCCCATCGTCGGCTTTCAAACTGTTGGAAAGCCCGAAAATCATGGTCCCCGCCTGTAGCGCCTGGTCTGCGCCCTTCGCCGAATACTGTTCCAGCACTTCGATGCGGTGTTTGAGGATCTGGATCACGTTGGGCAGCGTCAGGTCGCGCGCCAAATCCAGTTGCGAAACCGTATCCAGCCGCGCCGTCGATCCCGGATTTCCCGCCACAAACACCAGTTCGTTGTCCCCCGCCCCGCGCGGGTTCCACTTCAGATAGTCCCTGGTCTCGATCGGCTGGCCGTTTTCGTACACCCGGAACAGCGCCATATCCAGGTCGTATCGCGGATACGTGAAGTTGTCGAAATCGCCGCCGAAGTAAGCCGTCTGCTCCTCCGGCGCGAACACCAGCCGCACGTCCGTATACTTCTTGTATCGGTACAGCCAGTATTCCCCGCCCTGGTATAGCGTCACCACCTCGCTGCGCAGCCCCGTCTTCTGCTGGCTTTCCCGCTCGATCGCCGCAATCGCGCTCCGCCGCGCGTCGAATTGCGCTTCCGGCGTCGCCGCCTTCTGCACCGCCGCCGCTACAGGCGCCGTCACGTCTTCCGTGGATTCCAGTACGTTCACTTCCAGGTCCGGCGACTTCATTTCCTGCGCCTCGGTCGCCGCGTAAAATCCATCCCGGATGTAGTCGTGCTCCGGCGTCGAATTCTTTTGCAGTTGCCCGCGCGCCACGTGATGGTTGGTCAGCAGCAGCCCGTGCGGGCTCACGAACGAACCCGATCCGCCATCGTTCAGCCGCACGCAGGAAAGCCGGATGTGGTCCAGCCACTCGCGCGTGGGCGTGAACTGGTATTTTTCCCGCAGCAGCTTTAATGGCGGATTGTCGAACGTCCACATTCCCTCATCCGCGTACGTCAGTCCGAGCGGCAACAGCGCGCCGGCGGCAACCGCAATGGTCCAATATTTCCTGTTCATGGATAGTTCCCGATCCGCCGGCTCTGCCGCCGGCCGAAAATCTCAGGTTAGCGCGTTTTGCCCATGGCGCAGTCTTCTGTGATACAGTTGCAAAACACGGGGAAGAAACCAGGAGGTAAGACTGTATGCGCGCATGGCCTTCGCAACGCTGCGGGTCATTCATTTTGATAGCTGCCGCGGCCTGTATCGGCGCCGGCACGGGTTGGGCTCAGGGACGCGGAGGCAATCAGCCGCCCGCCGGACCGCCGCCCAACGCTTCGACCGATCCGCTGCTACGCGGCTTTGAATTCCGTTCCATCGGCCCCGCCACCATGATGGGCCGCGTGGACGATATCGTGGGCTCCGAAAAAGATCCCATGATCATCTACGTCGGCTTCGCCACGGGCGGCGTATGGAGGTCCACCGACGGCGGCGAGCACTGGAAGTCGCTATTCGATAACATGCCCGATGAATCCATCGGCTCCATCGGCATCGCTCCCTCGGATCCCAACGTGGTCTATGTGGGAACCGGCGAAGGCAACAACCGCCAAAGCTCTTCCATCGGCGATGGCGTCTGGGGCACTACCGATGGCGGCGAGCACTGGACCCACCTCGGCCTCGACGATACCCAGTCCATCGCGCGCGTGGTCGTCGATCCCACCAATCCCAAAATCGTCTTCGTGGCGGCGGTGGGCCATTTATTCGGCCCCAACCCCGATCGCGGCCTTTATAAGTCCACCGATGGCGGCAAGACCTGGAAAAAGGCCAAGTACATCGACAGCGACACCGGTTTCAACGATGTCGCCATCGATCCCTCCAACCCCAAGATCGTCTACGCTTCGTCCTTCATGCGGCGGCGCACCTGGTGGGGATATAACGGCGGCGGCGGCAACAGCGCCCTTTGGAAATCCACCGATGGCGGCGACACCTGGACCAGGCTCGACGGTCCCGGCTGGCCCAAACCCAAAGACGGAATCTACGGCCGCATCGCCATCTCGATCTTTCGCGCCAAACCCTCCACCATTTATGCCCAGGTGGAAGCCGGCGCCAGCGCCGGTACCGGCGGCGGCACCGATGCCGCCGGCGGACCGCAGCGCGGCCGTGGCGCATTCGGCGGCGGCGGATTCGGCGGCGGTGAAACCCCGGCCGAAGCCGCGGCGGGCGGCGGTGGTCGCGGCGGACGCGGCGCTCCCGCTCCCCCCAATCCCAACGGCAGCGGCGTGTTCCGCTCCGACGACGGCGGCAAAACCTGGACCTACGCGAGCAATCAGAACCAGCGCCCCACGTACTTCAGCCAGATCCGCGTGGACCCCGTCAACGATCAAAAGCTCTTCGTCGGTGGCACTCCCGCTCAAATGTCGCTCGATGGCGGCAAAACCTGGCGCGGCCTGGATGCCTCCCACACCGATTACCATGCTTTCTGGATCGATCCCAAAGACCCGCGCATCGTCTGGGTCGGCCACGATGGCGGCTTCGACCAATCCACCGATGGCGGCTTGACCTGGGACTATCACAACGATATCGCCGTGGGCCAGTTCTATCAGGTCTCCGCCGATATGCGCCGTCCCTATTACGTTTGCGGCGGCTTGCAGGATAACAACGCCTGGTGCGGCCCCAGCGCCCTGCGCTCCAATACCGGGCCCGTCAATACGGATTGGTTCACCGCGGCCGGCGGCGACGGCTTCTATACCCGCCAGGATCCCACCGACTGGGCCATCGTCTACGCCGAATCGCAGGATGGCAACATGAGCCGGCTGGATCTCCGCTCCGGTACCCAGAAGAGCATCCGGCCCAACGCCGGCCGCGGCGCCACAGCCGCCGGCGCGCCGGGCGCCGCTGCGGCGACCCCGCCGGCCGCCGCCAACGCCGGCACGGAACCGCCCGCCGCCGGCGCGGCCGCAACCCCCCAGGCTGAGGCAGCCGGACGCGGCGGACCGGAAGCAGGCGGAGGAGGAGGCGGATTCGGCGGACGCGGCGGCCCGCCCAACGTCATTAACGCTCCTCCCAACGTGGAAGCCTTCCGCTTCTACTGGAACGCGCCCATGGAAATTTCGCCGCATAATCCCGAGGTGGTTTACATGGCCGCCCAGTATTTCTTCAAGTCCACCAACCGCGGCGACACCTGGTGGATGAATCCCACCGACCTCAGCAAGAACGTCAACCGCTGGTCTCCCGACATGCCCATCATGGGCGTCGCCGGCGATAAGCCCATGGCCGAAAAACACGATGGCTACTCGGCCAGCTCGCTGGTCACGCAAGTTCGCGAGTCTCCTTCCAAGCCCGGCATCATCTGGCTCGGCACCGACGACGGCAACCTGCAAGTCAGCCAGGACAGCGGAGAAACCTTCACCAACGTCTACGGCAACATCTCCGGCGCGCCGCAAGGCTACGTGCAGATCTCGCGCATCGAGCCTTCCCACTTCGCTCCCGGCACCGCTTACGTAGCGCTCGACAATCACCGCAACGACGATTGGAAGCCCTACCTCTTCAAGACCACCGACTACGGCAAGACCTGGGTCAATGTCACCGGCGACCTTCCCGCCAAGGGCAACATCAACGCCCTCCGCGAAGACTACGACAACCCCGACCTGCTCTTCGTCGGCACCGAATTCGGCCTCTACGTGACGCTCGATGGTTGCAAGGAATTCAAGAAGTTCATGACCAACCTTCCCAGCGTGCGCGTCGACGATATCCTGATTCATCCCCGCGATCGCGATCTCATCATCGCCACCCATGGCCGCTCCATCTGGATCGCCGATGACATCACCCCGCTCGAACAGCTTCACGGCGCGCGGAACAAGGAAGTCACCCTCTTCGATCCGCGCGTGGCCATCGAGTGGAGAAACGATTTTCAAGCTCAGCGCCACGCCGCTAATCGCGATTTCAAAGGCACCAACCCGCAAGGCGGCGCAGCCATCAACGTCCTCGCCAAGAGCGATTTGGGCAAAGGCAAACTGGAGTTTCTGCAGGGCGCCACGGTGGCCAGCACCATGGACGTCGATATCAAAGCCGGCATGAACCGCTTCCAGTGGAACATGCGCGGTCCCGCTCCCGCCGGCGCGGCCGCCGGCCGTGGCGGACGCGGCGGCGGTGGCGGCGGACGCGGGGCGGCAGGTGAGCAGACCGCCGCGGGCGGCGAAGCAGCCGGCGGCCGCGGTCAGGGCGCTGGAGCAGCGGGCGCTCCGGGCGGCGGCGGCGGACGCGGGCGCGGCGGATTCACCGGCGTTCCCTTTGTGGCCGCCGGCGGACGCGGCGGCGGAGGCGGAGGCGGTGGTTTCGGTTTCGGCGGCGCCGTTGCCGGACCGGTCCTCGAGCCCGGCGTCTACTTCGTCAAGCTGACCGTCGGAGGCCAGACCTACACCTCCTCGGTGAGCGTTCTCGAAGATATCTGGATGCGCCCGCAGTAGGACAGGCCTTCTGGCGTGTCCACATTTCAGGCCCGGCCGCGAAAGCGAGCCGGGCCTTGTTCTATCTAATCCCCTGTCCTAACCGTGTTTTCTGCCGCCCCGCTTCATCGAAATTCCCCGGCTCCAGCCAGCGCTCGAACTCCGCCCGCCGCGCCGGCCATTCCGTATCCAGCATGGAATACCACGCCGTATCGCGGTTGCGCCCTTTCACCATCATGTGTTGCCGGAAAATCCCCTCAAAGGTGAATCCCAACCGCAGCGCCGCCCGCCGCGAGGGCGCATTCAACGCATCGCACTTCCATTCGTAACGCCGGTTCCCGAGTTCCTCGAACGCGTGCCGCGCCAGCAGGTACATCGCCTCCGTCGCGCCCGCCGTCCGCTGCAAGGGCGGAGTGAACAAAATGCCGCCCACCTCGATGCAGCGGTGCGCCGGCTCGATCCGCATATACGACGCAAACCCTACCGCCTGGCGCGACGCGTGATCCACAATCGCAACGAACAGCGGATCTTCCGTAGCCGTCTTCTTCTCCAACGCCGCTTGAAATTCCGCGCGCGTGGCAAATGGCCCGTCAAACAAATACAGCCACAGATTCCCGTTCGCCGCTCCCGAGGAATGCTCCCACAGCGAATCGCCGTGCCGCGCCGCGTCCAACGGCTCCAGCGTCACCAGCCGCCCCGCAAGCGTGACCCGCCGCGGACGCGCCGCCGCTCTCGTGCCATTCGTCATGCCCAACCTCGCCGGCCCAGCCCGGCCTCCAACTACCTGTCGATAAACCCCATCATCCGCTCGTTATACCGCGGCCCCGCAATCGCCCGCGGCGCCAGCGCCGCATCCAGCCGTGCGATCTCTTCCTTCGTCAGCACCAGGTTCGCCGCGCGCACGTTCTCCTCCAGATAACTCCGCCGCTTGGTTCCCGGAATCGGCACGATATCCTCGCCCTTGTGCAGCAGCCACGCCAGCGCCACTTGCCCCCCCGTCGCCCCTTTCACCACCGCCAGCTCGCGCACCAGCGACGCCGCCCGCATATTGGCATCGAAGTTTTCTCCCTGAAAGCGCGGGTCGCTGAACCGCCAGTCGCTGGCCGTATACTCTTCCGCCCTCTTGGCGCTGCCCGCCAGAAACCCGCGCCCCAGCGGCGCAAACGGCACGAGGCCGATCCCCAGTTCCCGAAGCACCGGTATGATGCGCGCTTCCAGGTTCCGCTCCCACAGCGAATACTCGCTTTGCAGAGCCGTGATGGGATGCACCGCATGCGCCCGCCGGATGTTCCCCTCGCCGGCTTCCGAGAGCCCCAGAAACCGCACCTTCCCCTCTTTCACCAGTTGCGCCATGGCGCCCACCGTGTCCTCGATCGGCACCGCCGGATCGATCCGGTGCTGATAAAAAATGTCGATATATTCCGTACCCAGACGCCGCAGCGATGCCTCCGCGACCTCCCGTACATGTTCCGGCCGGCTATCGGTTCCCACGCTCCGCCCGTCTTGAAACCGCCAGCCGAACTTGGTGGCGACGACCGCTTCCCCGCGCCGCCCCTTCAACGCGCGCCCCAGCAATTCCTCGTTCTTGAGGGGACCGTACGCCTCCGCCGTATCGAACAGCGTCACGCCCAGCTCCAGCGCGCGATGAATGGTCGCCACCGACTCCCGGTCGTCCGGCGCACCGTAGGCTTGGCTCATCCCCAGGCATCCCAACCCGATAGCCGATACTTCCGGCCCTTGTCGCCCCAATCTGCGTTTCGTCAGCATACATCTATTGTCCGCTATAGCACACCTCGTGGGCCGGGATGTCATCCTCGGAGCCTTCGTCCAGCCAAGACAGTAGGACAGGCCCCATGTCCTGTCCATCTCCTTGGTAGCCGCGAAATCTCCAAAACGAACCCATTTGCCAGTCTAAACCACTGGAAACAAAGGAGACCGCCTCCCTCGACGATCCAGACCCTTCGCCCCGGGCGTCCACCGCACACTCTCCCGTTTCACCGCCCCTTGTCGGCTCTACCCAAATCCGCCCGTCCGCGCTACAATGAAACTTGGAATGCCGAACCTGACGAGTGGGCGAAAGCCCACTTTTTTGTTGGATTTGGCACATTGGCAACGATGAAGGAAGCGGTCGCGTCCAAAATTGAAGAAATCGCTCAGCGCGTGGCTGAGTCCGAGGGGATCGAAATAGTCGAGGTGGAAGTGAAAGGCGGCGGCAATAACCGTTTCGTGCGCATCTCGATTGACAAGCCCGCGGGCGTCACCCACGGCGATTGCGAACTCGTCTCCCACCAGGTGGGAACCATTTTGGACGTCGAAGATGTGGTTCCGGGCGGGCATTATACGCTCGAAGTCAGTTCCCCCGGAGTCGAACGAAAACTCATCAAACCACAAGATTATCAACGATTTCAGGGCAAAAAGGCCAGGATCTCCTTGCGCGATGCCGTGGAAGGGCGGCGCAACTGGGAAGGGACTCTGGCCGGTCTCGACAATGGCGCCGTGCTGCTCGAAACCGCTCCCGGTAAAACCGTGCGCTTTCCCTTCGAGCAAGTGCAGAAGGCCAACCTGAAGTTCGAGTGGTAATAGCCCGCCGGGGAATCAATCGACTGGAAAACGCGAGGGCACTTTGGAAACGATCTTTCAATCCATCGAGATACTGAGTAAGGAAAAAGGCATCGACCCGCAAATCGTCCTGGACGCCGTCAAGGACGCCATGCTGATCGCCGCCCGCAAACATTACCGCACCACCGAGGATTACGTCGCGGATATGGATCCCAAAACCGGCGCCATCCAGCTCTACGCCGTGAAAAAAGTGGCCGAAGCCGTCGAGGATCCGTCCCATGAAATGACTCTCGCCGAAGCCCGCCGCATCGATCCGCACGCCGAAGTCGGCGGCGAAGTACGCATTCCCAAGAAAACCGACGCCCTCGGCCGCATCTCCGCGCAAACCGCCAAACAGGTGATCTTCCAGAAAGTCCGCGAAGCCGAGCGCGAAACCGTCTTCAACGAATATTCCGGCCGCACCGGCGAGCTCGTCAATTGCACCATCAAGCGCGTGGAAGGCCCCGACTATATCCTCGACCTGGGCAAAACCGAAGCCAAGCTGCCCAAAAAAGAGCAGTCCCGCCTGGAAAGCTACAGCGTCGGCGATCGCGTCCGCTGCGTCATCAAGCTGGTCGACAAAAGCAGCAAGGGCCCCGGCGTCATCGTTTCCCGCGCCGCTCCGGAGCTGGTCATGCGCCTGTTCGAGCAGGAAGTCCCCGAAATCTACGACAGCACCGTCATCATCAAAGGCTGCGCCCGCGAAGCCGGTGAACGCACCAAGATCGCCGTGCAGAGCCGCGACCGCGATGTCGACAGCGTGGGCGCCTGCGTGGGCATGAAAGGCATGCGCGTCCAGTCCATCATCCGCGAGCTGCGCGGCGAGAAGATCGATATCATCGAGTTCTCGGACGATTCCGTGGTCTTCGCCACGCACGCCCTCAGCCCCGCCAAAGTCAGCCGCATCACCATCCTCGACCCGCTCGAAAAGCACATGGAAGTGATCGTGGACGATTCGCAGCTCTCGCTGGCCATCGGCAAAAAAGGGCAGAACGTCCGCCTCGCCGCCAAGCTGCTGGGATGGAAGATCGATATCAAGAGCGAGGAAGAAAAGCGCCAGGAAGTCGAATCCCAGATGGCCGCCCTAGTGGCGCCCGGCGCGCCCGTCAGCGTGCTGGTCGATTACGGCCTTCCGGAAAAAGTGGCCGAAAGCCTGCTCGCCTCCGGCGTCGGCACCATCGAGCGCCTCGGCGGCATGACCCCCGAACAATTGCAGGAGATCCCCGGCATCGATCCGGAGGCCGTCGAGCACCTTCAGGTGGCCGTCAACTCTTACTACAGCCAGTTTGAGGAATCCGCCGCGGGCGACGAAAATCCCGAAGAAAACATCCCCGCGCCGCTTCCCGCCCCCGGCATGAGCGCCGCGGAGGAAGAATCGGCCGAAGTGCAAGGCGCCAGCGCCGCATCGCCCGATACCGGGCCGGGCCCTGCCGGCATGCCCGAGATGGTCGCCGAAACCGGGTATTCGCCGGGAACGCTCTACCATCCCGAAAGTCCCGAAGAGCGTTTCGAGCCGGGCAGCGAACCGGCCGAGGAACTCCGCCCCGAGATCGAGGATTCCGCGCCCGGCCCGGCGGGCGCTCCGTCAGGGAGCGGCACAGATGGTACGATAGAAAACGCGGGTTCCCCTACTGAAAATACGGGTCCGGAGGAAAGTCGCGGCGAATAACCGTGCCTCCGCAGCAAGAAGCAGACAGCTTTCTCTATGAAGAAGATTCGCATTAACGAGCTGGCTCGGGAGTTGGAAGTGAAGGCCCACGAAATACTGGAGCGGCTCCCTGAATTGGGCGTCACCGAAAAAAAGACGCACTCCAGCTCAATCGACGAAGACGTAGCCATCCGGCTGCGCCGTCTCTACGGCCAGGAAGTCTCCGACGCCGAGCTCGAAGCCGCCATTCGCGGCGATGGTGGCGCGGGCGAAGCCGAGCACCCCGAGGAAGCCGGGCCGGAAGACGCCGCTTTCGAGGAACACGCCACGCATGCCGCACCGCGCCGCGAAGCGCATGTGGATGGCGATTCCGCCGCCGCTCTCGTGGAACCGCCGCCCCCCGCGCCCGCCGCGGAGAAGCTTGTCGAAAGCCATCCCGCACCCGCCGCGCCCATTCGGCCTCCGCTCGCGGGCCGGCCCATTCATCCACCGGTGCTGGGCGGCCGCGCCGAGCCGGCTCGTCCGGCGCCGGAGGGTCCGCGCGCCGCGCCCGCTTCGCCGCCTCCCGCGCCCGTCGAGCATCCGCCCGCCGCGGTCATCGCGCCCGGACGTCCCGCAGCGCCCACCGCCAAACCCATTCCCGGAACTGCAACCCCGGGCGCTCCGCGTCCCGGCCAGATTCTTTCCGGCCCGCGCCAGCCGTTGCCGGCTGCCCCCGCCGAAGGCCGTCCCGTTCCCGGCGGTCCGGCGCCGCGCCCCACGATTGTCCCGCGGCGGCCCGAACCGCGGTCTTCCGATGCCGCGCCCTCGATGCGCGGTCCCGGCGCCAGTATGCCCGTCGCGCCGCAGCAGACTCCCGCCGCCACCCGCCCGCTCGCCGGCCAGCCGGTGGCGCGTCCCGTGGTTCCTCCGCGCCCCGATCTCGCCGCCAAACTGTCCGCGCCGCGCCCATCCATGCCGGCCGCTCCCGCGCAGCCCCGTCCGGGCATTCCCAGAGCCACCAGTTCGCCCGTTCCGGGGCAGCCCATTTATCGCGGCCCCATCCGTCCCGGCCAGCCCATGGTCGCCAAGCCGGGCGTGCGCGCCGGCGCGCCCGCCGCGCCGGCGCGTCCCGGCGGTCCCCGCCCGCAGCATCCCACTTCCCGCCGGATGGAACCGGGGCTCGCTCCGCCTCCCGTCGAGCCGGGTCGCGGCCGTCCCGGCCAAAGGCCTTCCCGTCCGCAGCAGCGCGAGCGCAACGAGGAAGAAAAAATCCTCCGGCCGCAGCGCCGCCACGTGGAGGCCGGCCCGCCGCCTATCAATCGCGAAATCACCATCTCGGAAGGCATCACCGTCAAGGAGCTTTCCGAAAAGCTGGATGTCAAGGCCGCCCTGGTCATGAAGAAACTGATGGACCGCGGCATCTTCGCCACCATCAACCAGACCCTCGATTCCAAGCTGGCCACCGAAGTGGCCCGCGAATTCGGCGCCTCCACCGCCACCATCAGCTACGAACAGGAAGCCATGCAGGAGGTGGAAGAGGCCGAAGATAGCAAAGACCTGCAGAAACGCGCTCCCGTGGTCACCATCATGGGCCACGTGGATCACGGCAAGACCTCCCTGCTGGACGCCATCCGCGAAGCCAATGTGGCGGGCCGCGAAGCCGGCGGCATCACCCAGCACATCGGCGCTTATCACGTCGAAATGAATGGCAAGAAAATCGTTTTCATCGATACCCCCGGTCACGAAGCCTTCACCCGCATGCGCGCCCGCGGCGCCAAAGTCACCGATATCGTGGTGCTGGTGGTAGCCGCCGACGATGGCGTCATGCCGCAAACCCTGGAAGCTATCGATCACGCCAGAGCCGCCGGCGTCCCCATCGTCGTGGCCATTAATAAAATCGATAAGCCCGACGCCCAGCCGGAACGCATCAAGCAGCAGCTTGCCGACCGCGGCCTGCTGGCCGAAGATTGGGGCGGCGACACCGTCATGGTGCCGGTCTCCGCCAAAACCCACCAGAACCTCGATCTGCTCCTCGAAATGATTCTGCTGGTGGCCGAAATGCTGGATCTCAAGGCCAACCCCAGCCGCCCCGCCATGGGCACCGTGCTGGAAGCGCAACTGGATCGCGGCCGCGGCCCCGTCCCCACCGTGCTGGTGCGCAACGGAACCCTGCATGTGGGCGATTTCTTCATTTGCGGCAGCGTCTTCGGCAAAGTCCGCGCCATGTATAACGACCGCGGCGCGCAGGTGCGCAAAGCCGAGCCCTCCATGCCCGTGGAAGTCCTCGGCCTGGAATCGCTCCCCGAAGCCGGCGACGATTTTCAGGTGGTCACCGATACCGCCAAGGCCAAACAGATCGTCAACTTCCGCGATCAGAAAGCCCGTGAAGCCTCTCTCGCCAAGAGCAGCCGCCTTACCCTGGAACAACTCCACAAGCAGATGCAGGCCGGCGAGGTCAAGGAACTCCCCATCATCATCAAGACGGATGTGGGCGGCTCCGCCGAAGTGCTCAGCGAGACGCTGCAGAAGCTTTCCAACGACAAGGTGAAAGTGCGGGTCATCCACTCCGGCGTCGGGGCCATCAACGAATCCGACGTGCTGCTGGCTTCGGCATCCAACGCCATTATCATCGGCTTCAACGTGCGGCCGGAACGCAACGCCGCCGCGCTGGCGGAGCAGGAAAAAGTCGATATCCGCCTGCACACCATCATTTACAACCTTACCGACGAGATCAAGGCGGCCATGAGCGGCCTGCTCTCCCCGGTCTTCAAGGAAGTCTACAAGGGCAAGGCCGAAGTGCGCGAAACCTTCCGCATCACCAAGGTCGGCAACGTGGCCGGCTGCCAGGTGCTGGACGGCAGCATTACCAGCAAGAGCGATATCCGCCTGCTGCGCGACAACGTGGTCGTCCACACCGGCAAAATCGGCTCCTTGCGGCGGTTTAAAGACGACGTCAGCGAAGTCAAGAGCGGCATGGAGTGCGGCATCACGCTGGAAAATTATGGCGACGTCAAGCAGGGCGATATCATCGAGGCGTTCGTCAGCGAGCGCGTGGCGAGCGAAGTTTTCGCCTGACGCCATGGCTGCCGTAGGCGTTTTGACGCTTGAGCTTCGGCTCGAGAATTCGCACTCCCTGAAGGACAAACGCCACGTGGTCAAGAGCCTCAAGGACCGGCTGCGCAACAAGTTCAACGTAGCCGTGGCGGAAATCGCGTACCAGGATTTGTGGGGCCGCGCGGCGGTGGCCGCCGTCACCGTTTCGAGCGATCACGTGCAGGCCGAAAAAGTGCTGCAGGCGGTGGAACACGAAGCCGCCGAACTGCTGGGCGGTGCATTGACCGACGCCACCGTCGAGTGGCTGGCATAGCATAAGGTTAGGAGACCGCATGACCTTCGAGGAACGGCTGGACATTATTACCGAGAGACATGCAGCTCTCGCGCAGACGGTCGAACTGCTGGCCGCGATGCAGAGAGACAGTTTCGCGGAGCACGAGAAGCGCTTTGCCGAAAACGAGCGGCGCTTCGCCGAAAACGAGCGGCGCTCCGCCGAAAACGAGCGGCGCTTCGCCGAAAACGAGCGGCGCTTCGCCGACACCGACCGGCGCATCGGGCAGGTGTTGGAAGCGATCACGAGCCTGGCCAACATCGCCGAGGCCCACGAACAGCGTCTGGAACACCTGGAAGGACAATGAACTCCGCCTGTCGCGGCACGTTTCTATGGATCAACGGCGCACATTGCGGGTCTCCGAAGCTGTCCGCGAGGAGCTTTCGGAATTGATTGGCTTCGAAACCGCCGATCCGCGCCTGCTTTCCGTGGAAGTGATGGATGTCCACGTCAGCCCCGACGGCAAGTACGCCAGCGTCAAAGTGGCTATCCGGGGCAACGACCGGGAGCAGCGCCAGTCCCTGGCCGCCCTGGAGCATGCCGCCGGATATTTGCGGCACGAGCTCGCCAGCCGTCTCAGCCTCCGGCATGTTCCGGAGCTGCATTTTAGCCACGACCGCAACCCGGACGTCGAGAGCCGGATCGATTTTCTGCTCAAACGGGCGAAAAAATCTCGGGGGCGAACTGAAAATTAGCTCAAAAATCAAACAATTTGTGTTAGTTTTGTTTCTGTTGGCGGCTCTCGGAGCCTCCAGCCCCGGGGCCCCCGACGGACCGGAGTGGCTCCGCCTGGAGAAAAGCGCCGAAGCCATGGGTTCCACCTATACGGTCGAGCTGTATGGGTTTGACCGCGTGAAAATGGAGGCCGCTGTGGATGCGGCGCTGGATGAAGCGCGCCGGCTGGACGAACTGCTTTCGAATTATAAGCCCGACAGCGAATGGAGCCAGGTCAATCGGCATGCCGCCGAAGCGCCCATGCGAGTCTCCCCGGAGCTGTTCGACCTGCTTTCCGCGTGCCTCCAGTACAGCCGCGAAAGCGACGGGGCCTTCGATATTTCGGTGGGGCCGCTGATGAAGGTTTGGGGGTTTTATAAGGGCACCGGCCACCTGCCGCACCGCGCCGAAGTCATGGCCGCCATGACCCGGGTGGGGTACCGGCACATCCACCTCGACCCGGCCGCCCAGACGGTCTGGTTCGACAAGCCGGGTGTGGAAATCGATCCGGGCGGCATCGGCAAAGGGTACGCCGTCGACCGCATGGTGGATGTTTTGCGACAGAAAGGTTTCCATATCGCTCTCGTGGCGGGCTCCGGCAGCAGTATCTACGGAATGGGGGCTCCTCCCGCGCAGCCCCAAGGCTGGGCGGTGGATATCAAGGACCCGTGGGATCAACGCAAGACGGCCGCCGAGGTTTTTCTGAAGGACATGTCGATGTCCACATCCGGCAGCTACGAAAAGTTTTTTCGGGCGGAAGGCAAAATTTACGCCCACATTATGGACCCGCGCACGGGCTATCCGGCGCAGGGCAGCGTAGCGGTTTCGGTTGTCGCGCCGCGCACCATCGACAGCGAGGCGTGGGCTAAACCCTACTTTGTAAACGGCCGCCAATGGGCGGCAAGGCATAAACCAAGGGATTTTCGCGTGTACTTTTGCGAAGACAGGACGGATCAGCCATGCGCGTGGCTCCAATGACTAGCCGCTTTCTGGACGCTTGCCGGAGACGGCCCACCGACGTGAGGCCGGTATGGTTTATGCGGCAGGCGGGCCGCTATATGAAACAGTACCGGCAGATCCGCGAGCGCCACGGAATTCTGGAAATCTGTAAACGCCCGGACCTGGCCGCCACCGTGACCCTGCAGCCGGTGGAAATGCTGGATGTGGATGCCGCCATTATCTTCGCCGACCTGCTGCTGCCCATCGAGCCCATGGGGCTCAAGCTGCGCTATGCCGCCGGCGAAGGCCCCATCATCGATAACCCGGTGCGCACCACCGACGACGTGGATTCGCTCTCCACCACCAATACCGACGACCTCGGCTATGTGGGCGAGGCCATCCAGCACACGGTGCGCGCCCTGGCGGGAAAAGTGCCGGTCATCGGCTTCGTGGGCGCGCCCTTCACCATGGCCAGCTACATGATCGAAGGCGGCGCGTCGCGCAACTTCATCCGCACCAAGAAGCTCATGTACAGCGACGAAACGCTGTGGCGCAGGCTGATGGGCAAAATCGTCGACGTGCTGGCTCCCTTCGCCCATCTGCAGGTCACCGCCGGAGCCCGCACCATCCAGGTATTCGATAGCTGGGTGGGCGCGCTCGGTTCGGACGATTATGTGCGCTTCGCCGCCCCCTATTCCCGCGCGCTCATCGAGCGCATCCGCTCCACCGGCGTTCCGGTGATTCACTTCGGCACCGGCGCCAGCGGCTTCTTCCGCGAACTGCACGCCGCGGGCGGGGACGTCATGGGCGTGGATTGGCGCATCAATATCGACCAGGCCTGGATGGACATCAGCTACCGCTCCGCCATTCAGGGCAATCTCGACCCGGTGGCCCTGTTCGCGCCTCTGCCCGAACTGAAATCCAAAGTTCACGAATTGCTCAAACGCACCGGCAACCGTCCCGGCCACATCTTCAACCTGGGCCACGGCATTCTGCCGGAGACGCCCGTCGAAAACGTAAAGGCGGTGGTCGAAATGGTCCGGGAATTCCGCCCGTGAGCGGCCACGCCCGGAGGGGCCAGGAGGCCTGTCCCACTGCCGTTCTGCTGCTGGCGCACGGCGCGCCGCAACGCGTGGAAGACGTCGAAAGCTACCTTTCCCTGGTGCGCGGCGGCCGTCCCGGCTCGCCCAAAATCCTGGAAGAGGTGCGCCACCGCTACGCCGCCATCGGCGGCTCTTCGCCCCTTTTCGAGTGGACCCGCGTACAGGCGCGGGCGCTCCAGGAGGCCCTCGGCATCCCGGTGTTTTTCGGCATGCGCAACTGGCATCCGTTCATTGCCGAAACCATGGAGCAGGTGCGCGCCGCGGGCATCGAAAAACTGGCCGCCATTTGCCTGGCGCCGCAGTTTTCCGAAATGAGCGTGGGCCTGTATATCCAGCGCACCGAAGCGGCCGGTTTCCCCGGCTCCATCGCGTGGGCCAAGAGTTACCACGACGAGCCGCTCCTGATCCGAGCCTTCGCGGAAAATCTCCGCCGCGCGTGGAGGGGCCAGCGCGTGCTCTTCACCGCCCACAGCCTGCCCGAGAAGATCCTGGCCGCGGGCGACCCCTACGACCGCGAAACGCGCGAAACTGCCGCGCTGGTGGCCGCGCGCCTGGGCATCCCCGACTGGGAATTCGCCTATCAGAGCCAGGGCATGACCGGCGACGTGTGGCTCGGCCCCACGGTGGAAAGCTGCCTGGACCGCTATGCCGCCCAAGGCATCCGGGAAGTCGTGATCGACCCCATCGGCTTCGTCTGCGATCACGTGGAAGTGCTTTTCGACATCGACGTTCTCTTCCGCGATTACGCCCGCGAGCGCGGCATTTCTCTGCTCCGTCCCGAATCCTTGAACGGTTCCCCCACTTTCACCGCCGCGCTGGCCGAGGTAGCCCGCCGGTGCCTGTAGGCCGAGTCGTCATCGTAGGCGGCGGCATCTCGGGCCTTTCCACCGCGTATTACCTGGCCAAAGCGGGCGTCCCTTCCACCATCCTGGAATCGCGCCCGCGCCTGGGCGGCGTGATACAGACCGAGCGCGTGGAAGGCTGCCTGCTGGAAGCCGGCCCGGACAGTTTCCTTTCCGCCAAACCGGCCGCGCTGGAGCTGATCGGCGAACTGGGGCTGGCCGGCGAAGTGATCGGTTCCAACGACCACCTGCGCAAAACCTACGTCCGCAAACACGGCCGGCTGGTGCCTTTGCCGGACGGCCTGATGATGATGGTCCCGACCAAGATTTTGCCGCTGCTGACCACGCATTTGATCGGCTGGGGCACCAAGCTGCGCATGGGGATGGAGCTGTTGCGCGCGCCCAAGCCCAAACCGGAAGACGAATCGGTGGCCGAATTCATCGAAGAGCACTACGGCGCCGAAGCCGTGGACTATTTAGCCGAACCGCTGCTCTCGGGAATCTACGGCGGCAATCCCAGCCAGTTGAGCGTGCGCAGCGTGCTGCCGCGCTTTGTCGAGCTGGCCACCGAATACGGCAGCCTGACGCGCGGCGTTCTGGCGTCGCGCGCCAAAGCGCCCAAGCGGCAGGGTCCGCCGGCCCCGCTGTTCCGCACCTTGAAAGGCGGGCTGGGGCAACTGGTGGACACCATAGCCGCCGCCATCGCCGGCCGGACGGAGGTGCGGCAGGCGCGCGCGCAGGCCATCGAATGTGGCGCCGGCGGCTTCCGCATCCGGCTGGATGGCGAGTGCCTGGAAGCCTGCCACCTGGTGCTGGCCTGCGAAGCGCACAGCGGCGCGGCGCTGGTGGGCGGGATGGACGCGCGGCTGGCGGAGTTGCTGGGAGAGATCGGCTACGGCTCTTCGATCACCGTCGCGCTGGGTTACGATACAAGCGATTTCGGCGCCCGCCCGCCGGAGGGTTTCGGCTTCCTGGTGCCGCGCAAAGAGCGCCGCAAGCTGGCCGCCTGCACCTGGGTGGGCACCAAGTTTTCCTACCGCGTGCCGCCCGGCAAAGTGGTGGCGCGCTGCTTCATCGGCGGCGGCGAAGCGCTGCAATCGTTCGGCTCGACGGACGATGCCATCGCCGCCGAAGCGGCCGCGGAACTCCGCGACATCGCCGGCATCCAGGCCGCCCCCCGATTCTCCCGCGTCTTCCGCTGGCCGCGCGCCATGGCGCAATATCCCGTGGGCCATCCCCGCCGCCTGGCGGAGATCGAAGCGCGCGCCGCCGCCATTCCCGGTTTGTACCTGGCAGGCAACGCTTACGAAGGCATCGGAATTCCCGATTGCATCCGCATGGGCAAGCGCGCGGCTTTGGCGATTCTGGGTGGACAGGCCGGGAGGCCTGTCCTACCGCATCGGCGAAAGGACGGAGACGTGTAACTGCGCGATGGGACCGTACCAGGTGATCCCATAGGAAGGGCCTCTCTGGCGGGTATCGGGCCTGCGGAAGTAGAGGTATCCGGCCACCGGCGCGGAGGTTTTCGTATCCGGCAATTCGTGTTCCACCAGCAGGCGCTCCAGGTCGGGAGCATTGGGGATGGTGGCAGCGGGCGGCTGCGGAGTCTGCGGCGCGGTTTGCGGGTCGCCCACCGCGACGGCCGTGCCGCTGCCCACATAGACGCCGCCGCGGCCATTGGGGCCGTGCTCGTAGCCAATGGTTTCGGTGTTATCAACCTGCACGTGGCCGGGGGTCTGCGGAGGCGCTTGCACCTTTTTGTCTCCCAGCAGCGACCGCGCCACATCCACGGCATCCACGGGGCGCAGCAGGCCGGGATCGTTTCCCACGCGCATGCGGAACTGATCGGGCGAAACGGCCACCTGCGACTGCGGGAAGATTCCGATTTCGACCACGATATACTGGCCCTTCAATCCGCTGCCGAAAACCTGGCGGATCTGGCGGCGGGTGAGCACCGCGGCTCCCATGGAGATGCCGGCGGTGGCGTCCTGGGCGGGATAGGCCGCGTCATCCGGCCGCGGCTCGACGCCGCTCTTGCCGTTCAAGGGAGAGCCCGAATCGGGCCGGGGAAAAGGATTGGATGGCGCTTGGGCGAAGCTGGCCGCCGCGCAGAGGAGTAAGGCGCCCAACCGTCCAAACATCGGCACCTCCCGTGCTTATTGTATACGCATGCGGCGGCGCGAGGTTACCGATTTCGCCGGTCCGTGGCACGCGATCCATCACCGGACATGGCTGGCGGAGCGGCGGGCTTATCGTCGCCATACTTAGCGGCGAGGTACTCCAGCAGGGCGTCGCGATCCTGGATCTTCGCCCCCCAGTTCGTCATTTTGTCGAGCTCCTTGTTCCAGGTGGCGCGCGAAAGGCGCTGCGAATCGACCAGCCGCAGGCTGTGACAGGCAAAACAACTGCGCTGCTCTTCGCGGCGCCCGCGATCGGTGTTCGCCTGCTTCCCCGGGTTCCCCGGGTTCGCCTGATTCCCGGGGTTCGCCGGGTTCGCCGCCTGCCCGGCGGCCAGCGCGATGGCGCAGCCAAGAGCGAGAACACACCAGAGCTTCATGCAGTTTTCTCCACGGTGATACCGACGCGGTCGATGCCGTTCCACAGATAGCCCGAGGGGTTCCAGGGCGGCACGATGGGTTGCACGCGGCCGGCGGAATCGGTGGCGCGCGAAAGGATGGTGTAATAGCCCGGCTGCGGCGGTTTCCAATCCAGTTTCCAGAGGCGCCAGGCGAAACGCAGCTTGGGCGAAAGCAGTTCGGCATCGTGCCACCTGCTGCCGCCGTCGGTGGAGACTTCGACGCGCCCGATGGCCTCTTCTCCGGCCCAGGCGAAGCCGCGAATGGTCATCGCCGCCAGGGACGCTGTGCTCTGGTCCTCGGGAGCCGTGATGGTGCTTTTCACGGGCATGCCTTCGATCACTTCCAGCTCGGCGGGACGAGCCGGCGTGCCGGGCGGCAGGTTGTACTTGGGGAAGCGGTAGGCGGGATTCATGAAGAAGCCGGTGGTGGGCTGGGCGGTGGCGGTGACGCGGATCACCCATTTCATCCAACTGGTGCCATCCCAACCGGGAGCGATCAGGCGCACCGGAAAACCGTGGATGGCGGGCGTTTCGCCGTTCATGGAAAGCGCCAGCAGGGTAGCCGGGTGCATGGCTTTGGCGATGGGTATGGAGCGGATGAAATCGGGAGTCGAGGCGACCCCCACATCGGCGCCGTTGGTTTCGATGTAGGCCGTTTTGGGATCCATTCCGGCGGCTTTGAGAACGTCGCCGACGCGCGGACCGCGCCACTCGGCGTTGCCCACCGCGCCGCGTCCCCACTGAATGCCGGGCACCTTGGGAACGTAAAACCCGCGCCCGTTGCCGGTGCATTCCAGGGTCGCGGGCACGGTGTATTGGGGCAGCTTCCGGAGATCGGCGAGGGTCAATTGCAAAGGTTTCGAAACCATGCCGTCGACGGTGAGCCGGTAGGCTTGGGGATCGATGGGCGCGGGCCGCGGTATGTGCTGGCGGACGAAGAATGCGTTCACCGGGGTGAGGTATGAATTGAAATCGCGGACGGGGGTTTCCAGATCTTCGGGCCGGTCGTTGTGCAGGATCATGGGCCGCTTGCCGGGAATGACGACGCTGCCGCCGCCCTCCTGCGCGCGAACGGCCGCGGCCATTCCCAATGACAGCGCCAGCATCTCTCTACGGTTTGTCGGCATCGCATTCACAGACTAATGCAAGCGGGCGCGATTGCGCAAGTGCGGCGCGGGAAAGCTTATTTCGGCTCTTTTATGGCGAAATCCCAGACCTGGATATCCATCTTGTTGGCGGTGTATTGCACCACGGCATATTCGCCGGGCTCCAGCTTTTCCTCGGGCCAGATTTTGTAGAGACCGTCGGGCGCGAGCTCCTGGCGAAAGATTTCCACCAGGGTGGGCTCTTCGGTCACTTCCTTGGTGATGGGCTGATAGGTCAGGTTCTCCACGATGCGCACGCCGCCTTTGGGAGTAAGTTTGGCGATGCCGAAGCGCTCGGTTTCCGAAAGCTGGATGTAAAATTCCTGCTCGGGATCGGTGAAGACGTTCGGCGAATGCGCGCCTTCGATCTCCAGCGTGGCTTTGCCGCTGACGGTGGGGATGGGCGACAACGCCTTCAGCACTTCGCGCCGCTTGTTGCTGTGAACCACGCTTTCGGCCAGCTTCAGCGCCTTGGTCTGGGCGCCCTCGATCCAGTAGACGCCGGGGTTCTGCGGGATGCGCATGACCTCTTTGCGGATGGAGCTCTCGACGGCATCCTCATCGCTGAGGATCTTGGCGTCCTTAGCCAATTCCTCTTTGCGGGCGGCCGCTTCGGACTCGGTCTTTTTCAGATCCACCAGGGTCAGGGGAATCTCCTCCCATTCGCTGCGCTCCACGCTGTAGAAGCGCACGCGGTCGCTTTCCACTTTGTATTCGCTGACAATGTGGTAGCTGCCGTCTTTCAAATAGAGTTTGACATTGACCGCCCAGGCGACGGCGCCGAGAAAGAGAAGCGCGGCGAGAAGCTTGCGCATAGAGGCCTTCTATTGCTTACTGTACCGCGTTCGACAAACCGGGTAGACTGAAAAGCAGTGAGGGACGCCCAACTCTATCTCGCCGTCGGCATCCCCAGCTTCGCGCTGATTTTGGGGATGATCGGCAACGGCCTGTTGTTCAATGCGTTGTCGGCGCGCATGAATCATCTGGAATCCCGGATGCTGGCCCTCGAAACCAGCATGAACACGCGCTTCGATTTGATTATGGGGAGATTGGCAGACCTCGACACGCGGCTCAGCGTGCTGGAGGACCGCTCCCAGCGGCCGTAGCCCCCTCCTGTCCATCCGCGCAGTCCTCGTCCCAAATCCGAACACCTGGAACAATTATCGAACCCCGGCGCCCAATCGTTCGTATACGGAAAAGAAGGATTTACGACGGTCTCAACAATGGCTGTGCGTTTGCAGCCATAATAGAACTTCGGAGTTTCTATCGTTATGCTTCGTGCCAGATCCATTCTTGCGGCCGTACTTTGCACGGTCGTGGCCCTGCCTGCATTCGGGCAGACGCAGGGGTTCGTATTGCAGAACAACGGCGGAATCGTCAATCGCCTGACCCGTCCGTACCGCGTGAAACGAGTTGGACCGGCCCTCTTCCAGGATTCGGACCGCATCGAGAAACTGATGCGCGCCGGCTCGATCTACCTTTCGCTGCGCGATGTCATCGCGCTGGCGCTGGAGAACAACCTGGATATCGAAGTGGCGCGCTACGATCCCAAACTGGCGCTGGCGGACTTACAGCGCGCGTCGGCCGGGCAGTTGCTGCGCAACCTGTCGAGCAGCCTTTCCGCGGGGCCGTCTTCGGCATCGCTGGGCGTGCTGGCGGGAGCCAGCCAGGTGAATTCCGCCGGCGCTTCCAGCAGCGGCGGCAGCACCGGCGGCATCCTCAGCGGGATTAGCGTGCAGTTGGCCGGTTCCAGCATTCCCAATACGGAACCGTACGCGTACGTGGCGGCGGGCTTCTATCACTCGACGAGCATTGAAACTTCGACGGTATTCACCGGCACCTCGGCGCTGGTGCAGCAGTACAAGAGCCTGGTCTACGGGGTGCAGCAGAGCTATTGGACGGGCACCACGGTTTCGCTCGGGGTGAGCAGCGTTTTCGACTACAACCAGAATGCCACCACGGCGCTGTTCAACCCCATCGATACGGGCAGCCTTTCGCTCTCGATTACGCAAAACCTGCTGAACGGTTTCGGACTGGCGGTCAACAAGCGCGCCTATCATAAGGCGCAGAACAACCTGAGGGCCAACGATCTGCAGTTTAAGGCGCAGGTGATCGCCACCGTGACCAACGTGGTCAACCTGTACTGGGACCTGGTTTCGTTCAACGACCAACTGAAGGTCAGCCAGCAGACGCTGCAACTGGATACGCAGCTTTACGAAGACAACAACCGGCGCGCCGAACTGGGAGCCATCGCCCCCATCGACGTCATTCAGGCGGAAGCCGATATGAAGGCGCAGCAGCAGGACGTGGTGGCGCGCGAATCGCAAGTGTTGCAGCAGGAGATGATTCTGAAAAGCGTGATCACGCGCAGCGGACTGGACAATCCGGCAATCGCGCTGGCGCGGATCGTGCCGACCGACCATATCGACGTGCCAGCGCAGGAGCCGGTGATTCCGATCCAGGACCTGGTGACGCAGGCCATCGCCACGCGCCCGGAAGTGGAGCAGAACGCCATCGCGCTGGAAAACGCGCGGCTGGACCTGTTGGGCACCAAGAACAACCTGCTGCCCACGCTGGCGTTGTCCGCCAACTTTTCCAACGCCGGTCAGGCGGGCTCCATCACGAGCGTGCCGCAGCCGTACTACAACAGCGCCGGACAGTTGCTGGGCTACAAGCAACTCACCAACTCGGACGTGAACAGCTTTCTGCTGGGCGGATACGGCACCGTGCTGGGCCAGATGTTTTCGCGCAACTTCCCCAACTATAACGTTGGCTTCACGCTCACCGTTCCCATCCGCAACCGCTCCAACCAGGCCGACGAGATCACCAACGAACTGCAATACCGCCAGCAGCAGATTCAGGACAAGGAGCTTCACAACAACATCAAGCTGAGCGTCATGAACAACTGGACGGCGCTGCGCAACTCGCGCGCGGCGTACGATACCAGCGTGGTGGCGCGCAAGCTGCAGGATGAAACGCTGGCCGGCACGCGCCGCAAATACGAATTGGGCACGGCGACCATTCTGGACGTGGTAATCGCGCAGCGCGACGATACCACGCGGCGGCTCTCGGAAGTGGATTCGCTGGTCCAGTTGCAGCACGCGCGCACCAACCTGGAGCAGTCCCTGGGCAAGATCCTGGACGATTACGATGTCAGCCTGGACGAAGCCAAGAGCGGCGTGGTGGCGCGCGAGCCCGACCTGATTCCGGCGGTGCTCCAGCAACCGCAAACGGGCGGCAAGCGGTAGCTGCAGGGCAGGTTGGCAACCGGTTGCCAACCTGCCCTACAGCTTTTTTCGGGCCAGGCGCAGGGCGGTCCAATCTTGGTCCACGGCGCAGATTTTGCAATCGATCAAACCGGCTTCCCGGCACAGGGCGCGAATGTCATTCATGCTGAAATCCGTACGATACTTCCCGGTTTGTTTGGGATAGACAATCCAGGCCGACCGGTCCGCGATGGCATCCACGGCCGCTTCCACTTCGCGCAGGGAGCGCACAAACCAGATGGCCAGGGCGGTATCCGGGCGCATGCGCGAACCGAGCGTCGCGCCCTCCGGCAGATCGCCCAGCAACTCTTCGAACCCATCCGGCGCGGCGATCGCGGCCGCCCGCATGCCCGCCCGGATCCCCAGTTTTCGAACCAGCGGCGAGGCGGCATAGCGCTGCATTTCGGAAACGGGCTTGACGGGATTCGCCGGGGGATGCGCGATGGCTTTGCGGATCGCGGGCGCGACGGCGGTCCATGGGGCGAAGGCGGCGTCGGGCAGTTCGCCGCGAATGCGCGCGACCTTTTCGGGCGCGCCGCCCGCGAAGACAATGGGAACGGTGCGCGTGGCTTTGCCCTGGCGCAGCACGCCCGCAACCGCGCGCCCGTGGGCGGGAAGCCGGTCGAGATCGATCACCACCGCATGCGGCGCCAGGTCGCGGATGTGGCCCACCAGGCCGGAGGTATGCAGCGGGGCGGCCTCCACGCGAAAGCCGGCCGCTTCGAGCAGGCGCCGGCGCTCGGCCGCCAATCCGGCATTCCAGCAAACCAGCCGCAGGAATTTCCCGGCCATGCGCCAACCTGTTTAGCGATGTCTTCCGAAACTGCGGCCGGTGCGCGGCATGCGGAAGCTGGGCCGCGGCGCCGACGGCCGGGGCGCCATGCGCGGCTCGGCGCCGTGCGAACCGAAGGTCCTTGCGCCGCGCTCCCCTTCCGGCAGCTTGGAAGAGGGCGTGGCATATTTCGAGCCGCCGTAGCTTCCGCTATGGCTGGCGTATTCGGAAGAGCGGAAGCCGCCGCTCTTGGCGAAAGTGCTGCCGGAATAGCGGTCCTGCGTGGTGCTTCCTGCGGTGCCGTATTTGGGCGCGCCGTGCGCTTCATCGCGGCCGTAATACGTCTGGCCGCTGCGCCGCGAGCCATAGTAGCCATCCCATTCGTTGCGGTCCAGCGGGCGGTAATCGTGATTGAAGAGCAGGTCGCGCATCAGCGCGTACTGGCCGTAGAAGACCCAGAAACTGTGGCCGCCGCCATGGTCCCAGTAGCCGTACTGGTTGCGCTCCTGGGAAGGCGGCGCCATGTAAGCGAAACCGGCCGGTTGGGGAACGCGCTCGGCTTCGAAATCGTATTCGCCGGCGGGCTTGTGCTCGATGGCCATGCCCAGGTCGTTGCGTTCGGCGTCGTAGACCGGCTTGGAAACCACCACCCATTTTTCGTCGGAAGTGGTTTCGCCGGTTTTGGCCTGGGCGTCGGCGAGGCGCGTGGCAACGGTGCGGATTTTCTGGTCGTAGCTCTTATCCGTGCCGATGCCGCGCGTTTCCATATCCACCAGCAGCTTGTCCCAGGAGGTGTAGAGCTGGCCGGTGAGCGCTTGCAGCTCGGCGGTTTTTTGCGGCGCCTGCGCGGCATCCGTTTTCAACGTATCGGCGGCGGAGAAGAGCGCGCCGAAATTCAAATGCGCGTAATCGCTGGCGGCGGCTTCGCGGCGCGCGTCGGCGCTGCTCTGCCAGGCGGTATCGCTCTGCTGCTGCAGCGTGCGGACGGCGGCCAGGCGCGCATCCAGATCGGCTTTTTTCGCCGGCCAATCGGTTTCGGCTTTCTGCACCGCGGCGGCGACGGGGGTCAGATCCAGCGCCGTGACGGCATGGTAATCGCGATCCATGTCCGCCAGTTCGGCGGGCAGGTGCTGCTTCCTGTCGATCCAGTGCGCGGACTCCTGGGCGATGGCGCCGCCGCCGGCGGCCGCCGACGCGCGCAGGTTGCGCTCTTCGCCGAGCAGGGATTCGGCCCGCGCGCGATCCTGCCGGCGGTTCTGCTTTTCCAGGCGCGAAAGCTCGTCCATGTCGCGTGCGGCGGACTGCAGCGCGGCCTGGTCTTTATCGAATTCGGCCGGCCACGCGCGGCTGGATGCGATGGCGCCGAACAGCGCCGGCTCGGCTTGCATTTGGCGCGCAACCTGGTCTTTTTCGCTGGCGAGCTGCTTTTGCGCGGACGCCAGCGCGGCGCGTTCCGAATCGATCTGCGCCCGCACCGTGCGCGGCAGGTTATCCAGGCCCGCGAACAGTACGATTACGATGAGAAGGCTGAGAACTACGGCCAGAAATTTCAGTGACGATCGGCTCATGCTTACCGCCCGCCGCGATACACGGTGACATCGCCCGCAGGGACCGCGGCATATTGCGTCACTGCGAACGGCTCGGACGCCGCCTTGCGAACAGCCAGCAGGCCGGGACCATCCTGCTGGCGGAACTCCCAGTAGTAGAAACCTTCCGGCTGCGGCTGTCCGGTGCGCGTGGCCTGCACCTCGCGGCTCAACCGGTAGAGCCAGAGCTTGCCGTCGAACTCGAAATTGTCGGCGGTGTTCTGGCGTTCGTCCATGGCGGCCAGGTCTTCCTCGCTCAGCCCGAGATCTTCGAGCGTGAACTTGCGCGCGTCGTTATGCACGCTGACTTCGATTTCGTCCTCGCCCTCGACGCGCATGGCGGCGCGCCGCTCGCGATAGGGACCGCTCACTTCGAACCAGCGATGCGAGCCGGCTTCGAACCAGGTGCAGCGGTCGGCGGTGAAATCCAGGTCCGTCATCTCGTCGCCCGCGCCGGAGATGGAGAGCGAATCTCCGGCGCGGGCATCGGACGCTTTCAGATTGGCCAGATCTACCTTCGGCCCGGCGGGCGCCGCGGCGGGGGTGGGCTGCTTTTTGAAGAGATTCATGAGTACGATCAACAGCGGCACCCCCAGGATGGCCACCAGCGTAGTGGTAATCATAATTGGGACGGCGCCGCGCCTCCGCTACGCCTTGGCCTTTTCGCCGATGGACTGCGCGCCGGCGGCGGCATCGCTCGGGCCGGGCAGCTCTTTGGGCAGATACGGCGGCTGCGGTTGCGCCGGCGCCGGCTGTTTCGCCTGGCGCTCTTTTTTCATGGCTTCGAGCTCGGAATCCACGCTGTGGCTGCCAAGCTGCGCGAACTGCGCCTCCAGGTCTTTGTCCTCGTTGCCCGCCGAAGCAAGCTGGTCGAAGGCTTTGGCGGTGGCCTCTTCGCGCGCCACGGATTCTTCGAACTTACCCAGCGCGGAGAATGCGTTATCGGCATTGCCCACGCCGGCCATGGCTTCGGAAACTTTGCGCTGCGCCGCGGCGGCATTCTTGCGCGCCACCAGGGTGGTCGCGGTGCGCTCGCCGTCTTCGATCTTGTGCTTCAGCTCGGTCACCTGCTGCTTCAATTTTTCGCTGGTGGCCTGGGCGGAATCCACGGCCTGCTGCATGGAAGCCACCTGGCGGTCGGCCTCGGCCTTCTTGCCCAGCGCCTTTTTGGCGAGGTCTTCGTTGCCGGCGTCCAACGCCTGCCCGGCGCGGTCCTTCCACTCCTGCGATTGGCGCACGTACTTCTGATACTCCGCGTCCAGCCGGTTGTAATTGCTCATGGCCACGGCGGAGGCGCGCACCACCTTATTCAATTCGTCCTTCATGTCGGCCACGGTTTGATTGACCGTGGCTTCGAAGGTGGCGTCCTCCAGGGCGCCCACGCCCTGGTTGGCCTGGCCGCGCGCCACGCGGCCCACGCGGCTGAAAATGTCGGCAAAAAATGGCATATCGATTCCTCCGTTACTGTCCCATCCCGCTCAGCAGGCGCCGCGCGGCCATCACGTCCACCAGCAGAAAATGGACGCAGGAGAGGACGGCGTCTTCGTCCTCCGGCCCCATCCCCGCCTCCAGCACGCAGAAGTTGTTCAGGCTGATGGCGACTTTCGCGTCGCCGGCGTCGTACAACTGAAAGTGCGACGTCGAAATTCCGTTGTTGGCGGCCAGCATGGCGGCCATGGTTTCGCGTGTGAGGACCGCTTCGGCAACGACGGTGCAGGGCAGCGAAAGGAACAGGATTTGCCCTTGCAGGACCGCCTGAAGGCCAATCCCGCTACTCACCTCGCGAATTTTCAAAGTGTCGGGCGCCGGCTCGGAGACTTCGTAACCCCGCTCCGCCAGCAGCGCATGGATCTGCCCCAGTTGGGGGCCGGTTGTGGCTGTCATAGGCATTGGGAAATACTCACCATCCAGGATACGCTTTCCGCCCGCCGAAAGTTCACTTCTCTTTGTCGAATTTCAGCGACGCGGAATTAATACAATAGCGTAAACCGGTGGGCTGCGGACCGTCCGGAAACACGTGCCCCAGGTGCGCATCGCACGCTTTGCAAACCACTTCCACGCGCCGCATGCCGTAGGAATTGTCGGCTTCCTCCTGCACGTTCTCCTCCGCCGCGGGCGCGGTGAAGCTGGGCCAGCCGCAGCCGGAATCGAATTTTTCCGAGGAGCGGAACAATTCGGCGCCGCAGCACACGCAGCGGTAGACGCCCGCCTCGCGATGGTCCCAATAGCGGCCTGTGAAGGCGCGCTCGGTGGCCGCCTGGCGGGTGACGGCGAACTCATCGGGCGCCAATTGGGCCTTCCATTCGGCTTCGCTCTTGGCGATCTTTTCTTTTGAATCCGGCATGACACATCCCTTTGTTTCTATTATCGCCCGTGGGGCAGGATGGGAGGCGGGTTGGCAACCCGCCGCAGGTTGCCAACCGGCCCCACAAGTCATATCCTCCACGTATGCCGTTTACCGCCGCGGTGGTGCAAGCCGGGTCCATTCTGTTCGATCTCGAAGGCGCCCTCGCCAAAGCCGGGCGCCTCATCGCCGAAGCCGCCGGGCGCGGCGCGCGGGTCATCGTCTTTCCCGAAGCCTTCCTGGGAGGCTATCCCAAGGGGCAGGATTTCGGCGCGCGCGTGGGCTCCCGCACGCCCGAGGGCCGCGCGCTGTTTCGCCGCTATTTCGAAAGCGCGGTGGATATTCCCGGCGCCGCGGCCGATCGCATGGCGGAGGCGGCGCGCGCCCACGCGGCCTGGGTCGTCATGGGCGCCATCGAACGCGATGGCGGCACGCTGTATTGCAGCGTCCTGTTCTTTTCGCCGGATGGCGCGCTGGCGGGCAAGCATCGCAAACTCATGCCCACCGCCATGGAGCGGCTGATCTGGGGGTTCGGCGATGGCTCGACCCTGCCCGTGATCGAGACCGGCTTCGGCAAGCTCGGCGCGGTGATCTGCTGGGAGAATTACATGCCGCTGTTGCGCGCCCACATGTACCGGCAGGGCGTCGAGCTCTACTGCGCGCCCACCGTGGACGAACGCGAAACCTGGCAGGCCACCATGCGGCATATCGCGTTCGAGGGGCGCTGCTTCGTGCTTTCCGCGTGCCAGTATATTTGCGATGCGGCCGTACCGGAAGCCGAATGGATTCGCGGCGGCAGCGTGATTGTCTCGCCCCTGGGGAAGGTTCTGGCCGGCCCCGCGCTGCATGGCGAATGCATTCTGACGGCCTCGCTGGACCTGGGCGAAATCGCCGAAGGCAAGTTCGATCTGGACGTGGCCGGACATTACGCGCGCCCGGATGTGTTCCAGTTGAAGGTAAACTGCGAGTAGGAGGGGCTATGCCGCATTGCACCCATTTGGATCAAATTCGCGAGGTCCGTCCCAGCTCCACGCGCGGCTGCGAAGACTGCCTCAAAATCGGAAGTTCGTGGGTGCATCTGCGCATGTGCCTGATCTGCGGCCATGTGGGCTGCTGCGATTCGTCGCCCCACAAACACGCCACCAAGCATTTTCATGCCACCAAGCATCCGCTGATGCGCTCCATCGAGCCGGGGGAGAACTGGGGCTGGTGTTACGTGGATGAAGTGATGTTCGAGCTGGACTGATCGCGGCCGAACGGCGGCGGGAGCACTATGGCGGCATCGGGGGCCATTTATTTGCGCCGCAGCGCTCGATCCAGGCTGAGAGGGCCGGCGCCCGCCGCGGACAGATACAGGAAAATGAAGCAATACAGAACCGGCAGCTCGCCGCCATTTTCAATCGGCGCCATTTTCAATCGGCCAGAAGCCCCCGGAAAATGCATATGAAAAAAAAAGACGGCCATCTCGCCGCAAAGCCCTTTCGTGGCGCAAGCACCCTCGGAAACACGGCCGGCGGGGCATGCGGGGCGGCGCCGGCGGCCAGCAGCGTGTCGTTGAGGAAGTCGCGGCGAAAGATCTTCAAGCGGGGCTCCGAGCCTCTCAAGTATGCCAAAACCCGCATTCGCCTGGGCGAATTCTGTTATAGTATCGCCGGAATGCGGGAGTGATCTGCCATGGCGATGAAGCGTCGCGATCTGTTGGGTGCGATCGGGACAGCGGGGCTGCTGGGCCTCGCCATTCCGCGCGAACAAAAAGCTCAGGAGCAGGCGGCTCGCGCCACGCGCGGGCTGCCCGTCCCCAAAATCAGAGACATCAGCGTGATTGAATGCCAGCCGGCGGGCGTGCGGCTGACGGTGGTAAAAATCACAACCGACCAGGACGGCCTTTACGGCTATGGCTGCGCCACTTTCACGCAGCGCGCCGACCTGGTGAAGCCGGCCGTCGAACGCTACCTCAAGCCGTTCCTGCTGGGCAAGGGCACGGATCGCATCGAGGATGTCTGGCAATCGTGCTACGACAGCTCCTACTGGAAGAACGGGCCGGTACTGAACAACGCGATTTCCGGCGTGGACCAGGCGCTGTGGGACATTAAAGCGCGTCTCGCGGGCATGCCCGTCTACCAACTGGCCGGCGGCAAATGCCGCGAAGCGGTGGATTGCTACGCGCACGCCGACGGCGCCGATTTCCCCAACACGGTGGAATCGGCCAGGCGTCTCATGGCCCAGGGATTCCGCCATGTGCGCGTGCAGGTTGGCGTGCCGGGAATGGCGGGATACGGCAGCACGCACGGCGGGGCGCCCGTCGCCGCGCTGCACGACAAGCCGGTATTCGAGCCGGCGTATTACATCCGGCGCGCGCTCAAGCTGTTCGAGGTCTGCCGCCAGGAACTGGGCGACGAGATCGAGCTGCTGCACGACATGCACGAACGCGTTTCGCCGAACCAGGCGGTGCAGTTCTGCAAGGACGCGGAGAAGTTCAAAATGTTCTTCCTGGAAGATCCGCTTTCCCCCGAAGACATCGCCTACTTCCGCCAGATCCGCCAGCAATGCGCGACGCCCATCGCCATGGGCGAGCTGTTCAACAGCCCGCACGAGTGGACCCCGCTCATCAGCGAACGCCTCATCGATTACATCCGGGTGCACCTTTCGCAGGCGGGCGGATTCACGCCGTCGCGCAAGATCGCGATCCTGGCGGAAACGTTTGGCGTGAAGACGGCATGGCACGGTCCGGGCGATGTCTCGCCCATCGGGCACATGGCCAACGTCACGCTCGACCTGGTGAGTTACAACTTCGGCATTCAGGAATACTCGCCGTTCAACGACCGCACGCAGGAGATCTTCCACGGCTGCCCGGTCATGAAAAACGGCTATTTGTGGGCCAGCGAAAAACCGGGGTGGGGGATCGAAGTGGATGAGAAGGCCGCGGCCAAAGCGCCCTTCACGAACAGCAACGGCTTGAATGGCGGCTGGGGAGAAATCCGGAGAGCGGATGGGACCGTCATCAAACAGTAGCGCGCAGTGGTGTGCGAGGTTGGGCACGGCACTTCTCTGGGCGGCGATGGCGCTCTCCGGCGCCGATTTCCCGCAGGCCGTAATCGGCAACGGCGCGATCCGCGCGAAGCTCTATTTGCCCAACCCGCAGTCCGGGTATTATCGGGCCACGCGCTTCGACTGGTCGGGCCAGATCCCCAGCCTCGAATTTCAGGGCCACAGCTTCTTTGGCCAGTGGTTCGAGAAGTACGACCCGAAAATTCACGATGCCATCATGGGGCCGGTGGAGGAGTTCCTCACGAACGGCGCGGGTCTCGGGTATGCCGAAGCCAAGACCGGCGAGAGCTTCGTAAAAATCGGAGTGGGCGCTCTGCGCAAGCCCGCGGAGCGCGCTTTCCAGCAATTCCACACTTACGAAATCGCCGATTCCGGCAAATGGAGGGTCCACACCGGCCGCGGCTTTGTGGAATTCACGCACGTTCTGGGGGATACCAACGGTTACGCATACGTCTATCGAAAGACCGTGCGGCTGGCCGCGGGCCGTCCCGTAATGGTGCTGGAGCATTCGCTCAAGAATACCGGCCGCAAAACCATCCAGAGCACCGTCTACGCGCACAACTTCTATATGCTCGATAACCAGCCGGCCGGACCCGATTACGTGGTGCGGTTTCCCTGGAACGTGCGCGCCATGGCCGATCTGAACGGGTTGGCCGAAACGCGGGGCACGGAGCTGGTTTATCTGCGCGAGCTGCAAAAAGGCGAGTCCGTTTTCAGCGCGCTCAAAGGTTTTGGCCCGGACGCGCGCGATTACGAGATCCGCGTCGAGAACCGCAAGGCCGGCATCGGGGTAAAGCAGACGGCCGACCGGCCCATCGCGCGCATGAACTTCTGGTCCATCCGGAGCACGGTTTGCCCCGAAGCGTTTATCGATATGCGCATCGAGCCGGGCGGAGCGTTCACCTGGAACATCACTTACGAGTTCTACACGCTGCCCCAACACACCCAATAGAGCCGGGTGTTAGAGTAACTTTACCGAGGAGGCCGATATGGCTAAGAAGAGCGCCACAGGCCCGGTGGCACCAGGGAACCAAGCCGAGCCGGCTGCGGAGCGCGATAAACAGGCCGGCGAGGCCAAGCCGAAAATCTGTACCCTCACCGGCAACGGCGCATACTTAAAAGAACTGCGCCGGCTGCAGGTGGAACTGGTCAAGCTGCAGGAATGGGTGCGGTCGCGCGGCTTGAAAGTGGTGTGCCTTTTCGAGGGACGCGATGCCGCCGGCAAGGGCGGCGTCATCAAGCGCGTTTCAGAATGCCTGAATCCGCGCGTGTGCCGCGTGGTGGCTCTCCCCACGCCCACCGAAAAGGAGAAAACGCAGTGGTATTTTCAGCGCTACGTGGCGCACCTGCCCTCCGCCGGCGAGGTCGTGTTGTTCGACCGGAGCTGGTACAACCGCGCCGGCGTCGAGCGCGTGATGGGGTTCTGCACGGAATCCGAATACCTGGAGTTCATGCATTCCTGCCCGGAGTTCGAGCGTATGCTGGTGCGCTCCGGGATCGTGCTCATCAAGTATTGGTTCTCGGTGAGCGACGATGAGCAGGAGCGGCGTTTTCAGGCGCGCATCAAAAACCCCACCAAGCGCTGGAAACTCAGCCCCATGGACCTGGAATCGCGCCGCCGCTGGGTGGACTATTCGCGCGCCAAGGACGAGATGTTTTCCTACACCGACATCAAACAGGCGCCCTGGTGCGTGGTGAATGCCGACAACAAAAAGTGCGCGCGGCTGAACTGCATCCGGCACCTGCTCTCCATGATCGCTTACGAAGACCTCACGCCCGAGCCCATCAAGCTGCCCAAGCTGGAGAAGCGGAATTACGTGCGCCCGCCTCTGTCGGACCAGACCTTCGTGCCGGAACTGTACCGCATGTAATGCGCGGCCCGGGATGGCCGCGAACGCCGCTCCGATACGCCGGAGGGGATGTCAGGTAAACAGGTAAACTTGCAAGTTCTTCTTGCAAGTTCGGCGTCCTTTGGATATCCTGGAAGGGCCATGCCGCGAAAGACCTTCGACACGGCCGTGACCGACTTCAGCCACGCCGTAGGGCTGTTGGTGCGCCGCGTGCGCGCGGCGGCCGCCTCGCATGAGCTTTCCCTGACCGAGGCTGCCGTCATGGCGCGCCTCTCCAAAGAGGGGCCCGCAACCATCGCCGACCTGGCGCGCGCCGAAGGCATGAAACCGCAGTCCATGGGGACCACCATCGCGGCGCTCGAGGAAATGGGCATGGTCGGGCGCCAGCCGCATCCGACCGACGGCCGCCGCGTGAATATCGAGCTGACCGGCAAAGGCGCCGCCGTGCGCAAGAGCGCCGGCGAGGCGAAACGGACGTGGCTCGCGCAAGCCATCGCCCAGCTCGACGAACAGGAGCGGGAAACGCTGTTCCGGGCGGGCGAGATCGTCAGGCGCCTGGCGGAAAAGTGAACGGCAAGCCTTTAGTCCATTCGGATCCGCGCAAAGCCGCTTCCCCCGGAGGAGCGCTGTCGCACGCCTGGCGAGCGCTCCGGCACCGCAACTTCAAGCTCTTCTTCTTTGGCCAGAGCATCTCTTTGATCGGCAACTGGATGACGCGGCTGGCGACCACCTGGCTGGTCTATCGGCTGACCCATTCGGCGCTGCTGCTGGGCATCGTAAGCTTCGCGGGGCAGATTGTTTCGTTTGCGCTGGGGCCATTTGCGGGCGTGTGGGTCGAGCGCCTCGATCGCCGCAAGCTGCTGGTGTGCACACAAGCCGCCGCCGCCGTGCAGTCGCTGGCCCTGGCCGCGCTCACCCTGGCGCACGCGATCACTCTCTGGGAGATCATCGCTCTCACCGCTTTGCAGGGCTTGATCAATGCGTTCGACATGCCTGGGCGCCAATCCTTCCTGGTACAGATGGTCGAGGAGCGCGCCGATCTCAGTAACGCCATCGCCATCAACTCCTCGATGGCCAATGGCGCGCGGCTGATCGGCCCGGCCATCGCCGGCCTGGTGATCGCGGCCGTCGGCGAAGGCTGGTGCTTCCTGATGGATGGCCTAAGCTACTTTGCGGTGATCGCATCCTTGCTGCTGATGCGCATCCAGCCCATGGATATCCGCCGCAGCGCGGGCGGCATGCTCGACCAAATGCGCGAGGGTTGGGACTACGTCCGCACCTTCCGTCCCATCCGCACCATCCTTCTGCTTTTTGCGCTGATCGGCCTGATGGGCTACCCCTACGCCGTGCTGCTGCCGCTGTTCGCCGGCCAGGTGCTGCACGGCGGCGCGGCTACCCTCGGCTGGCTGACGGGCGCCTCGGGAATCGGCGCGGTTCTGTCGGGGCTTTCGCTGGCGGTCCGCAAGTCGGTCGCCGGGCTGACCCGCATGATTCAGATCGCGGCGGCGATGCTGGGAGGCGCGTTGATGCTCTTTGGCCTGTCGCATACGTTGTGGCTATCGCTGGTATTGATGGCCTTCGCCGGCTTCGGCTTGATGCAGTGCTCGGCCGTCAGCAATACCATCATCCAGTCGCTGGTGACGGAAGAAAAGCGCGCCCGCGTGATGAGCTATTACACCATGGCCTTTTTCGGCGCGGCGCCGTTCGGCAGCCTGCTGGCCGGCACGCTGGCTCAGCGGATTGGAGCGCCCCACACGGTCATCGTTACCGGCGCGTTCTGCGTCGCCGGCTCGCTATGGTTTACGCTGGATCTGCCGAAAGTCAACGCTGTTATGCGGCCGATTTACCAGGAGATGGGACTGCTGCCGGCGCGCGGCACACCAGCGCCCCTCCCTTAACCGAAAGGAAAAAACATGCCTCTCACAAAACTCGATACCACCCCCGCCCTGGTCGTGATCGACCTGCAAAAAGGCATTGCCGGCATGCCGGCCGTGCACCCTGCCGGCGAGATTATCGGCCGGACTGCCCAGCTCGCGCGCGCCTTCCGCGAGCGAGGTCTGCCGGTCGTTCTGGTCAACGTATCGGGCGCGGCTCCGGGCCGTACCGATGCGGGAAGCCCCAAATTCTCGTTTCCCGCCGATTGGACCGAGCTGGTTCCCGAACTGGAGCGGCGCCCCGGCGACCACATCGTCACGAAGCAACGATGGGGCGCGTTCCTGGGCACGGATTTGGATGCGTATTTGCGGCAGCGCGGCGTCACCCAGGTTGTCCTGACGGGCGTTGCGACCAGCATCGGGGTGGAATCGACGGCGCGCAGCGCCTACGATCTGGGCTATAACGTGACGCTGGTGGTGGATGCGATGACGGATCGGGATGCCGGCGCGCACCATCATAGCGTGGAGAAGATTTTTCCCCGGCTGGGTGAGACGGCCACAACCGGCGACGTGCTGAAACTGTTGCGGGAGGCGCCGGCTCGTTGAGATCGCGCCGACCGCTCCGGGGCGCCTTTTGATACCATCACGAACGTCGGCGCCCTGGTGCGCACGATGAAAGGAATTTGCATGCGATTGCTTGCCGCCGGTTGTCTCCTGCTGGCGTGCGGAGTTTCCGGCGGCCGGGCGCAGAGTCCCGCTGCCGCCGCTCCTCCCCCGCCCCTCCGTTCACCGCAAATTGGCGCGGATCGCCGGGTCACCTTCCGCTTGCGCGCCCCCGCTGCCGCGGAAGTTACCCTGAGCGGCGAGTTCCTGCGCGGCTCCCAACCGCTGCGAAAGGGAGACGATGGAATCTGGACCATCACGGTGGGGCCGCTGGATCCTGAAATATACAACTACAACTTCACCATCGATGGCGTCCGCACCATCGACCCCAATAATGCCGAGGTGAAAACGGGGTCGACCCCCGGAACCATTTCCAGCATTCTGGAGGTGCCCGGCGATGGGCCCGCCTTTTACGATGCCCAACCCGTGCCGCACGGCGAAATCCGCACGCACTGGTATGCATCGAAATCGTTGAACGCGGTGCGCCGCCTGACGGTTTATACGCCGCCCGATTACGACCGGGACGGCCGCAGCCGTTACTCCGTGCTCTACCTGTTTCATGGCGCCAACGCCGACGAAACGGCCTGGACGCGGCTGGGCCATGTGAACCTGATTCTCGATAACCTGCTGGCCGGCGGCCGGATCAAGCCGTTTATCGTGGCGATGCCTTTCGGCTACGGGGCGCCGCCCGCATCTTCCATGAGCGGCTCCAACACCGCACTCTTCGGCCGCGACCTGCTGGGCGACGTGATCCCTTTCATCGACGCGCACTACCGGACTTACAGCGACCGCGATCACCGCGCCATCGCGGGGCTTTCCATGGGCGGCGGCGAATCGCTCGAAATCGGCTTGAACCATCTCGAGCTGTTCAGTTATGTGGGAGGCTTCAGCGCGGCCGTGCGTCCCCCCGCCTTTGAGAGGGATTTTGCCGGATTGCTGGCCGACCCGCCCGCGGCCAACCGGAAATTACACCTGCTGTGGATTGGCTGCGGCGCCGAGGATACGCTTTTCCCGGCAGCCCAAGGTTTCTCCAAATTCCTGGATGCGGCGGGCATCAAACATACTTTCCAGCAGAGCTCCGGCGCCCATACCTGGATGGTGTGGCGGCGCTATTTGAGGGACTTCGCTCCGCTGCTATTCCAATCGCCCGAAGCTACCACCCCGCCGCAGGGCGCCGCCGAAAAACCACTCGCGCCCGTGCGCATCATTCTGGTGGGCGATTCGACGGTGGCTCTCAAGAACGGGTGGGGCCCGGGATTCTGCGCCATCGCGACGCCGCCCGTGACCTGTCTCGACATGGCCAAGAACGGCCGCAGTTCGAGCAGTTATCGCGCCGAAGGTTCGTGGAAAAATGTGCTGGACGAGTTGCAGCGCAACGCCGCGTTCCGCGCGACCTACGTGCTGATTCAGTTCGGGCACAACGACCAGCCGGGCAAGCCGGGCCGTTCCACCGACCTGGCTACGGAATTTCCCGTGAACATGCGCCGCTACGTAAACGATGTGTTGGCTGCGGGCGCCAAACCCGTGCTCGTCACGCCGCTCACCCGGCGGATTTTTCGGAATGGAACACTCGAAAACGATCTGGCGCCCTGGGCCGAGGCCACCAAAAAGGTCGCGGCGGAGGCGGGCGTGCCAGTCCTGGACTTGAACTCCGACAGCGCGGCTGCCGTGCAAAAGATGGGTCCGGTGGAAGCCAATACCCTGGCCATGGCGCCGCCGCCCCAAGCCATCCAAGAGACCGCGGCCAGCGGCACTTCCCGGCCCGCGCCCAAAGCCCCGGCGGCGCAGAACAACAACCTCGTGGAACCCAAAGGCGACCCCGCCCCGCTTTTCGACTATACCCACCTGGGCGAGAAAGGCTCCGCATTATTTGGGCGCATGGTGGCCCGCGAACTCATCCAGGCCGTGCCCGCGCTGCGCCCGTACATGGAAAGGCCAATATGAAACTGAATCGGGAACTGGCCCGCCGGCGATTCCTGCAAGCCTCTTCTTCCCTGGCCGCGCTCGGCATGCTTCGCGCCGCCGCTCCGCAACCATCCGGCCTTCCGTCCGGGCAGTCCGCGGATTCCGCTTCGCGGAAGCCGGCGTTCTCGCTCAACGTCAGAGATTTCGGTGCGGCCGGCGACGGCACGACCAAGGACACCGCCGCCATCCAGCAGGCCATCGATCGCTGCTCGGTCTTCGGGGGAGGCGAGATCGTGGTTCCCGCCGGCAACTATCTCAGCGGGGCGATTGCGCTCCGGTCGAACACGCTGCTGCGTCTGGAAAAGGACGCCGCGATCCTGGGGACGCCCGACTTCACCGATTATCCCGTCACGCAGGTGCGCTGGGAGGGTAAGTGGATTCAGGGACGGGCCGGCCTGATTTATGCGATCGATGCCAGCCATATCGGCATTGCCGGACCCGGCAGGATTGCCGGCAACCCCGCGGTCGGCGGGCGCCCCAACGCGCAGAACCCTCTGCGCCATCCCGCCCTGGTCGAACCCATCGGGTGCAACGACATTCGCCTGGAGGATTTCTCCACCAGCCACCGGTTGATGTGGTCCATCCACCCGACGAATTGCCAGAACATCGTTATCCGGAACCTCACCATCCGCAGCACCGGCGGCAATGGCGACGGTATCGATATCGATTCCTGCAAACACGTGCGCATCGATACCTGCGACATCGCCACCGGGGACGACTGCATCTCGATTAAGTCGGGCCGCGGCAGCGAAGGCTACGCTCTTTTGCAAACCAGCGAAGACATCCTGATTACCAACTGCACGATGGCCGACTCGATTTTCGCCTGCATCGGGATTGGGAGCGAGACCTCCGGGGGCATTCGCAACGTGCGAATCGAGCGCTGCAAGTTCACCGGGGCGCGCACCTTCGCGCTTTACATCAAGAGCCGCCCCGGCCGGGGCGCATTTATCGAGGACATTATCGCCGATGACCTGGACGTCTCCGGAACCAGCGGCGGATTTCTGTGTCTCAACATCACCGGCAGCGGCATTCAGGACGCCGATCCCGTTCCTGGCGACGAAGGCATTCCAACCATCGGGAATTTCAGGTTTTCCAATGTTCGCGTCAAGGATTGCCCGGTGCTGGTGGACGGAGTTCGCATCCATCCCCATAAGCCGCTGGATGGTTTCTCGCTGGTGAACGTTAGCGGCACGTGCGCCAAGGGCATATCGCTGGCCAACGTCAGAGGGGCCGAGATTCGGAACATCCGGGTCACCGGCTATGGCGGCCCGCTGATCGGTATCCACAACGTCACCGGCACGGGGCTCGAGGGCGCGGCTGATATTGATGGACCCAGGGTGCCCGAGCCCGTGCCGGTTCCGGCTCAGCCGTATCGGCTCCATTAAGTACACGGTTTCGCAAATACGGTCACGTACCAAAGGACCGTTTGCCGGCGGGCGCGGCGTCGCCACCGGCGCGGCGCATACCGTCAGGGCTTGCCGATTTTGAACACCGGAGCGCCCAGTACTTCCATGCGCGGCTGGATGCCGAGCCCCGGCGCGGTTGAGGCGGCCAGGCGTCCCTGGCAGCGTTGCGGCGCGCCTTCGGCAATGCTCACGGTCACGTAGCTGTTGAAGTCGGTGGCCGTGAAGAGCAACTCGGGCGGCGTGCTGTGCGCCAGGTGCGCGATGGCCGCGGTGACGATATCGCCGCCCCAGGTGTCCTCGATCGTCATGGCGATTCCCAGGGACACGCACAGGTCGCGAATCTGCCGCGCCCTGGTCAAGCCGCCCACCCTGGAGATTTTGAGGTTGATCGCATCCATGGCCTTGTCGGCGTAGCCGCGCAGCAGCATGTGGACATCGTCGATCACCTCGTCGAGCACGAACGGGCGGTTGGTGTGATGCCGCACCGCCAGGCACTCTTCGTAATGGCGGCAGGGCTGCTCGATGTAAACGTCCACGTTGCGGATGGCATCGGCGACGCGCAGGGCCTGGTGCTGCGTCCAGCCGGTGTTGGCATCCGCGATCAGCACATCGCCGGTTTGCAGCCTGGCGGCGGCCGCATGAATGCGCGCGATATCCGTGTCCGGGTTACCGCCCACTTTGAGCTGAAATTTCGTGTAGCCTTGCGAGCGGTAGCGCATCACGCGATCGGCCATGGCTTCGGGCGTGTCCTGGGAGATGGCACGGTAGAGCGGAAAATCGCCGCCGTAATATCCGCCCAGCAGCGTCGCGACGGACTGGCCGGCGGCTTTGCCCAACACATCCCAGCAGGCCATATCCAGCGCCGACTTCACGTAGGGATGGCCGCGCAGCGCCTGGTCCATCCTCCGGTTCATGACCTCAAGCTGGGTCGGGTCCAGACCCAGAAGGTGCGGCGCGAGTTCGGCGATTCCGGTGCGCGCTCCCGCGGCGTAGGCAGCCAGATAAGCCGGACCCAGCGGGCAGATCTCGCCGTAACCGGTGATTCCGGCATCGGTGTGGACGCTCACCACGGTGGAATCGAACACCTCCACCGAATTGCCGCCCGACCATTTGTAGCTGCCCTCGTGGAGCGGCAGTTCGACCCGGTAGGCGTTGATTCCAACGATGCGCATAGGCGCCTACTTATTATGGCGCGAGTTCACCCGCCGGGCAGGTTCAGGGCGCCGCTTCGTCAGTAGTCCGGGCGCCGGGTTCAGTTCCCGCCGCCGCGGCCTCCCGCGGCCGGCGCCGGGACGGCATTCAGATTCACGGTAAAGTACTGGACGCCGGCGTCAGCCATCGCCTTATTGAATTTCGGCACCTCGTCCCAGAGGGCGTTGACTTCCTCGAGGCCTTTTTTGAGCTGCGCGGAACACTCCTGGATATCGGCCATCTGGCGCGCGGTGGGCGCGGCCGAATAGTTGTCGATGGTGGACATCAGGCGGGTGATTTTCTGGGTCACCGGCGGCGGCGTGAAGGCCGGAGGCGGCCCGGCGCTGCCGCCCCCGCCACGTCCGCCGCGTCCGCCCGCGGCCTCGAATGTGGCGGCCACTTTTTTGGCTTTGGCCAGCAGCTCGTCGGCGGCTTTCCTGATGGCATCGGGCACCGGAGCGGCGTTGGGCAGCTTCCAGCTATCGGTGAGGCTGGTAAGGGCCGTGGCCATGGCGACCGCCTTGCGGCGGCCGGCATCGGCCTCCTTGGCCATGCCGACGAGGGTCTCGACGGCGTTGCGCCGCTTGGCGCGATCTTCCGCCGAAAACTCCACGCGCGGATCATCTTCCACTTTGACCACGTGGGAGCCGGTCTTGCCGGCGAGCGCGAGGGTCACGGTGTAATCTCCGGGATCGACTATAGCGCCGCGTCCCGCGCCTCCGAACCGGCCGCCGCCGCCACCGCCGCCACCGCCACCGCCGCCGCCCGCCGCACCGGCCGGGCCGAATTCGGTGGCCAGTTCACCAGAGGTTTCGCTGGTGGCCGTGGCGGCTTCGGCTGCGCCTCCCCGTCCGCCGCCGCCTCCTCCGCGGCCACCTCCGGCGCCGGCTCGTCCGCCGCCCCCGCCTCCGGCAGCGGCAGCTCCACGCCCGCCTGCCGGCGGGACCGGCGGATCCATGCGCATGTCCCACACGAAGCGATTGACCACGCCGGCTTCGGCGCGGGCGTTGGCCTGCCGGATCGGTTTGCCGGAGGCATCCGCCACGGTGACGCGCACCGGGCCGCCGGCTTTGGCGAAGTAATCCAGAATCACGCCGTTCGGCGCATTGGGCGCGAGGAAAAGATTGGTGCCCGTGAAGCCGCGATAGTCGGCCATCTTCCACTCGATGCCCGGACGCCCGCTGAAAATCTTCAGGTCGCTCTTCAGCACCTCGTCGTTCAACTGCTCGAGCGCGCCGATGTCGTCCATGATCCAGATGGAGCGGCCATGGGTCGCCAGAATCAGGTCGTGGTCGCGCGGCTGAATCTGCACATCGAACACCGGGACCGTGGGCAGCCCGTTCTTCATGCGGCGCCAGTTGGCTCCCCGGTCGAAGGTCACGAAGAGGCCGAACTCCGTGCCCGCGAACAAGAGGTTCGGATTCACGGGATCTTCGCGAATCACGTGCACCGTGCCGGCCTCGGGCGGGATGCCGTTGACGATGCGCTGGAAGGAATCGCCGTAATTGGTGGTGCGGAAAATGTAGATGCCGTAATCGGCGCTGCGGTGGTTGTCGAACGTAATGTAAGCCGTCCCGGCGTCTTTATACGACGGCTCGATGCGGCTCACGTATCCGCCTTTGGGCGCGCCCATGGCGTGGCTCACCACGTTGCTCCAGGTCTTGCCGCCGTCGCGCGAAACCTGCACGTTGCCGTCGTCGGTGCCAACCCAGAGCACGCCGGCCTTGGCGGGCGATTCGGCAATGGCCGTGATGCACGGCCACGCCACCACTCCGTCATCGCGCGAGAGCGTGCTGCTATCCGGCACTTTCCCGAGGATGGGCTGTTTGTCGCGCTCGGCGCCGGTGGTGAGGTCCTCGCCCAACACTTCCCAATTGTCGCCGCGATCGGTGGATTTAAAGAGGTGATTGCCGCCGTAGTAAATGGTGTGGGGATCGTGCGGCGAGATCGCCATGGGCGAATTCCATTGGAAACGATAGCGCGGCGCGGCGTCGTTGGGCTCCAGCGGGCGGATGGATTTCGATTCGCTGGTGCGCAGGTCGCGGCGCGAAAGGCTGCCATCCTGCGACTCCGCGTAGACGATGTTGGGGTCGCTCGGGTCGATGCGGTTGTAGAATCCGTCGCCGCCCTCCACCGTGATCCAATTCTCGTTGCCGATGCCCAGCGTTTGCGTGGTGGAGCTGGGTCCGCACCAGGAATAGTTATCCTGCAAGCCGCCGCAGACATGATAGGGTTTCTGGAAATCGAACGCCACCTCGTAGAACTGGCCCAGCGCGATGTTGTCGATATGCGCCCAATTGCGCCCGGCGTCCCAGGTGACCCACACTCCGCCATCGTTGCCGGAGAGCAGGTGGTCGGAATTGGCGGGGTCGATCCAGATGCCGTGCACGTCGCTGTGTACGCCGCGGAAGCGCGTCTGCACGAAGGTGCGTCCGCCATCCTCGGACATATAGATGTTGACGCCGCCCAGCCAAAGTTTCTGGTCGTTATTGGGGTCGATGCGGACCTGGCTGAAGTACGAAGGCCGCGGATTGGTGTCGCTCATGCGCGTCCAGGTGACGCCTTTGTCTTCGGAGCGGTAAACGCCGCCCTGCGTCTGGTGTTCCACCAGGGCGTACACGATGTTGGTGTTTTTGCGGTAGATATCGAGGGCGCAGCGGCCGATGTCGCCGGTGGTGGGAAGGCCGCGGCCCAGCGTTGCGCCGCCCAGTTTGGTCCAGTGGTCGCCGCCATCGGTGGAGCGATAGATCCCGCTGCCGGGTCCGCCGCCGTCGAAGCCGAACACCGTGCGGCGGCGTTCGTAGGTGGTGGCGTAAAGGATGTTGGGGCTTTCGGAATCGATGGCGATATCGTTGGCGCCGGTATCCTGGTTGACGAACAGAACCTGCGTCCAGGTGACGCCGCCATCGGTGCTCTTGTAGACGCCGCGCTCTTTATTCGGCCCCCACAGGTCGCCCTGCGCCGCCACATAAACGATGTTGGGATCGGTGGGATGCACCACGATGCGGCCGATGTGATGGGTTTCCTTGAGGCCCATGTGGGTGAAGGTGGCGCCGCCATCCATGGATTTGTAAACGCCATCGCCCCACGAGGAGCTCTGGCGATTATTCGGCTCGCCGGTTCCCACGTACAGGATCGAGGGATTGGAGGGCGCCAGCGCGAGATCGCCGATGGAGGGGTTAGCCTGATCCTCGAAGATGGCCTGCCAGCTTTGCCCGCCGTTGACGGTCTTGAAGACGCCGCCCGCGGCAGCGCCGACGTAGATGATGCGCGGGTCGGATTCGACCACCGCGAAATCGTCCACGCGGCCGCCCATAGTGGCGGGTCCGATGCTGCGGAACTTCAGATTCTTCAGTGCGGTGTCGTAAGGGGACTGCGCGAGAACCGCAAGCGATAAAGCGAATGCGAGGCCGCAGAAACGGACCGGCGTTGACGATGACATAGAGCCTCCTGGGTGGTTAGCCATTGTACATCGGAACTCCGGCCGGGGGTTACTCGCCGCGGCCGGCGCGACCGGCGCTCCTGCGGGGCAGCTTGGCAAGCTGCGGCCGATTGTGAATCGGTCCACCGCCCTCGTTCTTGCACCGGCCGGCGGCGGTAGCCAACCGCCGCGCAGGCTGTGTCTCGCACCTTTAGACCAGCCCCGAGGCGCTGCCCCTGCCGCTCCTCTGCTATACTTCCCAACTACCCCATGAAACCGGCCGTTCTTGTGCTCCTCGCCGGCGCAGCCTGCGCCCAGTCCCTGGTTCCCGTCGACCCCGCGCTGGGCTTAATCGCCGCCACCAAACGTTTCTTGCAAACCGCCATTTCTCCGGATGGCGCGCGCGTGGCTTATGTCGAAGCGCTGGGCGCGCCCAATCAATCGGCCATTTACGCTGTGGGGTGAAGCCAAAAGCCTGCACTGGACCAACGACGGTTTCTCCATTCAGGGCTGGCTGCTCTATCCCGCCGCCTTCGATGCCAACCAGAAGTACCCGCTGGTGGTCGCGGTGCACAGCGGGCCGGCATCGTCGCTCAAGCCCGCCTGGCCGCAACCGGGATTCAACCCCGTGTTGCTTTCCCAGCAGGGTTACTTCGTCCTGATGCCCAACCCGCGCGGCAGCTACGGACAAGGCGAGAAGTTCGCGTCCGCGAACGTCCGCGATTTCGGCGGCGGCGACTTGCGCGAGATCCTGGCGGGCGTGGATGAAGCCATCCGCACGGCGCCCATCGATCCGGAGCGCATCGGGATTACCGGCTGGAGCTATGGCGGCTTCATGACCATGTTCGCCGTGACCCGGACGGCCCGTTTCAAAGCGGCCGTGGCCGGCGCCGGTCTCTCCAACTGGCAAAGCTATTTACGGCGAAAACGCCATCGACACCTGGATGATCCCCTATTTCGGAGCGTCGGTCTACGACGACCCCGCGGTCTACGCCAAGATGTCCGCCATCAACTTCATCAAGCAGGTGAAGACTCCCACCCTGATCGTGGTGGGGGATCGCGACGGCGAATGCCCCGCTCCGCAGTCTTACGAATTCTGGCGCGCGCTCAAGGCGGTGGGCGTGAAAACCCAAATGGTGGTCTACCCCAACGAAGGCCACGCTTTCCATACACCCGCCCATCGGAAGGACGTGCCGCTGCGCATGATCGCCTGGTTCAACGATAATTTGCGCTAAGCGTCTTCCGCGCCTGCGCCAGGAATCGGATAGAATCTGTCTCATGCAAAAGACTGTTTGCATTCTGGCGATAGGCGCGCTTGCGGCGTCCGCGGGCCTGGCCGCCGAAACGCGCTTCGAAGTTTCCTAATCCCGCGTCCGCCAATGCCGGACCGCTCACCGGCCGAGTCTTCGTGATGATCACCCGCACCCTGGCGGCACCTCCCGGCGGGCGCGGAGGCGGCGGCGACCGCGAACCGCGTTTACAGATCGGCCGGGTGGGCGTGCCTTTCTTCGGCCGCGACTTCGAGAAACTGGCGCCGGGGCAGAGCGCCGTCATCGATGGCGGCGACCTGGGCACTCCCGTCGAGAGCCTGGCGGCGATTCCGCCGGGCGATTATTACGTGCAGGCGCTGCTCAACGTCTACACCGAGTTCCACCGCTCCGATGGCCACGTCGTCCGGATGCACAACGATCAATGGGAAGGCCAACACTGGTCCACCTCGCCGGGAAATCTGTACAGCGTCCCGCAAAAGGTTCACCTGGACGCTTCCGCCGGGTACCGCGTCGCGCTCGTCTGCGACCAAACGATTCCACCCATCCAGCCGCCGGCCGATACCGAGTGGGTGAAGCGTTTCAAATTTCAGAGCCCGCTGTTGAGCAAATTCTGGGGAAGCCCTATCTACCTGGGCGCCACCGTGCTTCTGCCGCGCGATTACGACCAGAGCACCTTGCGGTACCCCGTGTTATACGAACAAGGCCACTTTTCGACGCGCCCGCCGCTGGGCTTTGCACCCACAGCCAACAACCTGCTCTACGCGGAGTGGATCAAGGACAACTTCCCGCGCTTTCTGGTGGTGACGTTCCAGCACCCCACCCCATACTTCGACGATTCCTACGCCGTGAACTCGGTGAACGTGGGACCCTACGGCGATGCCATCCTGCAGGAGTTGATTCCGCAAGTCGAGAAGCGTTTTCGCGCCATTCGCCAACCTTGGGCGCGCGTGCTGTCGGGCGGCTCGACGGGTGGATGGGAAGCGCTGGCGCTACAGATTTTCTACCCCGGCGACTTCGGCGGCGCCTGGTCGTATTGCCCCGATTCGGTGGATTTCCACGATGTGGAGGGCGTCAACATCTACCAGGACAAGAATGCCTTCTACAAGGAAATCGACTGGCGGCGCGAGCCCACCATCAACAGCCGCGAGATCAACGGCCAGGTGCGGCAGACCTCCGAGCAGCGCAACCACTTCGAGCTGGTCAACGGCACGCACGGACGATCGGGCGAGCAGATCGACATCTGGTCGGCGGTATTCGGGCCGCTGGGGGAAGATGGTTACTTCGAGCCGCTGTTCGACAAAAAGACCGGTGCGATGAATCCCGATCCGCGCGTGGCGCAGTATTGGAAGGAGCATTTCGACCTGCGCTACCAATTGGAGAAGAACTGGCCGTCGCTGGGGCCCAAACTGGTGGACCAGTTGCATGTCTATGTGGGCGACGCCGACAATTTCTTCCTCAATAACGGCGTCCATCGCATGCAGGAATGGATGAAGACCACGCAGAATCCCCACTACGAGGGCTACTTCGTCTACGGCGCCATGAAAGGCCACTGCTACAGCGGACCGGAGAATTCCCCCGACCGGCTGAAGGAGATGGGCGAACACATTATGGCGCATATGCCCGCCGGCACAGTGGCCGACTGGTGGAAACAGTAACGCGGCGCTCGCGGAAGCGGTTTTGGAAACGCCGAAGCCCTGGCCTGGCCCGGGGCGTGCGAGCCGAACGAGCCTACCATGGTCGCGCCGGGCAGGATATTGCGCGGTGGTTGTGCTCCGGTCCCAGCATCACCGAAAGGGCGACCGGTCCTTCCCGAACCGGCGATCGGCGCTGGTAGATGCGCACTTCGCCCGACCGCTCCCAGCCGCGGATGGGCAGGCTGGACCGCAGCGCGAATTTCGATTGCGGACTCGCCAAAGCCGCGCCCAGCAGATCCGCGTCAGGCGTGGAGGGAGCGCTGGTATCGAACAGAATGTAATCGACCGGGATGCGCTCCAGCAAAGCCAAAACGGATTGCGGCTCGCGGTATCGCAGGGTGTAGCGACGGCCCGACCAGGTCTGATCGGCAATCATTTTGGAGCCGCGCACGATGTATGTGGATCGCGCCCGGTCCGTCTCCAAGCGCCGGGCGATGACGGCGCCGTCTCCCACCGGATCCGACTGCACCCAGACGACCGGACCGGTGGCGCGCCGCGGGATGGAGTCGATGGCCGCGGCATAACCTCTAACGGAACGGTCCGGTGCGACGCCGAACCACAGCATGGCCGCGCCGCCGCAAATCGCAGTCAGCGCGCCTCGCGGCAGCCCGTAACGCGCTACGCGGGATTCCAGGGCATAGAGTACGCCGGAAAACAGGAAGATGCCAGGCGCCAGAGAGGCGATAAAGAAGCGGTCATATTCACCCGGCACGTGCGGGAGGACAATCAGAAACGCCGTCTGAGCCCCCAGCCACAGACCCATGGTCACGCAGACGGTCTGGCTTGGCGTGCGGGCCGGATGCCGGCGGATCAGGAACGCGGCGCCTGCCAGCAAGAGCGCGGCCAGCGCCGGCAGGGCCGGAGCACCGTTCGCCAGTCCGCGCAATTGCCGCGCGATCTGCACCGGATAGCCCAGGTACATCCATTTCATCGCAAGAAAAAACGGCGTGGTAACCGCACAAACAAGCGCCGTGGCGAGCCAGTAGGCGCGTCTGCGGTATGCCTCCGCCCGTCCCGCGATCCAAGGCGCGGACAGAAGAACTGGAAGCATCAGCCATCCGGTGGCCTTCGTCAGAATCGCCAGCGAGGTCCAAAGCGCGCACCACCAAAGATGGTTCGCCGGCTCCCCGCTCAGCCACGCCGCGAACCGGGAAAGCGCCAGGTATAGGAACAGGGCCAGCAGCACATCCGACATCACCCGCCACGCCTGAGCCTGGATGACGGGGAATGTGAGGAAGAGGGCTGCGGCGACGGGCCCGGCGATATCGCCCCAATGCTTGCGGCATTGCCGCCAGAGCACCGCCGCGAGTCCGGCGGCGATGGCGGCGCAGAGCCAGCGCGCGGCTGCGATACTTGCTCCAAAGATCAGAAAGCAAAAGCATTCCGCAATGTAGAAAACCGGCGGCCAGTGACCAAACGCCACTTTGGGATATTGCACATAGAAGCACTCGGCGAAGCGCATGGGAGGCGCTGGCGCGAGGCGCCTCGCATAGTCGTACAGAAGGACACCGGTGGTGAAGTGCGCGGGTGGATCTTCACCGGCCAAATCCGCGCCCAGGGCGCGCCATCCGGCCAAGGCTTGCACAGCGACGGCAAAGGCCAGCAGCAACCATGCAACGAAGGCCGGCCAGCGTACGGAAGTCCTCACGGTATCCGTCTCTGGTTGAAGTGAGCCACGACCGCGGTAGAGGGCAATCCTCAGTTTAGTCTAATCTGCCCGGCCAGAACGCCGTAATTTCGCGATTCACAGGCGCCGGCGCCGTGGTGGCGCAAACACTCCTGTTTGCCGTGTCGAGATGAGTCAGACTCTTCTCGACGCCTCCGCGCGCTGCAAGCACCAGGCGCCCGCACGAGTGCCGGCGCGGCACGCAAAAGTGCGTGCGCCACGCCGCGTGATTTCTTTAGCGGCCGGGGCCGCGGCCGCCGGGGCCGCGCCCTCCGCCTGGCGGGGGCTGGGGCGGCGCCTCGGCCTGCAGTTTCTTCCAATGCTCGGGGGTCAGGACGCGGCGGATGCCCAGCAGCAAGCGGGCATTGGCTTTTTCGAGTTCGGCGCGAGCCTGCGCGACGCGGTCGATCTGAGCGAGGATTTTGGGTTCGTCGGGCTGATCGGCGGAGACCAGGGGCTCCATGATGGCTTCTTCTTTTTGCAGCGAAGCGTTGAGGTCGATCAGGCGGAGGCGGTTCTGCTGGAAGATATCATCCATGCGCTTCTGCTGGTCGGCGGTGAGGGCGAGTTTCTGGACCATTTGCGGATTGGTCCACCAGCGGCCGCCGGGCCCCAGGGCGCGTTCCAGCGGGGGACGGCCGGCGCGCGGCGGCGGAGGCGTGCGGGCCTGGTCGCCGCGGCCGCCGCGCCGGCCTTGGCCTTGTTGCGGAGGAGCCGGCGGCTGCGGCGGTGCGGCCTGGTTCTGGCCCGGGCCTTGAGCGGCTGGGGGCGGCGGCGGACCTTGCCGATCCGTGGCCGGCTGCGCGCAGACGAGCGCAGCGGCAGCGAGAAGAACGAGTGCAAGCTTCATTTGGTTTTTCCTTGTGATGCGGTGCTTTGAGAATCGGACTGCGAGATCAGTGTGACCAGCGGTTCCATGGGGACGGGAACGGCGCGCGAGATTTCGAAATCCACCTGCTGCAGAAGCAGGGCATCGGCGCGCGCGGCCCTGGCGGCTTGTGCGGCAACCTGGCGCTGGCGCGCGCTGCGATAGAGCGGAGCGGCGGTGACCAGGGCCAGCAGGGCGGCGGCGGCGGCCCAGCGCATCAGCGGGAGGCGAAAGCTGCGCGGTTGGGCGGGTGACCATCCAGCGGGCGCGCCATCGCCGCCTTCCAGGCGGCTCCATTCGTGGACCGCGCCGCGAAACTGGCGCAGGGCGGAAGACAGCCGCTGGATTTCGGCGCGGCAGGCGGGACATTCGCGGGCGTGCGATTCGGCGGCGCCGGAGATTTCGCCGCACACGCATTGGGATATTTCCTGGGGCGTGAGGTGCTGGTTCATGGAGTTCCTCCGAAGCGTTGGCGGACGGTTTCGAGAGCGCGAAACAGGTGAGTCTTTACCGTGCCTTCGGCCAGGCCGGTGGCGGCGGCGATTTCCAGCAGATCCATTTCCTCGACGAAGCGCAGCAGAAACACGGTGCGCTGGCGCTGGGGGAGGGCCTGCGCGGCCTCCCAGACGGCTTGGATACGCTCGCGCCGCAGGGCGCACTCTTCGGCGGAAGCGCGCCCATCGGAGAGCCACCGGGAGGCGGCGGCGAGATCCATGGAGGCTTGGGCGCGGCTCCAAAAGCGCAGGCGGCGGTTGCGCGCGTGGTCGCGGACCAGGTTGACGGCGATGCGCATGAGCCAGGTGGCCAGGGCGGAGTCGCCGCGGAAGAGCTGGCGCGAGCGCCAGGCGCGCAGGAAGCAGTCCTGGGCCACGCTTTGGGCGGCATCGCGGTCGCGCAGGGAGACCAGCGCGAAACGGAAGACGCGCGGCCAATACTGCCGCACCACGGAGTCGAAATCGTCCAGTTCGCGCACGGGGAGTTCCACGGGTTCGGCGACGCTAGCGGGGGTGGAAACCTGCTCCATCGCCCGGTATAGACGGGGGTTTCGAAGCCAGGGTTTACATTCGGCCCCAATTATAGTGCAAGGGAACGGCGCGACGCGGCATATCGAGGGTATGAAGGCGATTGTGTGGGTGGCGCTGGCGGCCAGTTGCGTGGGCTGGGCGGACGAAGCGACGGAGCAGATTGCCGTCGAGCATACTATTTTGCGGCTGAATGCGCGGCAGTCTCGCGCGGCGCAGTTCACGCGCGACGCGGATGGCGTGGAGGAGCTGGATGCGGCGCTGCGCGGACCGGCAGTCGTTCCGCATACCGATGAGCCCATGGCGGCGAGCTGGCCGTTTATCCCTCCCGGCATGCTTCCCATCCGCTGCGCGCGCGTGCGCTTCCTGACTCGCGACGTGGCGCTGGCGGACGCCACCGTGCGCGGGCGCCCGGTGCTGTTCGTGATGAAGAAAGACGCGGGCGCGTGGCTGGTGGCGTCGGTCAGGTTTTTGCGGTAGTGGTTTGCGATGCGGGCACGTCCACCCAGGCGTGCTTCCGGTTGCTGGCGAGTTCGGCTTCGAGGATGGTCAACTGGCGCAGGCCATCGGCGAATTGGGGATACTCGGGTTCGGCAGCGGGGTCTTCGATGGAATTGTAGAAACGGCGAAAGACCTGCTTGAAGGTATCGTCGTAGCCTTCGCTGTGGCCGCCGGGAAGATCGGCGTAGGGGCGGGCGCGCTCCTTGAGCAGGGACGGGTCCTTGAGGATGATGCGATTGGGTTCGTTCCGCTTTCCGATCCACAGCTCGTCGGGGCGTTCCTGGTCCCAGGAGACGCCGCCTTCGGTGCCGAAAACTTCCAGATTGAGGCGGTTCTTGCGGCCCGCGGAAACCTGGCTGGCGGTGAAGGAGCCGCGCGTGCGGTCGCCCATGCGGAAGACCACGGCGCCGAAATCTTCGGTATCGATATCCACTTCCTGGTAGTCTTCGGGGCGCAGCATTTTGCCGGCGAAGGTTTCGATGGGGCCTTTGGGGCGCTTGCGCGTTTTGTGGAAGGTCTGCAAGTCGGCGCACAGCGAGCTGATGCGCAGGCCGGTGACGTGCTCGGCCATATCGCACCAATGCGAGCCGATATCGGCGAGGGTGCGGGAAGGGCCGTTGGCGGAGGAATCCAGGCGCCAGTTCCAATCGGTGTCGTAGAGCAGCCAATCCTGCGAATAGGTGCCCTGGACCACCAGGATCTCGCCCAGGTCGCCATCCTCGCGCATGCGGCGCATGTGCTGCACCATGGGGTAGAAGCGCAGGTTGTGGAAGGTGCAGTTGCGGCGCCTGGTTTCGCGCGCCAGGTCGACCAGCTTACGGGCGTTTTCGATGGAAGTGGAGAGGGGTTTTTCGCAGAGGACGTGCTTGCCGGCGTTGAGGGCGTCCTGCGCCATGGGGAAATGCAGGGCGTTGGGGGTGCAGATGTGGACCGCGTCGATGGCCGGATCTTCGAGGAGTTTGCGGTAATCGGACTCGATTTTTTCGACGTGAAACTCGTCGCCGAGGCGCTCGGCCTTTTCGCGCTGGCTTTCGCCGATGGCGTACACCTGGACGTAGCCCAGGCGGCGGATGCCTTCGAGATGGACGCGGCCAACGAAGCCGGTGCCGAAAACGGCGGTATTGAGGCGATGCATGGAAATCCAATTATAGCGGGTGAGGGGGGGCAGGCGAAAGCGCCGGCCCCACTTTTTGTTAGATTGGAGTATAGCGACATGGTAGTCCGAATCCGCTTCGGGAAGCGCCCGAACGCAGTCCAGAAACGCAGAAAAAAACAGCGCATGGCGAGCCTGCTGGCGGCGCTGCTGACGCCGGCGGCGGCGATGGCGGCGGCGCTGGCGATGTGGGGAATCGCCGCGGGCTTAAACGTCGCGGGTAGTTTTGCCATTTCCAGCGGGTTTTTCTCGCACTGGCAGGTGTGGTTGGCCGCGGCCATCGGGCTGCAAGTGTGTTCCCGTATGCTGAACCGCTACGGCAGAGGCAGGGATAGCGTTAGCTAATGATATTCTAACGGGTAGAGCCTCGCCATGCCAAGAGTGTACCCCTACAGCAGCCGGACCTTCTTCCACGACTATTTTCCGCCCGGGGTGAAATGGCTGCTGATCGTCAACACGGCTATCTTCATACTCACCTACCTGGCGCCGGCATCCTTCCAGCAGGACATCATGATTCTGTCGCTGGCGCCGGTGGCGGTGGTGTTTCACCTGGCGGTGTGGGAGTTGTTCACCTACATGTTCCTGCATGCGAATCTCACGCACATCCTCTTCAATATGCTGGCGCTGTGGATGTTCGGAACGCCGCTCGAGCAGGAATGGGGAACCAGGCGTTTCCTGAAATACTACTTCTATTGCGGTATCGCGGCGGGCGTGTGCGACGTGGCGCTGAACGCGGCTCTGGGACGATGGGGCGGGCGCACGGTGGGGGCGTCGGGCGCGATTTTCGGGCTGCTGCTGGCGTTTGGCGTGCTTTATCCCAACCAGACCGTGCTGATGAGTTTTTTGTTCCCGATCAAGGCCAAATACATGGTCATGATCTACGGGGGAATCGAGCTGCTGCTTTCCATCGGGCCGAATACGGGAGTCAGCGCCTTCGCGCACCTGGGCGGCATGGCGTTCGGGTACGTCTACCTGAAAGGCAGGCTGCCGCGGGTGCGGCTGCCGGATTGGCGGGGAGCGTATAAGCAATGGAGGCTGCAGCGCGCCAAGCGCAAGTTTCAGGTCTATATGCGCAAGCACGGCGGGCGCGGACCCTGGGTGAATTAATGTGGGGCGGGATGGCATCCCGCCCCACCGCCGCAACCGCGTGTCAGCGCGCCGCGTCTCTGATATAGTTACCTCAGAAGTATGCCTATGCGATTCCATAAATTGGCATTGTGCGCCTGCGCACTGGTTGCGATTGCAGGCTTGGCAGCCGCCCAAGAGCAAGGGCCGCTGCCGCCCCCGGGGGCGACCGTCGCCAAGCCCAAACAACCGGCCGATACCACCGGGAGTCCGGAAGACCCCAATCTTCCCAAGATTCCCACGCAATACAAGAAGCAGCCGGACTTGGGCAACATTCCGAACTTCAAAACCAACGTGGACGAGGTCACGCTGGATGTGGCCGTACTGGACAATAAAGGCCAGTTCGTTCCCGGGATCCCTCCGGGGAACTTCCGCGTGCTGGAAGACAACACGCCGCAGCAGATCAAGAAAGTGGATCTCGGGCTGGCGCCCATGACCATCGCGCTGGTGGTGGAGTTCAGCCAGAAGTTTCAGCAACTGTACAGCGGGGCGTGGTTCCAGACGCAGCAGTTGATGTGGGGCTTCGTCAGTACGCTGAAGCCGCAGGATTATGCGGCGATCGTGGCGTACGACATGCATACGGAGATCCTGTCGGACTTTTCAACGGACCGCAATAAGACCTACGAAGCGCTGCAGCGTATGCAGATTCCGGCGTGGCGCGAAGCCAATATGTTCGACGCGGTGACGGAAACGGCCGATCGGATGAGCGGGATCGAAGGGCGCAAAGCGATCCTGCTGATCACCAGCGGCATCGATACGTTCAGCAAAATTACCTTCGACAAGGCGCGCAAGATGCTGCAGGAATCGGGCGTGCCCATCTATTCGATTTCCTTGTTGGGAATCCAACGAGAGATGGCAATGAACGTGCCGATTGAATTCCTGCAAGCCGACAACGAGCTGAGGACGTTTGCGAAAGAGACCGGCGGACAAGCGTTTTTCCCCAAGTTCCAGGGCGAATATCCTTCGATTTTCCAGCAGATTCAGCAATCGCTGCGCAACCAGTACGTGATCACGTACTCGCCCAGCAACAAGGCGCACGACGGCTCGTACCGCAAGCTGAAAGTGGACCTAGTGGACAAAGAAGGCAAGCCGCTGGCCATGAAAGACGAGAAGGGCAAGCCGATCAAGTATATGATCATTGCCAAGAGCGGATACAAAGCGCCGCACGCCGTGGAATAGCGCCGCTTCGAGCCAAACGGCGCGCAACGCGGGCGCGATGTCAAGAAGTCGATTTCCCGTTTTTTCAGGACGATGCAAAACTGTTTGACAGTAGCGTTACGGCTCTGTTAATCTCGCACCGTCCTGCATGAAAAGCGCTCCGGTTTCAAATCCAAACATTCTGCTGGTGGATGACAATCGCGACGGTCTGCTGGTTCGCAGATCGTTGCTGGAAGAGCTCGGCTACCGGGTGGAAATCGCAAAAACCGGGGAAGAGGGCCTGAAGCTCTTCGAAATCAACAACCACGATGTGGTGGTCACGGATTTTCGCATGCCGCGGATGGATGGGTTGGAGTTGATCCGGCGCATCCGCACGCTCAATCCGAATGCGCGCATCATTCTGCTTTCGGCGTTCGTGGAACCGCTGGGGTTGGACGAGGCGAATACCGGCGCCGACGCGGTGATCGCCAAAAGCGCCCACGAGCCGGCGCAACTGGTGCGCACGGTGAAGCGGCTGGTGAATCGCGTGACGCCGCGCAAGCCGCCGGCCACGCAGAAGAATCCCTCCGCCGGCTGGCCGCGCGCCAGCGGCCGGCGAATCTGACGCGCGCAGCGCCAATCTGGCACACTGAAGACGTGGTGCGCATCTTTCCCCGAATTCTGGTCCTGGCGGCGCTGTGCGCGGCGGCCGGCGCTCCGGCGGCCCGCAAGATTGTGAGACCGGCTGCGCCGGCGGTGAAGGCTTCCTCCACCGTGCGGCGATGGCTCAAGGGGATGACGCTGCGCGACCAGGTGGCGCAACTGGTGTTCATTCCGTTTTATGGCGCGGCGCCGAATTCGCAGACGGCGCAATACCGCAAGTTCATGCGGCTCATCCGCGAAACCAAGGTGGGCGGGCTCATCCTGGTGAACCAATCCAACGGGCGAGCGATCGCCAAAGCGGAGCCGTACGCGCTGGCCACGTTTTTGAACCGCATGCAGCGCATCGCCAAAGTGCCGCTGTTGGTGGGCGGCGATTTCGAGCGCGGGGCTTCCATGCGGGTGGAAGGCACCACCGTATTTCCGCAAGCCATGGCGTTTGGGGCGGCGGGCGACCCGGAATTCTCGCGCTTCGAAGGGCAGGTGACGGCGCGCGAGGCGCGGGCGCTGGGCGTGCAGTGGGTCTACTACCCGGTGGCGGACGTCAATAACAACCCGGATAACCCCATCATCAACATCCGCTCGTTCGGCGAAAACCCGCTGGTGGTGGCGTCTTTCGTGGTGGCGTTCATCGAAGGAGCGCACGCCGACAAGAAGAATTACGTTCTGACCACGGCCAAGCATTTTCCGGGGCACGGCGATACCGCCACCGACAGCCACCTGAACATGGGAACCATCACGGGCGACCGCGCGCGGCTGGAGAGCGTCGAGCTGGTGCCGTTCAAAGCGGCCATCGCGGCGGGCGTGGATGCCATCATGACGGCGCACCTGGCGGTGCCCGCGCTGGCGCCGCCGGACCTGCCGGCCACGCTTTCGCCGGCCATTTTGACGGGCTTGCTGCGCAACGAGCTGGGGTTCAAGGGCCTGGTAATTACCGACGCGCTCGATATGCGCGGCATCGCCAACGGATTCACCACGGGCGATGCCTGCGTGCGGGCATTGGAAGCGGGCGCGGATACGCTGTTGATGCCGAGCGACCCGGACGCGGCCATTCAGGCCGTGGTGAAGGCCATCGAGAGCGGCCGGATTTCGCGCCAGCGCCTCCTGGAGAGCGTGGTGAAGATTCTCGCCGCCAAGGAAAAACTGGGCCTGGACCGCAAGCGCTTCGTGGATCTGGAAGCGATCAGCGACGTGATCGATTCGCCGGAATCGGAAGCGCGCGCGCAGGAGATTGCCGACCGCGCCGTGACGCTGGTGCGCAACCAGGGGAACATCGTCCCTCTGGCCGACCCGGCCGCGGCATGCTACGTGGTGCTGGGCGAGGGGCGATATTCGGCGGAAGGGCAGACCTTCGCGCAGGAAGTGCGCAAGCGGTCGCGGACGGCGGCGCTGGCTACGCTGGACAATTCCTCTTCGCGGGACGACGTGGAGGACGCCATCCACAAGCTGCCGGAAAGTTGCGGGGTGTTCGCGGTTGCGGCTTTCGCTTCGGTGGCGGCGTATCGAGGGTCCATCGGGCTGGGCGGCGAACTGCCGCACGCGCTCGAGATGCTGGCGGCGGCGGGCAAGCCGGTGGTGTTCGTTTCCCTGGGAAATCCCTACCTGCTGCGCAGTTTTCCCAACGTGGCGGCCTACCTGGCGACGTTCAGCACGGTGCCTCCTTCGGAGACGGCCGCGGTGAAGGCGTTGTGGGGCGAAATGGCGATTCGCGGCCATCTGCCGGTCTCCATTCCGGGCCTCGCGCAGTACGGCGAAGGCATTCAGACGCAGCCCGCGCGGCCGGCCTTGCCATCGGGGACCAGCCGCTAGAAGCGCGATATACTGTTTGATCCATGATGTTCAGTGTTCCTCCCTTGTTTAGCCGTCCTTTCCTGGGTGTAGAGATTGTGCTGCTGGCGCTGGTGATCGCAGCGGCGATTTACGACGTCCGCTACCGCCGGATTCCCAATTGGCTGACGCTTTCGGGCATCCTCCTGGGCCTGCTGTTGAACGCGTGGCTGGTGGACGAGGGGCGCCCGTGGCTGGGGCTGATCTTTTCCCTGAAGGGGTTGGGCCTGGGATTCGGATTTTACTTTTTCCTGTACATGCTGCACGCCATGGGAGCGGGGGATGTGAAGCTGATGGCGGCGGTGGGCGCGCTGGTGGGCGCGGAAAACTGGTTCGGCATATTTATCCTGACCGCCATCCTGGGCGGCATCACGGGAGGGATTCTGGTGCTGGTGCGCAAGCGCGTGAAGCACACGCTGTTCAACATGAGCTTCATTGTCAGCGAACTGAAGAGCGGCCGCTCGGCGCACCTGGGCAAGGAGGAGTTGGACGTGAAGAGCTCCAAAGCCCTGCGGCAGCCGCACGGGGCCATCATCGCGCTGGGCACCATCGTGTTCCTGGGGTTGGCCGCGCACTACGCACAATAAAGTGGGGCGGAACCCCCTGGTCCGCGGCCGACGCCCGCGTCGGCCTTTCCCGGTGGCAGTCGACGCCAAGAATGGTTTCGCGTTCAGGCGGGGCGGGAGCGGCGCATGCAGTACGGGGAGCCTGGACCGATTGACAATCGGTCCGCAGATTGACAATCTGCCCTACACCACTTCCAGAATGAGGCACTTCAGATAGAGGGTTTCCGGCACCGTCAGCAGAATGGGGTGGTCCTGGCTTTGCGTGCGGCGCTCCAACACGCGGAGGGTGCGGCCGGCATCCAGCGAAGCTTGCGCGACTAACTCGAGCAGCGTGGATTCGCCGATGTGGTGGGAGCAGGAGCACGTCACCAGAATGCCGCCTGAGGCCAGCAGGCGGAGAGCGCGGAGGTTGATGTCTTTGTAACCGCCGATGGCCGCGTCGATGTTTTTGCGCGATTTGGCGAAGGCCGGCGGATCCAGCACCACCAGCGAAAACTGGCGGCGCGCGGAAGCATAGGCGCCCAGCACTTCGAAGACGTCGGCTTCGCGGAATTCGATATTGGCGATGGCGTTGGCTTCGGCGTTGGCGCGGGCGGCCAGGAGCGCCGCGGCGGAGCTATCCACGGCTTCCACGGATTCGCATTGGGCGGCCAGGTGGAGGGCGAAGCCGCCGGTGGAGGTGAAGCAATCCAGCGCGCGGCCGCCGCGGGCATAGCGGGCGGCGGCCAGATAGTTTTCGCGCTGGTCCAGGAAGATGCCGGTTTTCTGGCCGCGCAGCAGGTCGGCGCGCAGCGCCAGGCCGTTCATTTGCACGGCCACGGATTCGGGGACTTCCCCGCTTAGGATGCGGCATTCCAGCGGGAGCTGTTCTTTGGCGCGGACGGCGGCGTCGTTGCGGGCGACCATGCCGCGCGGCTGGAAAATCTCCTCCAGGCAGGACACGATCTCGGCTTGCGCGGCGTCCATGCCCTGATCCAAAGTCTGGATGACCAGATAATCGCCGTAGCGATCCACGATGAGGGCGGGCAGCAGATCGGCTTCGCCGTGCACCACGCGATACGCGTCGGTTCCGCGCACCACGGCGCGGCGATGCTGTTCGGCGGCGCGGATGCGGCGCAAGTAAAACTCGCGGCCAATCTCTTCCACCTGCCGCGAGAGCATGCGCAGGGCGATTTGCGAAGCGGAGCTGTAATGCGCGGTGCCAAGCGCGCGCCCGCGCGCGTCGGCTACCTTGACGGGCTGGCCGGGTTGGGCGCCATCGAGCCCGGCGATATCGCTGGTGAAGATCCACGGATGACCGGAGGCGATGCGATCGGCCGCCTTGCGGTTGACGCGGACTTCGTTCATCGCATGGCCTGCAGGCGGGCGATGCGGTCCTCGGTCGCGGGGTGCGTGGCGAAGAGGCGCATCATGCTCTTTCCGGCGAACGGCTTGATGATGAACATATGGGCGGTGGAGGGAGTGGCGTCCATGGGGATGCGCTTGGACCAGGTTTCGAGCTTTTGCAGGCCGTTGATCAAGGGATAAGGCGAGCCGACATATTTGGCGGAAGCGGCGTCGGCATCGTATTCGCGGGAGCGCGAGATGGCCATCTGGATGAGCATGGCGGCGATGGGGGCGAGGATCATCATGGCGATGGCGCCGATGGCGCCGCCGCGGCCCTCGTCGTCGCGCTCGCCGCCGAACCAGAAGGCCATGCGGGCAAGGAAGGTGATGGCGGCGGCGATGGTAGCGGCGACGGAGCTGATGAGAATATCGCGATGCAGCACGTGGCCGAGCTCGTGCGCCACCACGCCTTCGATTTCGTTATCGTTCATGATTTGCAGAATGCCCTGGGTGAAGGCGACGGAGGCGTGGGAGGGGTTGCGTCCGGTGGCGAAGGCGTTGGGCGAATCGTCGGGAATCAGGTACAGCTTGGGCATGGGGATCGACATGCGCTGCGCGAGATTGCGCACGATGGGAGCGACGCGGCGGTAAACCTCGGGATTATCCGTTTCGCTGACGGGCTGCGCGCGATAGGTGGCAAGAGCGATTTTGTCGGAGAAGAAATAACTGCCGAAGTTCATGACCACCGCGATGCCGAGGCCATAATACAGGCCGTTGCGGCCGGCGATGGCTTCTCCGCCGAGCAGGAGAATGCCACTGAGAAGGCCCAGGAGAAGCGCGGTTTTTAGAGTATTGGTAGTCATAATCTGTGGCCCATATTCTTACACGTTCACGGGCGCCAGGCGGGTCAACTGCAACCCGCCTCCTTGAGGAGCGTCCGCCAGGACGGTGTCGCCTTCGGTGAAATCGCCGTTGAGGAGCTTGAGCGCCAGCGGGTCCTGGATGAGCCGCTGAATGGCGCGCTTCATGGGGCGCGCTCCAAACTGCGGATCGAAGCCTTCTTCGATAATGGCGTTTTTGGCGGCGGGGGTAACTTCCAGCCGGATTTTGCGGTCTTTGAGAAGCTTGCCCACGTTGGCCAGTTGAATGTCCACGATCTGCATGAGATTTTCGCGCGACAACGTATTAAATACGATGATATCGTCAACGCGGTTCAGAAATTCGGGGCGGAAGTGCTGGCGCAGAGCGTCCATCAGCCGCTTGCGGGTATCCTCGTTTTGCGTATCCTTGGCGTGGACGCTGAAGCCGATGCGGTTCTTCTCCACCATGCCCGTTCCGATGTTGCTGGTCATGACGATGACGGTATTTTTGAAACTGACGGTGCGGCCCTGGCCATCGGTCAAGCGGCCATCGTCCAAAATCTGCAACAGCATGTTGAAGACTTCCGGATGCGCCTTTTCGACTTCGTCGAAGAGCACCACCGAGTAAGGACGGCGCCGGACCCGTTCGGTCAACTGGCCGCCTTCTTCGTAACCCACGTATCCGGGAGGCGAGCCGACCATGCGGGCGACCGCGTGTTTCTCCATGTACTCGGACATATCGACGCGAATCATGGCCTTCTCGTCGTCGAAAAGATAGCCGGCCAGGGCGCGCACCAGCTCGGTCTTCCCTACCCCGGTGGGGCCCAGGAAGATGAAGCTGCCGATGGGGCGGTCGGGGTCGCTCAAACCGGCGCGGTTGCGCAGGATGGAGTTGGAGACCAGGCGCACGGCTTCGTCCTGGCCCACCACGCGGTCCTTGAGGCGCTCGGGCATGTGAACCAGTTTTTGGATTTCGCCTTCCATCATGCGGGTGACCGGAATACCGGTCCACTTGGCCACGATGCGGGCGATATCGTCTTCGCCGATCTCTTCCTTGAGGAGGGCGTTTTCCTTGACGGCTTCGAGCTCCTGCTCGGCGGATTGAATTTCTTTTTCGATTTGCGCCAGGCGGCCGTAGCGCAACTGGGCGGCCTTTTCCCAATCGCCGGCGCGGCTGGCGCGCTCCTCTTCCTGGCGCGCCGAATCCTGTTCCTCTTTGAGCTGGCGGACGCGGGAGATGGCGGCTTTTTCGCGGTTCCAGCGCTCCTTCAAAGTGGCCGCCTCGCCGCGCAGGCGCTCGAGATCGTTTTCCACGGCGCGCAGCCGCTCGTGGGAAGCGGCGTCGTTTTCCTTGCTGAGGGCCTGCCGCTCGATTTCGAGATGGGAGATGCGGCGATCCAGGTCGTCGATCTCGATGGGCATCGAGCCGATCTGCAGGCGTAGAGCGGAGCCGGCTTCGTCGATCAGGTCGATGGCTTTATCCGGCAGGAAGCGGTCCGCGATATAACGCGAAGAAAGCACGGCGGCGGCGATGATGGCGGAGTCCTTGATGCGCACGCCGTGATGAATTTCGAATTTTTCCTTGAGGCCGCGCAGGATGGCGATGGTGTCGTCGATGGAGGGTTCGCCCACCATGACGGTTTGGAAGCGGCGCGCCAGGGCGGCGTCTTTTTCGACGTGCTTTTTATATTCGTTGAGGGTGGTGGCGCCGATGCAGCGCAGGTCGCCGCGCGCCAGGGCCGGTTTCAGGAGGTTGGCGGCATCGATGGCGCCTTCCGCGCCGCCGGCGCCCACCAGGGTATGCAGTTCGTCGATGAAGCAGATGATCTCGCCGTTGGAATCGATGATTTCCTTCACCACGGCTTTGAGACGGTCTTCGAATTCGCCGCGGAACTTGGTGCCGGCGATCATGGAGCCCAGATCGATGGCGACCAGTTTCTTGTGTTGGAGTTGATCGGGAACGTCGCCGCGGATGATGCGCTGCGCGAGCCCTTCCACAATGGCGGTCTTGCCCACGCCCGGCTCGCCGATGAGCACCGGGTTGTTCTTGGTGCGGCGGCTCAACACCTGCATGACGCGGCGGATTTCCTCGTCGCGGCCGATCACCGGGTCGAGCTTGCCCTGGCGGGCGGATTCGGTGAGGTCGTGGGCGTAGCGCTCCAGCGCCTGGTACTTGGTTTCGGGATTCTGATCGGTGACGCGCTGCGTGCCGCGGACGGAAACCAGGGCTTTCAAAATGGCATCGTGGGTGGCGCCGGCGCGGTCCAGCAACTGGCCGGCGGGGTCGCTGCGCTGGTCGGCGATGGAGAGCAGAAGGTGCTCGGTGGAAACGAATTCGTCTTTGAAGCGGGCGGCTTCGTCGAAGGCCCGATCGAGCACCTGGTTGAGGGGTTGAGACAGATACACCCCCGGCTGCATGCCGCCGGTTTTCGGAAGAGCGGCAAGAAGCCGCTGCGCCTCGGCGACGATGGCGTCGGGCTGGACATGGCATTTTTCCAGCACCGGGCGCACGATGCCCTCTTTTTCCTGGGCCAGGGAGATGAGCAGGTGGAGCGGGAACATCACCTGGCTTTGATTTTTTTCGGCAACGCCCTGCGTGGTTTGCAAAGCCTCTTGCGCTTTTTGCGTGAGTCTGTCCAAGCGGAACATGATGGGCTCCTAAATAAAGAGAGGCAGGCGGTTTCTTGCGAACCAGCCTGCCCTTTCTAACGTCGACTTTTGGGCCATAAACGCCTGGGGCGGTATCAACCGGCCCCGTTTCCGGACATGCCGGGAGGCTGGCCCCAACTCTTAGATGCTTCAGCCGGCTACTTGGATCTTAACCTGGCGCGGCTTGGCGGCTTCCTTCTTGGGGAGGGTGACGGTCAGCACGCCGTTTTTGAACTGCGCGTTGATATTCTCGGTGTCGAACGTGTTCGGCACGGCGAAGCTGCGCACGAATTGACCGTAGCTGCGCTCGATGCGGTGATAGCCCTTGTTGTCCTGCTGGGCTTCGAACTTGCGCTCGCCGGCGATGGTTAAGGTCTGGTTTTCCACGCGGACGTCGATGTTGTTCTGGTCGACATCCGGCAGATCGGCCTTCAGCACCAGTTCGTTTTCCGTTTCATAGATATCGACGGCAGGCGCCCAAGGCCGGTTGGACTGGGGTTCGCTAAGCATACGCGTGAAAGCGTCTTCGAAAAGGCGAAGATTGGCTAACGGATCGAAATGGGTGAGAGAAGACATAATTTTTGAAACTCCTCGATTGAACAGTTTGGGAGGCCTTAAGCCTCATCTAGTTACAATCATAAAATATGCGTTCTATATTGTCAAGTATTTTGAGCGTTATTGTGTGGTGGTGGCCAAGCCCGTTCTATGTCGAAATTTTCATCGGCCCGGACGACCGTCGCCAGAAGCCAGTGCACCGGCTGCACCGGCTTGCGGACGGCGATCCCGAGCATGGGGCGCTACACTGTACCTATGGCGTCCCCTAGCGATGCACTCGACGCGGCGGTGCAGCCGTTGACCGCGCTCACGGAAGACGAAAGGCTCTTCCAATCCAGCGTCCGCAAGTTTGCGCGGGAGCAGATTCGTCCCCATGTTCGCGAGATGGACGAGGCGGGGGTTTTTCGCAAAGACCTCATCCAGCAGTTTTTCGCCATGGGGTTGATGGGGATCGAGATCCCCGAGGAGTACGGCGGGCAGGGGGGAACCTTCTTCCAGGCGATTCTGGCGGTGGAAGAACTGTCGGCGGTGGATCCTTCGGCGGGCGTGATTGTGGACGTGCAGAACACCATCTGCAATAACGCGCTACTGCGCTGGGCGACGGCCGGGCAAAAGGCCAGGTACCTGCCGCGCCTGGCGGAAAACATGGTGGCCTCTTACGCGCTGAGCGAGGCCGGATCGGGATCGGACGCGTTCGCCATGGCCACGCGGGCGAAAGACCAGGGCGACCATTTTCTGCTGACCGGGCGCAAGCTGTGGATCACCAACGCGGCGGAGGCGGGGTTCTTTCTGCTGTTCGCCAATGCGCGTCTGGAGGCGGGTTATAAGGGCGTCACGGCGTTTCTGATCGAGCGCGAGTTTCCCGGTTTTCAGGTTGGGAAAAAAGAAGACAAGCTGGGGCTGCGGGCGTCTTCCACGTGCGAGCTGATTCTGGACAATTGCCGGGTGCCGCGCGAAAACGTGATGGGCGAAGTGGGCAACGGGTACAAAATCGCCATCGAAACGTTGAACGAGGGACGCATCGCGATCGGGGCGCAGATGATCGGCCTGGCGCGCGCCGCGCTGGAGTACGCCGTGGCGTACGCCCGCGAGCGCAAACAGTTCGGCAGGACCATCGGCGAATTTCAAGGCGTGCAGTTCGACCTGGCGCGCATGGCGACGGAAGTGGAAGCGGCGCGGCTGCTGGTATACAACGCGGCGCGGCTGCGGGATGCCGGGATGCCATTTCTGACGGAGGCGGCGATGGCGAAGTATTATAGTTCTGAGATCGCCGAAAAGGCCGCGTCCAAGTCCATCGAAGTGCATGGCGGCGTGGGAATCACCAAAGACTATCCGGTGGAGAAACTCTACCGGGATGCCAAGATCGGGCGAATTTACGAAGGCACCAGCAATATTCAGTTGGTGACCATCGCGAAGAAACTGTTGGGCAAGTGAGCTCGTCTCACATAACTGGGGGGAAAATGCGGGTATTGGTTCTCTCGGCCGCGCTGGCGGCGTTGATTCTGCCCACTTGGGCGGCGGATCAAAAGGCGCCGGACGTGGATCCGCAGCAAATCATACAGAAATTCGCGGCGAAGGAAGCGGAATTCGCCGAGGCGCGCAACAATTACACCTATCGGCAGTCGGTCAAGCTGCAAGAGCTGGACCCGGGCGGAAACCCGACCGGCGGCCAGTGGGAGCTGGTCGAGGACATTATCTTCACGCCCGAAGGCAAGCGCATGGAGAAAGTGGTGTACGCGCCCGTACAAACGCTGCGCAACATCCTGCTGACGCCCGAAGACGAGCAGGACCTGCGCAACGTGCAGCCGTTCGTGCTCACCACCAAGGAGCTGCCGGAGTACGACATCACTTACCTGGGCCGCGAGAAAGTGGACGAGATCGGCACCTACACCTTCGACATACAGCCCAAGAAGCTGGTGATGGGCAAGCGGTATTTCGAAGGCAAAATCTGGGTGGACGACCGCGACCTGCAGATCGTGAAGACGTACGGCAAAGGCGTGGGTGAAATCAAGCACAGCAGGGACAACCAGTTTCCGCGGTTTGAGACGTATCGGGAGCAGATCGACGGCAAGTACTGGTTTCCGACGTATACCCATGCCGACGATGTGCTGCACTTCAAAGAGATGGATCAGCGCATCCGCATGACGGTGCGGTACACGGATTACAAAAAGTATGTAGGCAGGTCGACCATTACTTACGGGGGCGAGGTGGATCCCAATAAGCCTACGACTCCGCCGGTAATCAAGAAGCAGCCGTAGGCAGCGCAAGCTTTAGCTTGCCGGCCGGGCGCAGCCCGGCCTCAGAAGTCGATCCGAAGCCGCCCCGCGGTTGAGAGGCCAAAGCTCGTCCCGCTTGCCGCGCGATACACTACCAGGCAGCATGAATATCCGCAAAGCGGTGATCACGGCCGCCGGGCAGAACCAGCGCGCGCTGCCGCTGCAAACCCTCACCGACCGCGACGGGCAGGAGAAGCCCGTGCTGTGCATCCTGTCCGAACTGGCGCTGGCGGCCGGGGTGGAAGAGATCTGCGTGGTGACGTGGCCGGGCGACGAAGCGCGCTACGCGCAGGCGGCGGGGCGGCATGGCGGGCGCATTCGCTTCCTGGCGCAGCCCGAGCCGTTGGGCTACGGGCACGCCCTATGGTGCGCGCGCGAATTCACGGGCGATGCCCCGTTTCTGCACTTGGTGGGCGATCACCTGCCGGTGAGCGGCGAGGCGAAATCGTGCGCGCAGGCGCTGGTGGAGCTGGCGCGCGCGGAGAGCTGCGCGGTTTCGGCGGTGCAGGCCACGCGCGAAAGCCTGCTGCCGCGCTACGGAACCATCGGGGCGCGGCGCGGCGCGGGGCGCAGCCGGCTGTATCGCGTCGAGACCGTAATCGAAAAGCCCACGCCCACCGAGGCCGAACAGCGGTTGATGGTGCCGGGGATGCGCGCCGGGCATTATCTCTGTTTCTTCGGCATACACGTGTTCACGCCGGCGGTGATGGAGCTGCTGGAGGGCGGAAGCGTGCCGCTTTCCGCGGCGCTGGCGGAGTTGGCCCGGCGCGAGCAATATCTGGCCCTGGAGGCGCGCGGGCGCAGATACGATATCGGGGCGCCCTATGGACTGCTGGCGGCCCAACTGGCGTTGGGGCTGAGCGGGCGCGACCGGGCGCAGGTGCTTTCCCTCATGGTCGAGATGCTGGCTTCGGGCGAAGCGGAAGACACGGCGGGGACCGAGGGATGAGCCGCCTCACGGAGACCATCCGCGGCAGCCATAGCGCCATTCGAGACCGGTCGCTGGAGGAGTTGTGCGGCGGCATGGACCTGGAGGGTCTGCTGCGCGAATGCGCCGCGCTGGAGGGATTGCGGCGCGCCAGCGATAACCTCTACGAGCGGGTGCGGGCGCTGTTTTTTCTGTACGCCATTCATCGCTTCCATGTGCCTCCGCAGGCGGCGGCCAACCGCCGCGCGACTATTCCCCTGGCGGGCTACGAAAATATTCTGCAACGGCGGTACGAGGAAGCCATCGATATCTTCCTGCGGGCGCAAGCCGGCGAGGGCGCGAGCGCCGCGCTTTCCAGCGCGCTGGCGGCGGCCTATCGGGGCCTGGGGTTTGCCACCCTGGCCGACCAGGTGCGCCGGAGCGTGCGCGGGGTGCGCGGCAACCAGTGGATGTTCCGCATCGGCGACCCGGCCGAGTATCCGCTGCGCATCCGGCCGGAGCTGGCGGCGCGCCGCGCGGGCCAAGCGCTGTTTCCGATTCTCAGCGAAGCCACGCCGGTGCGCATGGACCTTTCGCACAGCGGTTGGAGCGACATCTTTTTTCTGGGGATGGATTTTCCGGAAGGCGCGCGCGTGCTGAACGTGTCCATCGACCTGGCCGTGCGCGGCGCGGGAACGGGCGCGCCCAAGCCGCCGGTGGAGGCGTATTGCCGCGTGATCGATCAGCCCGTGCTGCGCCTGGTGAGCGTGGACCTGCACGCCAGCGCGGAGATGGGAAGCATCGCGGAGGTGTTCGATTTCGCGCGCGATTACCTGGGGCTGCTGAAGGCGGCGGTGATCGCCGCGGGCATCGTGCCGCCGGGAATGGAGGGTTCGAGCGCGCCCCTGGCGGAGGTGCTGGCGCGGCTCACCGGAATGGCCGGGCACGGCATCGAGATTGTCAGCAGCGTGAACGATATTCCCAAGGGGTCGCGGCTGGCGGTTTCCACCAGTCTGCTGGCATGCCTGATCGCCGTTCTGATGCGCGCCACCAACCAGATTCACGCCTTGACCGGCGGCCTGGAGGAGGACGACCGCCGCATGGTGGCGGCGCGCGCCATTCTGGGCGAGTGGCTGGGAGGTTCGGGCGGAGGGTGGCAGGATTCCGGCGGGGTGTGGCCGGGCGTGAAATTGATTTACGGGGTCGCGGCCGCGCCAGGCGACCCGGAGTTCGGCATCAGCCGCGGATGCCTGCTGCCGCGCCATCATGTGTACAGCCAGGAAGAAGTGCCGGCGGAGACACGCCGCAATTTGCAGGAATCCCTGGTGCTGGTGCACGGCGGCATGGCGCAGGACGTGGGGCCGATTCTGGAAATGGTCACCGAGCGGTACCTGCTGCGCAGCCAGGCGGAATGGCGCGGGCGGCGCGAGGCCATGGCGATTCTGGACGACGCCGTGGCGCGCCTGCGCCAGGGCGATATTCGCGCCATCGGCAACTGCACGCAGCGCAACTTCGACGGGCCGATTCAAACCATGATTCCGTGGGCCGGGAATCTCTATACCGAGATCCTGGTGCGGCGCGCGCGCCAAGCCATGGGAGCGGATTTCTGGGGATTCTGGATGCTGGGCGGGATGAGCGGCGGCGGCATGGGGTTCCTCTTCGATCCGCGGCGCAAGGCGGAAGCGCGCGAGCGCATGCAGGAGATCATGATCCGGACCAAGGGGGAGCTGGAAACGGCGGTGCCGTTCGCCATGCAGCCGGTGGTTTACGATTTTCGCATCAACGAGCGCGGCACGGAAGCCCGGCTGCAGGAAGACGATGCGGCGCTGATGCCGGCCGGCTATTACATGCTGGCCGTGCCCGCGCTGCTGCGCGCCGATTCGCGCCTGATGACGCCGGCGCGGCGCGCCGAATTGGACCGTTTCAGCGCGGCGTGCCGCACGGCTCCCGAGCTGGCGGGCATGGTGCAGCACCTCTTCGACCGGTTGTTGCCGCGCGCCCAGGAGAACGGCGGCGAACGCGCGCAGACGCTCGAGCGGCTGCTGGAGCGCTACGGATTCGACCGCGTGCAGCACGAGCACATCCAGGCGGACTTGCGCGCCGGCCGCGTGGGCCTGGCGCAGAATCGATTGCCCGCCAGCAGCCGCATCGAAGACGCCGCCGGCGGCGAGTTGGGGGAAGCCGGCGAGCGCCATCGGGCGGCCGGGATGCGCGCGCTGGCCAACGGCGAAGTCGCGGTGGTGACGCTGGCGGGCGGGATTGGAACGCGCTGGACGCGCGGCGCCGGGGTGGTGAAGGCGCTCAACCCCTTCTGCCGGCTGGGCGGGAGGCATCGCAATTTCATCGAGGTGCACCTGGCCAAGAGCCGGCGCACGGGGCGGGCGTGCGGCGCCGAGCTGCCGCACGCGATCACCACCAGTTACCTGACGCACGACGCCATCGAAGAATGGCTGCGCGCGGCGGGCAATTACGGCTACCCCGGACCGCTCGTGCTTTCGCCCGGAAAAATGATCGGGCTGCGCACCATCCCGATGGAGCGCGACCTGCGATTCGCGTGGGAGGAGACTGCCCACCAGGTGCTGGACGAGCAGGCGCAGAAGGTGCGCGAGAGCCTGCACGCGACCTTGATTTCATGGGCGCGCCAGATGGGCGAGGGCAGCGACTACACCGATAATCTTCCGGCGCAGTGCTTGCACCCGGTGGGCCACTGGTACGAAATCGCGAACCTGCTGCGCAACGGGACGCTGGCGCGGTTGCTGGAGATGCGTCCCGCGCTGCGGCGCCTGATGGTGCACAACATCGATACCGTGGGGACGGATGTGGACGCGGCGATTTTGGGGTATCACATCCAGCAGGGCGCGGCCATGACGTGCGAAGTGATCCAGCGGCACGTGGAAGACCGCGGGGGCGGCCTGGCGCGCGTGGATGGGCGCCCGCGGCTGGTGGAAGGGCTGGCGCTGCCAGACGAACGCATCGAATCGCGGCTTTCGTTCTATAACAGCGCGACGTTTTGGATCGAGATCGACCGGCTGCTGGCGGTGTTCGGGCTGGATCGCGGCGCGCTGGCGGACCGGGAGGCGGTGACCCGCGCGGTGCGCAACCTGGCGGCGCGCATGCCCACTTACATCACATTGAAGGACGTGAAAAAGCGCTGGGGCAAAGGACAGGAAGACGTTTTCCCGGTGGCGCAGTTCGAAAAACTGTGGGGAGACATGACCATGCTCCCGGAGCTGGAGTGCCGCTTCGTGGCGGTGCCGCGGGCGCGCGGCCAGCAGTTGAAGGAGCCGGCGCAGTTGGACGCGTGGCTGCGGGATGGTTCGGCGGCGTGGGTGGAAGGATTGTGCGCGTGGGAGTGAGGTCAGAGGAATGATTCCCCGATGAGGACCACCCCAGAGCGACGGCCTCCATTTGCGTCGATTACGGACTGCTCGCGAGACGCTGAAGGCCCTGGTTTCAAGGGCCCAACGTTCGTCTGCGACACTTACCCATGCTGAGGCGGTTCCTCGTCGTGCTTCCGAAACAGGTCAGCATTCACGACGGTGTCAACCCATGTTCAGCGTCACCTCATTCCTCAGGCTTTATCGCGCCGGGTTACTCCCGATTGAGTCCTATCGTCAGTGAGGACTCTTATCCGGCCTCGTGCTTGTGACGCTTCGGGAGCCTCTTTCCTCCGGGAGCCGTCTTCACCCCTGCAAGGCGCGGTTGTCGCCCTGCATCAAGCCCTATCTCTCAAGCGTCCCGGAGGAACGGCTGCGGTGCGGGTGGCTCGCGGAAGCGCGTGCCGGAGAGAAGCCGTAACACGAGCGGGATGCTGCCGGCCCTTACGGCCCGGATGAGGTGGCGGAGGCTGGGCGTTGCTGCGGGCTGCTGGCTATTATAGTGACTTGGACGCCTCCACCATCCAGCGCTATCAGACTCTGCTCGACGTGGCGCAGGCCATCGCCGCAGAGCGCGATATGGCAGCGCTGGTCCACAACCTCGCCCACCTGCTGCACCGCGTAGTCCGATTCGACTTTCTGGGCTTACTCCTGCGCGACCGGGAACGGAACAGCATGCGCCAGCATGTGCTCGAGACATTGCAGCCGACAGACCAGATCCCGCCTATGGAAGCGCCGGTTGAGGATTCGCCTTCCGGATGGTGCTTGCTTCATCAACAGGCCCTGGTCGTCCCCGATGTGGACCGGGAGACCCGTTGGACTGTTTCGATCGCGCGGCTGCGAGGTTACGGCGTCAAATGCTGCTGTTGGCTTCCGCTGACCTCGGCGCACACGCAGATCGGTGCTCTCAACTTCGGCTGCGTCGAGCCGCACGCCTATAGCGAAGCCGAGCTGGATTTGATGCAGCGGGTAGCCGCCCTGGTGGCGGTTGCAGTGGACAACGCGCTTCACTTGGCGAAGGAGGAGGACTACCTGCGCCAGCTTGCCGGAGAGCGCGATCGGCTGAAGGCACTGCTCGACATCACCAGTGCACTGGTCTCTAATCTGGACCGCAACCAGCCTTTCGCCTGCATTTCATCCTGCCTGCGCCAGGTGATCCAACACGACTACGCGAGTGTGGCTCTTTACCTGCCGGAGCGCGGCCAGTTGTCGTTCTTTGCGCTCGACTTTCCCGGTGGAAGCGGTCTGATATCGTCAGACAAGCCGGTCGCGGCGGAAGGCTCGCCGGCAACGCTCGCCTGTACTTCGCGGAAACCGGTGGTGCTCGACAGTGAGAACTGGCACGAGTTCGATGCGGAGATCATGCGGAAGCTGGCGGCCGAGGGGATGCAGTCCGGCTGCTGCCTGCCGCTGATCTCCAGGGACCGAGTGCTCGGCTCGCTCAACCTTGCCTGCCAGCGCGATCACGCTTTCTCCGGAGATGTCGCCCTGCTGAGTCAGGTGGCGAACCAGATTGCTATAGCGGTGGAGAATGCGCATGCGTACCGCGAGATTGCCGAGCTGAAGGACAAGCTGGCAGAAGAGAAGTTGTACCTGGAAGACGAGATCCGCAGCCACTTTAATTTTGGCGAGATCGTTGGCGAAAGCCCGGCCTTCAAAGCGGTCTTGCGGCAGGTGGAAACTGTGGCGCCTACCGGCGCAGCCGTGCTGATCCTGGGCGAGACGGGAACTGGCAAGGAATTGGTGGCGCGCGCCATCCACGAGCTTAGCCCCCAGCGCGACCGCACGTTTGTGAAGCTGAACTGCGCCGCGATCCCGACGGGGCTGCTGGAGAGCGAGTTGTTCGGTCATGAGAAGGGCGCCTTCACCGGCGCGATCATGCAAAAAGTCGGCCGCTTTGAGTTGGCGCACAGCGGAACGCTATTCCTGGACGAGGTAGGCGAGATCTCGCTCGAATTGCAGCCGAAACTACTGCGTGTGCTCCAGGAACGGGAGTTCGAGCGGCTGGGAGGTACGCGCACTATTCGAGTGGATGTTCGGGTGGTGGCGGCGACCAACCGCGACCTGAAACAAATGGTGCGGGATTGGCAATTCCGCGACGATCTCTACTACCGATTGAACGTTTTCCCGATCGAGGTTCCTCCCCTGCGGGAGCGGCCCGAAGATATACCGCCCCTGGTGCGGTTCTTCGCGCAACAATGTGCGCGGCGCATGAAGAGGCAGCTCGACACCATTCCATCGGCGACGATGGATGCGCTGGTCCGGTATCCTTGGCCCGGCAACGTACGCGAACTCCAAAACCTGATTGAGCGGGCCGTGATTCTCTCGAAAGGGCCGGTGCTCCAGGTGTCAGAAGCGGAGCTGGGGCCTCCTGCGGAGCCGCTAGCGAAGTCTGCACAGACTTTGGTGGAAGCCGAACGCCAGCATATTCTTCGGGCTTTGCAGGACTGCGACTGGGTCATTGCCGGTCCCCGTGGGGCGGCCACGCGCCTGGGGATGAAGCGGTCCACGCTCCAGTTCCGTATGCAGAAGCTGGGTATCTCTCGCACAAACTAACCCGAGGAGAACGAGAATGAAACCGGCAACACCAGTACAAACAAAAAGAGAAGCGCCAACACTGGCGATGGTAGTCAAGGTATTGCTCATCTGCGGTATCCTCTCGTCGCTGCTTTATATCGGCACCGACATGCCTGCGACCATGCGGTGGGAGGGCTACAGCTACACTTCTCAAAGCATCAGTGAGCTGATGGCAATCGAAGCTCCGACCAGACCGTTCATGGTTCCTCTGTTCGCCGCCTACAGTGTGCTTGTGATCGCATTCGGATTGGGCGTGTGGGGATCCGCCGGTCAAAGGCGTGGCCTGCGGTTCACGGCAATTCTGCTGGTCGCCTACGCGGCCGCCGACCTCATGGGCCTGCTCTTCTTCCCGATGCACTTGCGTGGCCCCCAAGCAATGACAGCGACCGACATCATGCATATTGTCGTTACGAGCCTGATCGTTCTCTGCACATTGCTGTTCATCGGGTTCGGAGCCGCTGCAAACGGGAAAGGATTTCGCCTCTACTCGATCGGAACGAGCGTGTGAATGTCTATTCCTCCATGCTATGGGTGCTGGTGCTTGCCGCTGTTCTCTTGCGAGCGAAAAAGGGTCACGGCCCGATCACCGCCAGCGCAGCCTGACGAGGGCTGGAAGACCCGGATGGGCTCCTCCCTCCTTTGCTCGGGGACCAATTCAGCGCGCCGAGTCCTTTGCTTGCCGAATGGGAGCCCGCCTATCGACCTCCCAATCCGGGTTAACCGGTGCCAGCCGGCCGGCAGACTGCCAGCATGCTGGTACCGGTGCCGACGCTGGCGCTCCTCGCCCTCAGCTTTCGACGCGATTTTACAATCACTTGCGTTCCCTCGTGAATTGCTCAACCTCTGGCCGCACACGTGCAATTTGCCAATTCGAAAGCAATGACACTAGAACAGATTCAGACAGCGCTACCCGAGATGGAGCCGCGTATCATCGAAACCGCGCGCGGCGCGGTGGAATGCGCCGTTACCGGCGACGGGCCGGTCGTGCTGGCGCTGCATGGGGCCATGGGCGGCTATGACCAGAGTATGTTACTGGCGCGTGCGGCCATGGGCGCAAGAGGGTTCCGGATCATCGCCGTTTCCCGCCCTGGATATCTCGGCTCTCCCTTGGTGCTGGGCCGGACGCCCGAGGAGCAGGCAGATCTTTGCGCCAGCCTTCTGGACGCGCTGGCGGTTCCAGAGGCAGCGGTCATCGCTATCTCCGGCGGCGGCCAGTGCGCCCTTCAGTTCGCGTTGCGTCATGCCGAGCGGTGCTGGGGGCTGGCGATGGTGTCAGCGTGCAGCGCTCCAATCCCCATGCGTCCGCCGTTAGGTTTCTATTTGATGAGGCTCATGGTGCGATTCCCGCCGGCGCTCGCATCCATGCGAAGAGGGGCCGCCACCCGTCCGGAGCGGACGGCGCGCCGTTCCATCCCCGATCCGGAGTTGCGGGCGCGTACCCTCGACGATCCGGAAGCCGGTCCAATGCTCTTGGCGCTGCAACTCAGCGTCATGGAGCGGATGGCGGACAGAATGCCGGGGACGGACAACGATATCAAGCAATCACGGCGGCCGTTCGCCTATCTTGTGGAGCGCATCTCGGCGCCAGCGTTGGTGGTGCACGGCACAGCGGACAAAGCCGTCCCGTTCGCACAGGCGATATCGCTCGCCGCCAGGATTCCAGGCGCGGAGTTGCTCTCCATCGAGGATGGGGGACACGTCAGCATCTTCACTCATCTTCGTGAGATACGTCCAAAAGTCAGGTCTTTCTTTGAAGCCCATGCGCCGCGCCGTTGATCGCCAACGGTGACGGCTGTGCTTTCAGGACCTCGGGATTCTTATCTTAGCGTTACCCGCACGTGAAAGTGAGGAGTGACGCCTGGCGGCACCGCAGCTTGATTGCCCCAGAATCCCGATGGCCCTTGCTGACAGGAAAGGGAGCCATGTTAAGAATTACTGTCCACGACGAGACCGGGACTTTCCGGCTGGCGCTCGAAGGAAGACTGACGGGCCCATGGGTAGCGGAACTGGAACAGTACTGCCGCACGGCATCGGCAACGATTCGGTCCAAGCAGTTAGTCATCGATCTGACGGACCTGGAGTTCGTAGACACCGCCGGCAAGTACCTCCTGATGCTCCTCTATGACCGCGGCGCCAAGTTCCTGGCCACCACTCTGACCATGCGAGAGTTGGTGCGCGAGATTACGAGTCATGCGAAACCAGAAACCATCGAGAAGCGAAAGGGGGAGATCGCCAAATGAAGAAAACGGGCAAGATGATGAAACAAATCCTGGATCGAATTGGTCAAGCCTGGTGCCGGCTGCGGCACCCGACACACCGGTGGCCGGTACACGGTCATTACGAGTGCCCGGTATGCCTCCGCCGCTACGCCGTGTTGTGGGCGAATGATGCGGCGCGTCTAACTCCGGAACCGGCCCGAACCTGCCGCAGCATCGCCGGCGGCTGGAGGGAAATGTCAATGGGCGCGCCGTTGCCCGGCGGAACAACGCTCGCTGCCAGATTGTGAGGATCCCATGCTGATCGTTCATGCACTTTTCGGCGTTGTGATCCTGAGCCTGTTTCTCTCCATGATTTCGGGCAGCCCGAGTTACAGCGCAATGGCCAAAGGGGCGGAACCGGGCCGGCGGCGGACGAGGGCGTCTGCCCTGGAGCCTTCCACATCACCGGCGCCCGGACAGGAAAAGGGGAAAGGAGAAGATTGAATGGTGACAGCAGTCGAAAGCCGGTCCAGGCAGGACCTCAGGTATGTTGTTCCGCTGCGCGACCCTGAGTCGGCACGCGCGGATCGAGCCGGTGTAAAGGCATCGATGCTATCGCGCCTGCTCGCGGAGGGTTTTCCCGTACCCGATGGAATCGTCGTTACTACCGATGCGTTCACCGCTCACATCACGCAAGAAAGCGCCGGCACGACCGTCAACCATGAAGAGATTGTTAACAGACCCCTGCCAAGTCCTGTTGCGGATGCCCTCTCCCGAGCCTTGCTCACTTTTGGAGACGAGCCGCTCGCCGTGCGGTCCTCAGGAGTGGCTGAGGACCTGGCCGAAGCGTCTTTTGCCGGCCAATACGAAACGGTGTTGGGCGTGCGCGGTTATGCGGCTGCTGTCGATGCTGTGCGAACGTGCTGGTCTGCCGGTTTCAGGCCCCAGGTCCGCGCTTACCGCGTGGCCCGGGGCGTCGCGGCTGACAGAATCGCCGTCCTGATCCAACCGTTAATCGCCGCGGACGCGGCTGGGGTGGCGTTCACGGCCAATCCCGTCACCGGCGATCGCTCGGAGGCCATCGTAAGTGCGGTGCGCGGCTTAGGCGATCGGCTCGTATCCGGTACAGCCTCACCGGACGAATGGTTGGTCCGAGATGGCAACATCACGCCCAGGAGATTGGCCGAACACGCCCTTACCGAGCAGGAAGTTCGCGCAGTTGCCGAATTGGCCCGCCGCGTGGAAGCGTACCTCGGCGCGCCCCAGGACATTGAATGGGCGCTCGGTGGCGGCAAACTCTACCTGCTGCAAGCCCGGCCGATCACCGCTCTCCCAGTTGCGGACACGCCAACCGGCGGAATCTCCATATCAGCCGAAGCACCCCCCGGATTCTGGGAGCGAGCAGATTCCCATTATCCCCAGCCGTTGTACCCGTTGACGCGCTCGGTACTGCTCGCCGCGGCGAACGATGGGTTCCGGCGGATGTGCGGCGAGTTCGGATTGCTCTGGGAAACCGTGGAGGAGCGCGAGATCGGGGGGTGGGTCTACCTTCGCGGCGTGCCGCTCGGCGGAAAGGACCGCCAGCCGGTTCCGGATTGGCTGATGCGCATCCTCATTCGCATTCTGCCGCCACTTCGCGATCGCCTACGGAGATGCGTCGGGGCCGCCGGAAACGACAAGGCAGGCAAATGGGTCGAGCAGTGGCATACCGAGCTGCGAATTGAGCTGGTGAAGCGCCTGGCCGCTCTCCGCGAAACCGATCTGCGGGGGCTTTCGGACGATGCCCTTGGCCGCCACGCCGGCGCCGTGCGCACGCTCATCGGGGAGGGTCAAGGGATTCACATGATGCTCAACACCGCGCTCAACCTGCTGCTCGCCGACTTTGTTTTCTGCTGCCGGGATCTGCTGGGCTGGGAAGAGGAACGGGTATTGGAAATGTTAGTCGGGCTATCCGCGACTTCCAGCGCTCCGGCCCGCGCACTTTCCCGTCTCGCACAGCGAGTGCGGGAAAATCCAGTGCTGGCAGGCCTGTCTGAGCAGGTGGACCGCCAGACTGTCCAGCGCATGGCCGCAGCCGATGCCGATTTTCGGCGTGAGTTTGCAGAGTACGAGCGGGAGTTTGGGTGCCGGGCCATCCGCTACGAGGTTGCCGATCCGGCCCTGGCGGAGATGCCTGAACTGGTGATCTGTCTCGTCAGGGCACAGGTCCGGCGTGGGTATGATCCGGATACGGACGTCGCGGCCCTGGCGGCCAGACGTGCCCATCTATTGGAAGCAGCGCGCCGTGAGTTGGCCCGATCTCCTGCGGATTACCGGGAGCGCTTCGACGGGGCGCTTGCCCGGGCCGAACGGGCTTACCCGCTTCGCGAAGAGCATGGGTTCTATGACACGAGCATGCCCTTGGCACTCCTGCGCTACGCGGCACTGGAGATCGGGCGCCGATTGTTCGAGCGAAGGCAGATCCACGATCCATGCGATGTCTTCCTCATGGAATTCGATGAGGCCCTCGCCGCTCTGGCAGACCATGCTCCCAAGCACGAACGGACCGAGCGCCGACGCCGGGATTGCGAGTGGGCCCTGGCGCATCCCGGACCGGCACATTATGGTGTGCCGCCCGGCCAGCCCCCCTCCTTTGCGGCGCTGCCTGCGCCGGCGCGCTTTGTTCATGAGGCGGTGTTGTGGTTCTCGCAACGAGTTTTTGCCGGCGCAGCCAGCGATCATCGGGCCTCGACGGCCGGGCGCCTGAGCGGCACGCCTGCGTCAGGGGGAAAGTACACGGGCCCGGTCCGGGTTGTACGCAACGAGTCCGAGTTCAGTAAGATTCAGGCCGGCGATGTGCTCGTCTGCCCAATCACTTCACCGGTTTGGCCCGTACTTTTTCCTAGTGTGGGCGCGCTGGTGACAGACGTAGGCGGATTCCTTTCGCACTCCGCCATCATTGCGCGCGAATACCGAATCCCGGCGGTGGTTGCTACTGGAAGCGCAACCGAACTCCTGAGCGATGGCGATATCGTTACGGTTGATGGAATGGCCGGCAGCGTTTGGGTAGAACGTCCGTCGTGATGCGTTGGGAGGTTGGTCATAAGAAAGCTGATGGTTGTCTTTGCTCGACTCATCATCTTATGGAGGTCATAACATGAAGAGAGTTACCGCGTTCGTTGGAAGCGCCCGCAAGAAGCTCACATATTATGCGGTGCGCCAATTCTTGGACAACCTGCAGTCGTTTGGTGAAGTCGAGTACGAGATCGTCGCCCTGAGCCATCACCGGCTCGGGACTTGTAGAGGTTGCAAACTGTGCTTCGGGAAGGGTGAGGAGTTCTGTCCCCTGAAGGACGACCGAGACGTGCTCATCGAAAAGATAATGGCGTCCGATGGAGTGGTCATCGCAACCCCGAACTACTCGTTCCAGGTCTCCGCCCTCACGAAGAGCTTCCTCGACAGGCTTGGCTTTGTCTTCCATCTCCCGCGCTTTTTCGGCAAGACCTTCACAAGTATCGTCGCCCAAGGCTTCTTTGGCGGCGACAAGATAGTGAAGTACCTTGATTTCGTCGGAAGCGGCCTGGGCTTCAACACCGTGAAAGGCTGTTCCGTCACGGCTCTTGAGCCGATGACCGCTAAGGAAAAACAGAAGATAGACAGGGCTCTTGCGGAGCAGAGCAGGCGGTTCTACGAAAGACTGGTGAAGCCGACCTGTCCGGTGCCAACGTTGCTTAAGCTCTGGGCTTTCAGGATGGGCCGCACGAATATAAGGCTGATGCTGGATGATAGTAACCGTGACCATGCGTACTACAAAGAGAAGGGTTGGTTCCAATCTGACTACTACTATCCCACTCGCTTAGGTGTACTAAAGAAGGCAGCAGGCAGTTTCTTCGACTCGATCTATACGACCAGGGCGAGAAAAAGGGAGAGTTAGTCGGTACTGTCCCTTCGACCAGCTTAGCGCCTCTCATTTAGCCGGTAGCCACAGCCAGTGCATTCTTGACGGTGGGTCTTTGGCCAGCTTTCTGGAAAGTGGCGAAGTTTGTCGCTTGTTGTTGCATCGGACTAAAGCATGTTACCTTCAGGCAAATGGAGCACGCTGGACGCAGATGGTTGATCTCTCCAAAGCCAGCCAGTGTCACGGCATCTTCGTGCGGGCGCTTGCAATCTGGTGCGTTCTCATCGCCGTCGAGTTCATCCACGGCACCCTGCGGGCGATCTTCCAGCCTGCCGGTCGTTGGGGATTTCCGGTCACGGCAGACAGGCGTCTTCACTGGGTCAGTGCTGATTCTTGCGGTCGCCTATTCTCTCGTGCCGTGGCTTCATGCTACCGAGAAGAGAGTGCTCGTCCTGATCGGTATTCTCTGGTTGGTGCTGACGGTCGCTTTTGAATTCAGTTTCGGCCATTTCGTATTCGGGCGGTCGTGGGAAGGACTGGCATCGGACTACAACATTTTCTAGCTACTTTCCGGCGCAAAATTCGGTTTTTATGTGAACCGAGCACCGGCGCCAGGTGTCAAAAATAGCAAACTGCCCGGCAGTCGTCCTGCCGGGCAGTCAAGTAGTTGATTTTGGCTT
>Ga0181521_10000118_pt1 | contig 88610 bp, 67 predicted proteins | sample PEATcosm2014_Bin_32_FD_119764 | JGI IMG/M metagenome (GOLD analysis project Ga0181521, IMG submission 119764) | Peatland microbial communities from MTU Mesocosm Facility, Houghton, MI, USA - PEATcosm2014_Bin02_60_metaG | ecosystem: Environmental > Terrestrial > Soil > Wetlands > Peat | place... | reverse complement strand
GAGCTCGGGCCGGAGGACTTCAGGCGCCTCGGGGAAAAATACCTGGCCGATTCGCTCGCCTACCGGTCTGGCAAGCCGTACTTCATCGACAAGATGCCGAACAACTTCCGGCACATCGGGCTCATCCACCTGATGCTGCCGAACGCGAAGATTATCGACGCGCGCCGCAATGCGATGGCGTGCTGCTTCAGCAACTACAAGCAGCTGTTCGCTTCCGGGCAGCAGTTCACCTATAGCATCGAGTACATCGCCCGCTATTACCGCTCCTACGTGGAACTCATGGCCCACTGGGACGACGTCCTGCCCGGCAGAACCCTCCGCGTCCAGCATGAAAGCGTCGTCGACGACCTCGAGACGAACGTGCGGCGGATCCTCGAGTTCTGTGGTCTCGACTTCGAACCGGCGTGCGTCGAATTCCACAAGACCGAGCGTCGCGTGCACACCGCGAGCTCCGAGCAGGTCCGCCAGCCGATTTACAAGGAAGGTGTCGATCATTGGCGGAACTTCGAGCCGTGGCTGGGGCCGCTGCGCGCTGCGCTCGGTCCGCTCGCCGACACCTGACAACCGCGCCCGCGGCGCGAGCCGCCCGGGCCCTCAAGAGCGGAGGCTCTCGATGATCAGGTCTGCAGCTGTCGCGTCGTGTGTGGCACTGGTGCTCGAGCTGCCGCTCACGCCGAGCGCGCGCGCGGAGCCGCCGCCTCTGCCGACGGCCACACCGGCGGCCGTCGGCATGTCGGCAGAACGGCTCGCGCGCATGGGAGAGCATTTCCGGACCGAAGTGGACCGCAACAGTGCGGCGGGCTACGTGCTCATGGTCGCGCGCTACGGAAAGCTGGTGTACTCGACGGCCGTCGGGATGCGCGATCGAGAGCGGCAGCAGCCGATGACGCTCGACACGCGCTTCAGGATCGAAAGCATGACGAAGCCGGTCACCGCGGTTGCCGTGTTGATGCTGTACGAGGAGGGTCGCCTCCAGCTCGACGATCCCGTGTCGCGCTTCCTGCCCGAGTTCGCCGATGCGCGCGTATACACCGGGGTCGACGCCCAGGGCGGATTCATCACGGAGCCGGCGAAACGGCCGATCACGGTCCGCCATCTGTTGACCCAGACCGCGGGCCTCGGTTACGTGAGGGGCTACAACCCCACGACGCCACTCGGCAAGGCCTACGATTCGCTGCAGCTCGCCTCGCTCGGAACGCTCGCCGACAGGGTCCGCGCCGTCGCGCGGCTGCCGCTCTACTTTCACCCTGGCGAAAACTGGTCCTACAGCTTTGCACTCGACGTCCTCGGTCGGCTCGCCGAGGTTGTCTCGGGCATGCCGTTCGACCGTTTCGTAAAGACGCGGCTGCTCGATCCGCTCGGCATGACGCACACGGGCTTCTTCCTGCCGAGATCCGACCTGCCGCTGCTCGCGGTCGCCTACAGGCACGCGCGGACAGGGGCGCTCGTGCCCAGCGACCTGCCGCTCGCGGATCCGACGGATCCAGCGCTGCCGCCGTCCGGTGGCGGCGGACTGATCTCAACCCCCGGAGACTACCTGCGGTTCGCACAGATGCTCGCCAATGGCGGAAGCCTTGCAGGCAGGCAATACCTCTCCCCGGTGACGGTCGCGCTGATGAGCTCGAACCAGGTCCCCGACGATGCGATGGTCAAGTACTGGGGAGAGGGTTCGAAAGGCCTCGGCTACGGCCTCGGGATCGGGGTGATCGTCGATCCGGCGATCGCACCGCAAGCCGACCTCGCAGGCGACATCTCGTGGGGCGGCCTCCTGGATACGCACTGGATCGTGAGCCCGAAGTCGGGGGTCGTCGCCGTGCTGATGGCACAGTCGGATCCGCGCCCGAACGTCTACTCGCCGCGGACGTATGTGGACTTCCGGAATCTGCTGTTCGCCGCCGTCGAGCGCCTCGAACCGGCCTCTGCGCCCGACCGCCGCTAGGCGCGCCGCCCCGGAGCGTTCGATAGAGCCCGCCCTGATGGCGACCCAGGTCCACCGTTGTGCGGCCGGGCCGGGTGCTACCGGCACTGCGCGGGGATGTCGGAGACCCGACACTCAGAGACGGCGGCGCTCGGCAGGGGGCTGCCGTGCGCCTCGCCGCTTGGAGCTGGCGGAGGGCGCCCGGATCCCTCGGACGAGGTGCCGCGCACGCCCGGTGTGGCGCATACGCTACTTCTCAACAGCCACGATTTTCGCGCATGATGCGCTGATGACGGTGCAGAGTTCCCCCGTCGGAGCGCGACTCTGGGTTCCCGCCGAGTCCCGGCCGATCGCAACGGCGCGACGAACGCTGCCAGCATCGCTGAGCGAGCATCGGCTGCCAGTTGCGGATGCGTGCGTGCAAGACCGCTGCAGTTCTTGAAAGGGGAGACGCCTTTGAAGTCCAACCAGACCCTGTCCTCCGCGATCGTGGCGGTGCTGAGCGTTCACGCAGCCGCAGCCTCGGCACAACAGACGACGATCCCGACGACCAGCTCGGAATCGATCGCCGATGTCGTCGTCACGGCGCAGCGCCGGTCGGAAAGCATTCAGGACGTGCCGATCACGGTTCAGGCACTGACGGCCGAAACTCTGAAGCAGTTGAACGTCGCGACGTTCGATGACGTGATCAGGTACCTGCCCAATGTCACCAGCGCCAGCAACGGCCCCGGCCAGAGCTCGCTGATCATCCGCGGTCTGGCGACCACGAACGATGGCGTCCAGGGTGAAGGGTCGACCGGCAGCTTCCCCAACGTCGCGGTCTACCTCGACGACCAGTCGGCCCAGCTGCCGGCGCGCAATCTAGACATTTACGCGGCAGACCTAGAGCGCATCGAAGTGCTGGAAGGCCCGCAGGGGACACTGTTCGGCGCCGGCGCCCAGGCCGGCGTGATCCGCTACATCACCAATAAGCCGAAGCTTGACGTCACCGAAGCGAATGTCACTGCCGGCTACGCGACGACCTCCCACGGTGATCCGAGCAACAACCTCGAAGCGGTGGTCAACCTGCCGCTCGTTGCCGATACGCTGGCGGTGCGCGCGGTGATCTATGACGATTCGCGCGGCGGTTACATCAACAACGTTCCGGGCACGTTCACGCGCTCCATCAACGACCGCGGCTCCCATTACGCCACCAGCACCGGCGTGCTGCCCCCGAGCGTATCGATCAACAACTACGACATCGTCGCGAACGCCATCAACCCGGTCACCTACAAGGGCTTGCGCGTCGAGGGCCTGTGGAAGATCAACGACGACTGGAATGCGCTGGTCACGCAGTCATTTCAGAATATGGACTCCGAGGGCGTGTTCGCGGAGGAGCAGTACAGCTCGAACGGCGTTGCACAGCCTGACCTGTCGGTGCAGCTCTACAACCCGTCGTGGGACAAGGACCGGTTCGAGAACACGGCGTGGACATTGAATGGCCGCATCGACCAGCTGAAGGTCGTGTACACGGGCGGGTATCTCGTGCGTAACGTCGAGCAGGTTCAGGACTACACCAATTACGCGCGCGGTGCCTACGCTGACTATTACCAGTGCCTGCAAAACGTGCAGTGCTACTCGCCGAGCTCGAGCTGGCACGAGGTGGAGAACAACACTCATCTCAGCCACGAACTGCGCCTCAGCACGCCCGACGACTGGCGCCTGCGGGCGATCGGTGGCCTCTATTGGGAGCGGTATACGATCCGCGATCAGACCAACTGGCTGTACCGCTCACCAGACATGCCGTTCGGCGACATCGGTCCGCCGACGCAATACTGTGTCGGATCCAACGGGCTGCCGACCCAGTACGGCGAAGGTACCTGCATAAACTACCCGGTGACCTCGATCAACCCGAATCCCCGGGGACCGAGCACGTCGTTCTCGGACGACGTGACGCGCGGCTACACGCAGAAGGCAGCGTTCCTGTCGGTCGATTACGACCTGATCCCGAAGACGCTGACGCTGACGCTGGGGACGCGCTACTTCCACATCGAAAACACCGAGGTCGGCTGGGACGGGGGCAGCTTCGGCTGCCTCGGCAATCCCGCGGTCCCCCAGGCCCAGCAGCCACCCTGTGTCAACGACAACAACTACGTGAACCTCGATGCCCGGCACCTCGATGATGTCGCGTCGGGCTTCAGGAGCCGTGCCAACCTGACCTGGCATGTCACCAGCGACGCAATGGTGTACTACACCTGGTCGCAGGGCTTCCGCCCCGGCGGATTCAACCGCGGCAACCAGTATGCGACTGGCGGCCCGCTCGCCGGGGTATGGTCGGACCCGCTGGCGTACGCATCCGACTCGCTGACAAACAACGAGGTTGGCTGGAAGACCGAATGGCTGGATCATCGCCTGCAGGTCAACGGCACGGTCTACCGGGAAGACTGGAAGAACGCCCAGGTCGAGATCTTCGACCCGGGCCTGCTGGGTGACCTGGACTTCGTGACGAACGGAGGCAACTACGTCGTCAAGGGGGCTGAGCTTCAGCTCATGGCGCGCGTCACGCACGGCCTGACGGTCGCCGGATCAGCCGCCTGGAACAGCAGCAACCTTGTCAGCACTCCGCCGCTGTTCAGCGGAACTGGCCAGCCAATCAATCTCGTGCCGTACGGTACCCCATCGAACCCGACGGGCAGCCCGTTCGGCGCCATCGACTCGCCACTCGCGCAATCGCCGCCGTTCGAAGCGAACATCCGCGTCCGCTACGATTTCAGCGTCAACTCATACGAGGCATTCTGGCAGCTTTCCGGCACGCACCAGGACCACTCGTTCGCGACCACGAACTCCCTGCAAACCGACCTGCAGGGCAATAGCATCAATTACGAGCTCCCCGCCTTCTCGACCTACGACGCGTCGTTCGGATTCTCGAAGGACGCCTGGGCCGTTCAGGCGTACGGCCAGAACCTGACCGACACCCGCGGCGAACTGTCGGCTAACTACGCCCAGTGGTACAAGGCGGTGACGATCAACCGGCCGCGGACCATGGGCCTTAAGTTCAGCTACAAGTTCGCGGGCCCCAGATAGCGTCGCGCTGCGGTATCCGTGCCAGCCGGGCCGACCCGGGCGCACGGACACCGGCGCGAGCGTCATCCCGCAGGCTCGGTTTCAGTAAAATCAACGGCGGGCAGCGACGCCCGCCCGTTATTGCCGGGCCTCACTGCGGGGTCTGCGGCTTCACGGAACCCTGTCATGGCAGCAGCGGAACCCGATCCGCCCCTATCGCCGATCGAGGCCGAGGTCCAGCGGATCCGCGGACTCGCTGAGAAGCGCCAGTTTGCCGAGGCACTCGCGGCTGCAGAAGCGCTCCTCGTACAGGTGCCCGAGAACCGGGACGTGCTGTACCTCGTGGCGGTCAGCCAGCGGCGCCTCGGCCGCGTCACCGATGCCCTCAAGACGCTGCTGCGGTTCGAGGGCCTTCACCCTGGCTACGGCCGCCTGTTCCAGGAGCGCGGCCACTGCTATCGAGCCGTCGGCGAAGGCGATGCCGCGATCGAAGCGTACCGGCAGGCCGTGGCGCTGAACCCCACGCTGAAGGCCAGCTGGACCGCGCTCAAGGACCTCAATCACGCAGCCGGGCGAGGAGCCGAGGCCGACGCGGCGGCGGTGCAGTTGAGGATGCTCGCGAATCTCCCGCCAGCGGTCGTCAGCGCGACGAACCTGTTTGCCGAAGGCGACATCTACGGCGCCGAGCGGATCGTCCGCCACTTTCTGCGGACGCACGGCGATCATATCGAAGGGATGCGGCTGCTTGCGAAGATAGGCATCAAACTCGATGTCCTCGATGACGCCGAGTTCCTGCTCGAGAGTGTCCTCGTATTTGCGCCCAACTATCATGTCGCGCGCCACGAGTACGCGTCCGTGCTGTCACAGCGGCATAAGCATGCGCGAGCCCTGGAGGAGATGCAGAAGCTCCTCAGAATTGATCCGGGGAACCAAGGCTACCGCGCCACCTACGCGGTCGCCTGCGTCGGCCTCGGCAGGCACGACGAAGCGCTATGGACGTATCGCAAGCTCGCAGCCGAATCCCCGGCCGCCGCTGACCTGCACGTGTCGATCGCACACGCGCTGAAGACGCTCGGCAACCAGGCGGAAGCGATCGACTCGTATCGCGCAGCCGCGGCCGTGCGACCGAGCTACGGTGACGCGTACTGGAGTCTTGCGAACCTGAAAACCTATCGGTTCACAGACGACGAGCTTGAGCGCATGCGCGCCGAGGAAGCCTCGGGCGCCGTCGGCCTTGCCGACCGGTATCACCTGTGCTTTGCGCTCGGCAAGGCACTCGAGGATCGCGGTGAATACGCTGAGTCCTTCCGCTATTACGCACGCGGCAACGCCTTCAAGAAGAGCGAGAGCCGCTACCAGGCGGCATACATCGAACGCAATACCCGCCTGCAGATCGCCGTCTGCACCCGCGAGTTCTTCGCTGCACGACGAGGCGTCGGCTGCGACCGCCCCGATCCGATATTCATCGTCGGCCTGCCGCGGGCAGGATCGACGCTGCTCGAGCAGATCCTGGCCTCGCACTCGCAGGTCGAGGGCACGATGGAACTCGCGGATATCCCCCGTCTGGTTCATCACCTCCAGGGCCGCGAGCACCGTGACTCCAACCCTCGATACCCAGGAGTCCTCGCCGAGCTCAGCCCAGATGAGCTGCGCAGGTTCGGGGAGAAGTACCTGGAGGACACGCGGGTGCTGCGGACCGGCAGGCCGTTCTTCATCGACAAGATGCCGAACAATTTTCGGCACGTCGGGCTCATCCACCTGATCCTGCCGAACGCGAAGATCATCGACGCACGGCGCGAGCCGATGGCCTGCTGCTTCAGCAACTTCAAGCAGCTGTTCGCGTCCGGCCAGGAGTTCACCTACAGCCTCGAGGACATCGGGCGCTACTACCGTACCTACGTGGAGCTGATGGCTCACTGGGACGCCGTCCTCCCCGGCACGATCCTGCGCGTGCAGCACGAGGCCGTCGTCGAGGATCTCGAGGGCAACGTCCGGCGGCTGCTCGAGTTCTGCGGCCTCGAATTCGAACAGAGCTGCCTCGAGTTCTACAAGACCGAGCGCAGCATCAGGACCGCGAGTTCCGAACAGGTTCGCCAGCCGATCTCAAAGGAAGGCATCGACCAGTGGCGAAACTTCGAGGCGTGGCTTGGCCCGCTGAAGGCCGCCCTCGGCCCGCTCGCACCCCCCTGACCCGCCGGCGGGCGTGACGCATTCCGCGGCTGGCCTGAGACTCGCACCTTGCCCGCCGCGTCGAGGTCCGCCATCCCGTCGCGTGAGCGGCAGCCGGGCCTTTTGATCTGCCCGGCCGCCGCGCGGGTCACTTCGCTACCGCACGTGTTGCGTCCGCTCGCATCCGCAACGCACTATCTACCCCCCCCCACCTGCCCGGACGCAGCAAGGCGAGTCCATGACCGAGGTTCTGGCATCCTCCCGTCGGCGCGGGCACGGCCGCGCCCCCCGCTCGATGGGCCCGTCGCTGGCGCCGTTGCCGAGGCTCAGGAACCCCTGGGCACCGCTGGAAATCCTGACCTCCGAGCAGCTGGAGCGCATCCTGGTGGCGGCGTTCCGGGTTCTCGAGGAAGCGGGGCTCGAGATCCGCAGCGCCGCGGCACGCGCCATCTACCGGCGTGCCGGAGCCCTGGTGGACGACCCGACGCAGGTCGTCCGCCTCGGCCGGGACATCGTCGAGGCCCACCTGCACCATGCGCCCGAGCGCTTCGTGCTGCACGCCCGCAATCGCGAGCGGCACCTGTACGTGGGCGACAACGTCGTCAATTTCGGGCCGGTCAACGGGGCGCCCAACATCAACGACCTCGAGGGTGGCCGCCGCTACGGCGACCTGGCGGCATTCCGCAATATCCTCAAGCTGACCCACACGCTCGGCATCCTGCACTGGCAGGGGGGCATCGTGGTCGAGCCGGTCGACATTCCGGTGGCGATCCGCCATCTGGCGGCTTACCGGGCCCATATTGAGTGCGCGGATATCGTCTGGGCTGCCCGGGGCGTTGGCGGTGTGCAGGCGCAAGACGCCATCGCCATGTCGGCCATCGAGCACGGCTGCTCGATCGACGATCTGGCCTCACGGCCGACCTTGCTGACGGTGACCAACGTCAACTCGCCCCGCCGGGTCGACGAGGAGATCCTGGACAACATCATGATCATGGCCCGCCACGGCCAGTGCGTGGTCATCACGCCGTTCACGCTGATGGGGGCGATGGCGCCCGTGACGCTCGCCGGCGCGCTGGTGCAGCAGACGGCGGAGGCGCTGTGCATCATCGCGCTGTGCCAGATGGTCCGGCCCGGTGCCCCGTGCGTGATGGGTGGCTTTACCTCGAACGTGGACATGCGCACCGGCTCACCCGCCTTCGGCACGCCCGAATACGTCAACGCCGTGCTCGCGACCGCGCAGCTCGGCCGCCGGCTCAGGATCCCCGTCCGCACCAGCGCGGTCAACGCCTCGCCGGTCGTCGACGCACAATCCACCTACGAGACCGCCTTCTCGCTGCAGGCGGCCATCCTCAGCCACAGTCACCTGATCAACCATGCCGCCGGCTGGCTCGAAGGCGGATTGTCCGCATCGCTGGAAAAGATCATCGTCGACGCCGAGCTGCTGCGCAGCTGGGCAGAGCTCCTCAAGCCCGTCACGTTTGATGACGACGACATCGCCGTGGACGCCATCAAGGGCGTCGAGCCCGGAGGGCATTTCTTCGGCACGGCGCATACGCTCGCCCGTTACGAGTCCGCGTTCTATCGCCCGATACTCTCCGATTGGTCGAATTTCGAGAACTGGACCGATGCCGGCGCCCGCGACGCGACGCAACGGGCCACCGGCATCTGGAAAAAGATGCTCGCCGACTATGTCGCCCCGCCGCTCGATCCGGCGGTCAAGGAGGCGATCGACGCGTACGTCGCGCGCAGGACGCAGGAGCTCGGGAGCTCGTGCGGCTGAGGATCAGCGGCGGTTCGGCCGGAGGCTTTACCTCGCATGACCGATAGGATCATGAACGCCCGCATGTATGCGGTGACACCCGAGGTCGAGGCTGGGTGGCGGGCGCTGCTCGAGCGGATCACCGGCGAGGCGGGCGTGACGCTCGCCTACGTGCCCTATCCGGCGCCCCAGCCGCTCGAGCAGCTGTGGTCGCGACCGGATCTGGGCTGCGTATTCATGTGCGGCTACCCGATCGCGCTGCAGCTCGCCGCGGTCATTCCCATCGCCGCGCCGATTCCGCGGGCCGCATGGGCCGCGGGCCGTCCCATCTACCGCTCGGACCTGATCGTCCGACACGACGCGCCCTATCGCACGCTTGAGGACACCTTCGGTGGGCGCGCGGGCTGGACGGTTCAGCACTCTCATTCCGGCTTCAACGCCTTCCGCCATCATCTGCTCGCATACCGCACACCCGAGCGTCCGGCGCTCTACGCCGAGATGGTCGGGAACCTGCTGACCGCGCGCAACGTTCTCGACGCCGTGCGTGCGGGGCGCATCGATATCGGGCCCCTCGATGCCTACTGGCACGCGCTGATCGCCCGCCACAAGCCGGAACTGACGGCGGACATCCGCGTGCTGGCCTCGACCGCCGTCGCGCCGATGCCCGCGTTCGTGGCCTCGGCTGATACCTCGGCGGACGTCGTGGCGAGGCTCAAGGCGGCCTTCACGCACGCCGCAGCGCAGAGCTGGTTCGGCCGCTTCGGCGATCTGCTGCTGCTCGATGGGTTTGCCGCGGTGACCCGGGCGCAGTTCGCGACGACGCTGGATTGGGCCCGCGCCGCAACTGCGGCCGGATATGAGCTGCCCGCGTAAACGTACGGCGCGCGTCGGCGACCGCGTCACGGCTCGAGGCCGCAGCAGCCGGTGATCCCGCCAGCCCGCCCCAGCCGGGGCACGCGCTGCCTCAGATCGGGGCGTCGGGCAGATTGCCCGCGGTCAGGGAGGCCCTGACGCCGGGCACCCGGCCCGTAGGGTGTTCGATCACGTCGTGCGGGCGAAACAGGAAGCGGCGGGCGACGTCGAAGTACGTGGAGTAGACCAGTCCGCCATTGTCCGCGATCAGGCGGTCGCGGATCACGCGGTAGCGGGCGTTGTATGCATACCAGGGGATCAGCGGCTCTGCGTGGTGCAGAGAGTGCAGGTTGTTGAACAGGTACAGCGGCCCGAGGATCCACGATCCCTCGACGATGGCCGTCCGCTGACTCACACCGGGGCGCGCGCGATGCTCGGCAAACGAGCGGATCAGCAGAATGCTGTTTCCCGGAATCACCATCGTCAGCACATACACCCAGAACGGTATGCCGCAGACGACGGTCACCCACAAGATAACCGGGATGCACCACAGCAGGTGTTCGAGCCAGACGATCCGCAGCCGGTCGGTGTTCCGGATCACGGCCCGAGCTTCGGCGTACAGAAACCGCGGGATGCGCCAGAACGGTCCGATCAGCACCCGTCCGAGCAGCGTCTGCTGCATTCGCACCAGCACGCGCCCGACCGGGTTGAGGCGACCCCAGTTCTGCGGCGTCCAATAGCAGGATTCCGGATCATCGACCGGATCGGTGAGACGCGTGTCGTTGTGATGGGTGAGATGCTTCTTGCGGTAGCGTTCGTACGGCAACCACAGCGACAACGGCACGATTGCCAACAGCCGATTGATCGCGTTCCAGCGCGTCGGGTGACCGTGGAGGATCTCGTGCTGCAGCGAGCTGTGAAGCGTCAGCAGCACGGCGGTGACGGGCGCGACGATCCACAGCGGCCAGCGGCCGTACGCGAAGGTGATCCCAAGCCACCCGCCGTACGCAACCAGTATCAGCAGCAGCGTCGGCAGTTCGACCGCCACGCGTTCGTAGCTGCCGAGTCGCGTCTCGGGGAGCGCACCTCTATCTGTCGACGTTATGCTCATCCGCTGCTATCCACCGTCGGAAAACATCGCATGCATGATTCTAACCAAAATCATGGCGTGACGCTGCCCGGCGGGCAGCGTCGAAAGTGCCGCGCTGTTCACAATTTGATCAGAGGTGGGCGACCCGCACCAGCCGCTTCTCGACGGTTACCATGCCGTCATAGATCAGGATCGCCATCAGGCCGGTCACGAGTCCGCCCTGCAGGATGAAGGCGGTGTTGTTGGACAAAAGGCCGGCGATGATCACCTCGCCCAGCCCCTTCGCGGCAACGGTGGACCCGATCGTGGCGGTGCCGATGTTGATGACCAGCGACAACCGCACTCCTTCCAGGATCAGCGGCATGGCGAGCGGCAGCTCGACGGACAACAGGCGCTGCCGGCCGCTCATGCCCATGCCGTCGGCTGCCTCGATGACGGCAGGCGGGCAGGTCTGCAGTCCGCTGACAGTGTTCTCGAAGATCGGGAGCAATCCGTATGCGAACAGCGCGATCAGCGTCGGCGCCTCGCCGAAACCGACCAGCGGAACGGCGATGGCAAGCACTGCCACCGGCGGGAAGGTCTGGCCGATGTTGACCAGCGTGCGTGACAGGGGCAGGAACTCCGCCCCGCTCGCCCGCGTCACCAGAATGCCGAGTCCGACGGCGAGGATCGTGCTGGCGGCAGCGGCCAGGAACACCGTGCCCAGATGGGCCAGTGCGAGGGCCAGCAGGTTTCCCTGGTCATAGATCGGGGGCGCACCGTACTGCGTCAGCGGCGCGAACACGGGCGCGAAGCGCTGCGGCATCGTCAGAAACGCCACCAGCAAGCCGACCGCCGCGAGCCGCAGCAGAGTGGCCGCGCGCGGCATCAGCTGTTTCTCCCGTGCGCGAGGATGCCTGCCATGGTCACGCGCCCGGCCGGCGTTCCATCGGCGTTGAGGACAGTGGCCACCTGGGCGCCGCTCCAGAGCAGATCCGACAGGACCTCACGCAGCGATGCGGTTGCCGCGACGGTCGGGCCTTCCGCCGCCCCGGGCTCCGCCACCTCTCCGGCCGTCGTCAACGACAGCAGTTTCATCGCGCGATCCGTCGTGCCGGTCAGCCGCGAGACGAACGGGTCAGCCGGCCGCGTCAGCAGCACCGCCGGCCGGTCGTACTGCAGCACCCTGCCCTGGCTCATCACGGCGACGCGGGCGCCCAACCGGAACGCCTCGTCCATGTCGTGGGTCACCAGCACGACCGTCGTGCCGAAGCGGCGCTGGATGTCGAGGAGATCGTCCTGCGCCTTGCTGCGAATGATTGGATCGAGCGCCCCGAAGGGCTCGTCCATCAGCAATACGGCCGGCTCCGCTGCTAGCGCGCGGGCCACACCGACGCGCTGTTGCTGGCCGCCCGACAGCTGATGCGGAAACTTTGCGGCAAACTCGGCCGGATCGAGCTGAAAGATCCGCAGCAGCTCGTCGACCCGCGCGCTGATGCGCGCGCCATCCCAGCCGAGCAAGGTTGGCACGGTCGCGATGTTCTCCGCCACGGTCCGGTGGGGGAACAGTCCATTGCCCTGGATCACGTAGCCAATCCGGCGTCGCAGCAGGTGAGCCGGCTCGGTCGCCGTATCGTTGTTGTCGATCAGCACCCGGCCGCTGGTCGGCTCGACCAGGCGGTTGATCATGCGCAGCAGCGTGGACTTGCCCGACCCGGATGTGCCCACGATCACGGTGATCGAGCCGCGCTCGATGGACATGGACACGCTGTCGACGACCGTGAGCGGGCCGTACTGCTTTGTCAGGGTCTCGATTCTGATCATTGACGAGCCCTGTTCATGACATCGACGAGCGCATCGAGCAGGACCGCGGAGGAAAATGCCAGCGCAACCGTGGGAATCGCTCCGAGCAGCACCAGATCGATCGCGGTCTGCCCTATTCCTTGAAAGACGAAAGTGCCGAAGCCGCCGCCACCGATCAGCGCGGCCACGGTCACGAGCCCGATATTCTGCACGAGCACGATTCGAATACCGGTGAGGATGACGGGGAAGGCCAGGATCAGTTCGATATCCGTCAGGATCTGCCGGCTCGTGAGCCCCATGCCGCGCGCCGCCTCGACCGTCGCTGGCGAGACCCGCCCGAGCCCCACGACCGTATTGGCGACGACCGGCAACAGCGAATAGAGGAACAGCGCGACCATCGCGGGCGCGGTGCCGATGCCGCGGATGCCGAACTCAGCTGCCCACGGGACTGCGGCGGCCAGCGCCCCGAGCGGCACCATCAGGATACCGAACAGCGCGATGGACGGAATGGTCTGGATCAGGTTAAGCGTGCCGAGCGTGCCGGCACGGATCCGCGGGACCCGATGGCACAGGACGCCGACGGGCAGAGCGACGACGACCGCGGCGGCCAGCGAGCCGACTGCCAGGAACACGTGCTGCCGGGCTTCGCGCGCAAAGCGGCCGGCATTGACCGCGTACTCGCGCATGATTGACAGATTGTCGAACATGCCGTGGGCCAGGGCCGCGCCGGCGACGGCGGCGAACAGCACCAGAAACAGAACGCGCATGCCAGGTCCCGGGCGCAGCCGCGTGATCGCGTCGGTCGCCATCAATCCCAGCGCGATGAGCAGGACCCAAAAGCCGGTGCCCGGCGAGACGCGGACGACCTTGTTGCCCGGCGGGGTCAGCGCATTGCCCGCGGCCGCAATCGCAAGCGCCACGACGGCAACCCCGGCCAGGGCCACGACGAGCCGTACCCGGGCGTCGGCGATGCCGATTGCCGTGGCCGCGACCAGGATCAGGATCACGCCGAAGGACAGCGTCGCCCACAGCGGCAGGACTTCGGACACGGAGCGCACATCGCCCGGCATGATCCGGTTGGCCTTGAGCACCACAAACGGCAGGAACACGAGTGCCGCGGCCCCCGCGAGGCTCAGCAGCACGCCCAGGCGGTCGATCACATGCGGCCGTGGCAATGACGTCATCCCTGCCTCGCCGGACCTCGGGCGGCGAGCATCCGGCGCCGGCGCACGCCGCTGCAGCCACTCATGCTGCTCACTTCAGAAAGCCCTTGGACTTCAGGTAGTCCGCGGCCACGGTCGTCGTCGCCTCGCCGTCTATCTGCACGCGGGCGTTCAGCTGCTGCAGCGTTGTGCGGTCGAAGCTCTGCATCAAGGGCTTCACGATCTGGGCAATCTTCGGATTGGCCTTCAGCGCCGCCTCCCGGATGATCGGAACGGGAGCGTAGACCGGCTGGTCATGCTTGTCGTCCTCCAGGATCTGCAGATTCGCCGCGACCACGCCGCCATCAGTGCCATACACCATCGCGGTGTTGGCGCCATTGGTCTGCGCCGCGGCGGCCCCGATGGTCGCCGAGGTCTCGCCGCCGGCGAGCACGATCAGCTGATCGGACCGCATCGTGAAGCCGTAGGTCTTTTGCAGCGAGCGCAGCGTCCCCGCATTCGCGAACTCGGCAGAACAGGCGAGCACGACCTTGCCGCCGCCCGACACCCACCTGGCGAAATCGCTCATCGTCGTCAGATTGTTGGCCCGGGCGACGTCCTTGCGCACCGCGAGAGCCCAGGCATTGCTGGCATTGGCGGGTGTCAGCCAGACAATCCTGTTGGCCTGATAGTCGAGCCTGGCGCCGAGTTCGTAGCCCTTCTGCAAATCCTTCCATGCCGGGTCGGATGCCATATTGAAGAAGGACCCGCCATTGCCCGTGTATTCGACGTAGATGTCGATCTCGCCGGCGAGCAGCGCCTTGCGAACCACCGGCGTCGCACCGAGTGTCATCCGATCCACGGTCTCGATGCCGGCCGCATCGAGCATCAGCCGGATCATTTCGCCGATCATCGCCGACTCGCTCGAGAGCTTCGACGAGACGACCACGGCCGCGTGGACCGGGGCCAACGTGCCGAGCACGAGCGCCGCGGTCACGCTCAGCGACTTCAGGACGTTCGACACCAGGCCCCTCCGTGCCAGCAGCTGCGACCGCTGCGCGCCGCGGTATCCGGACCACACGCCGTCTGAGCCGGATGCCCGCCATCCGAGCGGGTGCGCCGCTGCAGACACGTTGTCGGTTGTTGCTTGGCGCGTCAAGCCCGGTGCGCCGACGCCCGCATCCGGCCCCGGCCGCAAGCGGACGGCTGCCGCCGCCACAGCTGGCCTCGGCTGTGATCATTCGGTAGATTCCCCGTGGCGCCACCCCGCCGGGGCGGCTCACCGTCGGATCCCGGGCTCGCTGACCGATGGACGATTCGTGCTGCGCCCTCTGGCTGCGTGGGCATCATCCACTGGCCGCGATGCTGCGAACCGGGTGCTCGAGCTGACATCGGCACAACCGCTGCGCGCGGGTCTGCATTCCGGGGCGTAGCGGTTGCGTACTTGTAAATGCAGTTCGGGCATGGTGACATGTCGCGGCGCGTCGGCGATCGTCCCTGCACGGGCTGAAGAACCGTCTGCCGATCCGCCCCACCCTTTTTAATGACGAGTACGGACGAATCTGGTGCTGAACACACGCCCGATCGCTTCGCCCGCGGACCGCGTGTCGAGTGGCCGTTGTTCGCGCCGGCTCGCGGCCACTGCCGCGCCGTACGGGCTCGAACGAGGCTCGGCCCCGTCTTTTTTCCGCCTGCCCGGAGACTCTCTCGCATGAAGGCCTCCGCGCGAGCGGTCGTCATCGGTGGCGGCGTCGTCGGCGCCAGCACGCTGTATCACCTCGCCAAGATCGGCTGGACCGACGTGGTGCTGGTCGAGAAGAGCGAGCTGACCTCCGGCTCGACGTGGCATGCGGCCGGCGGCATGCACACCTTCAACGGCGAGGCCAACATCTCGCGCCTGCAGAAATACACGATCGACCTGTATCGCGAGATCGAGGCCCTGTCTGGTCAGTCCTGCGGGCTGCATCCGAACGGCGGCCTGATGCTCGCCTCGACCCCGGGAGAGCTGGACAGCCTCAAGCTCATCTGCTCGCGCGCCCGGTATCTCGGCATGGAAACCGAGATGATCTCGCTCGATGAGGCGAAGCGCCTCAATCCGCTGATCGACGCCGGCTACTTCATCGGCGCGTTGTGGCGGGCCGATGGCGGCCACTGCGACCCGTCAGGGACCACGCAGGCCTATGCCAAGGCTGCCCGCGTGCTGGGCGCGGCGGTGGAGCGTTTCACCCGCGTGCTGTCGTTGTCGCAGCGCCATGACGGCTCGTGGGACGTGGTCACTGACAAGGGCACAATCCACGCCGAGCATGTCGTCAATTGCGCCGGGCTCTGGGCGCGCGAGATCGGGCACATGGTTGGAATCGAGCTGCCGGTGCTGGCGATGGAGCATCACTACCTGCTCACCGAGGATATTCCCGAACTCAGGGGCCGCGGGAAAGAGATCGTCAACACCACGGACTATGGGGGCGAGATCTACGTGCGCCAGGAGCGAGGCGGCGCTCTGATCGGCACTTATGAGCCGCACGGCGTCGTCTGGTCGCCGGTCAAGACGCCGGACGATTTTGCCATGCAGCTGTTGCCCGATGATTTCGAGCGGCTCGCGCCCTATTTTGAGATTGGCTTCCGGCATTTCCCGGCCCTCGGCCAGGTGGGCATCAAGAAGGCGATCAACGGCCCGTTCACGTTCGCCCCCGATGGCAACCCGCTGGTCGGCCCGGTCCGAGGCGTCAGGAATTTCTGGGTGGCCTGCGCGGTCATGGCGGGCTTCAGCCAGGCCGGCGGCATAGGTCTCGTGCTGTCGCGCTGGATGGCGGAAAAGGATCCCGGCCAGGACATCATCTCGATGGACGTCGCGCGCTTTGGGAAGTTTGCGACGCCGAAATACACCTCCATCAAAGTGCCGGAGAATTACTCGCGCCGCTTCCGGCTGGCCTATCCCAACGAAGAACTGCCCGCCGCCCGTCCCGTGCGCCGCTCGCCGATCTACGACCGGCTCCGGGAGGCCGGCGCGGTGATGGGCGCGAACTTCGCGCTGGAGCACGCTCTGTGGTTCGCACCCGAGCGTGTCGCGCCGAACGAGACGCCGACCTATCGCCGCTCGGAAGCTTTCCCCATCGTGCGCGCCGAATGCCAAGCTGTCCGCAGGACTGTCGGTCTGTACGAGACGACCAACTACGGCAAGTATGAAGTGACGGGCGGCGGGGCGCGGGCCTGGCTCGACCGGATCTTCGCCTGCCGGATTCCCAGGCCCGGACGCCTCGGCCTCGCCCCGCTGCTCAATCCGGCCGGCCGGCTCGTCGGTGACCTGTCGATCGCCTGTCTCGCCGACGACCGCTACATGATCGTGGGCTCCGGCTTCGCCGAGGAATTCCACATGCGCTGGTTCTGGTCCTGCGAGCCGCCTGCGGACGTGTTCGTGCGCTCGGCCGCCTCGACCCTGGCGGGCGTGTCGATCGCGGGCCCGAGCTCACGGCAGCTGGTGCAGCGCCTGGTGCGTGAGGACATCTCCGCACCGGCTTTCAAGCTGTTCGACCTCAAGGAGACGGCGGTGGGTTTTGCGCCGGCCATCCTCACGCGCGCCGGGTTCACCGGCGAACTTGGCTTTGAGATCTGGACGACGCCCGACTACTTCGCCTCGCTCTATGACGACCTGTGGGAGGCGGGGCGCGACCTCGGTCTGGTGCACTTCGGCGGACGCGCCTTGTCGTCGCTGCGGCTGGAAAAGGGCTATGGCTCGTTCAACAAGGATTTCCGCCCGGATCACACGCCGGGCGAGACCGGGCTCGACCGGTACGTCGACTTCCGCAAGCCCGAGTTCATCGGTCGCGCCGCAGCACTCGCGGAGCGCGCGGCCGGGCCGAAGCGGCGCTTCGTGATCATGGAGGTCGAGGCCCGCGACGCGGACGTCGTCGGCTACGAGTCGATCATCAAGGACGGCGCGGCGGTCGGCTACGTAACGTCCGGCGCCTTCGGCCATTGCGTCGGCAAGAGCCTCGCCGCCGGCTACGTGCCGGCGGCGCTCGCCCGCGAGGCGGAGCGATTCGAAATCGACATCCTGGGCGAGGTCTGCGCCGCGACCGTCCGGCTCGAGGCGCTCTATGACCCGCAGGGGCTCGCATTGCGCGGCTGACGGGCGGCGAGCGCCGGCGGCCCCCGCGGACGCCACCGGCACCGTCCGGTCAGGCGGGTCACCTGCTGGTCAGATCGGCCGACCGGTCATGTCGAGGTGCAGCATCGTGCCCTTGTACGGATGCTTCGCGATGAACCCCTCGTTGAGCTCGACGCCGAGACCTGGATCGGTGGGCGGCAGGATGTATCCCTCTTCCCAGCGGATCGGCTTCACCAGCACGTCCGCGTGGAATCCCTGCCAGCGTTCGATGCTCTCCTGGATCAGGAAATTCGGGCTGCAGGTCGCAAGCTGGATGTTCGCCGCGCCGACAACCGGGCCGCAGTAGAGGTGCGGCGCAATCTGCACGTGGTCGACCTCGGCCATGGCAGCGATCTTCTTGGCCTCGAGGATGCCGCCGACGCGGCCGAGATTCATCTGCAGGATTGCGGCGGAGCCGTGCCTGAGCAGCCGTGCGAAATCGTACTTGGTCGCGAGCCGCTCGCCGGTCGCGATCGGGATGCTGGTGGCCCGTGCCACCTTGGCCATTTCCTCCGGTGCATCCGGCGGCACCGGTTCCTCGAACCACAGCGGATCGTAGCGCTCGAGACGCCGCGCCAGACGGATCGCGCCGGCGGCCGTCATCTGGCCGTGCGTGCCGAACAGCAGATCGGCCCTGCTCCCCACCGCCTCGCGAAGCTGGCGGCAGAAGCGCTCACACAGGTCAAGCGCCGCGAGCGAGAGCTGCCGCCCGTCGAACGCGGAGTAGGGACCGGCAGGATCGAATTTGATCGCCGTGAATCCCTGTTTGACATACTCGACGGCGCGCTCGGCTGACAGGTCGGCGTCCTGGTAGACGTCGGTCTTGTCACCCGGTCGGGCGTAGATGTAGGTGTACGAGCGCAGGCGCTCATGCACGCGCCCGCCGAGCAGGTTGTAGACCGGCTGGCCCGCGGCCTTGCCGACGATGTCCCAGCACGCCATCTCGAGGGCGCTCAACACTGCCATCAACGTCAGGTCCGGGTGCTGCGTGAAGCCCGCCGAGTACACGCGCCGCCACATGTGCTCGATGCGGTGCGGGTCCTCGCCCTGCATGTACCGCTGGAACACGTCCTCGATCATCCTGGCGACGAGGTGCGGCTCGAAGGGCACGCAATAGGCCTCGCCAACGCCCGTGACGTTGCCGTCGGTCGTGAGCTTGACGAACACGAAGTAGCGGCCGCCATAGTGCGGCGGCGGGTTGCCGACGACGAAGGTCTTGATGTCCTGCAGCTTCACCGGCACGTCCCCGTCAGGCGGCGTAGAACCCGTTGATCGACTTGGTCTCCAGATACTCGAGCAGGCCGTGCTTGCCCCACTCGCGGCCGTTGCCGGACTGCTTGAACCCGCCGAACGGCGACACGTAGTCTTGGCCGGCACCGTTGAGGTGCACGCTGCCGGCGCGCAGGCGGCGCGCCACCGCGCGCGCCTTGCCGAGGTCGGCGGTCTGGACGTAGGCGGCGAGGCCGTACGGCGTGTCGTTGGCGATCTCGATCGCTTCCTCGAGCGTCCTGAAGCGCAGAATGCACAGCACCGGCCCGAAGATCTCCTCGCGCGCAATCGTCATCTGGTTGTTGACGTCGGCAAACACGGTTGGTCGCACGAAGTAGCCGGTTTCGAAGCCTGGCGGTTTGCCGGGGCCGCCAACCACGAGGCGCGCGCCCTCGGCGATGCCGATGTCGATCAGCCGCTCGATCCTGTCGAACTGCAGCTTCGACACGACCGGCCCGAGGTGATTGCCGCTCTGCGTGGGATCCCCCACCTTGACCGCACTCGCCACCTTCTCGGCGATTGCGACGGCCCGGTCGTACACCGAGTCCTCGACCAGCATCCGGGTCGGCGCGTTGCACGACTGGCCGGAGTTGTTGAAGCAGTGCAGTACCCCGCGCTTCACTGCGGCCTCGAGATCGGCGTCCGCGAACACGATATTGGCCGACTTGCCGCCGAGCTCCTGGGCCACGCGCTTGACGGTGTCGGCTGCTGCCTTGGCGACGCTGATGCCGGCGCGCGTCGAACCGGTGAACGACACCATGTCGACGTCGGGGTGCACGCTGAGCGCGGCGCCGACCGTGGGCCCCGTGCCGTGCACCATGTTAAAGACGCCCGGCGCGAAGCCCGCCTCATCGACGAACTCCGCAAACAGCTGCGCCGACAGCGGGCTTTGCTCGCTCGGCTTCAGAACCACCGTGCAGCCGGCCACGAGCGCCGGGGCGATCTTGGCCGCCAGCTGGTTGATCGGCCAGTTCCAAGGGGTGATCAGCGCGCACACGCCGACCGGCTCGCGCACGACGTTCGCCGAGCGCCCGCTCTTTGACTCCCAGTCGAGCTCGCGCGCCGCCGCCACGGTCGTCTCGATGTGCCCGGGCCCGCAGGCAGCCTGCGAGCGGGACGACAGATCGTGCGGCGCGCCCATCTCGGTCGTGATCGCCGCGACCATCTCCTCGTAGCGGCGCTCGAATATCGCCTTCAGGCGGCCGAGCAGCGCGATGCGCGCCTCGAGCGTCGTGGCGGCATAGGCAGGGAACGCGTCCCGCGCGGCCTTGACGGCGCGATCAACGTCGGTCGCCGATCCCATCGCGAGCTCGGCCACCACCTGTTCCGTGGCCGGATTGATGACGGCGAACGGAGGGGAATCGACTGCCGACGGCACCCAGTGCCCGGCGATATAGTGCTGAAGACGCTTCACGGCGGAATTACCTCCTTACTGCGTGACTCACCGGTGGTCACCGCCACGATCATCACGCGACCTGAACCCGGTATTTTAACGGGCCGCGCGGCCGGCATTCCACACCGTCTCGACGGCCCGCCATACCCTCGCTGCCCTGCCGCCGGGATCGAGCCGCCGGATCAGACGCGGATCCCGGTCGCGCGTTCCTGGTCCGCGATCAGTCCGCGCGCGGACCAAAAGTAATGGAAGGTGGCCCAGAACCCCGTCGGCACGAGGCACAACAGTGCCAGCCGTAGCGATGCGCCGTTTGCTACGTGGTTCGGCGCAAACCAGTCGCTCAGGAACCCGACCAGCTGCGGCGCGATGATCAGGTTGCCCACGTTGGCGACAAACAGCGTCGCCGCGCAGAACTGCGCCCGCATCCGCGGCTCCGCCAGGTTGAGCAGCAGGCCGAAGCACGGGCCGATGTAGAAATAGATGGAGGGAATAAACACCCAGAACAGCGCAGTCGCGAGGCTGAGTGAATGCGTCGAGTAGATGACGAAAGAGACGCCGGTCGCGATGCCGATGCCCGTGCCCATCAGCCACACGATCCGTCGCGGGTCCGCCATCCAGGGACGCGCCAGCAGCCAGCCCGTCAACAGCGTGGCGCCGACACCGCAGACCAGGTGGATCGGGCCGGTGATCGCGCCCGCCTCCCCGGGAGACAACCCGTAGTTACGCGCCAGAAAGGCCGGCGTCCACCACATCAGGCCCCAGCCCCACAGCGCCGTCAGCGCGCTCGCGATCATCACGTGCACGGCCGAGCGCTGGCTCCACAGATACCGCATCGTGTCCAGAAACGAGGGCTTCGCACCGAGCGTCCGCGCGTCCTGCTGGCCGCGGAGCGGCTCCCGGACGGTCAGGAATATGAGCAGGCCGAAGACAACCCCCGGGGCCCCGAGCCACAGAAACGCCGCGCGCCAGCCATGGTGATCCGCAATCGCGCCGGCGATGTCGGAGGCGATCCAGGCGCCGATCGGGGCGCCGAGCGAGAAGATCGTCAGCGCCATGGGGCGGCGCAGCGCGGGAAAGTAGTCGGAGATGATCGAGTTCGCGCCCGGCGTGCCGCCCGCCTCGCCGACGCCGACGCCGATGCGCGACAGCAGCAGCTGCCAGTAATTGCGTGACAGCCCGCAGAACAGCGTCATCGCTGACCAGGCAATCAGCGAGGCCACGATGATGTTGCGCCGGTTGGCGCGGTCGATCAGCCAGGAAATCGGGAAGCCGAGTACCACGTAGAACAGCGCGAGCGAGATGCCCGTGAGCCAGGCGATGCCCGAGTCGGTCAGCTGCAGTTCGAGACGGATCGGCTCGAGCACCTGCGAAATCATGTAGCGGTCGGTGATGCTCAGCGTGTAGACGACGCACATCAGGATCAGCACGTACCAGCGCACGACGCCCGACGTCGGGTTCGCCTTGTCCGCGAGCGCCAGCGTCTGCTCCATCATGTGGTCCTACCCCCGGTGTGCGTCAGCGTCGCGCCCGCCATCCCCTCGGCAATATGTCCGGGCACCGCGCGCCGTGCGCTGCTGGCACCGTGTTGTACGGACTTCCGGCGCCGGGCGCCAGCCAGCTGCTTAAGGCCCTGCGCAGGTTGGCCCGGGCCGGTGCCCGGGCATGCCAAGAATCTTTTCCTGTGCAGCAATTTTTTTTACTTGTTGCCCGGTTCGGAATGTCGCTAGCCTCGCCCGCGACCGCCGGCAGTGCGTGCCCCGGCGGCCTCATGTTACTGGTTTCGGGCGGCCGGACGCTTCTTTCCAACATCGCGGTGAGTCTGTGAATAACACCCGCATTGGTTTCATCGGCCTCGGCAACGTCGGCAGCAAGCTCGCCGGAAATTTGCTGCGCCACGGCATCGACCTGACGGTGCGCGACCTCAACGACCAGCTGGTGGCGCAATTCCTTGCCGAGGGCGCCAAGACCGCCGGCTCGCCCAAAGAGATGGCCGAGCAGGTCGACATCGTGATCACCTGCCTGCCCTCCCCGGCCGCGTCGGCGGACGTGATGGAGCGGCCGGACGGCATCCTGGCCGGCCTCACGGCCGGCAAGATCTGGCTCGAGATGAGTACCACCGACCACACGGAGATCCAGCGTCTCGCGGCCAGAGTCGAGGCGCAAGGGGCGACCGCGATGGACTGCCCGGTGTCGGGCGGGTGTCACCGGGCGGCGACCGGCAACATCGCCATTTTCGCCGGCGGGACCCGTGCCGCCTTCGAGCGCGTGCTCCCAACCCTGTCGATCCTGGGCCGGGAGATCCTGCATACGGGGCCGGTCGGGTCCGCCTCGATGCTCAAGGTCCTGACGAACTACCTGTGCTCGGTGCATCTCGCGGCCCTCGCCGAAGCGCTGACCGTAGCCAAGGTGGTCGGCCTCGACATGAACATGACCTACGAGGGGATCCGGATCTCGTCCGGCAACTCGTTCGTCCACGAAACGGAATCCCAGGTCATCCTGAACGGCAGCCGGGACATCAGCTTCACGATGGATCTCGTGATCAAGGATGTCGGGCTGTTCGACGCGCTCGCGCGGCAGCATCGCGTGCCGCTCGAGCTGTCGCCGCTGGTGCTGAACATATTCAAGGACGGCCAGCGGCGCTACGGACCGCGCGAGTTCTCTGACAACATCATTCGGCGCCTCGAGGAGCCGTGCGGCGTCAAGGTTCTCGGCGAGGGCTTTCCAGCGCAGATCGTCGATGAGGAGCCCAAGGTGCCCGGGTATGAGGTCGTACCGAAGGGCCGCGCGCGCCCCGCGCGCGCCGCCCGCTAGCGCCGCGCCCGGCCGCGCGGGTGGCGCTGCGGCGGCCTCAGGACGCCGCGCGCTCGCGACTGTCGAGAATGAAGTCCATGAACGCCCGCACCCGCGAGTTGTCGCGCTTTTCCTGGCGGCAGATCAGGCCCCAGCCGCCGGGGCACTGCAGCCGATGGGCCACCGGCTGGACGAGCCGGCCCGACCGCAGGTCGTCGTCGACGAACGGGCCGTTGACCAGAGCAACGGCCCGCCCTTCGAGGGCGATCTCGAGCGCAACCGCAAGCGTATCGACCACGATGCGCGGGTGCGCGGTGTATTCGACCTGCACCGACTCGAACCAGATGTCCCAGTTCCGGGCTTCGCTGTAGATCGACACGAGTGGCAGCGCGAGCAGGTCGCGCGGCACAGGCGAATTCCCGAGTTGCGCGCGCAGCGCCGGACTGCATACCGGAAACAGCGTGTAATCGAACAGCGGCAGCCAGCAAAACCCCGGATCCGGCGGATTTTCACAGTACACGAGGCCGACGTCCGCGAGCGACTCGTCGAATTCCCATTCGAACGAGCACGTGCTCAGGAGCACGTTGATGTCGGGGTTGGCGGCGATGAAGCCGGGAATGCGCCGCGCGAGCCAGCGGACCGACGCGGTGACGTATGTCTGTACGCGCAGCGGCTGATCGGAGCGTGCCCGCCGGACCGTCTCGGCACCTGCGATCAGCGTCTCGAGCGCCTGGCGGACGAATGGATACAGCAGCTCGCCCTCCGGCGTCGGCACGATCCGGCGGCCTTCGCGCGAAAAGAGCGGCACACCCAAATCGCTCTCGAGGAGCTGGATCTGATGGCTGATGGCCGGGTGCGTCAGGCACAGCTCGTCCGCGGCTTCGCGCACGCTCTGCCGGCGGGTGGTGGCCTCGAAGCCCTTGAGGGCATTGAGCGGCGGGAGCTTGCGCAGGTCGATCCTGGCGATCACGGCACACCTTGCATCCGGCGCGGCGGACGACGCGGGTCGCGTCGATGACTGTGCGCGGCGCGCCTGCGGGGAGCCTAGCAGGCCGGCCACCAATTGCCAGTGCGCGCCCTGCGGTCCTTCGCCCTAGGCAGGATCCCCGGAAACCCGGACACTGCGCAGAGCCGCTGTGCCAGCGCCGCGCATGGCCGGGCGTCGACAGCGCCGCGGCCCTGCACGCGGGGGTGGCAGCATCGACCGCCATGCCTGAAGCACGCAAGCCATGACCGAATTCGATTACATCGTGGTCGGTGCCGGATCGGCCGGGTGCGTGCTGGCCAATCGCCTGTCGGCCGGCGGCACTCATCGCGTGCTGCTGATCGAGGCGGGCGGCTCGGACCGGAGCCCCTGGATCCGCGTGCCGATCGGCTACGGCAAGACATTCGTCGACCGGCGCTTCAACTGGATGTACACGGCCGAGCCAGACCCCGGGCTCGACAACCGCGCCGCCTACTGGCCGCGCGGCAAGGTACTGGGCGGCTCGAGCGCCATCAATGCCATGGTGCATGTCCGCGGCCACCCGGGGGACTTCGACGACTGGGCCGCCGCCGGCAATACCGGCTGGTCGTGGGCGGAGGTGCTGCCGTATTTCAAAAAGAGCGAGGATCACCAGTGGGGAGCATCGGAGTATCACGGTGCCGGTGGACCGCTGTACGTGTCCGACATTTCCGCCAAGGTGCATCCCCTGTGTCACACCTTCATCGCGACCTGCGAGGGCCTCGATATTCGGCGCAACCCGGACTTCAATGGCGCGCAGCTCGAGGGCGCCGGCATCTGGCAGATGAACATCCGGCGTGGCGTCCGGGTGTCGACCGCCAGCGCCTACCTAAAGCCCGCGCGTGGCCGTCCGAATCTCGAGGTCAGGACCCACGCGCAGGTCACGCGCGTGGTGTTTGACGGGTTGCGCGCCCGCGGCGTCGAGTTTCTGCGATCGGGCACCCGGCACCAGGTGAGCGCACGCCGGGAAGTCGTGCTGTCGGCGGGCGCGGTGAATTCGCCGCAGCTGCTGCAGCTGTCGGGCGTCGGCGACGGCGCGCTCCTCGGCCGGCTCGGCATACCCCTCATCTGCCACTCCCCGGCCGTCGGCCAGGGCCTGCAGGATCACATCGCCGTGTCCTATTACTACAGGTCACGGGTGCCGACGCTTAACAACGAGCTCTACCCCCTTGCGGGAAAGATCCGCGCGGCGCTGCGGTACGCGTTCGGCAGGCACGGGCCACTGGCGATGAGCGTCAACCAGGCCGGCGCATTCGTCCGCAGCCGGCCCGGCCTCAGCCGGCCGAACATGCACATCTACTTCAACCCGCTCAGCTACACGACCACTACCGGCCCCCGGCGGCGGATGACGCACCCGGACCCGTACGCCGCGTTCCTGATCTCGTTCAACACGTGCCGACCGACCAGCCGCGGCAGCATCGGCATCCTCTCGCCCGATCCGCTCGCCACGCCCGCGATCCGCCCGAATTCGCTGTCGACGCGCGAGGATCTCGCCGACGTCTGCGAGGGCGCGCGGCTGCTCCGTCGCATCGCGGCGGCCCGGCCGCTCGCGGACGTGGTCGAGTCCGAGATCCATCCGGGAGCCGGCTGTCGCTCCGATGAAGCGCTGCTCGCGGATTTCCGCGAGCGTGCCGGGTCGGTCTACCATGCCTCGTGTACCTGCGCGATGGGCCCGGATCCGGCCCGGGCCGTCGTCGACCACCGGCTGCGGGTACACGGCACGCAGGGCCTGCGGGTCGTGGATGCGTCGGTGTTCCCGGCCGTGACGTCGGGCAATACCAACGCACCGGTGGTCATGGTCGCCGAGAAGGCCTCCGACCTGATCCTCGGAGCCGCGTGACCGACGCGAGCGCGTCCGGGCCCCGACGCCACCTCGTTCCGACGGGTAGAATGCGGCGCCGGGCGGACTGGAGGGAATCCCGATGGGCGAGACGGTCAGCTTCCGTCAGATGAAGGACGGCACCCGCGCGGACTATCTGCTGCTCGAGCGCGAAGAGCAGCAGTACCTGCGCACCCTGCCCGACCGGCTGATCGCGGCGCTGCGCAAGCTCGAGCAGTCACTGCAGGGGTACCCGGTCAGTCGCTACGAGCACTCGCTGCAGGCGGCGACGCGCGCGCTGCGGGACAGGGCGGACGACGAGCTCATCGTCGCGGCGCTGCTCCACGACATCGGCGACGACCTCGCCCCGTGCAACCACGCCGAGGTGGCCGCGGCGGTGCTGCGGCCCTACGTGCGGGCGGAGGTCACCTGGATCGTCGCCCAGCATGGCCTGTTCCAGGCCTACTACTACGCTCACCACTACGGTGGCAACCGTCACGGGCGCGACCGGCTGCGGGACCATCAATGGTATGGGGCCTGCGCGGCGTTCTGCGAACGCTGGGACCAGTCATCCTTCGATCCCGATTACCGCAGCGAGCCGCTCGAAACCTTCGAGCCGAGGCTGCGCGCGATATTCAGCCGGCCGCCTTACGATGCGCGTTTCGTCGGGCGCGACGGCGGCTGACCGGCCGCTCAGCGGCCGGCGAGCTGCGCATCGCGCAATCGCTCGCGCTCGGCACGCCGGACGAGATATCCGGCGACCAGCACGCACACGCCGACCGCGCAGATAATGAGGCTCGCGAGCGCGTTGATGTCCGGGCTGACGCCGAGCTTGACCTTGGAATAGATCACCATCGGCAGCGTGCTCGAGCGCGGCCCTGAGACGAAGCTCGATATCACCAGGTCGTCGAGCGATAGCGTAAAGCTGAGCAGCCAGCTCGAGATCAGCGCTGGCGCGATGATCGGCAAGGTGATGTCGACGAAGGCCTGCAGCGGGCTCGCGCCGAGATCCATCGCCGCTTCCTCGAGCGACCGGTCAGCCGTCTGCAGTCGCGACTGCACCGTGATCGTGACGTAGGCCGTGCAAAAAGCCACGTGCGACAGGATAATCGTCGTCATGCCGCGGTTCGGCCAGCCGACCAGCTGCAGCATGGACACGAACAGCAGCAGCTGGGTGATTCCGGTGATGATTTCGGGCATCACCAGCGGCGCGTTGACCATCCCCGTCAGCAGCAGCCGCCCTCGGAACCGGCGGAAGCGCACCAGCGCGATCGCCGCAAGGGTTCCGAGCGCCAGGGCGCCGGTGGACGCGAGGGTAGCGACCTCGAGCGACAGCGCCGCGGCCTTCAGTATCTGCGCGTTGTGGAGCAGCTCGGCGTACCACGCGGTCGAAAACCCTCCCCAGACGCTCGCGAGCGCCGAGGCGTTGAACGAGTAGCCGATCAGTACCAGCATCGGCAGGTACAGGAAGGCGATCCCGAGGCACAGCACGGAGATCAGCAGCGGCGAAGAGCGCCCTTCCATCGTCACTGCTCGAGCTGCCGCACGCGATAGTACTGATGCAGCGCAAGCGGCCCCGCCAGCACCACCAGGAACGCGATCGACACGGCCGCCGCGACCGGCCAGTCGTGGTTGGAGAAGAATTCGTCCCACAGGACGCGGCCGATCATCAGATTATCGGGCCCGCCGAGCAGCGCCGGAATGACGTACTCGCCGATCGCCGGGATGAACACCAGCATGGAGCCCGCGATCACGCCGGGCATCGACAGCGGCAGCGTGACGTCCACGAAGGCCCGCCACGGCCGGCTGCCGAGGTCGGAGGCTGCCTCGAGCAGCGTGATGTCGAGCTTCTCGAGCGTCGCGTACAGCGGCAGAACCATGAACGGCAGGTACGAGTAGACGATGCCAAGGTAGACTGCGGCGGTCGTGCGCATGAGCTTGAGCGGGTGGTCGATCACCCCGAGCCACAGCAGTACGGCGTTCAGCAGGCCGTTGTCGCGAATGATGCCCTCGAGGGCGTAGACCCTCAGCAGGAACGACGTCCAAAATGGCAGGATGATGATCAGCATCAGGATGCCCTGCGTCGCCTTGGAGGCGCGCGCCATGGCATAGGCCATCGGGTAGCCGATCAGCAGGCACAGCAGCGTCGAGAAGAACGCCGTCTTCAGCGAGTACAGGTAGGAAACGACATACACTTCGTCGGTCAGCAGGTACTTGTAGTTGCTGAGGCTCGGGCTCAGGTGCACGCGGTGGTCGGCGCCCACGTGCCAGATGTCGGTGAACGGCGGGATGCTGAGCGCCGCCTCGGCGAAGCTGATCTTCAGCGCAAAGGCGAACGGGATGAGGAAGAACACCAGCAGGAACACGAGCGGCGGCAGGATGATCAGCCAGCGCCCGTGGCGCTCAGCGAACTGGCCGAGCGCGGAGCGCGGCTGCCGCGGGCTGTCGCCGACCGCCTCGCTCCGCGTACGTCGCTGCTCGTCCCTCACCCGGTCTTCCCCTTCGGCACGCTGATGCAAGCGGCGTCCAGAGTCTGCCCGAGGCCCTCGCGATGGGAAAGGGTGCAGCACGCGCAGCCGGGCGGCCGATGACCCGGTCGATCGGCAAGCGACCCCGCAGCGCACCCGGCCAGTCCCGCCCCCGGGCGTCGCGCGCTCGCCAGCGGCAGCGGCTGATCGACGCGTGCATCTCGGCGCTCCATGTTCACGGGCCCTCCAACACGACCGTCGAGAAGGTCGTGGCAATCGCCCGCATGTCGCCGGGCATCGTCCGGTTCTACTTTGATTCCAAGGCGGCAATGCTGGTTGCCTCGCTCGAGTATCTGGCGGCGGAATTCGAGGATCGCCTGATCGTCCCGGTCGCCGAGCTCAAGGCGTCCCCGGTGGCGGCGCTCGAGCGGCTGGTCGACCTGTACCTCGGCCCCGAGATCGCGAGCGCCCGCAAGGTGTCGGTCTGGTACTCGTTCTGGGGCGAGGCCAGTTCGCGCCAGGAGTACTACGACATCTGCGGCAAGCGGGACGCACGCTTCGAAGCGCTGGTCCGCGAGCTGATCGAGCGGTTGATCGCCGACACCGGGGCTCGCCACCTCGATGCCGACGCCATCGCGCTCGGCCTGATCGGTGTGCTCGAGATGATGTGGCAGGGATATGCGTTCCAGACCGAGTCGGCGATCGACCGCGCAGATGCCCGGCGGCGCTGTATGGCTTACCTGCGGTCGGTGTTCCCCGCCCAGTTCGCCGCAGCGACTCACGGGCCATCGCGGGCCGAACTGCCGCCCGGCGCATACGCGAGCGCGCCTCTCCTCGAGGCCGAGCGCGAGGCGCTGTTCTTCGGCAGCTGGCAATTTGTCGGCCTCGACCGCGAACTCGCCTCTCCCGGCGACTACCTGACGCTGGACGTGCCCGGCACCCGCGCGCTCGTGCTGCGCGAGCCCGCGGGCGGACTGAACGCGGTCCAGAATGCCTGCCCGCAGCGCCCGCACGCCCTGGCGATGCGCCGCTCGGGCCACCTCGAGGGTCTCATTGCCTGCACCGTACACCACCTGCGTTACGACCTCCGCGGGGAGCCGCATGGGGATACGCCGGGGGGGCCCCTCGGCGCGCTCGAGCTCGCCGTCGTCGGCGGCGCGCTGTTCGTCAGGGCCCCGGCGGCCGGTCACCGAGCGCCGCCCGCGCCGGCGCCGGCGGCGGCAATCGCGGCGGCGGCCATGCATCTCGTCGCTGCCGGACCACCGCGCGAGACTGAGGTCGCGGCGGACTGGAAGCTGCTCGTCGAGCAGTGGCTCGAGTGGCCAGGGGCACGACCGACCTCGCCCGCGGCGCCCGGCATCGTCGAGTTTGCCGGCGATCTGGATGCGGGCGGCACCTGGCGCGAGCAGCGCTACGCCGGCCTCGCGCGGCAGGCGGGCGGGGCGCGCTGGCAGCGCAGCTTCATCGCGCCGAACCAGCTGATCGACGTGCGGCCGGGCGCCATGCAGGTATTGCAGGTGCTGCCGGTGGGTCCGGGCCGCTGCCGGCTGCGGTCGTTCGACTACGCACCCGCGCCGGCGGGCCGGCTCGGCCGCGCCCTCGCCTGCCTCGCCACGCGCCTCGCGCGGCGGCGCCTCGCCGCCGATACTGCCCTGGCAAGCTCGATCCAGCGGGGCCTCGAGTCCCCCGGGCCGGTCAACGAGCCGGTAACCCGCGTGCCGGCCCCGCTGGCCGAATTTCGCAATATCATTGCGCGCCTGGTACCGGGCGCGCTGCACCATACTGGAGATCCGCTATGAACACCGTTCTTTCCGTCCGTGACTGGCACGCGCGGGCGGATCAGCTCAAGTACCCGACCGGCAATTTCATCGACGGCGAGCACCTCGGAGCGGCCGGCGGCAAGCGCTTCACCGTCACCAACCCGGCCACCGGCGCGCCGCTGTGCGAGGCCGCTGCCGGCGGACCGGCGGATATCGACCGGGCCGTCGCATCCTGCCGCCGGACGTTTCGCGCCGGCGTCTGGCGGCGCATGGCGCCCCGCGACCGCCTCGCGGTGCTGTCGCGCTTCGCCCAGCTGATCGAGACCAATGCGGACCGTTTCGCGCTGCTCGATACGCTGTGCATGGGCAAGCCCGTCCGCGACATGCTCGCCAGCGACGTTCCCGCGGCAGTACAGACGTTCACGTACTTCGCGGAACTGTGCGACAAGATCGACGGCGCGGTCACCGCGACCGCGGTCGATGCGTTCCACTACATCCTGCGCGAGCCGCTCGGCGTCGTCGGCTGCATCGTGCCGTGGAACTACCCGCTGCTGATGGCGGCGTGGAAGGTTGCGCCGGCGCTCGCCGCCGGCAACTCGGTGGTGCTGAAGCCCGCGGAGCAATCGCCGCTGTCGGCGCTGCTGATGGCGGAGCTGTTCATCGAGGCCGGCGGCCCGCCGGGCGTGTTCAATGTCGTCAATGGCCTGGGGGAGGAAGCGGGGGCGGCGCTCGCGCTGCACGCGGACGTCGCCAAGATCGCCTTCACCGGCTCGACCGAGGTCGGCAAGCTGATGCTCACCTACGCGGGCCAGTCGAACATGAAGCGCGTGAGCCTCGAGTGCGGCGGCAAGTCGCCGCAGATCTTCCTGGCCGATCTGGAGGACATGGACCGCGCGGTGAGCTATGCCATCAACGGCATCTTCGGCAACATGGGCGAGGTGTGCAATGCCGGGTCGCGGCTGCTGATCGACAAGCCGATCGCCGAGGCGTTCGTCGCCCGCTTCATCGAGCACGGCAAGACGGCCTACCGGCCCGGCGACCCGCTCGACCCGCAAACCAACCTCGGCCCGCTGGTGACCGCACAGCATCGAGCGCGGGTGCTCGACTACATTGGTCGCGGCAAGCGCGACGGTGCCCGGCTCGAGTTCGGTGGCGACACCCCGGCGCTGCCTGGAAGCTACGTCAATCCCACGCTGTTCTCGCGCGTCAACAATCGCATGACCATTGCGCGCGAGGAGATTTTCGGGCCGGTAGCGGCGGCGATCGAGGTCAACGGGATCGAGGAAGCGCTCGCGGTTGCCAACGACTCGATCTATGGCCTCGCCGCATCGATATGGACCCGGGACCTCAATACCGCGCACAAGGCGGTCCGCGATCTCGAGGCGGGCGTCATCTGGGTCAACTGCTTCGACCACGGCGACATGACGCAGCCGTTCGGCGGCTACAAGCAGTCGGGCCAGGGCCGCGACAAGTGCCTCGAGAGCCTGCTGTCGTACACGCAGACGAAGTCAGCCTGGATACACCTCGGCTAGCCCGGCGCCGCGGAACGCTGCCCGCGGCGCCTCAGCCGCGCTCGAGCTCCGCGCGCAGCCACTGGTGCAGGCGGAACACGTCGTACTCCTCCGGCATCAGCATGCCGTGGGCGTGCGGGAGCGAGCGGAGCCCCCGCTGGTTGAGCTCGCACACGGCTCCGTCCTCGGCCATCACCGCGGTCGAGAACGCGCAGGCCGCCTGAATGTCGACCGCCGGGTCGTCCAGCGTCTCGCGCGGGAACAGCCATTCGATGCTGAGCTCGGTCTCTTCGGGCCCGAGCGGCAGCAGCCGCGTCGAGCGCACGTGGTCGACGTGGGCCACCAGATACTGCGACGGCAGGCTGGTCATGTAGTGGTAACCGACCCGGCGCTCCTCGGCCGTGAGCCCCGGGAACTCGTGCCCGAGGGAGCAGCCGTCGACCGACCAGGTCGCTGCTCCGGCTCGCAGGCCGCCCTTGTACGCGGGATCGGTGCTCGCTGCGTGCTCGCGCCATGCCGGATCATCGCGTTCCTCCATGATGCCGCGACGGTAGATCGGCACTAGGCTGCTGAGCGAGTGATGGACCGTCGGACAGTGCAGGCACTCGTTGTAGTTCTCCCAGAAGATCTTCCAGTTGCAGCGGATCCGCTTGGTCAGCTGCTGGCCGATGACAAGCTCGGCCAACGGCCAGTGGGCGACGGCCTCGGTGTTGGCGTTGAAGTTGCCGCCGAGCCCGCGGCCCGGGTCACTGAGGTTGACGTAGACGAATCCCTGCCACTCCTTGAGTGCAATCGCATACAGCCGGGTGTCGTTGATCGCGACGTGATGAGCCCGCCCGCCGGACGGAATGCGCGCCAGTTGGCCGTTCAGCCGGTAGGTCCACGCGTGGTACGGGCAGGTAATCGTCTTGGCCGGCAGCCGGCCTTCGCTGTCGCGGCACAGCATCGCGCCGCGATGGCGGCAGGTGTTGTAGAAGGCCCGCAGTGTGCCCGCCTCGTCGCGCACGACCAGCACCGGCTGGGTGCCGATCGTGAAGCTGCGATAGCTCGCCGCCTCCGGCAGCGAGGCGGCGCGACACAGGTACACCCAGTTGCGATACCAGACGCGTTCGAGCTCGAGGGCGTATTGCGCCGGATCGAAATACCAGTGGCTCGGTAATGTGTACTCGAGCCGTTTGAGTCCGGAGAACTCGCCCGCCGTCGGATCGGGCTGCGCGTCGGCGTTCATGGCGTCAGGCCCGTTCCTGTGCTCAGGCAAAGCGCGCCGGCGCGGCCGGCAGCCGTACCTCCGGAATGGCCTCGCGCAGCAGGTCGTGAAATTCGAGCATCCAGCGCTCGAGGGCCGACAGCGGGCCGGGCGTGTAGCTCGGCGATGCGAGGCCGCGCTGGACGCGCGCGCACAGCCACTTGTCCTCGTTGTTGACCGACGTGTTGATCCGATTGCTGAGGGCGCGCAGCACGCGCATTTCGCGTCGTTCGTCGGGCAAGCCGAAGATCGCATAGCGGATCACGCACTTGCCGGGCCCGCGCGGCAACACCTGGAAGAAGTCCATCAGCTCCGGGTACACATCGATCCCGAGGTTCGGCAGCATGCTGTAGAAGCGCCAGCAGCGCCGGTAAGCCTCCGGGAGGTGCGTGACGGTGCTGCCCACGAGCTTCTGGTAGAACCGCTCGCTCCAGCGCGAGGAAGGCTGCTCGCGCAGCCAGCTGGTGCCGCGCGCGATCCCGTGCGCGCCCTTCTGGTCCTCGTAGTCCGGCGTGAACATCCGGTTGAGCCCGGGGTGGCCGACCGGTACGTGGTACGACTCGAGGTAGTTGTCCATCGCCACCTTCCAGTCGACGTCCCATTCCTCGTACGACACCGGCACGAGCGGCACCATTTCCTCCAGGCGGTACGGCGCGAGCTCGTCCATGAACGGGGCGAAGCGCTCCTGCAGCGGCGGCGGCGGGCTGGCAGCGAGGCAGACGAACACGAAGCCGAGGGCGACCTCGACGTGCACGGGCTTGAGGCCGTACTCGGCCCGGTCGATCCCCGGGAATCCTTCCCGTCCCGGCACCCCCACCAGCATCCCGGCGTAGTTGTAGGACCAGCCGTGGTACGGGCACACGATCACGCCCGGGCAATGGCCGCCGTCATCGAGCAGCCGCGCGCCCCGGTGGCGGCAGACGTTGTGGAAGCCGCGGATCCGCCCGTCGCGGTCCCGCAGCACGACAATGCTGTCGCGTCCGAGGTCGAGCGTCGCGAAGTCGCCGGGCCGCGGGACCTGGCTGATGTGGCAGGCGATCTGCCAGCTGGGCCGCAGGATCCGCTCGAGCTCGAGCCGGGTCATGTCGGGGTTGTTGTAGATCCAGGCCGGGAGCGCACGCGGTCCCGCGGCGGCTTGGGTGCGGTCCGCCTGAGCCGCTGCGGAACTGGCCACGCTCGTGCCCCCTGAACTGCTTATACGTACGTTCAATCTACGCTCCTCCGGGGGCACTGGGCAAGCAGTAAACCGGGCCACGATCGCGGTTGGCCGTAAGCAGTATTGATATATTAATCAGTATCTTATCTAGACATGACACGGATAGTCGACAGGTGCGGTCCGCAAGTCCCGGATGCTGCAGCGCGATCCAGCGTAATGTTATATGGTCATATAGAATTTCGTGGACGCGGCGCCCCGCCAATGCTAGCTTTTCCGGTACGCATATCGCGTCACCGGGGAGAGACGGCCATGGCGCGCACGCTTACCAAGAGCAACGAGCAGTGGCGGCGCGCGGTCAGGAAGCTGCCGCTCGGGGTCGCCTCGAACTTCCGCTACTGGGGCGAGGACCGGACGATCTACGTCAAGCACGGTCGCGGGGCCCGGATCACCGACATCGACGACAACGTCTACGTCGACTACCGGCTCGGCTACGGACCGGCGATCCTCGGCTATGCCGACCCGCGGGTCGACGCGGCGGCGCGCGAGGGCATGGAAATCGGTGGCGTGTTTGCGCTGTCGACCGAGCGCGAGTTCAGGGTCGCCGAGCGCATCTCGAAGATGGTGCCGGCCGCCGAGCTCGTGCGATTCTCGAATTCCGGCACGGAGGCGGTCATGGCGGGCCTCAGGCTCGCCCGCGCCTACACCGGCCGCGACGACTACATCATCCTCGAGGGCAGCTACCACGGCCTGTTTGACGCGGCGATGTGGTACACGCCGATGGAGAAATGGGGCCAGGTCGGCGAGCCGGAGGTGCAGCCCTACAGCCAGGGCATCCCGCTCGGCGCGCGCGGTTTCGCGCACTTCGTCCAGGCCAACGACGCCAGCCAGCTGGAGGAAACCTTCAAGCGCCAGGCCGGCAAGGTCGCCTGCATGCTGATCGAGCCGATCATGGGCAACTGCCTCGGCATCGCCGCCGAGCCCGAGTACCTCAAGGTCGCGCGCGCGCTGTGCGACAAGTACGGCGTCGTGCTGCTGATCGACGAGGTCAAGACGGGCTTTCGCGTCGCGCGCGGCGGCGTGCAGGAACTCTACGGGATCAAAGCCGACCTGTGCACGTTTGCCAAGGCGGTGGCCAACGGCTACCCGATCTCGATCCTGGCCGGCCGCGAGGACATCATGCGCAAGCTAGGCAGAGGCGTCGCGCACGGCGGCACGTACACGGCGCACTCGGTATCGCTGGCCGCCGCCGAGGCGTGCCTCGCGATCCTCGACGAGACCGACGCCCTCGAGCGCATCGCCGCCTACGGCACGCGGCTGCGCAAGGGCATGACCGCGGTGCTGAACTCCCGCGGTATCCCGCACAGCTTCGTCGGCCATCCGTCGATGAGCGGGCTCTACTTCGCCGCCGACCCGCCGCGCAACTACCGCGCCTGGAAGAGCAGCGACTACGCCTTCTACGACGCAATGGCGCAGGTCCTGCACGACGAGGGCGTGCTGTGCGAGCCGGACTCGCGCGAGCCGTGGTTCATCTCAGCGGCGCACGACGACTCGTGCCTCGCCGACACGATGCGCGGCTTCGAGATCGCGGTCGACGTGACGCTGCGCTCGCGCATCGCCGAAAAGGTCCCGGCCTGACCGGCCGGCGGCACGGCGCAAGTGGCGGCGGTACCCAGCCTGCGCGGCCGGCGGCATGACGTCATCGTCGTCGGCGCCGGCCACAACGGCCTCGTAGCGGCCTGCTATCTCGCCCGCGCGGGCCTCGACGTGCTGGTGCTCGAGCGCAACGAGTACGTCGGCGGTGCGGCCGTGAGCCGGCGCCTGTACGGGGATTTCACCTACTCGAACTGCTCCTACGTCTGCAGCCTGCTGCGGCCCGAGATCATGCGCGGCCTCGAGCTGCCCCGCTATGGCCTGCAGATCATCCCCTACGAGGGCGGCTGCACCATGATGCGCGACGGCGGCCACCTCGCTCTCTACGACAACCACGATGCGCTGCGGCGCGAGATCTCGCGGCACTCCAAGCGCGACGCCGAGGCCTACGACCGCTTTTCGACCGACGTCATCCGCCAGTGCAAGTTCATCAAGCCGCTCCTGATGCGCGAGCCGCCCGACCCGACGTCGTTCCGGCCGCGCGACCTGATGGAACTGCTGTACCTCGGTCAGCGGCTGAATGCGACCGGCGAGGACCGGATGTACGACACGCTGCGCTTCTGGACCATGAGCGCGGCGGACTTTCTCGACGAGTACTTCGAGAGCGAGATCGTCAAGGCGCATTTTGCGGGCAGCTCGATCATCGGCACCGCGCTCGGGCCCCGCTCGCCGGGCACCGCCTACGTGCTGCTGCACCACTACATGGGCGACATCGATGACACGGTCGGAGCCTGGGGCTTCGCGCGCGGCGGCATGGGCGCCGTGACCGAGGCGCTCAGCGCCTCGCTGCAGGCGAGCGGCGGCGAGATCCGGGCAGCGGCGCCGGTCGAGCGGATCCTCGTCAAGAACGGCCGTGCGCGGGGTGTCGTGCTTGCGAGCGGCGAGCAGATCGAGGCCGCGACCGTGGTCTCGAACATGGACGTCAAGCGCACGCTCCTCGAGACGGTCGAGCCCGAGCACCTGCCCGAGGATTTCCTCGCGGCCGTGCGCCGCTTCAAGATCCGCGGCTCGTCGGGCAAGCTCAACATCGCGCTCGACGGCCTGCCGCGCTTTCCGGCGATCCCCGAAGGCGCGCCCTGCATCCGCGGCGATCTGCACCTGACGGACACGATCGAGATGATGGAGCGGGCCTACGACGACTGGAAACAGGGGCGCTGGTCGGCGGCTCCCTACGTGGACATGCTGATTCCCTCGCAGATCGATCCGACGATGGCGCCCGACGGCAAGCACTACATGTCGGTGTTCGTCCAGTACTGCCCGTACGCGCTCGCCGACGGCCCGTGGACCGACGCGAAGCGCACCGCGTTCGGCGCAACCGTGATCGATGCGATCGCGCGCCAGAGCCCGGACTTCAAGAGCCTGATCCTGCACGCCGAGATCCGCACCCCATGGGACATCGAGAACGAGGTCGGGCTCACCGAGGGCAACATCTTCCAGGGTGAGCTGACGATGGACCAGCTGCTGTTCAACCGGCCGGTACCGGGCTACGCACAATACCGCACGCCGGTCGACGGCCTGTACCTGTCAGGATCCACGACCCACCCCGGCGGCGGCGTGATGGGCGCGCCCGGCGCCAATGCCGCGCGGCGGATTCTGCGCGATCTCGGACGCGCCGCGTGATCGCCTCCGGCTCGCCCGCCGCGACGCGCCGCGTCGACTGCATCGTCATCGGCGGTGGCCACAATGGGCTCGTGTGCGCGGCCTATCTCGCTCGCGCCGGCCGCTCGGTGCTGGTGCTCGAGGCCGCCGGCTGCGTCGGCGGCGCGGCCATCACCCGCGAGTTCGCGCCGGGCTACCGCGTCTCCGCAGGCGCACACCTGCTGCACCTGATGCCGCGGGCGCTGATCGACGAGCTCGGCCTCGCGAACCGCGGCCTCGAGTATGCCGGGCGCAACCTGCCGACCACCGCGCTCGCGGCAGGCCTTGCACCACTCGAGGTCGGTGCCGCCGGCCAGCCGGCGCTGCAGGCGCTGCAGGCGCTGTCGCCCCGGGACGCGGCGGCCTACCCCGCCTTCAGCGCCCGCCTCAAGCGCTTCGCCGCGGCCCTGTACCCGCTGCTCGACTCGATCCCGCCGCGGCTCGGGTCGGACGCATGGGCCGACCGGATTGCGCTGCTGAAGCTCGGCTGGCGGATTCGGGCCCTCGGCCGGCGCGACATGCGGGAGTTGCTGCGGATCATCGGCATGAATGCCTACGATCTGATCGCCGACGAGTTCGAGACGCCGCGGCTGCGCGGCGCGCTCGGCTTCGATGCGGTGCTCGGCACGAACTTCGGGCCACGGGCGCCGGGTACCGTGCTGACGCTGCTGAACCGGCTGGCCGCCGAGTCGGCCGCCGGCTCCGCGCCGCTCGCCCAGCCCAAAGGGGGTCTTGGCGCGCTGAGCGAGGCACTCGCGAAGGCGGCCGTGGCAGCCGGCGCCATGGTGCGCACCGGGGCGCCGGTCGCCCGCATCCGCGTCGAGGCCGATCGCGCCGCCGGCGTGGTGCTCGAGTCGGGTGAGGCCATCGACGCCGGCGCGGTGATCTCCAGTGCCGATGCGAAGTCGACCTTTCTGAAGCTGCTCGGCACGCGCCATCTGGACACGGGTTTTGTCCGCAAGGTCGACCACCTGCGCTGCCGCGGGCTCGCGGCGAAGCTGCACCTCGCGCTCGAGCGGCTGCCGGCCTTTCCCGGCGTGAGCGCGGCCGCACTCGGCGGGCGCCTGCTGATCGCGCCGTCGCTCGACTACATCGAGCGCGCCTGGGATCACTCCAAGTACGGCGAGTGCTCGGACGCGCCGACTGTCGAAATCACCGTCCCGACGGTCAACGATCCGTCGCTGGCCCCGCCCGGTCGCCACGTGCTGTCGGCCATCGTGCAGTACGTCCCGTACGCGCCGCGGGCCGGGTGGGCGGCCGAGCGTGCCCGCTACACCGGCGTCGTGCTCGCGGCCCTCGAGGCGCACGCGCCGGGTCTCGGAGCGAGCGTGACCGCCGCCGAGTTCCTGACGCCGGCGGATCTCGAGCGCGAGTTCGGCATGAGCGGCGGCCACTGGCATCACGGTGACCTGGCGTTCGACCAGTTCTACATGGTGCGGCCGGTGCCGGGTGCGGCCCAGTACCGGACTCCGCTCGCAGCGCTCTACCTGTGCGGCGCGAGCTGCCACCCGGGCGGCGGCGTCATGGGCCTCGCCGGACGCAATGCCGCGCGCGCTGTGCTGCGGGAGGCCGCCTGACATGCCACCGATCGCATCACCCCTGCCGCACTTCCGGAAGCCGCTGCTCGAGACGCCATTCCATGCGCGGGCCCGCGAGCTCGTGCAGACCGACCAATTCGTGCCGTGGGCCGGTTACACGACCGTCGACGTGTTCACGACCGTGGAGCAGGAGTACTTTGCGATCAGGAACGCGACGACGCTCTACGACCTGACGCCGATGGTCAAGTACCGGATCGCGGGACCCGACGCGGTCGACTACCTCAATCGCCTCGTGACGCGCGACATCCGCAAGCTGAGGCCGGGCCGCGTCAGCTATGTGGTGTGGTGCAACGATCGCGGCCAGGTCATCGACGACGGCACGGTGTTCCGGCTCGGCGCAGCGGAGTTCCGGCTGTGCACCGCGGAGCGGCAGCTCGACTGGCTGCTCGACTCGGCGCTCGGCTTCGATGTCGAGATCGGGGAAGTCACGACCGAGATCGCCGCGCTCGCGGTGCAGGGCCCGACCTCGTGCTTCGTGCTGAAGCGCTTCGGCCTTGCCGGCATCGAGCGGCTCAAGGTCTTCGAGATCGGCGAGTACACGGTCGCGGGACGGCCGATCATGGTGTCGCGCACCGGCTTCACCGGCGATCTTGGCTACGAGCTGTGGATGCGGCCCGCCGACGCCGAGTCGGTCTGGGACGGCCTGATGGCGGCCGGGCGGACCCGCGGCATCCGGGCGATCGGCTCCCAGGCGCTCAACATGGCGCGGATCGAGGCGGGGTTTCTGCTGCCGAACGTCGACTTCGTCAACGCCGAGCACACGGTTCGCGTGGGGCGCGCCCGGTCGCCCCTGGAACTCGGGCTCGGCTGGCTCGTCGAGTTCGACAAGCCCCACTTCAATGGCCGGCGGGCGCTGCTCGAGGAGCGCCGCCGCGGCCTCAAGCGCCTGCTGGTAGGCCTCGACGTCGCCGGCAACAAGCCCGCCCACAATGCGCTGCTGTACGCCGAGCAGGCGGGGCGGCGGGAGGTCGGCAGCGTCACGTCGGCCCTGTGGTCGCCGACCTGCAAGCGCAACATAGCCCTTGCGCTCGTCGAGGCCCCGCACTACGCACCCGGCACCACGCTGTGGGCGGACATCTACCTCAACCGCGAACTTGTCTGGGAGCGTCGCATGGCACGGTCGACCGTGGTCGACCGGCCGTTCTTCGCGCCGGACCGGCGCCGCGCCACGCCTCCGGCCGACCGCTGAGCGCCGGGTGTGACGTCGCGCCCCCGGTCGGTTAGGCTCAAGGCTGTGCTGCACCACACGGCGCGGCGCAAGGGGGCGGGCGAGTGACCGTATCGCAACGACAGTCAACAGCCGAGCGACCGTGGCTCGATCCGGCCGCGAAGCCGCAGATCGTGCTGCACGAGGTAGGCAAGACCTACGGCTCGTTCGCCGCGGTCGGCAGCGTGAGCCTGTCGATCTATAAGGGGGAGATGTTCGCGCTGGTCGGGGCATCGGGCTGCGGCAAGACGACGCTGCTGCGCATGCTGGCCGGGTTCGTCGCACCGACCTCGGGGCGGATCACGATCGACGACGTCGACATGAACGACGTGCCCCCGTATGCCCGGCCGGTCAACATGATGTTCCAGTCCTACGCGCTCTTTCCGCACATGACCGTCGACGACAATGTCGGCTACGGGCTGCGGCGTCTCGCTCTGGATGCGCCCACGCGGCGCAAGCGCGTGGACGAGGCGCTCGAGATGGTGCAGCTCGGGGGACTCGGCAAGCGCAAGCCGCACCAGCTGTCGGGCGGCCAGCGCCAGCGCGTGGCGCTCGCCCGTGCGCTGATCCGCCGTCCCAAGGTGCTGTTGCTGGACGAGCCGCTGAGCGCGCTCGACAAGAAGCTCCGCGAAAGCACGCAGTTCGAGCTGATGGACCTGCAGTACGAGGTCGGTATCACGTTCATCGTCGTGACCCACGACCAGGACGAGGCGATGGCGCTTGCCAGCCGTATCGCGGTCATGGATCGCGGAGCGGTCGTACAGATCGGAACGCCGGCCGAGGTGTACGAGTTCCCGCAGACCCGCTTCGTCGCCGATTTCTTCGGCACCGCCAACCTGCTCGAAGGGACGGTTGCGGCCTGCGCGCCGGGCCTGATCACCGTCCACAGTCCGGAGCTCGGCTGCGAGCTGGTGGTCGACGACGTCGGCCGGTTCGACGTCGGCCAGCGCGTCTGCGTCGCGCTGCGGCCCGAGAAGGTTCGGCTCAGCAAGGAGCCGCCGGCGGGCGTCAGGGTCAATCAGCTCAAGGGCGTCGTGTGGGAGCTCGGCTATCTGGGCAACCGCTCGACCTACCAGGTCAAGACCACGAGCGGCAAGGTCGTCACCGCCTTCGCGCAGAACGACCGCCGCACGCTCGAGTGGCGCATCGACTGGAGCGACGAGGTTTACGTCAGCTGGGAGGCCAACGCCGCCGTCCTGCTGCACTCTTGAGTGGAAAAGCTAAGCTGGCCGGCACCGCCGCCCGCGGGTGTGGGTGCCGAATCGACACATCGCTAGCCTGGGGGATCTGGGGACATGTCTACCGAGTACCGCAGCCGACCGGTCACCGCGCATCTAACGCTCGCGACTGCCCTTGCTGGTGTCCTCGCCGGCACCGCGGCGCAGGCCGCCGACGAGTCCAACGCCTTGCTGCAGGAGATCGTCGTGACCGCGACCCGGCACGAGGAGACACTGAGCAAGGTACCCATCAGCGTCACCGCCCTCAGCGAGGAGACGATCGACCAGAAGGGCATCAAGGACTTCCAGGACGTCGTGCGCTTCACGCCGGGCGTGGCGATCGACACCTCCGGCACCAACGCCATCTCGATCCGCGGCATCTCTTCCTCCGGCGGCGCCGGTACGACCGGCATCTACATCGACGACACTCCAATCCAGATGCGCGCGCTCGGCTTCAATCCCGACGACACGCTGCCGAAGACCTTTGACCTCGAGCGCGTGGAGATCCTGCGCGGCCCGCAGGGCACGCTGTTCGGATCGGGCTCGGAGGGCGGCACGGTCCGCTACATCATGGCGCAGCCCAGCGTCACCAAGGACTCCACCTACATGCGCAGCGAGCTGTCGTTCACCGATGGCGGCCAGCCCAGCGGCGAAATCGGCGTCGCGCACGGCGGACCGATCATCGATAACGTGCTCGGCTTTCGCGCCAGCGTCTGGTACCGGTACGACGGCGGCTGGATCAGCCGCGTCGATCCGACGACCGACGCGGTGGTCGACAAGGATTCGAACCACGCCAATACGATCGCTGCGCGCCTCGCCTTCCTGATCCAGCCGTCGGACGGCCTGCAGATCACGCCGAGCGTCATGTACCAGAATGCGCGCAAGCACGACGAGAACGACTTCTGGCCCGCCTACTCCAATCCCAGCGCCGGTCAGTTCAACAACGCGACGCCGGAACGGTTGCCCGTGCCCGACGAGTACTACCTGCCGGCGCTCAAGATCGACGCCGACCTCGGCAAGACGCGGTTCATCTCGAACACCTCCTACTACCACCGCGACGAGCAGACGGCGTACCAGGGCACCGTCTACGACCTCGCCTACTACCAGAGCCAGAGCTGGCTGATCGGCTCGTGCGGGTCGGCCTCGACGACGCCGGTGCCGCCGTGCTCGTGGTATCCGCTGATCAACGCCAGCGGCATCCACCTGCCGCCGGGTTTTACCAGTGAGCAGACGCCGAACGTGATCACCAACCAGCAGGCGACCTGGGCGCAGGAGGTCCGCTGGCAGTCGAACGATCCCACGAGCAAGTGGACCTGGACCGTGGGCGCGTTCTGGTCCGGTTCGCGGGAGACCAGCATCGAGAACCTCACGGACACGCAGATCGGCCCCTTCTGGAACGCGCTGTTCGGCATCGACCCCGGCACCTGGTTCTATCTCCCGCCCGCCACCTACGGGGCCTACTACTCCTGCAACGGGCTGGGCACCAATGGCCTGCCGGCTCCCCCGCAGACCATTCCGAACTGCAGCATCTACTACAATCGCAACATCGCCCACGATCGCCAGCTCGCGGGGTTCGGCGAGGCGAGCTACAGCCTGACTGACCGCCTGAAGCTGACCGCGGGCGCGCGGTTCGCCAAGACCTCATTTGCTCTGTCGCACTACGCGGACGGCCTGGAGAACTACGGGCCGGACTATGAGACTGCCTCGCAGAGCGAGAACTCGTTCACGCCGAAACTCGGCCTGTCGTTCCAGGCCGATCCCAATGATCTGTACTACACGACCTACGCGAAGGGCTTCCGACCGGGCGGCGGCAATGCGCCGCTACCGAGCTACTGCAATGGCCAGGGCGGGCTCGACCAGACCGGTTATCCGAACGGAGCGCCGCTGACCTACAACTCGGACACGACCCAGAGCTACGAGATCGGGTCCAAGAACAACGTCGGCGGCCGCTTCAAGATCGCGACCAGCGTCTACTACATCAAGTGGAACAACATCCAGCAGAACGTCTACGTGGCCTACAACTGCGGCCTGCAGTTCACGGACAACCTCGGCACGGCGGTCGCGAAGGGCTTCGACGTGCAGCTGGAAGCGGCGCTTGGGGCGGGCTTCTCGGTCGACGCCGCGTTCGGCTACACCGACGCCCGCTACTCCGAGTCGACGCCGCAGCCGAAGCCGCTGCTGGTCTCCTCCGGCGATGCGATTTCGGGTGAGGCGGCGATCGACGACGGTCCCGGCACGAACCCCCCGTGGACCGTCGCGCTCGGCGCCCAGTACAACTTCACCGCCGCGGGACGCGACGCCTTCGTACGCCTCGACTGGGAATATGCGGCCCGCAATCACTGGCCTTCGGCATTACAGGATCCGGCCAGCGTGCAGTACGACCCATTCACGTACACGCTGTCGTCGACCTCGTTCGCATCCGCCCGTGGCGGCGTCACGGTCGGCAACTGGCAGCTCGCGCTGTTCGTCGACAACCTGCTCAATTCGCACACGGTCACGAACTACCAGCTGGCCCAGACCGACGCGAACATTCCGGGGTACACGAATGCGACCGCGACCTCGCTCGAATCAGTACAGCAGAATGCCTATACATGGCGGCCGCGCACGATTGGCCTGAACGCGATCTTCCGCAACTGACGCTGCGGCGCGCGTCCCGCCGGGCCGCCGGATCAGCGGCGGGGCGCAGTCGCGAGACGCGCGCGACGGCTGCCCGCTGCCGCGGCCAACGACCGTGGCGGCGTTGCTAGGGGGCGAGCAGCGCGGATTCGAACCGGAACAGCGACAGGCGCCGGCAGCCACTGCGCTCGACGAGGACCATGTCCTCGAGCTTGACGCCCTCGCCGCCGGCGTCTGCAGCGACCATGCTCTCGACCGCAAGCACCATGTTCTGCTCGAGCTCCCCGTCACTGCCCTCGCGGTCCCAGTCGAGGTCGTAGGGAACCGACGGCCATTCATTACTGAGCCCGACGCCGTGAACCATCATCGGATAGCGGTGCTTCCGGTAGCCCGCCGGGATCGGCCAGCAGGCCCGCGACAGGTCGCGAAAGCCCGCGCCGGCGCGGACGAGCGCGACGTTGTGCTCGAGCTGCTCGTGAGCCAGCCGGTAGAGGAGCCGCTGGCGCGCGGTCGGGGCAGCCGGCGGACAGAGGAGCGTCCGCGACACGTCGGCCTTGTAGCCGGTCGGTCCCATCATGCCGAGATCAAAGGCGACGAGCTCGCCCGCCGCCACGCGCCGGTCCGTCGCATCCTCGCCCCACGGGATGATGTGCTCGCCCGACAGCAGCAGTGGGTAGTCGATGAAATCCCCGCCCGCGGCGGCGTTGGCCGCGGCAAGCATGGCCCAGAGTTCGCGCTCGCTCATGCCGGCGCGGAGCTCGTCGCGCAAGCGGCCGATCGCGGCATCGCCCAGCGCCATCGATTGCTCGATGCACGCAACCTCGTCGACGCTCTTGATGCTGCGCGCACGGTGCATCAGCTCCTCGGCGGGCGTCCACTCGACGCCGGCGCCGCGCAGCGCCTCGATGAGCACGAGCGGCGCGGTATCGACGGCGAGACGCTTCTCGCCGCTCCAGCCGTGCGTGAGCGCGGAGATCTCGGCAGCAAACTGCCGCGCGCGTTCCCGCCAGCGCGGCCCGGACGGGAAGTACGTGCACAGCGGCGCATCGCGCACCTGGGCGATCGTTCCGGGATCGAGGCCTTCGGGCGGCCCGCTTCCCCAGTCGAATAGCACGCCGGGCCCGGTCGCGGGGAGCAGGCAGCTGCGGAAGGGCGCATGCAGGTTGTAGGCAGTTGCGATCGCGGCGCCGGTCGCATAGCGGACGTTGAACGGGCTCATCAGCAGCAGCACCGCAACATCCCGGGCCCGCATTGCGTCCTGCACGCGCTGCCGCCGGTACACACGCAGCCGGGTCAGGTCCAGGCCGGTGGGATGGCTGCCGATCCGTTGCGCGGCTGGTGTGGTCATGTCGAGGAGCACCCCTGTGCCGCGGCCCCGTAGGCCAAAGCCGGATGGTTAGGTTGAGCCGCGCGGTACAATCCAGGCGGGCTCGCGGACCCGCGGATGATGAACCAGGTGCAGACCTTGCGGAAGCGTCGCATCGGACTGTGGCTCGTGATGCACGGCGCGGCTTTCTGTGCGGGCGCTGCGCCGACTACCCAGCGGCCGGCGCCGGCCGACCTCGTCATCACGCAGGCGCGGATTTACACGGCGGACCGCGCACGGTCGATGGCCCAGGCGCTTGCCGTTCGCGGCAGCCGGATCGTCTACGTCGGCGATGCCGGACACGTGCGTGAGTTCATCGGGCCGGCCACCCGGGTCGAGCGGCTGGCCGGCCGGCTGGTGCTGCCGGGCCTCGTCGATTCCCATATCCATCCGACCGATATCGTCGAACGCGACGTCTGCGACCTCAAAAGCCGCGCCGTCCAGTTGCGCGAGCTGACGGCCTTTGTGCGGAGTTGCATCGAGCGCTATCACGTCCCTCCCGGCCAGTGGGTCAGCGTGCGCCAGTGGAATTACGGCAACGGCAACGAACCCGACCCGGAGCACCCGACGCTGCGGGCCACCCTGGATGCCGCCTCGACGGTGCACCCGATTCACCTGCTCGGCGACGACGGTCATCACGGAGCGTTCAATAGCCGGGCGCTCGCCGGCGCCCGCAACGGTGCGGGCCAGATCGTCGGCCTGTCGCGCGCGACGCTGACGACAGACTTTGCAAACGACCGCACCCTGGTCGGGGTCGATGCAAAGGGCGAACCCGACGGCACGGTCAACGAGGATCTGCAGTACGCGATCGACGGCCCCGACGATTTCGCCGCCGACGTCGAGGATCTCGCGGCGCTGCTGCAAGCGCCCGAACGCATGACCGAGCGGCTGAACAGCGCCGGCATCACGGCGGTGCTCGACGCTCTGGTGCCGCCCAGCAACCTCGCTGTCTACGATGCACTGGCAAAGTCCGGCCACCTGACCGTGCGCGCCTGCCTCGCACAGTTCTACGATCCGGAGCGGTTCCGCGCGACGGACGGGTCGGTCGACTTTCGCCGGATGCTGACGCTGGCCGAGTCGGTCCGCGCCAAGTACGCCGACAACCCACTACTGCGCGCCGACGTCGTCAAGCTGTTCGCCGACGGCGTGATCGAGGGTAACCCCTACGCGTCGCCGCCGACGCTGCCCGACGGCGCCATGCTGCGACCGTACCTGCAACCACGATTCGGCCGTGACGCGACTGGCCGCGCGACGGTGGCGGGCTACGTCGATACGGAGTCGGCGGCCTGCGCGGCCGTGCGCGCGGACCCCGCCGCCTACCACACGCCCGCGGCGATCCAGGCGTTCGAGGAGGCCCACGGCCATCATCCGGACCAGTGCACGGTGTCGGACGGGGTGCTCAGTCACTCGCGTGAGCTGATCCTCGAGTTCGTCAAGCAGTTTCACCTCGACGGCTTCGCGCTGCACATCCATGTGATCGGCGACCGTGCGGCACGCACCGCGATCGACGCGCTCGAGGCGGCGCGGGCCGCGGGCGGGCCCGCTCTCGGCCGCGACGGCCTCGCGCACCTCGAGCTCGCGCATCCGGACGACGTCGCCCGCATCGGCCGCGACCGCCTGTACGTCGCCTTCACCTATTCGTGGGCGTCCATCGAGCCGGAGTTCGACCTGATGGCGGTCCCGTTCATCGACCGGGTCACGGGCAACAGCACCACCTCGCTCTATCCGCCCGACGGTTACTACTACCGCAACGCCTATCCGGTGCGCGCCGTCCGCGATGCCGGCGGCATTCTGGTCGGCGGCTCGGATGCGCCGGTCGCCGCCTACGACCCGCGCCCGTTCGTGAACATGGCGACTGCCGTCACGCGCCGGCTGGGCGATCTGCCGCCGCTCAATCCGGCGCAAACCATTCCGATCCGCGACGCCCTCGATTCCTACACGATCAACGGCGCGCGCTTCCTCGGCTGGGATGCCGAGACCGGCTCGCTCGAGGCCGGCAAGTCGGCCGACTTCATCGTCGTCGACCGCGACATACTGGCCCTCGCCGACCACGGGCACGCCGAGCGCATCGAGGGCACGCGGGTCCTCGAAACCTGGTTCATGGGCCGGCGCGTGTACCGGGCACCGGCGCGCTGAGCGCCCCGCTCGCGGGGCACGGCGGGCGCCCCACCCCTTCGTTCAGCCGGTCTTTCCCAGCTCAGCCACGAAGCGGCGGATGCGGTGCGCGGCCTCGGCGAGCGAGGCCTCGTCGGTCATGAAGCAGACGCGGACGCAGCCCTCCGTTTCGCGGCCGCAGGCGGCGCCATCGAGCACCGACACGCGCTCGGACTCGTAGAGGCGATCGGCGAACTCGGTGCCGGACAGCCCGGTCTCGCGCACGTCGAGCAGCATGAACATGCCCGCATCCGGGCGGTGGAGGCGCACCGCCGGCAGTCCCTGCAACGCGCCGTAAAACGCATCCCGGCGTTGCCGGCACAGCGCCCGGATGCTCGCCTCGGCTTCGGTCCGCATGCCGAGGGCCGTCAACGCGGCGTCCTGGATGAAGCCGGGCAGCCCGTAGGTCATGCACTGCGCCAGCAGATCGGCGTGGTGAATGAATGACGTGGGCCCGACGACCCAGCCGCAGCGCCAGCCTGTCATCGCATGGGTCTTCGACAGGCTCGAGACGGTCAGGCACTGCTCCGGCAGCCGCGCGCCTAGACTCGGCACTCGCCCGCCCTCGGCGGTGCCCGCGTAGACCTCGTCCGACACGACCCATAGTCCATGCCGCTCGGCGAGGCGGGCGATGCCCTCGACCTCGGACTCGTTGAGCACGACGCCGCTCGGATTGCTCGGCGTCACGACGAACATCGCCCGCGTGCGCGGCGTGATCGCGGCCTCGAGCGCCGCGAGGTCCGGATGGAAATTGCGGCTCGCCGGGGCCGGTACGCGCACGAGCGCGGCGCCCGATACCTGCAGCGTCGCCGGGTAGGTCGCGTACATCGGGTCGAAGGTGATCACCTCATCGCCCGGCGCCGCGACCAGGAGCGAGGACACGAACAGGCCGTTCTGGGCGCCGTTCACGAAGATCACGTTGTCGGCCGCGACGCTCTGGCCCGTGCGCTCGGTGTGGGCCGCCGCGATGGCGTCCCTGAGCGGCGCGCGCCCGACGCTCTCGGTGTAGTGCGTATCGCGGGCCCGCAGGCGCTCGATCGCCTTGTCGACGACCGGACCGGGCGTGTTGAGGTCCGGGTCGCCGACGCTGAGCACGATCACGTCCTCGCCCGCCGCATGCGCGGCGCGCGCGCGCCAGTGCAGGGCCCACGGGTCGGGTCCGTCGTGCGCGATGCGCTCGGCGAGCGGTGAGTAGCGCGGCCTCACTCGAACGCCCCGGCCCGGGCCTCGAGCACCACGACCTGGCGGCGTGTGCCGAAGTCCTCGAGCGCCCGCCCGAGCGCCGCGGGGTCCTCGATCACCTGGTGCGCGTAGCCGTAGGCACGGGCAAGGTGTGCAAAGTCGGGTGGCCGCACGTCGACTCCTTCTGGCGCAATGCCGGCCGCGATCATCGAGCTCTTGATCTCGCCGTAACCCCGGTTGTTCCAGACGACGATCGCCGTCCAGGCGTCGACCTCGCCCGGCACGGCGAGTTCGCCAAGCGAGAACTGCAGGCCGCCGTCGCCCACGAGGCAGACGATCGGCCGCTCGGGGGCGGCGAGGCCGGCTCCGGTCGAGGCCGGCAGCGCATAGCCGAGGGTGCCGTAGCCGGTGGCGGAGTTGAACCATGAGCCGGGCGTTGCCGCCGCAAATCCCAGATTGCCCGCATAGACGAGCTGGGTCGAGTCGCCGACCAGCACGGCGGCCGGCAGCGCATCGCGGATCAGGTCGAGCAGCGCGATGTGGCGCTGCATCACGGGCGCCAACGCCGCGAGCGCCTGCTCACGCGCCGTGGCAGCGGCCGCTGCCCCCGCTCCCGGGCGTGCGGCGCCGAGGTCCCGCGCGAGCAGCGTCCGCAGCGTCGCGCCCGCCTCGCCGCACAGCGCTATCTCCGGCAGCGCGCTGCGCGCGAGCTGGGCAGCCTCGATGTCGATGCGGATGAGTCCGGGGGGATTGGGGAAGTCGCTGACACCGTACATGTCGTAGTCGGTCGGCCCGAGTTCGGTGCCGACCGCAAGCACCACGTCGGCCGACGCAATCAGCCTCCTGACCGGCTCGAGCGACGGGCTCCTCGGCACGGCGAGCGGATGTCCGGGCGGCAGCAGGCCGCGGCCGTTGGTCGTCATCACGAGCGGCGCGCCAAGGTGCTCGGCGAGGCGCCGCAACTCGGTGGCCGCCCGGATCGCCCCGCCGCCGGCGAGCACGACCGGGCGCCTCGCGGATCTGAGCCGGGCCGCCGCAGCGTCCGCAGCGGCGGCACGCGGAACCGGGGCCGCCGGCCCGCTCGCCGGCAGCGCGAGTCCCGTGGCGTCGGCCCCCAGCACGTCGAGCGGTATCTCGATATAGACCGGGCGCGGGCGGGCGGAGGCAAACAGGTCGAACGCCCGGCCGAGCGCCACGGGCAGCTGGCCGGGCTCCTCGATTGCGAAGCTCGCCGCAGCGACCTGGCTCGCGAGCGCCCGCTGGTCCGGCAGCTCGTGCAGGAAGCCGCGGCCACTCCCGGCCTCGCCGCGGCGATTCTGACTCGATATGACCAGCAACGGGATCGAATCCCCGTACGCCTGCCCCATCGCGGTCGTGATGTTGGTGAGCCCGGGCCCGGTGATCGTGAAGCACACGCCCGGCCGGCCGCTGAGGCGCGCGTAGCCGTCCGCCATGAAGCCGAGGCCCTGTTCGTGGCGGCCGGTGATGTGGCGTATCGGCCCGCCGGCGAGGCCCCGGTAGAGTTCAAGGTTGTGCACGCCCGGGATGCCGAATACATGGCGCACGCCCTGGGCGGCGAGCGCCTCGATCAGGTAAAGCCCGAGCTTTTTCATGGCCATCGCCTCCGGATGCAGTATCCCAGAATCCCCGCCCGCGGGCGCCGGCACCGTACCGGGGGACGGTGGTGTAAATATTATGGACGCGATAATATGATGAAACGACTCTCCCGGGGGGAACCGCCATGAATTCCGACGTGATGATCACCTGCGCGATAACGGGCGACGACACCAAGGTGACCAAGAGCCCGCACTGCCCGGTTACGCCGGCGCAGATCGCCGCCTCGGCGGTCGAGGCCGCCAGGGCCGGCGCCGCGATCGTCCACATCCACGTCCGCGAGCCCGACACCGGCGCGTTCAGCATGGCGACCCGGCACTACCGCGAGGTCGTCCGGCTCGTCCGCGAGAGCGGGGTTGACGTGCTGGTGAACCTGACCTGCGGCATGGGCGGTTACATCGTGGCAGGCGACAACGGCCTGCAGGACACGCCGGGGCCGGGCAGCGACTTCTGCAGCCAGGAGGATCGCATGCGGCACGTGATCGACCTGTGCCACGAGGGCCTGTACCGGCCGGACATCTGCACGCTCGACTGCGGCAGCCTCAACTTCGGCGACGGCAACCGCGCCTATGTCTCGACGCCCAACTACCTGCGCAAGGGCGCCCAGATCTGCAAGGACCTCGGGGTCAAACCCGAATTCGAGATCTTCGACACCGGCAATCTGTGGTTCGTCCGGCAGATGATCAAGGAAGGCCTGGTCGCCCCGCCGCCGTTGATCCAGCTGTGCATGGGCATCGCCTGGGGCGTGCCCGGTGACACCGCCCACCTGCTCGCGATGGTGAACACGCTGCCTGCCGATGCAGTCTGGACCTCGTTCGCGATCAGCCGGATGCAGATGCCGTGGGTGGCGCAGTCCATCCTGAACGGCGGAAACGTCCGCGTCGGCCTTGAGGACAACCTGTATCTCTCCAAAGGCGTCTATGCGAGCAACGCCCAGCTCGTCACCAAGGCCCGGGGCATCATCGAGACCCTGGGGGCACGGGTGATCTCGGCAAGCGATGCGCGCGAACGCCTGAAGCTCCACTGACCGGGTCCGCCATGGGGGGCACGACGATATACCGGACGGCGGTGCTGCCGGAGTGGATCGACTTCAACGGCCACCTGCGCGACGCATACTACGTGCTCGTGCTGAGCCTCGCGACCGATGCACTGATGGACCGCCTCGGACTCGACGCGGCGTATCGCGCGCGCACGTCCTGCACGCTCTACTCGCTCGAAATGCACATGCACTGGCTGCACGAGGTCAAGGACACCGACACGATCGAGGTCGACGTGCACCTGCTGGCCCATGACGCCAAGCGCCTGCACCTCGGGTTCGACGTGCGGGTCGTCCGCCGGCCGGAGGTAGTCGCGACGGGCGAGTTCGTGCTGCTGCACGTCCGCCAGGGCGAGACGCCCGGCGCCGCCCCCTTTCCGCCGGCCGTCGAGCGGCAGATCGCATCGCTCAAGGCCGCGGCCGGGCCGGCACCGTGGGCGGGCCCGGGCTCGCGCACGCTGGCGCTCGGCAAGCGCTGATGGCTGCGAACCCGCTCGCGCGCCTGCTGATGCCGCGCAGCGTCGCGGTGATCGGCGGCGGTGCCTGGACCGAGGCGGTCCCGGCCGCGGGCCGTGCGATCGGCTACACGGGCCAGACCTGGCGCGTGCACCCGACCCGGGAGTCGGACGCCACAACGCGGTACTACCGCTCGGTCGACGAGCTGCCCGGCGCTCCCGATGCAGCGTTCGTCGCGGCTCCCGCGGCCGAGGTTCCGGCAATCGCCGCCGCGCTCGCGCGTCGCGGCGCCGGCGGTTTCGTGTGCTTCGCGGCCGGTTTCGACGAGACCGCAACCGAGCAGGGCCGCGAGCTGACGCGGCAGCTCGTCGCGAACGCCGGCCCGGTGCCGTTCACCGGGCCCAATTGCTACGGTCTCGTGAACTTCTTCGACCGGGTCGCGCTGTGGCCGGACCAGGTCGTCGGCGATCCGCTCGACCGCGGCGTCGCGATCATCACGCAGAGCGGCACCCTCGCGCTGACGCTGATGTTCAACCACCGCTCGCTGCCGATCGGCTACCTGCTGACGGTCGGCAACCAGACGCGGCTCGCGATCGAGGATTTGATCGAGATCCTGTCGGACGATCCGCGCGTGTCGGCCTTCGGCATCTACGTGGAGGGTCTGAAGGATGCGGGGCGCTTCGCCGCCGCGGTCACGAAGGCCCGGGCGGCCGGCAAGCCCATCGCGCTCGTCAAGGCCGGCCGCACCGCGGCTGCCGCGCGCGCGGCCGCGACTCACACCGGGGCGCTCGCCGGGGCCGATGCGGTGTTCGACGCGTTCTGCCGCGACGCCGGCATCGCGCGCTGCGAGACCCTCTCTACGCTGGTCGAAACGCTGAAGGTGTTTCACGCCGGCGGCCCGATCCGCGGCAAGCGCGTGCTGGTACTCGGCTTTTCCGGCGGCGACATGGCCATGACTCTCGACGTCTCGCGCAACCTGTCCCTCGACTACGCGCCGCTGCCGCCGGCCATGACCGAGCGGCTGCAGCAGGTCCTCGGGCCGCGCGTGACGGTCGCGAACCCGCTCGACTGTCACACGTACATCTGGTTCGACCAGCCCAAGTTGCGCGCGCTGTTCACGACGCTGTTCGCGGCGGACTACGATGCGATCGCGTTCATGCTCGACTGCCCGCCCGCCGGCCGCGCCGATACCTCCGCCTTCGACATGCCGATCAACGAATTCATCAGCGCCGCGCAAGGCTCGACCACCAGGGCCGCGATGCTCGCCTCGCTGCCGGAGACGCTGTACGAGGGCGTCCGCAGCCGCTGCCTCGCAGGCGGGGTCGTCCCGCTGCAGGGTCAGCGCGAGGCGCTCGAGGCGCTCGATCTCGCGGCACAGGTCGGGGAGTGCTGGCGGGGCGGCACATTCCCCGCCCTCGCCCGCCCGCGCCTGCCGCAGCGGACGGTGCGCACGCTCGCCGAGGACGCGGGCAAGGCCGCCCTCGCCGCCTTCGGCCTGCCGGTACCGCGCTCGCGCCTCGTGGCTCCCGCACAGGCCGCAGCGGCCGCCACTGACATCGGCTTTCCGGTCGTCGTCAAGGCGGTGAGCGCATCGCTCGCCCACAAGTCCGATGTCGGCGGAGTGATCCTCAATGTGCGCACGCCGGCGGATGCGGCCGCGGCCGCCGACCGGCTGCGCCCGCTGTCGACCCGGCTGCTCGTCGAGCAGATGGTCACGGACGGCATCGCCGAGGTGCTGGTGGGCATCACCGTCGATCCGCAGTTCGGGCAGGTGCTGGTACTGGGTAGCGGCGGGGTCATGACCGAGCTGTGGCACGACAGCACGAGCCTGCTGCCGCCTTTTTCCCCTGACCGGATCGCAGCGGCACTCGCCACTCTCAAGGTCTCGCGGCTGCTCGCGGGCTTTCGCGGCAAGCCGCCGGGTGACGTTCCGGCGCTCATCGCTGCGGTGCTCGCGGTCGGCGGCTTTGCCGCCGCTCACGTCGATACGCTGGCCGAACTCGACGTCAATCCAATCATCGTCCGCCCGCTCGGCGCGGGTGTCGTGGCGGTCGATGCACTCATTCGTCTAGCGGAGGAACCCTGACATGTCCGACGGCGTACGACTGCATAGGGACGGCGCAATACTCGAGGTCACGATCGATCGGCCGAAGGCGAACGCGATCGATATGGCCATGAGTCGGCGCCTCAATCAGGTGTGGACTGACTTCGGGCAGGATCCGGCACTGACCATCGCGATCCTGACCGGGTCTGGCGAGAAGTTCTTCTCGCCGGGCTGGGACCTCAAGAATGCCGCGGGCGGCGAGGCAAGCGACTCCGACTGGGGGGTCGGCGGCTTCGCCGGCCTGAATTATCCACGCAATCTCGACAAGCCGATCATCGCCGCGGTCAACGGGATCGCCTGCGGCGGCGGCTTCGAGATGGTGCTCGGCTGCGACCTGATCGTCATGGAGGAGCAGGCGCGCTTCGCGCTCCCCGAGATCAACGTCGGCGTGCTGGCGGACGCAGCCACGATCAAGCTGCGGCGGCGCATTCCTTACCACGTCGCGGTCGAGATGCTGATGACCGGACGCTGGATGGACGCGGCCGAGGCCAAGCACTGGGGGCTGTGCAACTACGTCGTGCCGAAGGGACACGCGCTGACGAAGGCCCGCGAGCTGGCCCGGCAGCTCGCCGACGGCCCGCCGCTGCTGTTCCCGGCCATCAAGCAGCTGCTGCGGCACACCGAGATGGTCGCCGAGCACCCCGCCTTTGAGCTGCACGATGCGCTCGCGGCCGTCCAAAAGGTGCTGCGTTCGGAGGACCTGCTTGAGGGCACCCGGGCGTTCGCCGAGAAGCGCAAGCCGCAGTGGAAAGGCCGCTGAGGTGACAGGCCGGCTGACGCGCGCCATCGTCCGGACGCCTGGCCGCAGCTTCGCTGCGGGCCTCACCGTCGCCGGGGGCGGCGCGCCGGATCTTGCCCTCGCGCTCAGCCAGCACGACGCCTATGCGCAGGCGCTCGAGACCTGCGGCCTCGCGATCACCGTGCTGCCTGCCGACGAGCGCTTTCCCGACGGGACGTTCGTCGAGGACACTGCGGTCCTGACGACGCGCGCGGCGATCGTGACCCGGCCGGGCGCGCCGAGCAGGCGCGGGGAGACCGACTCGATCGCGGAAGTGCTGCGCGGCCTCTATCCTACGGTGCTGCAGATCCTGGCGCCCGGGACGGTCGACGGCGGCGATGTGTGCGAGTGCGATGACCGCTTCCTGATCGGCGTGTCGGCGCGCACCGACGAGGCGGGCGCACAGCAGCTCGCGGGATTCCTCCAAGATCTTGGGTACCGGGCGATGCTGATCGACATCCGCGAGTCGCGCACGCTCCTGCACCTCAAGACCGGACTCAGCTACCTGGGCGACGGGCGGCTCGTCGTCGCGGGCGACGTGCCGGCGAGCGCGAACCTCACGGACTTCGAGCGCGTCGCGGTCGAGCCGTCCGAGGCCTATGCGGCGAACTGCATCCGGGTCAACGATCGCGTGCTGGTCGCAGCCGGTTACCCGCGCTTCACCGAGCGCCTCGCGCGCCTGGGGCTCAACCCGCTGCCGCTCGGGATGTCGGAATTCCGCAAGATGGACGGGGGCCTCAGCTGCCTGTCGCTGCGCTTCTGACCATCGGCTGCGCGCTCAGGCAGTCCGGGTCCTCGCCAGCGCCTCCTCGTCCACGCTGTAGCCGAGGCCGGGCGCCTCCCCCAGGTCGATCCAGCCGCCCGCTCCGACCCGCAGCGGCTCAGCCATCATGAAATCGCGGCGCTCGACTCCCCACTCGGGGGGATCGTACGGGTACTCGAGGAACGGAGCGTCCACGAGACCCGCGGTCAGCTGGGCGTTCGCCATCACGCCCATGCCGTTTGTCCAGGTATGCGGCGTGAACAGCACGTTGTGCTCGGCCGCCATCATCGCCACGCGCCTTAAGCCCGTGATGCCACCGACGAGCGCTGCATCCGGCTGCAGCACGTCGAGGCACCGGTCGGTCAGCAGGTCGCGGAATCCCTGCAGCTCGCGCGTCATCTCGCCGCCCGCGATGCGCACGTCAGTCGCATCGCGCAGCGAGCGCATGCCGGCGCGGTCCGCCCGGTGCAGCGGCTCCTCCATCCAGTAGACGCCGACGCGTTCCAGCTCGCGGGCCACGGCGAGCGCGTCCTTGAACGTCCACGGGGCCGCGGTGTCCCACGGCATCCGCCAGCCCTGATTGCAGTCGACCATCAGCTCGAGCCGCTTGCCGACCCGCAGGCGTGCCGCCTCGAGCGCCCGGATGTCGTCGCGCCAGTCGCCACGGTGAAAGCGGATCTTGAGGGCCGGGAATCCCTCATCGAGCATGCGCTCGGCGCACTCGGCCATCGCCCCCGGATCGCGCAGCGTGCCGCTCGAGGCATACGCCCGGACCCGGTGCGAGAGGCCGCCGAGCAACTTCCAGCACGGCTGGCCGGTGATCTTGCCGGCCAGGTCCCACAGCGCCAGGTCGAGCGGCCAGCAGCGCCCGTAGTGAAACTCCAGATTGGCGAGCACGCGGTAGTGCCGCTCGAGCAGCAGCGGGTCGTGGCCGACGAACAGGTGCTCGTGACCGGCGAAACCCACCATCAGGTCTCCGGAACCGAGTCCGACGAGCCCGGTATCGGTCGTGACCCGGACGATCGTCGCGTCGAAGTGCACGCGGGGCTTGGTGTCCCAGCTCGCATGGAACGGCGGGTCGAACCTGAGTCGATGCTGGGTCACCTCGACCGCCGCGATGCGGTGCTCGGCAGCCCGCGCGATGACCGATCGTGGCCGCGCGCTCACTTGAAGGCCGTCCAGATCGTCTTGAGGTCGGTGTACTTGTCGATCGCATGCGGCGAACGATCGCGCCCGAAGCCCGATTGCTTGAAGCCGCCGAACGGCGTGGCGAGCGAGGAGCGGTCGTAGGTGTTGACCCAGACGGTGCCGGCGCGCAGCGCGCCGGACATGCGGTGGGCGACGTTCATGTCGGAGGTCCAGACGGCGGCCGCGAGCCCGTAGACCGTGTCATTGGCGAGCCTCAGCGCCTCGGCCTTGTCGCGGAAGGTCGACACCGTCAGCACCGGACCGAAGATTTCCTCGCGCGCGACGCGCATTGACGAGCGGACATCGTCGAGCACCGTCGCCTCGACGTAGTAGCCGCCGGTCTCGGCCATGGCCTGGCGACCCCCGAAGGCCAGGCGCGCACCCTCGGCGACACCCGAGTCTATGTAGCCGAGCACGCGCGCCAGGTGGCCGCGGTCGATCAGCGCACCCATCTGCGTCGCCGGGTCGAATGGATGGCCGAGCGTGATGGTCGTCGCGACACGCTCGATGCCGGCGATGAGGGCATCGCGCGCACGCTCGTGCACGATCACGCGCGAGCCCGCATGACAGGTCTCGCCCTGGTTATAGTAGATGCCCCAGGCGATGCCCGAGGCCGCCGCCTCAAGGTCGGCGTCGGCCATGACCACGTGCGGGCTCTTGCCGCCGCACTCGAGCGCAACGCGCTTGAGGTTCGACTCGCCGGCGTAGCGCATCATGAGCTTGCCGACTTCGGTCGAGCCGGTGAAGCTGACCATGTCGACGTCCGGATGCAGCGCGAGTGGCTTGCCGGCTTCCTCGCCAAATCCCGGCACCACATTCAGAACTCCGGGCGGCAGGCCCGCCTCGATCGCGAGCTCTGCCAGGCGGATGGCCGTCAGCGGCGACTGCTCGGCCGGCTTCAGCACCACCGAGTTTCCCGTCAGCAGCGCCGGGCCGAGCTTCCAGGCGCTGATGATCAGCGGATAATTCCACGGCACGATCGCGGCCACGACGCCGAGCGGCTCGCGGCGAATCAGCGCGAGCTCGCTGGGCGCGGTGGCGGCGATCTCGTCATAGAGTTTGTCGGCGAACTCGGCGTAATAGGCGATGCAGTCGGCGGCGAACGGCACGTCGACGTTGACGGAATTGAGGATGGGTTTGCCCACATCGAGCGTCTCGAGGATCGCGAGCCGCTCGAGATCGGCGCGGATGAGCTCCGCAAATCGGCCGAGGACCCGCTTGCGCTCCTTCGGCTCCGCACGGCGCCACAGGCCGCCCTCGAAGCTGCGCCGCGCTGCCGCCACCGCTGCGTCGACGTCGGCCGACTCGCAGCGCGCCACGGCCGCGATTACCCGGCCGTCGATCGGGCTCCGGTCATCGAAACTGCGACCGCTGCGCGCCCCCGTGAGCCCGCCGTCGATGAACGCACGGGCTTCGATCCGCAGCCGCTCGGCGCGCTCAAGCCAGCCGGCGCGGTCGAGGGTCGCGAGTGAGGCGCTCACCGGTTCACCGCCCCGTCAGGACCGCGGCCGCGAAGGCCAGCAGATCCCCGTCCGACACCACCCGCCGGTTCGACTGCCGCATCGCAGCGTTTTCCGGGCGGGCCATCTGCGCGGCGAGGGCTGCGGGAGTGATGTGGTCGTGACCCTCGCCGGCAAGCGAGACCTTGACCCCCGAGTCGCGCAACAGGCGGTCGAACGCTGCCGGCAGCCGCTGCGCGTCGCGGGCCTCGCCCATCGCCGCCGCGGCCGCGGCGAAGCGCCCGTCCGGATCCTCGGCCACGTTCCACGGCAGCGTCGCCCTGAGTGCAAGTCCGACCGCGCGCCCGTGGTGCACCGGGCGGAGCGAGGCAAGCGCGTGACCGATATTGTGTGCGATCGCCGTGCCGCAGTTGTCGATGCCGATGCCGGCGAGCGTCGCCGCCCACTGCAGTCCCGCGCGCGCCGCCAGGTCCCCGGGCGCCGCCACCGCCCGCCGCAGGTGCTGCACGACGAGCGCGATGGCCCGGTGGCAGTAGAGGTCGTTGACCTCATTGGCATTGGCGTTCGTCGACGCCTCGATCGCATGCACCAGCGCGTCAATTCCCGTGGCCGCCGTCAGCGAAGCCGGCAGTCCGGTCGTCAGCACGGGATCGAGGACGATCAGCACCGGCTTGAGCTCATCGCCCCACAGCCACACCTTGGCGCCATCGGGGGTGCCGAGCACCGCCGTGCGCGTCGCCTCGGATCCGGTCCCGGAGGTCGTCGGCACGCACACCAAGACAAGCCGGGTCGCCGGAAACGGATTGGCGCACAGCCCGTAGTGGCTCGCGCCCGCGCTCCCCGCGGCGATCGCCGCGATCGTCTTGCCGACGTCCATCGCCGAGCCGCCGCCGAGCGCGATCACCGCCGCGACGCGTTCGCGCCGCGCGCGTTCGGCGGCCTCGTCGACCTGCGCCATCGTCGGGTCGCTCTTGAGGTCGCTGAAACGCACGACATCAAATCCAACCCGGGCGAGCGCTGCCGCTGCGGTGTCGATGGCTCCGCCCGGGCCGAGTCCCGGGTCGGCGACGAGCAGCACGGCGCTCCCGGCGGGCACCCGGCCGGCCAGCGCCATGCCGAGCGCCTCGAGCGACCCGGCGCCCTGCGTGATCTCGGGTACCCGTGCAAGTGAAATACCGCTCATGTGTCTCCCTGGGCATCCGCCGACGCGGACCGGCCAGCGGGCTCGCGCCCCCTGGAGCCGCGGCCGTGCGTCCGGCATGGCCTGCGGGCGCCGCGCGTCGGCCCGCCGCCGGCCCTCAGACTTTCACAGTTACCAGGGCCATAGAAGCCGAGAAATTGGATCGGGGGCATCGTAAAAAGGCATTGGCGGGCGGACGCGCGTTGGCCCACGCTGCGCACCGTGCCCGACGCGATGGTGCACCGCAGCGCCTTGGCGCGCAACGTAGAATGGGCGCCGGCTCCGCCAGGACCCGGGCCGAGGAGAGCTGACAGATGGACAGAGTGCGGATCGACCGGCGGTGGCTGCCGCTCAATGCGCTGCGGGCCTTCGAGGCCGTCGCCAAGCACGGCAGCTTCACCGGGGCCGCCAATGCGTTGCTGATCTCCCAGAGCGCGCTATCGCGACACGTCATCTCGCTCGAGAAGCTGATCGGCGTGCAGCTGTTCGAGCGCCGGCCGCACTCGCTGGTGCTCACCAAGGCCGGCCAGCACCTGCTGCCGGTCGTCGCCAAGTCCTTCGACCGTCTCGAGTACTCGCTCGACGAGATCAAAAGCTCCCGCGCACCGACACTGCGCACGCTGCGCGTCCAGATGCCGCCCACTTTCGCGGTCTACCTCGCGGTGCCAATCCTGCGGGACTTCCGCCGCGCCAACAGCGAGGTCGAGATCGACCTCGTCAGCCCGTACGGCGTCGGCCCGCCGCCCAACGATGTCGACGTTGCGGTCGTGTACTCCAAGCCCACGGTCACCGACTCCGTCAGCGACCTGCTGTGGCCCGTCCGGCTCGGGATCCTGTGCCACCCCGGCCTCGCGGCCCGCCACGCGGGCAAGGATCTCGCGACGTTCATCCGTGACAATGAGCTCATCCACGTCCGCATCGCCGACCTGCCGCGTCATTACTTCTGGGGTCAGTTCGTCCGCCAGGCCAATCTCGGGCCGCTCGGCTGCGAGCGCGGCCTGGTGTTCGATACGGCCTTGCTCGCCGTGCAGTACGCGCTCAGCGGCGAGGGCCTGGCACTCGTCGACCTCAACCTGTTCCACGAGGAGATCGAGGCTGGCCGGCTGGTATGCCCGTTCGACAACACGCTGGATGATGGCTTCGGCTACTACCTGATCACCGACCCCGAGGCGCTGAGCGACACGGCGATTGCGTTGTTCCGCTCGTGGCTGATCGAGCACTGCGGGCAACGCAAGGGCGGGGACGAGTCGCGCGTGCGCCTCGCGGTCTCGAATGAATGACGCCGGCACCCGCCGCGGCGCGCCCGCCGCGGCGGGATCCGGCCTGCACTGCGAGCGCCTTCTCAGCCTGGCGCGGGCCGCACGCGGCGCGGCGATGCGCCCCACCCAGATCCTCGGAGCAGTACCCGCATGAGAGAGCGCGATGAGCAGGCAGGCCGCCGCAACCGGCGCCGGCCCGGGCAATCCGACGTCAGCCACGCCGTGTTCGACCGCACCCGCTCGTATCGGCACCTGCAAAATCCGTTCGAGCCTCTGAAGGTGTTCTCCGACGACGAGGTCGCATCGATCCATGCAGCGGCGCTGACGATCCTCGAGGAGCAGGGGATGCGGGTGCTGCTGCCGGACGCGCGGCGGGTCTATGCCGGCGGCGGCGCGACCGTCGAGGAGGCGACGCAGATGGTGCGGATCGACCGTGGCCTCGTGACGGCCTCGATCACGACCGCGCCCCGCGAGATCACGCTGCATGCCAAGGACCCCGGGCGGCACATGCCGATATCCGGCCGCCACGTCGTCTTCGCGCCGACCTCCGGCCCCCCCAACATCATGGACACCAGGGGCGGGCGGCGTGCCGGGACCTTCGAGGACTTCTGCAACCTGATGAAGCTCACGCAGAGCTTCGAGGTGCTGCACGTGCTCGGCGGCGGAGTCGAACCCCAGGACGTGCCGGTCCAGGTGCGGCACCTCGAGACGACCCGGGCGATGCTCACCCTGACCGACAAGATTCCGCTGCCCTATGCGCGGGGTCCGGGGCAGAACGCCGACAACTTCGAGCTGATCCGGATCGCCTATGGCCTGAGCCCCGAGGAGTTCCGCTCGCGGCCATACACGGGCACCGTCATCAACACCAACTCGCCGCTGCAGCTCGATATCCCGATGGCCGGCGGCATCCTCGACTACGCCGCCGCGGGACAGGTGCTGATCATCACGCCGTTCACGCTCGCCGGAGCGATGGCGCCGGTGACGGTCGCCGGGGCGCTGACGCTGGCGCACGCCGAGGCGCTGGCCGGGCTCACGCTCGCGCAGATCGTCCGGCCCGGGGCCCCGATCGTCTACGGCAGCTTCACCTCGAACGTCGACATGAAGTCGGGCTCCCCCGCCTTCGGAACGCCCGAGTACGTCAAGTCCTCGCTCGGTGCCGGGCAGCTCGCGCGCCATCTCGGGATCCCGTGGCGCTCCTCGAACGCCACCGCCTCGAACACACCCGACGCCCAGGCAGCGTACGAGTCTCAGATGAGCTTGTGGGGCGCGCTGATGGGCGGGTGCAACTTCGTGCTGCACGCCGCCGGCTGGCTCGAGAGCGGCCTCGCAACCTCCTACGAGAAGTTCATGCTCGACGTCGAGATGCTGCAGATGTTCGCGGAAACCTTCCAGCCGCTCGGCGCGACCGCGGCGGACCTGGCGCTCGATGCCATCGCCGAGGTGGGACCCAGCGGGCACTTCTTCGGCTGCGCGCACACCATGGAGCGGTACCGGACCGCGTTCTACGCGCCGCTGGTGTCGGACTGGCGGAACTACGGGCAGTGGTCCGAGGCCGGCGGCCACACGGCAACCGAGCGGGCGAGCGTGCTGTGGCAGGAGACGTTACAACGCTACGTCGCGCCGACGCGGGATCCCGCCGTCGTCGAGGCGCTCGACGCCTTCGTCGCGCGGCGCACCGCCGAGGGCGGCGCGCCGCCGGTCAGCTGACCGCGGGCGGCCGAGAACGCTCGCGGCCGCGCAGCGCAAAGACGCAGTTTCTTCAAGCAGCCAGGCAGCCGGGGACGGGTATGCGGACGCACGTGCAGGTGGCGGTGATCGGCGGGGGCGTCGTAGGCGCGAGCGTGCTTTATCACCTGACCAAGGCCGGCTGGAAGGACGTGCTGCTGATCGAGCGCGCGGAACTGACCTCCGGGTCGACGTGGCACGCGGCCGGCGGCATGCACACCGTCAACGGCGACCCGAACGTCGCCAAGCTGCAGCAGTACACGATCAACCTGTACAAGGAGATCGAGGCGATTTCCGGCCAGTCCTGCGGCGTGCATATCACCGGCGGCATCATGCTCGCCGGCACTCCCGAGCGCCTCGACTGGCTCAAGATGGCCAAGGCGCGCGGCCGCTATCTAGGCATGGAGCTCGAGCTGCTATCGGTCGCCGAGGCCAAGAAGATCTTTCCGCTGCTCGACGAGGCGCACTTCCTGGGCGCGATGTACGACCCGATCGAGGGCCACGTCGATCCGTACGGCGTCACGCACGCCTATGCCAGGTGCGCACAGATCGCCGGCGCCGAGATCGTCCGCCAGACCCGGGTGACGGACCTCAAGGCGCGCGCCGACGGCACCTGGGACGTCGTCACCACGGGCGGTACCGTGCATGCCGAGCACGTCGTCAACGCCGCCGGCCTGTGGGCCCGCGAGGTCGGCCGCTTCGTCGGGCTCGAGCTGCCGATCCTCGCGATGGAGCACCAATACCTGATCACCGAGGACCTGCCCGAGTTTCACGGGCAGAAGGAGCAGCTGCACTGCATCGACTTCGAGGGCGAGATCTACATGCGCCAGGAGCGCGGCGGCATGCTGATGGGGACCTACGAACGCGCCGGCGTCCCGTGGTCGCCGCGAACGACCCCGTGGGACTTCGGTCAGGAACTGCTGCCCAACGACCTGGAGCGGATCGCGCCGAGCCTCGAGATCGGCTTCAAGCACTTCCCGCGGCTCGAGAGCGCCGGCATCAAGACGATCGTCAATGGCCCGTTCACGTTCGCCCCTGATGGCAACCCGCTGGTCGGCCCGGTGCGCGGGCTGAGGAACTTCTGGGTTGCCTGCGGCGTCATGGCTGGCCTCAGCCAGGGCGGTGGCGTCGGCCTGTCGCTCGCCAGCTGGATGGTCGACGGCGACCCGGGCGCCGACATCTGGGGCATGGACGTCGCCCGCTTTGGCGACTGGGCGACGCTCGCCTACACCAATGCCAAGGTACGCGAGAACTACTCGCGCCGCTTTCGCATCCGCTTTCCGAACGAGGAGCTCGAGGCCGCCCGGCCATTGCGCACGACGCCGATCTACGACCGCCTCAAGGCCGAGAACGCGGTATTCGGCGACTACTGCGGCCTCGAGCACGCGCTGTGGTTCGCGCCGCAGGGCGAGGCGCCACACGAGGACGTGACCTGGCGCCGTTCGAACGCGCACGCCTCGGTGGGCGCGGAGTGCCGGGCGGTGCGCGAAGCGGTCGGCCTGCTCGAGATCTCGAACTACGGAAAGTTCGAGATCACCGGCCCCGCCGCCGCCGAATGGCTCGGCCACGTGATGGCGAACCGGATTCCGCAGCCCGGTCGCATGGCGCTGGCACCGATGCTGAACGCGCGCGGCCGCCTGATCGGTGACTTCACGGTGTGCCGGCTATCGGCGGAGCGCTTCTTCCTGATCGGCACCTACGCGGCCGAGAGCTATTACGTGCGCTGGTTCGAGCGCCACCTGCCGCCTGGCGGCGTCACGGTCCGGCCCTGCGCGATGGAGTACGTTGGCCTGTCGATCGCCGGCCCCAGTTCCCGCGCCTTGCTCCAGTCGCTGGTCGCGGACGACCTCGCAACCGCGGCGTTCCCGTTCATGACCTTCCGCCGGGTCGATGTTGGCATGATCCCCGCGCTCGTCGGGCGCGTCTCATTCACGGGGGATCTTGGCTACGAGATCTGGGTCACGACCGACTACCAGCGGGCGCTGTACGAGCTGCTGTGCCAGGCGGGGCGCGAGTTTGGCCTTCGGCATGTCGGCGGGCGGGCGCTCAACTCGCTCAGGCTCGAGAAGAGCTTCGGCACCTGGGCCCGGGAATTCCGCCCGATCTACGGTCCGTTCGAGGCCGGGCTCGGTCGGTTCATCGACCTCAACAAGGGCGACTTCATCGGCAGGCGCGCGGCGGCCGAGGAGAAGGAACGTGGCAGCGAGCGCAGGCTCATCACGCTCGCGGTGGCGGCGCACGATGCCGACGCGATCGGCGACGAGCCGATCTGGCACGACGGCCGGGTGGTCGGCTGGGTGACGTCCGGCGGCTACGGGCACAGCGTGCAGCAGTCGATCGCGCTCGGTTACGTCAACAACGAGGTCGCCGCGGCAACCACCGGATTCGAGGTCGAGCTGATCGGCGAGCGGCGCAAGGCCGTGCGGCTCACCGCGGCCGCGTTCGATCCGGGCGGCGCGCGCATGCGCGCCTGAGCCCGGCGTCGCGGTCAGGCATCGGCGGTACGGGTGGCTCGGCGCAGGCTGGCTGCGTGTCCGCGCGCCGCCCAGTCGATCGGCTCGACCTTCGGCAGGATGACAACCCAGCCGAAGAAACCGGCCAGGTTGACGATACCGGCGAGCACGAACGCGCTCCAGTAGCTGCCGGTAGCGTCGATCAGGATGCCGGTGAGCGTCAGCGCGAACAGCCCCGGCAGGTTGCCGAGCCCGTTCTGCACGCCGACCCAGCGCGCGGCGGCCGCCGGTCCCGCGATGATCTGCGGGATCGCGAAATAGCCCGGCGAGGAGAAGCCGAGCACGACCTCGTAGGCATACAGGCACGCGAGCGCCGGCTTGACCGGCAGGACGACGATGCCGAGCATGCAGCCGATGCCGAGCAGGTGGGCGAGCGCCATCGGCAGCTTGTGCGCGAAGGTTGCCGAGCCGCCCGCGCGTACCCAGCGGTCGATCGCCCAGCCGGCAAAGAGCGCCGCCGCCGCGTTGAGCGCGTAGGCGCTCGAGGCGACGGCAGCCATCTCGTCCATGCTGAAGCCCCGCGAACTCACGAGGTAGCTCGGCAGCCAGCCGAGGATGAAGTAGAAGTTGTAGTTGCCACAGAAATGGCCGATCGCGGCACCCCACAGGCCGCGCTCGCGCAGAATCTCGCCGACTGACGGGATCGGCACGTCGGGCGCTGCCGGCACCTTGGCGATCGTCACCTCGGGCACGACGACGCGCGACCACGGCAGCAGCCAGATGAGGGAGGCGAGGCCGAACAGGATGAACACGGGACGCCACCCGATCCGCGCCATGAGCATCCCGCCGAGCAGCGTGCCAACTGCGGGGCCGACCAGGTAGCCAAAGCCGGTGAGCCCGTTCGCGAGTCCCACATGCTCGGCCGGGACGCGTTCGGCGATCAGCTTGGAGGTGGTCGTGAATCCCGCGCTCTCGCCAATGCCGAGCAGGAACCTGAGCACCAGGATCGAGTAGAAGCCGACGACGAACCCGGTGAGCAGGGTCGCGATCGACCAGATCGCAGCGCCGATGCCGAGCACGATCTTGGCGCCATAGCGATCGGCAAGCCAGCCAGCGGGGAACTGCGCACAGGTGTAGGTGAAGTAGAACGCGGCCAACAGCACGCCGAAGCGGGTCGCGGTGAGATGCAGATCCGCCTGGAGCAGCGGACCCGCGGTCGCGAGGTTGCCGCGGTCTATGTAGTTGATAAAGAGCGATGCCGCCATCAGCAGCACCAGCCAGAACGGCGATGTCGGCGTACGCAGCGCCTGAGCTTTGATCACTCGCTGTCCCCCGCTCCCGTTTGATGCTACTGGAGGCGGGGGTCATGCGCCACCGGCGCGCTCGGCGTATCAGCCGCCGAGCGGCCTCAGCATCGCGCGCGAGATGATGTGGCGCTGGATCTCGCTGGTGCCCTCCCAGATGCGCTCGATCCGGGCATCCCGCCAGATCCGCTCGAGCGGCAGATCGGTCATCAGGCCCATGCCGCCGTGGATCTGCAGCGCCTCGTCGGCCACCATCGCGAGCATCTCGGTCGCCTTGAGCTTGGCGATCGCCATGTCGGCATCGGTCGCCAGCTTCTGGTCGAACCTCCAGGCAGCCTCCAGCGTCAGCAGCTCCGCGGCGCGCAGCTCGACCGCCATGTCGGCGAGTTTGAACGAGACGCCCTGGAACTTGCCGATCTGCTGCCCGAACTGTCGCCGCTCGACGGCCCACTGCTTGGCGTGCTCGAGGGCGCGCTCGGCGCGCCCGAGACAGGTCGCCGCGACCTGCAGGCGCGTCGCGCCGAGCCATGCGTTGGCGACCTCGAAGCCGCGGTGGACCTCGCCCAGGATCGCCGACTTCGGCACCCGGCAGTCGCTGAACTCGAGGATGCAGTTGTTGTAGCCGCGGTGCGAGACATTCTTGTAGCCGGGGCGCACGACAAAACCCGGCGTGCCCATGTCGACGAGGAACGCAGTGATCAGCTTCCTCGAGCCGCGCGCTCCCCCTTCCTCGCCCGTCGCCGCGAACAGGATCACGAAGTCGGCGTGGTCGGCGTGGCTGATGAAGTGCTTGACTCCATTGATGATGTAATCGCCGCCCTTCTCGACGGCCGTCGCCTTCATGCCGCGCACATCCGATCCCGCCCCCGGCTCCGTCATCGCGAGGCAATCGACGCGCTCGCCGCGAACGGATGGAAACAGGTAGCGGTCCCGCTGCTCGCCCTCGCACGCGCAGAGGATGTTCGAAGGGCGGCCGACGCAGTTGTAATGCAGCGCATAGCCCGTCCGGCCGAGCTCCTTCTCGTAGAGCACCCAGGCGACCGTGTCGAGGCCCGCGCCACCGACCTCGGCCGGCATGTTGGCAGCGTAGAGCCCGGCGTCGATGGCCTTGGCCTTGAGCTCCTTCTGCAGCTCCGGGCGCAGGATGCCCGTCTCCTCGATCTCCGCCTCATGCGGCATGAGCTCGTTGGTCACGAAATCCCGCGTCGTCTTCACGATCATCTGCTGCTCGTCGCTGAGCGAGAAGTCCATGATGCGTAGCCTCCAGCCGCTATCAGGTTGCCGGCGATCGCGCCGCGCGCGGCCGCGTCGTGGTCGCCGGGGTCTTGCTCTGACTGCCCGCCTCGAGAATGGCCCAGGCCCGCCACAACTCGAGCTGCCGGCCGAGCTGCACGAGCAGCCGCTCGGGCGGCCATTCCGACGGACTGATGACCGCGCTTGCCGTGAGCCCATTGATGAAGGTCGTCGTGGCGCTGAGGACATCCTGACGCAGCGCCTCGGGCCAGCTCCGCCATTCCGGCCAGTGCTCGGCGAAGCAGCGCTCGAACAGGCGCAGGTACTCGCGGTGCACCCAGGCATTGATGCGCTTCAGGCGCTTGTCGGCGGACACCTGGCCCCAGAACGCGGCCCAGAACGCGCACTCGGTCGACCGCTGTGCATCGAGCGGCAGCGCCTCGGCAAGCAGGTCGAGCAGCCCCGCGCTCGCCGCGGCGGGACGGGCGAGGCGCTCCTCGATGCGCCGCAGGATTAGGCGCAGCGCCGCGAGAATGATCTCCTGCTTCGAGTCGAAATAGTGGGCGACCATGCCGGTCGTGTAGCCGGCTTCGCGGGCGATCCTGACGACGGTCGCCTGCTCGAAGCCGTGGCTCGCGACGACGCGGCACGCGACGTGGGCGATCTCGTCGCGCCGCGCCGCATGGTCGACGATCTTCGGCATTGGATCTCAGCGCCTCATGCCGATCGCCCGGCCCGCCTCGGGCGGGCGGGGCAGGCCCGCGTGGGCGGCGCGGATCGCCTCGAGCTTGGCGAGCGCCTCGGGCGCCATCGGCGATGCCTTGCCGCTTGCGGCATCGACGTGCACGAACATCTGCTCGGCGGTGGCGGCGAGCGTGCCATCGGCCCGGTACAGCCGGTGGAAGAGCTGCAGCCGCTTCGGATCGACCGCGAGCACCTGCGTCGTGACGTAGAGCGAGTCCGCCTGGCGCAGCTCGGCCTCGTAGGTCACGTGGGTCTCGACCGTATACGGCGCCCGGCCCTGTGCCCGGTAGCGCTCGTCGATGCCGACCCGCCGGAAGAGCGCATCGACCGCATCGCCGACCACCTGCAGGTACCGGTAGTCCGTCATGTGGCCGTTGTAGTCGATCCAGTCCGGACGCACCGGCGTCGCGACGAGTTTGAGCGGCTGGCGCGGATCCTCCGCCGCGGGCGCGTGCCGCGCCTTGGCATCGTTGTAGAGGCGGGCCTCGAGCGCGCGCAGCGTGGCGCCGGCACCGATGTCGAACTGCCGCAGCACCTGCTGGATCGCGACCAGATAATCGTCGCGCAGCCGCTCGAGCTCGCGGATCGAGCGCCCGGCGGCCTGTGCGCTCGTGCCGTCCACCATCCGGTCGATCAGCTGCTCGGTGAGCTCGGGCGCCTCGAGCTTGGTCCACGGCCATTTGAGGCACGGCCCGAACTGCGCCAGCATGTGGCGCATGCCGGCCTCGCCACCGGCGAGGTGGTAGATCTGGTTGGTGCCCATGCCGGCCCACCTGAGGCCCGGCCCATAGATGATCGACTCGTCGAGCTCGCCGGTCGTCGCGACTCCGTCATTGACGAGGTGCAGGATCTCGCGCCACAGCGCTTCCTGCAGGCGATCCGTCAGGTGGCCGGGGATTTCCTTGCGGACCCGCAGCGGATGCATGCCGATGTAGGTGTAGAAGCGCTTGGCGGCCTCGAGGCTGGCCTCCGACGTCTGCTTGCCGCCGACCAGCTCGACCAGCGGCAACAGGTAGACGGGGTTGAACGGGTGGCCGACGATCAGCCGCTCCGGGGCCACCATGTCGCGCTGCAGGTCGGACGGCATGATGCCGGAGGTGCTCGAGGCGATGACGACATCCTGCGGCGCATGGCGGCTGACCCCGGCGAGTACGCGCTGCTTGAGCTCGATCTGCTCGGGGATGTTCTCCTGGATGAAATCCACCTGCGCTGCCATTGCGTGCAGGTCGGTCGTGAAGGTGAGCGTGCCTTTGGGCGGGAGCGGCGCGTCGGTCAGGCGCGCCAGCGCGGGCTCGGCGTTGGCGATCGCGCCGCGGATCCAGCCTTCCATCTCGGGCTTGACGTCGGCGGCGATCACGTCGATGCCGAAGTGCAGCGCGCGCGCCGCCCAGCCGCCGCCGATCACCCCGGTCCCGAGCAGTCCCAGCGTCTTGACCTGTCGCATGTCCGCTCCCCGGGGACCACCCGTGCGTGGCCCGTCTTTTTAATCTCGGCGCAATAATATAACACGCACGTCGCGAGGCGACACGGGGAGGCGGGCCGGGAGTGGCTGTCGGGCCGGTCGGGCCGGCTGCGGGCCCCGGCCGGTGGCCGGGGCCGCGCCGCTGACGGGCCGCACGGCCCGCCAGCGTATCGCCTGAGGCTCTAGAACTTCTGTCCGAACTGGAGCGCGATCGTCCGCGGCTGCGCCGGGATGATGTACACCTGGTTGTTGTTGACGGGATTGCTCTGCGTGAAGCGCGACAGCTGCGCGCGCTTGTCGGTCGCGTTGGTCACGTACAGCTGCAGCATCGTGTTGTCGCGACGGAACCCGCCGGAAAGGTCAAGCATGCCGTAAGCCGGCATCATGCCCTCCTCCTGCACTACCGGCACCTGCAGGACCGGAGCGGTCTGGGTCTGGTACACGAACGATGCCTGGGCGAAAGGCGCCCACTCGTTGACCGCGCCCCACGTGTAACGTGCCGTCGCGGTGCCTTTGAATTTCGGCACTACCGGCAGGTTGGTCCCTGCCGGCGCGATGGGTCCGGTCCACTCCCCGCCGGGCAGGAACGGGTAACTCGTCGTCTGGGTCGCGCAGCTGGTGACGCCCGAAGTTCCGCAGTAGTTTTGCGTCAGCACCGGGTCGAGCCAGGTGATGTTGCTGGTCAGCAGCCAGTGCTCGCTCGGCACCAGGTCGACCTCGTTCTCGAACCCCTTGATCCGCGCGTTGCCGCCGTTCGCGATGGCGGTGATGCTGGGAGGCACCAGGAACGAGAACTGGAAGTTCTTCCAATCCTCCCAGAACAGCGCGCCATTCCAGCGCACTCGGTGGCCGAGCCACTGGGTCTTCCAGCCCACCTCGTAGTTGGTCAGATAGTCCGCCGCGTAGGGTTGCGCGCCGATCACACGATTGACGCCGCCGGGGCGGAAGCCCTTCGAGTAAGTCGCATACAGCAGCTGATCCGGCGTGATCTTGTAGGTCAGGTTGACCCGCGGCACCGTGCCGTGATCGGAAACCTCGGTGTTGAGATCGGTGCAGGGTGCGAACTGGGTCGACGGCGGCAGGGGGCAGGGGCTGCCGTAAATGTAATTGGGGTTGAAACCAAAGAATCCGAGGAGCGAATTGTCGTACTTGTAGTAGCGCAACCCGCCGGTCAGCGCCCACTGCGACGTGATGTCCCACGTGACCTGGGCGAACGCGGCCTGGTCTCGGTCCACGCGCTGCTCGTCGGTGAGCCAGATCGCGTCGGGAAACCCGGGGATCGATATATTGGTCGCCAGGCCGTTGGGGTTGCCGGGCGGAGTGAACACGCTGCTGAAGCCGTAGCCCGGCATGGTGTAGAGCTGCCAGATGTTGTGCAGCTGGCGCTGAACGAAAAGCCCAACCGTCGCCCTGACCGGCTCATCGGCCGGGGTGCTGAGCCGCAGCTCGTGGCTCCACTTCTCGAAGTCACCCCCGCCGAGCACGAACTCCTGGGGCATGATCGGGTGGCCGTTGTTCCCGACCCAGTTGGCGCCCGATCCTAAGACCCGGTCGTAGAACTCGGAATAGTCGCTGTAATCGGCGACGGTGTGCCCGGTGCGCTTGAAGAAGCCGGTGGCGTACACCAGGTCGAAGTTGCTGATCTTGCCCTCGACGGTCAGTGCCGCCTGGTACCAGGAGTCGGTGGAACTCTCCGGACCGAAGTGCACCAGCTGAAGGTCACCGACCGCGGGGTCATAGCCGAAGAATCCTTCGGTCGAGATATCCTGCGCCATGATGGTCGGCGTGATGGTCCAGTTGTCGCCCACATTGATCAGCAGCGCGCCGCGTCCGCCGCGCGTGTCAACGCTGTTGTAGTCGCTCTTCACATACGCGGCGTTGCTGATCGATCCGGCGCCGATCGGCGCCGCCGTCGGGCAGGAGTACGCCTGGGGTGTCTGCCCGGCCCAGGTGGGGAAGGTCCGCACACCGTTGAAAATGCAGGCGTTGGCATCAGTGCCGGCGACGTTGCTGATGTAGCCGGCGTCGTGCTCATCCCAGCCGACCAGGCGGACCGCCGCGAACGACGCCAGCGGGATGTTGACGAAGCCTTCCGCCTCCCAGCCGGTGCCGCCGTGATCGACCTGGTTCGCCTGCACGTCGTAGCCGGCGGAGAATCTGCTCGGGTCCGGCTTGTTGGTGATGATGCGCACCGTGCCCGACTCGGAGCTTGCGCCGAACAACGTACCTTGGGGCCCTTCCAGCACCTCGATGCGCGCCACGTCATAGACATGAACGTCGACGGTGCCGTCGATGGTGGTGACCGGCGTCTCATCGAGATAGACGCCCACGCTCGGCTGCGAGCCGGAGTGATTGCCGTCGCCGCCGCTCACCACACCACGGATATAGATGTGCGAGCTGCCAGGCTCGCCGTTGCCGCCTTCGCCCTGGCCGCGTACGTAGGCGATGCTGGGGGAAAACTTCACGTAGGCATCGAGATTGACGATATTCAGCTGCTCGAGCTTCTCGGTGTCGAACACCTGCAGGCTGATCGGCACGATCTGCAGGTTCTCGCTGCGCTTCTGGGCAGTGACGACCACTTCCTCGAGGGCGCCGGCCGCCGGGGTCTGCTGAGCATGCGCTGCGGGCACGCCGGCGAGGATCGCCGAGATCGCCGACGCGAGCGGCGCGTGCCTGAGTGCATGGCGGCCGCGCGGACGGCTGGCGTCCAGGCCTACACGCCTGGTGGTGTTCAGTCGGCTACGAGTCATGTCGTCGCTCCCCTGCTCACTGAGTAATGATTTGTGGACAATTCCCGGCATCGGCGGACGGTGCGAAATGCGGAACCTCCGGGTAGCAGTCGAGCACCGGGCCGAGCGTCTGCTTGAGCGCGCCGAGCCAGGGCTCGTAGTGCCGCCAGTGGTCCACGCCCTCGCGGAAAATGGGTTGCCTTACCTGCTCTGAGCTCGCGGTGCGCACGGCGCGCTCGTTCTCATAGAACCTGAGGCAGGCGTCCTCGAACGGCAGCCCGCAGTAGGCGAGCAGCCGGCGGACCTCCCGCTCGGTGTCGTCGATCATGGCCTCGTAGTACACCCGGTGGACGCGGCCGGGCAGCACCGCATCGAAATGGGCCAGCAGCTCGACGTAGTCGCGGTAGTAGCGGCCGAGGTCCGTGAGGTCATACGAGAAGCTCTGGCCGCGCGCGTAGTGCTGCTTGAAGTTCGACAGGCAGCAGCCGAGCGGATGGCGACGCGCATCGATGATCCGGGCATTCGGCAGGATCAGCTGAATCAGGCCGATGTACAGCACGTTGTTCGGCATCTTGTCGACGAAATACGGCGCCTCGGACTTGCGCTGCACGCGCGTCCGCGCGAGGTAGCGCTCGCCGAGCGCGGTACGCTCATCCGGTGTCAGCGCCGCGACAACCTCGAGAAAGCCGGGTTCGTCGTCGCGCCGCCCGCGGATATCAAGCTCGCGCGCGATCGCCGGGATGTCCGGCAGCTCCATCGTGCCCTCGACGAGCGAGTGGCTCGCGAGGATCTGCTCGAGCAGCGTCGAGCCCGCGCGCGGCAGCCCGAGGATGAAGATCGGAGCGCGCGCCTGCGCTCCGCCATCCGCCCGGGCCGCGAAGAACTCCGCCGTGAACAGCTGTTTGGACTTGCGCACGTACGTGGTCGTCTCGTCCGCGTCGTACGGCACCAGGCGCCGGCGGATCGCGCTGCCCGCCGCGTAACTGGCGAACGACTCCTCGTAGCACGATGCGTCCTCGAGCGCCTTGCCGAGCGCGAACCCGAAGTGCAGACGATCCTCATCGCCCAGGTCGCTGCGCCCGAGCGCCGCGCGGATTGCGGCGACGTCTGCGTCGGCGAACCGGAACGTCTTGAGATTGGCGAGGCTCCAGTACGCCTCTCCGAACGTCGGCTCCAGCGCGATCGCACGGCGGTACGCGGCGACGCTGTCGTTCTGCCGGCCGGCCGTCTTCAGCGAATGGCCATAGCTCATCCAGATCTTCGGCTGCTGCGGATAATCCTTGAGCACTGCCTCGTAGACCTTGATTGATCCGGCATACTCGCCGAGATTCACCAGGATCGCCGCCTGCAGGTTCCGGTAACCCGGGTTGCGTGGTTCCTTGGCGAGCAGCTGCTCGATCTGCCGCAGCGCTTCCGCGGCCTTCATCTGCCGATTCAACACGACGGCGTAGTTGTGCCGCGCGGCATCGAAGCTCGGCGCAAGCTCGAGGCACTCGGCGAGGAGCATTTCGGCGTCGCGATAGCGTCGCAGCCGCGCCGCGACCTCGGCCAGCATGCGCAGTGCCGCGACGTCCGTCGGATGCTGCTTGAGGTGGGCGCGCAGCCGCGCCTCGGCCACCGGCAGCTTGTTCTCGACCAGGGCCGCCGCGGCTTCCATCAGCCGCGGGTCCCGGGTGGCCGCCTTGATGTAGCGGGCGCGGGCCTGGTCCGCCCCCGCCGCATCGCCGACGACGTCGAGCATGTCGGCGAGCAACAGCCAGGCATCGGACAGATCCGGCTTCAGCTGCACGGTGCGCCTGAGCGCCGCGACCGACTCGGCCGCCCGCCCGGCTTCGCCACGCGCAATTCCGAGCTCAAGCTGCACGGCCGCCGAACGCGGTTGCTCGCGCGCGAGCGGCTCGAGTACCTCGAGCGCCGCCTGGGGCTGGCCCGCGAGGCGGCGCGCCTGGCCGATGATCAGACGTGCATGCGGGTGGCCCGGAACGGCTTTGAGAATCTCGCTGGCCTGCTCGGCGGCGAGTGCGGGCTCCTTGGTCAGGAGCCGCCCGGCGTGGGCGAGCGCGACGTCGAGCGTTCCGACCGGCTCCGAGGCACTGCTCAAAGTGGATCCCCACGAATTTCTTGGATTCGCGACCACCGATGAGAAACCTGCGCGGCCCGATTGTCAAATCCGCCACATGTTGGATTTACGCCGCACACATCCCGAAACCCGCCTTCGGCTGCGGCGCGGCACAGCCGCGACCGCTCCCCGGCGCCGCCCATAACCCATTGATCCGCGTCGCGGTGCCGCCGAGGGCCCGATCGGTGGGCAGTGCAGCCCCGTGCGCGGCACGCCCGGGACCGCCCGACCGGCGCCGGTGCCGACGCAGGGATTCTTGCAACAGCACTGCGACGACTGAGGCCTGGGGCCGTGGAGCGGGCCGGCATCAATGGCCGGCAGGCTCCGCGGGCGAATCATCCGGCTCGTTCGCGCCGGTCGCGGGCACGCGCAACACCTTGCCGGGATTCATGATCCCGGCCGGGTCGAACACGGCCTTGATGGCCTGCATCAACGCGATGCCGGCCGGGCCGACCCAGCTCTCGAGCGAGGCCCGCTTCTCGAGGCCGATCCCGTGCTCCGCCGAAAAACTGCCGCCGCCGGCGCGCAGGCCCTCGTAGACCAACGGCGCGATCTCCGCGTAGCGCTCGATGATCGGCAGAGCGGCATTGATCGTCACGTGAATGTTGCCGTCGGCGAGATGGCCGACGACGTATACCTTGAGCCCCGCGTCGTGTCGCCGGATGCGCGCCTCGAGCGCGGACAGGTAACCCGCTAGCGCATCGATCGGCACCGACACGTCGTACCACAGCCCGCCCGGCCGGACCCTCTCGACTGCCCAGTCCTCGCGGATCCGCCACAGGTCGCGCTCCTCGGCAGCGTTCTTCGGTACCCACGCATCGAGCACCAGGCCCGCCTCGCTTGCCGCGACCAGTGCCTCCTCGAGCGCTTCCGCAGCCGATCCACCGCTCCTGCCGGCGACCGCGAGCAGCAGGCCGAACGCCGCAACCGGGGCGCTCGCGAGCTGCGCGATGCCGAGCGACCGGGCGGTGAGCGCCAGGTGATTGCCCGACATGAGTTCTGCGGCCGTGAGAACCACCTCCGCCCGCGCCTCGACCGCACGCATGACGGATACCGCCGCCTCGAGGTGCGGCACGAGCACGAGGATCACCTGGCGCGGACCCGCCTGCGGCGCGAGCGCGAGCACGGCGCGGGTCACGATCCCGAGCGTGCCCTCCGAGCCGATGAACAGCTGTCGCAGCGGAAGCCCGGCATTGTCCTTGCGCACCCGGGCGAGCTCCTCGAGCACGGCTCCGCTCGGGAGTGCGACCTCAAGACCCAGCACCCGGTCACGCATCGTGCCATAGCGAAACGCTTCGATCCCTCCCGCGTTCGTCGACACCATGCCGCCGATCGTTGCGGAGCTTCGCGCGCCGAGGTCGATGCCGGCCACGAGGCCATGCGCAGCCAGCGCCTCCTCGAGACGCTCGAGCGTTACACCGGCCTCGACCGTCGCGGTGCGTGCGCCGGCGTTGACAGCCTCGATGCGGCTCATGCGCTCGAGCGACACGATCAGCTGGCCGGGTCGCGTGACCGCCCCGCCCGCGAGCCCGGTGCGCCCGCCCTGCGGAACGACGCCGACCCGCGCGGCGCTGCACAGCGCGAGCACGCGGGCGACCTCGGATGTCGTCGCCGGCCGCGCCATCAGTCCGGCGCGCAGATTGCCGGGGTGCACGCCCGGATCCATGGTGCGCAGCTGGTCGCCGCGGCGGATGCCGCTCTCGCCGACGATCACAGTCAGATTGGCGAGGAACTCTGGCGGGTACTCGCTCGACTGCATCACGCCGCCGGCTCCGTCAGGCGGCGGGGCGGGCGCGGCGGCCCGCCCAGCTGGCGCCGATCACGGTCACGATCAGCCGCCCTGCGGTGATACAGCTGATGCCGTTCGCCGCATCAAAGCGCGGCGCGATCTCGACGATATCGATGCCGACGACCGGCTGGCGCCGCGCCAGGCGGGCGAGCAGCGGGGCCACCTGCTCGAAGTGAAGCCCGCCCGGGGCGGGTGCCATCACCGCCGGCATCACTGTCGGATCGAGGCCGTCGGCGTCGATCGTCAGGTACAGCGGCACGCGCTCCGGTATCGCCGCCAAAATCGGGTCGATGCCGTGCGCATGAACCTGCGCGGCGGTGAACAGGCGCGAGCCATAGGCCTGGGCGGCAAGCACCTCGCCACGGCGCGCACTGCCGGTGGACCGAAGGCCGATCTGCGTCATGCCGGTGATCCACGGCTTCTGGCTGGCCCAGCGCAACGGACTCGAGTAGCCGCGCCTGACGCCGCCGACTTCCTCACGCCAGTCGAGGTGCGCGTCGATGTGCACGAGGTGCACCTGCGTGCCGAGCACCTCGAGCGCATCGAGGACCGGGATCGTGACCCCGTGATCGCCGCCGAGCACGATCAGCTGCGCGCCGGCGCTTAAGAGCGTCGCCGCGTAAGCTTTCACGCGGGCGACGTAGCTGTCGTAGACCTCCGCGCCGCGCACCGCGTTGCCGCAGTCGAGGCACCGGGAGGGCAGGATCGAGGCGAGATCCGACTCGAGGTCGAAGTCCCAGTGCGAGCCGCCACCGTAGCTGAAGACCGCGGACTGCCGCCGCACCGCATCGGGGGCGCGCGTCTGGTCGTTCGGCTGCTCGTCGTCCGGGTACGGCTCGCTGTGAGTGATCCCAAGCAGCGCGACGTCCACCTGCCATGCTGCCGGATCCAGCACGACGGGCCAGTCGATGAACGGCCACTCGGGGCGCGAGGTGGGCTGCATCGGACGGACTCCGCAACGCTCGTCGCATCATACCGCCGGTACCCGTCCGCGGGCGGGCGTTCCGTGGAGTAAAATCCCGCCTTCCGAACACTCTGGTTGCACGATGCCGCTACCCGCCCGCCGCCACTCCGTCCCGGTCCGCATCGGCCACATCACGATCGGCGGCCCGGCCCCGATCGTCGTGCAGTCGATGACCAACACCGATACCGCCGACGTCGCCGCGACGGTCCGCCAGGTCGCCGAGCTCGCCCGCGCGGGCTCCGAGATTGTGCGCGTCACGGTCAATGAGAAGGAGGCCGCGGCCGCGGTACCCAGGATCCGCGATGGTCTCGATGCCCTTGGTCTGGACGTGCCGCTGGTCGGTGATTTTCACTTCAACGGCCACAAGCTCCTCAAGGAGGAGCCCGCCTGCGCAGCGGCGCTCGCGAAGCTCAGGATCAATCCGGGCAACGTCGGCCGGGGCAGCAAGCGGGACCCGCAGTTCGCCGAGATGATCGAGATCGCCTGCCGCCAGCAAAAGCCGGTGCGAATAGGCGTCAACTGGGGGAGCCTCGACCAGGACCTGCTGACGCGGCTGATGGACGAGAACTCGCGCCGCGCGGAGCCCTGGGATGCAATGGACGTGGTCCGCGAGGCGATCGTCGTCTCGGCAGTCGAGAGCGCGCTGCGCGCCGAGGAGCTGGGCCTGCCGCACGATGCGATCATCATCTCGGCCAAGGTCAGCGGCGTCCAGGACCTGATCTCGATCTATCGCAGTCTCGCCACGCGCTGCGACTATCCGCTGCACCTCGGGCTCACCGAAGCCGGCATGGGCTCGAAGGGAATCGTCGGCTCGAGCGCGGCGCTCGCGGTGCTGCTGCAGGAAGGAATCGGCGACACGATCCGGATCTCGCTGACTCCGGAACCGGGAGGCGACCGCAGCCGCGAGGTCATCGTCGCCCAGCAGCTGCTGCAGACCATGGGGCTGCGGGCGTTCACGCCGATGGTGGTCGCCTGCCCGGGCTGCGGACGCACCACCAGCACCTATTTCCAGGAGCTCGCCCAGCGGATCGAATCGCACATCCGGGCGCGGATGCCTGAGTGGGGACGCGTCTATGCCGGGGTCGAGGACATGACCGTGGCGGTCATGGGCTGCGTCGTCAACGGCCCCGGGGAGAGCAAGCACGCCGACATCGGCATCAGCCTGCCAGGTACTGACGAGCGCCCCGTCGCGCCGGTCTATGAGGACGGCCAGAAGACCGTGACGCTGAAGGGTGAGCGGATCGCCGAGGAATTCCAGCAGCTGGTCGAGGCGTACGTGGCGCGCCGCTACGCACGCCGGGAGGTGGCACGGTGAGTGGCGACGAACAGCAGCTGGCGGACAGGCGGTGCGTGCCCTGCGAAGGCGGAGTCAAAGCCTATACGGCGAGCGAGGCGCGCGCCCAGCTGGCGCGGCTCGATCCGGCCTGGCGCCTCGACGAGGCGGCGAGCGAGATCCGCCGCGAGTTTCGCTTCAAGGATTTCTACCGCGTAATGAGTTTCGTCAACGCGATCGCGCACATCGCCAACGTCGAGGACCACCACCCGGACCTCGAGCTCGGCTACGGCTACTGCCGGGTGCGCTACTCGACCCACGCGATCCGGGGGTTGTCGGAGAACGATTTCATCTGCGCAGCAAAGATCGACCGGCTCTAGCCCGGTCCGTCTGCGCTCAGCCGCTCCCGCCGGCGCGCGCCGGCGGCGGCCGCAGCCGGCGCGCGACGTGGGCGCGCCACGCGCCGAACGGTCCGAGCAGCATGCCGAAGAAGAACAGCGTGCCGGCGGTCGAGAATGCCTGGAACGCGGGGTCGAGGTACTGGGCCTTGCGGTCGGCGAGGCTGACGAGCTCCCGCGTGAGGCGCTCCGGTGCCGCACTTGAGCCGGCGAGCGCGCGCTGCTGGGCCGCGTAGCGATCGGCGAGCAGCATCGGTCGCAGCGCCGCGAACAGCAGGTAGGCCCCGAGCCCGGTCAACAGGCTGACAATCGCCGCGATGATCGTCGCGCACTGCATGCGCTCCCGGAACCCCGCGTCCGCCCGCGCGCTCGCCCCGAGGCCCAGCTGCACGGCGAGTAGTCCCGCGGCCAGCGCTGCGTAGTCGGCGAGCCGGCTTCCCCGCGCGGAGCCCGGCAGCTGAGGCACGATCAGCACCAGGCTGGCGATGACCCCGCCGACGAGGGCCCAGGCAGCCGCACGCGTCGCCGGGCTCTGCGGGTTCACGCGCCGAGCGCACGCGCGATGAAGAAGCGCTTCAGCGGTCCGGCACGGTTGACGAGCCTGAGCCCTGTGCGCCGCACGCGGCCCACCGCCGCGTGCTCGTCGGCAAACAACCGCCACAGGCCGTCGAGCGCCGCACCCATCAGCACATTGTCGGCGCGGCGCGCCCGCCCGTAACGGCCGAGCGTGCGCGGGTCGCCCGGGTCCTCGCCGCGGCCGAGCGCGGCGCCGATCTCGGCGGCGAGCGCCGCGGCGTCGCGAAACCCCTGGTTGACGCCCTGCCCTGCCAGCGGATGGACGGTGTGCGCTGCATCGCCCACGAGGGCGAGCCGCGTTGCGACGTAGCGATCCGCCTGGAAGCGCCGCAGCGGAAAGCGTGCGCGGGGACTTGCAGCCCTGAGTTCCCCGAGCACCCCGTCGCTGGCGCGCGTGACCGCAGCGCCGAACGCGTCCTCGTCCATCGCGACGAGCTCAGCCGCGTGCTCCGGCCTCGTCGACCAGACCAGCGACACGCGGCCGTCGGCGAGCGGCAGCAGCGCGATCGGGCCGCTCGGCAGGAACCGCTGGCGAGCCGCGCGGCCGTGACCGATCGCAGGCGCCAGGTGGGCGATGACCGCCTCCTGCGGATACGCCGCGCCGCGGCCGCCGATAGCCGCGAAACCACGGAGCTGCGAGTCAGCACCGTCGGATGCGACCACGAGTCCGGCGGCAACCCGCCGTTCGTCGAGCGTGACCCACGCAGCATCCTGGCCGAGTTCGAGTCCACTGACGGGCGTTGCGAGCAGGATCGCGCCGGCGGCGACCGCGCGCTCGATCAGCGCGGCGGCGACTGCGCGGTTCTCGGCGATGTGGCCGAGGTCGGGCTCGCCCGCGAACGCCGCGTCGAACACCAGCGTATCAGGACCATCCACCGGGGCGGCGCCGTCCCAGACGACCATGCGCTCGTACGCGCACGGCTGCCGTTCGAGGAGCCTCGGCCAGGCACCAACCGCCGTCAGCAGGGATCCTGCCGCGTGCGACAGCGCCGAGACGCGTATGTCGAGTGGCTCCTCGGGCCGTGGCGGCTTCGCGGGTCTGGGCTCGATCAGCGCGACCTTGAGCGCCGCAGTGGCAGGCGTGGTCACGAGCAGCGCGGCGAGCGCAGCACCCACCATGCCGCCCCCGGCGATGGCCACGTCGAACTCCCGCCGCGCCGTCATGGCGCCCGCGCCGGCCCGACCGGACCCGGGACCAGCAGCGGCAGGCCCCGGGAGAGGCGCGGCAGGTGGCCCGCGAATCCGAGCGACAGGCGCGACAACGCCGTCTTCGCGGCGGGACTGACGTCGAACAGCAGCAGCCCGAGCCCGCGCGCTGCCCGGACCGGTGCAAACGGGCTGCCGAACAGGCGCACGAGGCCGTCGGTGAATGCGATCACGGCGCGGCGGTCAGCGCGGCGCCAGTCGGCGTAGCGCGCCAGCAGCGCGGCGGCCCCGGGGTCGGCGCCGGGAGACGCCTCGGCGAGGACCTCGGCGAGCGTCGCCGCATCGCGCAGCCCCAGGTTAAAGCCCTGGCCCGCGATCGGATGCAGCCCCTGCGAGGCATTGCCGATGATTGCGACCCGCGGTCCGCTCTGCGTCTCGGCGCGCGTCAATGCAAGCGGATAGGCATGGCGTGCCCCGAGTGCCGTCAGCCGTCCGAGGCGCCAGCCGAAGGCCTGCTGAAGCGCGGCCAGGAACGCGGCGGGCTCGAGCGCGAGTGCCCGGGCCGCATCATCCGGCGCGAGCGTCCAGACGATGCCGCAGCGCCCTGCGCCGATCGGCAGCACCGCGATCGGCCCCGATGGCATGAAGCGCTCGTAGGCGACCTGGGCGTGGAAGCGCTCCGGCGCCACGGTCGTGATGATCGCCGTCTGGCCATAGTCCCAGCACTCGGCGGCGATACCGGCCGCGCGACGCACGATGGAGCCCGCGCCGTCAGCGGCCACCACGAGTCGCGCCGTCAGCGACTGCGGCTCAGCCATGCCGCCGAGCTCCAGGCGAATCCGCTCCTCATCGCCGGCCACGGCCGTGACCACGGCCGGCGACAGCAGGCGGATCCTGGGCGCGCGGCCGAGCCCACGCCACAGCGCCGCGCCGATCGCGCGATTCTCGACGACAAAGCCGAGTGCGGGGATTCCCTGCTCGGCAGCATCAAGGACCGAGGAGCCGAATCGCCCACGCTCGGACACGTGGATGCGCCGGATCGGGGTCGCCTCGCGCGCGATGTCGGTCCACACGCCGAGCCCGGTCAGGATGCGGCGGGTGCCATTCGACAGCGCTGTCGTGCGCGCATCGAAGCTCGGCTGGGCGTCCGTGTCGGGCGGCACGGCTTCGATCACCACGACCTCGAGCGGGAGATCGGCTAGCGCCAGCGCCAGGCTCGCACCCACGAGACCGCCACCGACGATGGCGACGTCGCAGCGGCAGGTCGCTGTCGAGGCGCTCATGGCCGTGGCAGGCTCCGCACTGCCTAGGCCGCGGCGCCGGCCAGGAAGCGCTCGATCGCGTCCGGATGCTTGATCAGCCCGCCGCTCAGCACCTCCGGCTTGCCGCGCGTGATCGCGACGTCGTCCTCGATGCGCACGCCGATGCCGCGGAACTTTTTCGCCACCCGGTGGGCGCCGGGAGCGATGTAGATGCCAGGCTCGACGGTCAGCACCATGCCGGGCTCGAGGACGCGCCACGCATCGCCGACCTTGTAGTCGCCGACGTCATGCACGTCGAGCCCGAGCCAGTGGCCGGTGCGGTGCATGAAGAAGTCCTTGTAGGCCCCGTCCTTGATGAGCTTTCCGACCTTGCCGCGCAGGATTCCGAGGCTGACGAGTCCATGGGTGATGACCCGGACGGCCGCATCATGCGGCTCGTTCCAGTGATTACCCGCCACGCACTTGGCGATTGCCGCGTGCTGGGCGGCGAGAACGACCTCGTAGACCGCCCGCTGCGCGGGGCTGAACCGGCCGTTCACGGGGAAGGTGCGGGTGATGTCCGAGGCGTAGCAGTCAAGCTCGCAGCCGGCATCGATCAGCAGCAGGTCGCCGTCGCGCAGCGCCGCCGCGTTGTCCCGGTAATGCAGCACGCAGGCGTTCGGTCCGCCGCCGACGATCGGCTGGTAGGCGATGTCCGCACGGTGGCGGTGGAACTCGTGGACGAGTTCGGCGGCGACCTCGTACTCCATGACGCCGGGTGCGGCGCAGCGCATCGCGCGCAGGTGCGCGCCGACCGCGATGCTCGCCGCGCGTCGCATCGTGGCGAGCTCCGACCGGCTCTTGTAGAGGCGCATGTCGTGCAGCAGGTGGTCGAGGGCCGCGAACTCCTGCGGCGTGTGCAGCCCCTGCTTGGCCTGGGCCCTGAGGCCATTGACCCAGCCGATGATCCGCTGGTCGAACTCCGGGTGCAGACCCATCGTGTACCAGACGCGCGAGCGGCTCTCCAGAAGGCCCGGCAGGATCTCATCGATGTCCCCGATGGGAAACGCATCGTCGGCGCCGTACCGCTCGACCGCGCCGTCCTGGCCGGCCCGGTCGCCGTCCCACAACTCGCGGGCCGGGTCGCGGTCGCGGCAGAACAGCACGTACTCGCCCTGGGGACGGTGCGGGATCAGGACGGCCACCGCCTCCGGCTCCGGAAATCCGGTGAGGAACTGAAAGTCGCTGTCCTGCCGGTAACCGTATTCGACGTCGCCGTTGCGGTGCTTGACCGCGGCCGCGGGCAGGATCGCGATGGCATCGCGCCCCATCATCCGCATCAGCTGGCGCCGGCGGCGCGTGAACTCGTCGTGCTTCGTCACTCGGTTGTCCTCTCGCGTGCTGGCGCGAGCTCCTCAAAGATGAGCTGCGTGCCGACTCTCAGGTGCTCGACCAGCTCGGCGTAGCTGGCCTCGCTGGATTCCGGCGTCTCGTCGCGGTCGACCACGGCGCGGCTGATCTCGCCGAAGTCCCGCAGTACCTCGGCGACCTCGGTCGACAGCCCATCGAGCGCCGGCAGATCGCCGGTCCCGAGGCCCCACAGGAATCCCGCGCACCACTCGGCCAGGGCCGTGACTCGTTTGGCCAGCGGCTCCGCGTCCTCCGGGAGGATCGGCACGAAGTCCATGTCGAGCCCGCCGAGGGACTCCGCGGTCTCCTCGTGCACCGTCTCGAGCAGGTTGCGCGAGCGCAACTCGTGCGCGCCGGCGCCCGCCTCCGGCAGCAGCTGCTCGAGCCAGTCGGCGGCCGTGAACCCGGCAACGGCCGCCAGCGACCCGCACAGCGAGCCGTGCGCCTCGGCCGCCGCAATCGGGGCATCCGCGGCGGTGAGCGCGGCCTCCAGCTCCTCAAAGGTCACGGTCAACATAACTTCGGCCCGATTCTACCGCGTTGACCCGCGGGACGGGCCGCGCCTATAGTGCGGCCATGACCGAGGGGACCTCGCGATCGGCGGTGGAATCCGAGCTGCGCAAGCTCGAGAAGCGGCTCGAAGAGCTGCTGGCCACGGTCAACCACCTGAAAGAAGAGAACCGCTCGCTGCGCACCCGCCAGGACACGCTGGCCGCCGAGCGCTCAGCGCTGCTGCACAAGAACGAGCAGGTGCGCGCACGGGTCGAGGCGATGATCGGCCGGCTCAAGTCGATGGAGCACGGTGCATGAGCGAGACCCCGCTCGCACGGGTCAGCGTGCGGATCCTGGAGAAGGAATACCAGTTCTCCTGTGCGGTCGACGAGCGGGCCGCACTGCTGGACTCGGCCGAGTACCTGAATACCGAGATGCGCAAGATCCGCGACAGCGGCAAGGTCATCGGCCTCGACCGCATCGCGGTGATGGCCGCGCTCAACATGGCCAACGAGCTGCTGAAGGCCCGTGCGCGCGACACGTCCGGGGACGGCGATGTCGTCCACCGCATCCGCCATCTGCGCGAACGGCTGGAAGCGACTCTGGGACGCGGTCAGCAGCTCGAACTATGACGGCCGGCACGATTCGTGCCTGGGCGGAGTCCCCGGTCTGCACCTATCGGCCACTCTTCCGTCCCTGATCACGGATGCGGTAGTCTGCAGTCGGCGCCGCCTGCGGTGTTCGACACGGGTCGCGAGTACCTCTCGACCCTAATGCGTTAACCCCGGGGCATCACGCTTGCGGCACGTTGTGCAGGTCCGTCACCGAACGGAAAGCCTTAAGTGCTGCAGCACGCCCCACTTGTTGCTCTGGCTCGAGAGCAACGACCTGTGACGGCACAGGCGGGTGGCGCCGCCTTTTCCTGCCACCCGCCGGCCCGCGGCGGGGGGCCCGCGCCGCGGCAAGCGCCATGAATCACTGGCTGATCAAGACCGAGCCATCGACCTTCGGCATCGACGATCTGGCCAGGGCGCCACGGCAGCGCACCGCGTGGGACGGCGTGCGCAACTACCAGGTGCGCAACATGCTCCGCGACGAGATCCGCAAGGGCGACCTGGCGTTCTTCTATCACTCGAGCTGCGAGGTGCCGGGCATCTACGGCATCGTGCGCGTCGTCCGCGAAGGCTATCCCGATGCGACCGCCTTCCAGCGCGGGCACCCACACTTCGACGCCGGCAGCGATCCGGCACAGCCCCGCTGGTACATGGTCGATGTAGAGCTGGTACGGCGCCTTGTGAGCCCGATCACACTCGAGACGCTCAAGGCGCATGCCCGACTGCTCCGCGAGCTGCTGATCTTGAAACGCGGCAACCGGTTGTCGATCACGCCGGTCAGCAAGGCGCAGTGGCAACGCATACTCGCGCTCGAGTGAGCGCGGCCCTTGAAAACAAGCCACGGGCGCGCCGCTCGACCGGTGTGCCGCACGCGCGCACTGCGCATCGCCGCGATCGTCGATCGTTTCTTGCAGAGCAGCGATGCGGTCGCGCGCCGCGAAGTGCTAGCACAGTGACACTACAGTTGCTTGTAATTTGACTTTTAGTGTATATACTCGGCCCCCGGACTAACCCGACATGGAGAACTACTATGGCGACGAAGAAGAAAGCTACTAAGAAGAAAAAGGCGACGAAGAAGAAGTAAGCGTTCGAAGTAGCCGGGGAGCGAGGTCGGAAGGCCTCACGGTCGCTGATCACATCCCCGCTCTTCACTGACTGTGCCCGCGCAAGCGGGCACAGTCGTTTCTGGTGCCGGCGTTTGCAGGCGCGGCGGCACCCGCAGCCGGGCATGCCCGATCCTCGGCACACGGCCCGGAAGCATGAAAACAAGGGGTTTGGCAACGATGACCAGCGATCAGCAGAAACAGCGCGCGGCCGAGGCCGCGCTCGATTACGTCCCCGAAGGCTGCGTCGTCGGCGTCGGCACCGGATCGACCGTCAATCACTTCATCGCCGCGCTCGCCCGCCGGCGGTTCCCGCTCGCCGGCGCGGTGTCGAGCTCCGATGCGAGCACGCGCCTGCTCAAGGACGCGCGCATCGACGTCGTCGACCTCAACTCCGCCGGCGACCTCGAGGTGTACGTCGACGGCGCCGACGAGGCCACTCGCCACCGGCAGCTGATCAAGGGCGGCGGCGGGGCACTGACCCGCGAGAAGATCGTGGCGGCGGCGTCGCGCCGCTTCGTCTGCATCGTCGATCGATCCAAGCTCGTCGACGTGCTCGGACGCTTCCCGCTGCCGGTGGAGGTGATCCCGATGGCGCGCTCGTACGTCGCGCGGCAACTCGTCAAGCTCGGTGGCCAGCCGGTACTGCGCGAAGGAGTCACCACCGACAACGGCAACGTGATCCTCGACGTGCACAACCTGATGCTGCTCGACCCGGCGGCCGTCGAGACGGAGATCAACCAGATCGCCGGGGTCCTCTGCAGCGGCATCTTCGCCCGCCGTCGCGCCGACCTGCTGCTGGTCGGCGGCGATTCCGGCGTCGAGACAATCAAACCCTGAGCCCGCCTGCCGGCCGGGGCTACGCCTGCGGCGCGTCCCCGAGCAACTCCGCGAGCCGCGCATCCTTGCGCGCCCACAGCTGCGCGAGCCACGCCTGAAAGCGCGCGCGAAACTCGCGGTCGGCGGCATAGTCACCGGCGCCGAGCCACGGCTCGATCGGGCGCCGCTCGACCTCGATGACGATGTGCCGCACCCGCCCGCAACACAGATCCCAGAAGCCGCCGACGCCGGCCGGGTAGGCGATCGTCACATCGAGGATCTCGGTCAGTATCGTGCCCATTGCCCCGAGCACGAAGGCCACGCCGCCGGCCCGCGGTGGCAGCACGTTCCGGTACGGCGACGGGGCCGCCGCATGTTTCGCCGCCGTGTAACGCGTGCCCTCGACGAAGTTGATCACCGCCGTCGGGAGGTCCCGGAAGCGCTCGCAGGCGCGCCGGGTGGTCGCGAGGTCGGTGCCGCGCAGCTCGGGATGCCGCTCGAGGTCGGCGCGCGAGTAGCGCTTCATGAATGGCATGTCGAGTGCCCACCAGGCGAGGCCCATGACCGGTACCCACCTGAGCTTTTCCTTGAGGAAGAATTTCAGGAACGGTATGCGGCGGTTGCAGACGGCCTGCAGCGCGAGGATGTCGGCCCACGACCGGTGGTTCGCGATCACCAGGTACCAGGCGCGCCGGTCGAGGCCCTCGATCCCGCGGACCTCCCACCGAATCTGCTGGGTGAGCGCGAGGATGCGGGTATTCGCCGCGATCCAGGTCTCGGCGATCCGCGTCAGGGCGCGGCTGAGCGCGCGGCGCGCGCCCGCGTGGGGCACCAGCAGTTTGACGAGCGCCAGCACGAACAGCGGCGTGCAGCACACGGCCGTGTTGAGCACGATCAACGTGAACGTGACCGCGCCGCGCAGCGGTCCGGCCGGGAGGGGAAGCAGGGGCAGTCGGTTCACGTCAGGGGTCGCAGGCGCCGGGACCGGTGCATTCTGCCGAACTCGCGGCGCGCATAGAGCGGGACTCGCCGCAAGCGGCCCGCAATGCAGAAGGCCCGTCTGGCAACGGGCCTTCCATGGTTGGCTGGGGGACTAGGATTCGAACCTAGGTTGACGGAGTCAGAGTCCGTAGTCCTACCGCTAGACGATCCCCCAAGTTCTGGACCCGGTGGCCGAGCCGCGAAGCTGGAATGATCCGGCGTGGCTCAGCGCTTCGAGAACTGGGGACCGCGACGCGCCTTGCGCCGGCCGACCTTCTTGCGCTCGACCTCGCGCGCGTCGCGGGTGACGAAGCCGGCCGCGCGCAACGGCTTGCGCAGGGCCTCGTCGAACTCGATCAGCGCCCGCGTGATGCCGTGGCGGATCGCGCCCGCCTGGCCGGTGATGCCGCCGCCATCGACGGCGACGTCCCCGTCGAAGCGGGCGCCCATCTGCACCAGTTCGAGCGGCTGGCGGACGATCATGCGGCCGGTTTCGCGGCCGAAGAATTCCTCGATCGAGCGCTCGTTGATCGTGATCTTGCCCGAGCCCGGCGTCAGGTGGACGCGAGCCTTGGAGCTCTTGCGACGTCCCGTTCCGTAGTAGGTGGTGGCAGCCATTATTGAACCTTGAGCGTGGGTGGCCTCAGGCGATCTCGATCGCCTTCGGTTGCTGCGCGGCGTGCGGATGCTTGCCACCCGCGAACACGTGCAGCTTCTTGAACATCTTCCGCCCGAGCGGGCCCTTCGGCAGCATGCCCTTGACGGCGATCTCGAGCGCGCGCTCGGGGTGCTCCGCCAGCATCTTGCCGAGCGGGATGCTCTTGATGCCGCCGATCGCGCCGGTGTGGTGGTAGTAGATCTTGTCGCGCAGCTTGGCGCCGGTCACCGTCACCTTCTCGGCGTTGAGCACGATGATGTTGTCGCCGCAGTCGACGTGCGGCGTATAGCCGGGTTTGTGCTTGCCGCGCAGTCTCAATGCGATGCCACTGGCAAGCCGGCCGAGCGTTTTTCCGGACGCATCGACCAGCAACCAGTCGCGGCGCACCGTCTCCGGCTTCTCAAAAACCGTCTTCATGGCTGGGCTCAGCGGGGGGGCGAAAGACCGCGAAGTGTACTGGCTGCCGGCACCGTTGGAAAGGGTGCGGCGCCGTCACAGCCCCGCCGCGCGGGGCGGCGGCAGCCGCGCCCCGCGGCCCGTGGGCGGGTCCATATAATAAGGGTCCAATGAGCACCGACATGCGACGCTTGACCCGGCT
>Ga0181521_10000115_pt1 | contig 89350 bp, 70 predicted proteins | sample PEATcosm2014_Bin_32_FD_119764 | JGI IMG/M metagenome (GOLD analysis project Ga0181521, IMG submission 119764) | Peatland microbial communities from MTU Mesocosm Facility, Houghton, MI, USA - PEATcosm2014_Bin02_60_metaG | ecosystem: Environmental > Terrestrial > Soil > Wetlands > Peat | place... | reverse complement strand
AGGGGCTGCCGTCCGCAGGACGCCGAAACCTCCGGGTAGGTCGCTGATGAGCGTCCGCGGCAACGCGGCGCCTAGAGGAATGACCGCACACGACAGAATTCGGCTTATAGGTCCTTTTGCCGATTGTTCTGCAACACAAACGACAGCCCCGGCCGGGAGCAATTCCTGCCGGGGCTGACCATTTTCGAGCCCCGCAGGCTCCGCTGCTACCATCAATCCATGCTGCGAGTGAAATTATTGGCAACCGGCGCCCGCGCCCCCGTCGTCGCCCATCCCGGCGAAGACCTCGGCTATGACCTTTTCGCCCTCGAAGCTGTCTCGCTCGCCCCGCGCTCCACCGTCAAGGTGCGCACCGGCATCAGCGTCGAGGCCCGCCACCCCGCCACCGGCGCTCCGCTGGGCCTTCTGGTTCGCGACCGCTCTTCCATGGCCGCGCGCGGTGTCGCCACCACCGCCGGGGTCATCGATGCCGGCTACCGCGGCGAGATTCTGGTGCTGATGACCAACCTCACCGATGCCGCCGTGGAACTCAAGGCCGGCGAGAAGATCGCCCAGATGATTCCCGTCCCCGTTCTCACCGGTCCCGTCCAGGAAGTAGAAACGCTGGAAGACTCCGCCCGCGCGGAAAAGGGCTTCGGCAGCTCAGGCCGATGAACACCTGCGGTGGGGCAGACGCCTTCGGCTCGTAGATCTTGCGGCATTTGTACCCCACCCTTTTCGCGTTCTATGCGAAAAGAATGGGGTATCTCGCTAATTTGCGAACACGCGCGCAGCGCGGCTAACTCGCTAACTTGCCAACTCCGCTACGGCTTCCCCAGCCCATCCCCCTTGTGGTAGTTCGGATACGGCGGCACGGGAATCTCCGGCGCCGGATGCGCCTTCAGCTCCTCCAGCACCATCTGCACGCCGGTTTCCAGTTGGCGATCATGTCCCGCAGCCACGTCCTTGGGCAGATCCTCGACAGCCACGTCGGGCGCGATGCCGTGGTTTTCCACCTCCCACTCGCCGTTGAGGCCGTAGATGGCATAGCGCGGCGCGGTCACCGAGCCGCCGTCGATCAATTGCGGAAATCCGCCGATGCCCACCAGTCCGCCCCACGTCCGCGTGCCCACCAGTTTGCCGATGCCTGCCTTCCTGAAGTACCAGGGCATGGCGTCGCCACCCGATCCCGAGTTCTGGTTGATCAGCATCACCTTGGGCCCGAAGATGGCGCCCACCGGGTCGTGTATCGGCTTGCCGTCGCGCTCAATCGCTCCGGAGAGAGGGAAGCGCTTCAGCGTATCGATGACGTAATCGGCAATGAATCCGCCCTCGTTGTAGCGCTCGTCCAGCACCAGCGCCTGCTTGTCGAGCTGCGCATAGAAGAAGCGGTTGAAGTTGGTATAGCCCGAGCCGCCGGTGTTGGGCATGTAGACGTATGCCACCTTGCCGCCGGAGAGTTCGCCCACCTTGCGCCGGTTGCCTTCAATCCAGTCCAGGTTGCGCAACCCGTCTTCGTCGGCGATAGGCACCACGGTCACATCGCGCGCTGACTTGTTCTCGGAAGCGGGGCCGTCGGCGTTGGCGCCCACGCGCAGCACGGTCTGCTTGCCTGCCGTTCCTTCAAAGAACTCGTAGAGGTTGTCACCTGCCTTCAGTTCGCGGCCGTTCACCGCCAGCAGGTATTCGCCCTCCTTCACGGAGACTCCCGGCAATGTGAGCGGCGAAGCCAGGCCGGGGGTCCAGTTCTGCCCGCCCAGAATCTTCGCAATCCGGTAGCGCCCGTTCTCCGTCTTGTAGTCGGCGCCCAGCAGCCCGGTCTTCGCCTCATGCTCCGGCAGATGCGGCCCGCGGATGAACATATGGCCGATGGTGATCTCGCCCAGCATCTCGTTGGAGAGATAGCTGAACTCGGAGCGCGAGGCCAGCGCGTCCAGGTAGGGCTTGTACTTAGCCTCGATTTTGGGAATGTTCAGCCCATGGATGTGGGGGTCGTAGAGGAAATCGCGCTCGATGCGCCAGGTCTCGTGATACATTTGCCGCCATTCGGCGCGGGGATCGATGACAGTCTCAAGCCCGCCCAGGTTAAGCGGCTTGCCGGGAGCCGCGGTTCCAGGCTTCAGGTCGTCGGCCGGGGCGATGGTCAACACGTCCTTGCGCGCGTAGAGCACCTTGGAGCCGTCTGCGGAAACTTTGAAGGCATCCAGGTCGCTGAGTACGGCCTCGGGCTCGCGCTTTTCCAGCGTGAACCGCCAAACTGCGCGGATCCACGGACCATCCTCCTTGCTGGAGCGGCCGAAGGGCGTGGTCTCGGCGAGATAAAGCACGCCGGTCTTGCCCACGGTGATTTCGCTATAGTTGCGCGCCGGAATGGGCAAGGCCAGAATGCGGTCGCCGATCTTGTCCAAATCCACCTTGACCACGACCGGCTTCTCGGCGTCTTTCTTGTCGCCGTCCTTCTTGTCCGCCTCTTTCTTATCAGCGTCTTTCTTGTCCGCGTCCTTCTTGTCGGCGTCCTTCTTGTCCGCGTCGGCAACGTCTTTCTTATCGTCCTTCTTTGTTTCGTCCTTGATCTTCTCGTCGTCGCTCTGCGGAGGCACGGGAGAAGCCCCATCCGCGGCCAGCACCACCACGTAGGCGGCGGTGGTTTGCGCGCGGTCCAGCGACGACAAATCAATCCCCGCCTTCGAGGGGCCGTCGTCGGTGGAGGCCAGGAAGTAGAGGAACTTGCCGTTGGGGTCGAAGGCCGGGCTGAAGGCGTCGCTCATCCCGTCCGTCACCTGGGTTGATTTGCGCGTCTCCATCGAGTAGAGGAAGATGGCGTCCAACTCATTGTCGAGGTCGCGGTGATAGGCGATCCATTTCGAGTCCGGTGACCATGCGGCCCCAAAATTGGGACCCCAGTTGCCAAAGACTTCCTTATCCATCAGCACCGGCTTGCCCGTGGGCGCGTCCACAACCCACAGCCGCAAATGCTTGTCCGTATAAACAATGTGCTTGGAGTCGGGCGACCACGTAGGGCTGTAGAAGAAGCTCGGCTCGGGGCCCAGATCGATGACCGTGGGCGGTTTGAAGCCCATCTGGTCCCTCAAATAAAGCTGGTACTCGCCGCTGGCGTCCGAGAAGTAGGCAATGGTCTTGCCGTCCGGGCTCCATGCCGGGTCGCGCTCCGCCACCCCGGGGGTCTGCGTCAGGTTGCGCGTGTCGCCCTTCTCGGCCGGCACAGTGAAGATCTCCCCGTGCGCCTCAAAGACGGCTCGCGCTCCGGTGGGCGAGAGGTTGGCATTCTGAATCTCCTCCGGGCTGAGGTTCGCCCGGTGCGGAGCCAGCGCGGCCAGCTCGCCGTGAATCGTAATCGGGATCGGCATGTTCATGCCGTTGACCGGATCCACCAGAAGAATGCGGCCAAACTGCTCCACGATCAACACGGACCGGTCCGCCCCGCCGATGTCTTTTGCAGGCCCCGCCTGGAAGGACTTCATATCCAGCCCGTTGTTGACCATCACCTGCGAGACTTGCTTGCTCTTGGTGTCATAGCAATAGAGCGTGACCGGGCCGTTGTTGGTTCCCGTGCTGTCGCGGTCGCTTAGGAAGAAGACCTGGTCGCCCACCCACACCGGGTTGGAGTCGTTGGAGTTCTCGCGCGGCACCTTCACCAGGTCGAGGGTCTTCAGATTGACGATCCAGATGGGGCTCGTCTGGCCGCCCACGTAGCGCTTCCACGCCGGCTGCCACTTGGAGAAGGGCTGATAGGCAATCGACTTGCCGTCCGGCGAGAACGAGCCCTCAGAGCCGGAGGGCAGCGGCAGCGGCTCGGGAACGCCAGTGCCGTCGGCATGAACCCGGAAGAGGCGCAGGAAATGCCGGTAGCTGGCCGCGCCGTTCGTGATCAGCACATCCTTGCCGTCCGGCGACCAGCCCGCCACCTGGCTTCCGTCCGGGTGCCATGTGATGCGCCGGGGAACGCCGCCCGCAGCCGGAATAATGTAGGCGTCGGTATTGCCGTTCAGGTGGGCCGAATAAGCGATCCACGCCCCGTCGGGCGAGTAGAACGGGCCGGCTGTCACCTTGCCGTTCGAGGTGAGCCGCTCCGCCTCGCCGCCCTGCCGCGCCACCGTCCAGATGTCGTCGGCGTAGCGGAAGGCGATCTTCTCCTGCGAGAGGGAGGGGAAGCGGAGCAGCAGCGGCGCCACGGCGGGCGCGGCCGCCGAAGTGCCCTGGGCAGAAGCAAATACGGGCAGCAGTGTGAGCAACGCCAGCAGAACTGGCGCAAAGCGGGAGTAGACGCGATTCATCGGGCCTCCGGTCAGATGGGTGATGGTGGATTCCGTTCAACAACAGGCGCAAAACTGCGCGCCTCCTCATGCTACGTCAGACGGCGGCCAAATTGTTCCGTTAGATCGCATGATTTCGTCTTTTCTTCGGCTTTTTCCGGACGCAGGAACCTGCGCGCGGCCCTTTGCGTATCAGACAAGAGCGCCCACCCTCTCTGCCGCGGCTGCTTTTCGCCTGCGGAAAGCGTCCGGAGGCGTTGGTATGCGTCCATAGGAATCCCGGAGATTGCGTACACTGGAGTTAATGCGCGAATTTTACCGGCTGCGGAAAGACCGGCTCTGCTCGGGCGGCCTCAAGCCTGTCCCCTGAACGGTCATAGTTTGTAGGAGTTTAGCAACAGAAAGCAGAACCATGCTCTTCACTGAGGCCATCAAACTCGCGCTGCAATCCTTGTGGGCTAATAAGATGCGCACTATCCTCACGCTGCTGGGGGTGGTCATTGGCGTGGCCTCGGTGATTATGGTGGTGACTCTTACCAACGGCGCCAAACAATTCGTGACCATGAAAATCAACACCTATGGCGCGGAGGTGGTGACGGTCAGCAAAATGCCGGAAACTTTCATGACCCTCGAGGAGTATCTTGACTTCCAGAAACGAAAAGACGTCACCTTCGACGACTACAAGGCTATCCTTGGCGAATGTCAGCTCTGCATGTCGGTGGGCGCGGCGCGCAACTCCATCGGCAAGGTTGTCTACGGAACCAAGTCCACCACCGACACGAACATTCGCGGCTGGACATGGACCATGCCGGCGCTTTCCAATCTCGATATCGAGGACGGGCGCTCCTTCACTGAATTCGAGGACGAGCATGCTGCCCGAGTGGCCATCGTCGGCCATGACATTGTCGACAATATGCTGGGCTCCGGCGACCCGCTGGGCAAGGAGATTCGCATCGATGGCGTGACTTACACGGTGATTGGGGTAAGCGAAGCTCAGGGCAATATCATGGGAACAAGCCTGGACAACTGGGTCGCCATTCCTCTCACCGCCTTTCTGCATACGCACGGAGCGCACGACACCATGACCGTCTATGTCAATGCCGGCGGAGGCGGCGAGGTGATGGATGCGGTTTCCGATCAGTTGCGCGTTCTCATGCGCGCGCGCCGCCACCTGCTGCCCAACAGCCCCGACACGTTCTCCATCGACACCAGCGCCACCTTTCAGAACTTCCTGGGCAGAATTCTCAATAGCTTCGGAGCCGTGGTCGTATCCATAGCCGGAATCTCGCTGGTCATTGGCGGAATCGTCATCATGAACATCATGCTTGTATCCGTTACTGAACGCACTCGGGAGATCGGTGTTCGCAAGGCGCTGGGCGCGCGCCGCAACGATATTCTGCTTCAGTTTCTCATCGAGTCCGCAACCATGTCCCTGACGGGAGGCGTAATCGGCGTAATCGCCGGCATCTGCCTGGCCAAAATCATTACCCTGATCATCGCGTTCCCCTCTGAGGTTGAACTCTGGTCGATTCTGGTCGGTTTGTTTGTCGCCACCAGCGTCGGTCTTTTTTTCGGCGTTTACCCCGCGCACAAGGCCGCGCAGCTTGATCCCATCGTTGCCCTTAGAGCGGAGCTTTAGGCATGAGACTTAGCGACTCAAAGGAATCCGTGCTGCTGGCCCTGGATACGCTGCGCAAGAACAAGTTGCGCTCCGGACTGACTATTCTGGGCATCTCCATCGGCATTTCCACCGTGATTCTCATCTCTTCGGCGATTAACGGACTGAATACCAATATCGAAGAATTCGTCAAATCACTGGGCACCAACGCCCTGATTGTCTACCGCTATGACTTTTTTGGACGGCAGCCCACGACCGCGGAGCTCAACCGCCCCAAGCTGACCTACGAGGACGGCTTGGCGATGCGCGCCCTGCCGCATGTGGTTGCCTCCGATCCCTGGCTTTCCTACCAGAACCAGCAGTTTGGTCTGGGGCTTGTCTCGCTCAAGTACGGCGGCCGCAAGGTGGAGAACGCGATTCTCGACGGCTCGTCCACCGCCATTGAGCACTCCACCAATTTCGAGGTGAAGGAGGGCCGCATCTGGACCGAAGCGGAGGAGGCGCGCGCCGCCAGAGTGGTTATGCTGGGACACGACGCCGCCGAGGATCTTTTTCCCGGCGAGTCTCCCCTCGGCAAGGATGTCGAATGCGAGGGTGGCATCTTTACCGTTATCGGCGTCTTCGAGCCGCAACCGCAGCCCTTCGGCAGCGGACGGAACCGCAGCGATAACTCCGCGTACTTTCCCGTTCCCACCTTCCGTCACTTACATCCCGAGCTGGATGACTTCCATGTCACGGTGACATATGACGATCCGGTGAACAAGTATATTGTGACGGAAGAGATACGCGATCTAATGCGGATCAGGCGCGGGGTTCGCCTGCAGCAGGACGATAACTTCGCCATCTCCGGCCCAGATTCGATATTGCGGCTGTGGAATACACTGACCGGCGGACTGTTTCTCTTCATGGTCGCCGTTTCTTCTGTCGGCCTCATGGTGGGCGGCGTAGGGGTCATGAATATCATGCTGGTCTCGGTCACCGAACGCACGCGGGAGATCGGCGTCCGCAAAGCCATTGGCGCAACCAGGAAAAACATCCTCCTGCAGTTCACGCTGGAGGCGGTGACCCTTTGCTTCGTGGGCGGCCTGCTCGGCATCTTGGCCGGGGCCCTGTTCACTATCATCTTGCATTTCGCCGTTTCGTTTCTTCATGCCGCTCTTTCGTTTACGTGGGTAGTCATCGCCTTGGTAGTATCCTGCGCCATTGGTCTGATCTTCGGCATTTATCCGGCATGGAAGGCCGCGTCCTTGGACCCCATCGAGGCGCTCAGATATGAGTAACAGGGGTACCGATTGCGGTTGCTTTTCTGGCGGAATGTGTTGCAAACCAGGAACCTCAATCGGACCTGGCAACAGAAAGCAGGACCATGCTCTTCAGTGAGGCAGTCAAACTCGCGCTGCAATCCTTGTGGGCCAACAAGCTGCGCTCCGTGCTCACCCTGATCGGCGTGGTGATGGGCGTGGCCTCGGTCATCATGGTCGTCACCCTGGTCAACGGCGCCAACTATTATGTGAGTACCAAGCTCGTGAACCACGGCGCAGATGTCTTCTCAGTGGGGCGCTTTCCCGCCGCCTGCTGTTTCTCCGCCGATGAATACTTCAAGTATCAGAAGCGCAAGCTTTTGAAGTACGAGGATTTTCTGGCGGTGCGCGACTCCTGCGCCGAATGTTCTGAGGTGGGCGCGCGCGTGAGTCGCATTACCAATGTCTTTTACAACGGCCACTCCAGCACCGATACCGAGGTGCGCGGCTACACTTCGGCCATGGTCACGCTCACCAACATGGACATTGTGGAAGGGCGTGGTTTTACCAATGCCGACGATGATTTGGGAACCCACTACGTCATTGTGGGATATGACATTGTGGACAACATCCTCGGCGAAGGCGACCCCCTTGGCAAGGAGATTCGCGTCGATGGCATTTCTTACACCATCGTCGGCGTGGGCGACCGCCAGGGAAAAACCCTGGGCCAGTCCCAGGACAACTGGGTGGCCGTGCCCCTCAGTACATACATGCAGACCTACGGCCATAACGATGCGTTGAACATCTACGCCCGTGCCGCTGGCGATGCCCTGTCAATGGAACGCGCCGAGGACGAGGTGCGCGTGCTGATGCGCGTTCGCCGCCACAACGCACCCGGCCAGCCCGACGACTTCGAGATTCAGACCAACGACACCTTCATGGACATCTGGAAGCAGATCTCCGCGCTTTTCTTCGATGTGGTCATCGGCATCTCCTCCATCTCCCTGGTTGTCGGCGGCATCGTCATCATGAACATCATGCTCGTCTCGGTCACCGAGCGCACCCGCGAGATCGGCGTGCGCAAGGCCCTCGGCGCGCGCCAGCGCGATGTGCTGCTGCAATTCCTCATCGAGAGCGCTACCTTGTCGCTGGTGGGCGGAACCCTCGGCGTCCTGATCGGCATCGGCGCGGGCCAACTGGTTACGATAGTCCTTGGTTTTCCCGCTTATGCGCCGATCTGGGTACTCTTTTTAGGACTTTTTCTGGCCGGAGCCGTGGGCATCTTCTTCGGCGTCTATCCGGCCAGCAAGGCCGCCCGCCTCGACCCCGTGGTGGCGTTGAGAGCGGAATTGTAAGAGCAGCTAGGAGCTGTTTTTCATGGCGCAAGGACAAACCCGTGAATCCGTCAAGATGGCCCTCGATACGCTCAGGGCCAACAAGCTGCGCTCGGGGCTGACCGTGCTGGGTATCGTCATCGGCGTCACCACCGTGATTGCCATCTCCTCAATCATTAGCGGGCTCAACAACCGCGTCTCCGACTGGGCCGACTCGCTGGGTACAAACACCTTCTGGGTCTTTCATATGCCCGTCATCGGCGTGCGGCCCACCACCGAGCAGTTGAACCGCAAAAAGCTGAATCTCGGCGACGTGATGGCCCTGCGCACACTCCCGCACGTGGTCGCAGCCGACGGCGGATACCAGCATGTAAAGTCGGTCTTTCGCGTAGGCGACGTCGCCGTGAAGTATAACGGCAAGAAGGTTGCGGGAACCATTCTCACCGGCTCAACCGCCCAGGTGTCCGACGTTTCCAATCTGATCCTCCTGGAGGGACGCATGTTTACTGACCAGGAGGACCAGCGCCACGCCGACGTCTGCGTGCTGGCCCACGACACCTGGGAGGAGCTCTTCGGCAGCGAATCGGCAATCGGCAAGGAGGTTAACATCGAGACCGGCCTCTACACCGTCATCGGCGTGATCGACAAGCAGAAGCAGCCCTTTGGAAGCGGCAAGAATCCCAACGATAACATGGTCTACTTCCCGCTCGGCACCTTTCACAACCTGCATCCCGAGGACCTGGATATGTGGGTCAGCGTGAAGTACGACGACCCAAAATATAAATCTTTAGTCGAGGACGAGATTCGCGAGCTGCTGCGCATCCGCCGCAAGGTCAAGGTCGAGGCGCCCGATAATTTTGAGATCTTCGGCCCCGACTCGCTCACCAAGCTCTGGGGCCAGATTACCGGCGGGCTGGTGATCTTCATGATCGCCGTCTCCAGCGTCGGCCTCATGGTGGGAGGCGTGGGGGTGATGAACATCATGCTCGTCTCGGTCACCGAGCGCACCCGCGAAATCGGCATTCGCAAGGCCATCGGCGCGACCAAACACACCATTCTCATACAGTTCACCACCGAAGCCGTGACCCTGTGCGCCGTGGGCGGAGTCGCCGGCGTCATCCTGGGCGCCGTGATTACCTGGATCGTCTACTTGTTGCCCATCGGCTTGCCGGCCACCTTGTCCACCCTATGGGTGCTCATCGGCTTCGGCGTCTCCTGCGCCATCGGCCTGCTCTTCGGCATCTATCCCGCCTGGAAAGCCGCCAACCTCGACCCCATCGAGGCGCTAAGGTACGAATAAGGAAGCTTATAGCTGATGGCTGTTAGCTGTAAGCTGTTAGCTGTGACTTCCCACGCCCTAGCCCAATCCGTCGCGCTTCTGACTACGATTCTGGCCGTTGCCGGAATGGGCTATTTCCTCGCCGCCCTGATTGCCGCGCGAATCTTTCTGGCAGCGCAGCGCGCCCCGCTGGCCGCCTTTTTGCCAGGTGTCAGCATCCTCAAGTCCCTCAAGGGCCTCGACCCCGGCATGATGGACGCCTTCCGCAGCCACTGCCGCCAGTCTTACACCGGCCAGTACGAGCTGCTCTTCGGGGTCGCCTCCCTTTCCGACCCGGCCGCGGACGCCGTTCAGCAGTTGTTGGCGGAGTATCCCAAGCGGGCGATCCGATTGATCGAGTGCCCTCAGCGTTTGGGAACCAACGGCAAGGTTAGCACTCTGGTCCAGCTTGTCCCGCACGCACGCTACAAGTTTCTGCTCATCAACGACTCCGACATCACCGTTAGTTCGCGCTACCTGGAGCAGGTGATGGCCTGTTTCGCTCCGGCGGATTCCGGCGGCAAGGCCGCAAAGGAAGTTGGCCTGGTGACCGCGCTCTATCGCGGCCGCGCCCACCACACGCTGTCCTCAAGGCTGGAGGCGCTGGGCATTGCCACCGACTTCCAGGCCGGCGTCCTGCTCTCCAAAATGATTGAGGGCGGCCTGCGCTACGGCCTCGGCTCCACGCTGGCAATCAGCCGAGAAGCGCTCGTCAAAATCGGCGGCTTGATGCCGCTGGTCGATCACCTGGCCGACGACTACGAGCTGGGCGCGCGCGTCTCCGCGGCCGGCTACCGCGTGGTCCTCTCGCCCGAAGTTGTCGAGACTAACATTTCCGCCTACGGCTGGCGCGGCTTCCTCGATCACCAGTTGCGCTGGGCACGCACCGTCCGCGACGCGCGCCCCTGGGGCTATGCCGGCCTCATCTTCACTCACGGCCTGGGCTGGGCGCTGCTCAACGTTCTCGCCAGCGGCCTGAACTCGCTGAGCCTCTGGCTGCTGGGGTTGAGCTTCCTCCTGCGCCTCGCGCTGGCCATGACGGTGGGCGCCGAAGTGCTCTCCGACCGCCAGGTGCTGCCCAGCCTCTGGCTCCTGCCGCTGCGCGACCTCGTCGCCATGGGAGTCTGGATAGCGGGCTTCGCCGGCAACACTATTGTCTGGCGCGGTGAGCGCTTCGCGCTCAAGGACGGAAAGCTGCGCAAGGCAGACTGAAAGAGAGATCGCTCAATCCCCCGTAGTCGCGGCAGTCGGGTCCAACGCGCGGATAGCCGTGCAATCAATCGACAGGCATGTGCCCAGCTCGCTGAAGTTCTTCTCCCAGCGCGGGCGGTCGTCGTTAGCCAGGGTTGTGAGCGCGTGGCCGGCGTTGCGCATGATCTCGTACCAGATGTTCTGCGCCTGCCACAGATTCAGATCGAAGGGCATCTCCACCAGCGTGCGCGCCAGCCCCAGCGCCCGCTCCAGCGACTCCAGCGACCCCAACGACATCTGCAGATCGACCATGACGCGCTTCATGCGCTGATCCGCGATGTAAGAGAGCGTAGCCGTCTCCAGCGGAATCTGGTCAACCTTGGCCAGCGACAGGAAGGAGCGCAACAGGGCCTGATCGATGGGGTCGGCCTCCAGTGCGCGGCGCAGCCCCGCGTTGATGGCAAAGCCCGCGGCCAGGGTGAGGGCGGGCGGCTTGGGCAGGCCTGCCGAGAAGAGATAGTGCAGCAGGCTGGCGTGGTCTTCGTAGATGGCGGTGAGCGATTTCTCGATCTCCGAGAGCGTGGAGCCCAGAATGATCTGCACGATGCGCCGCTGCTCGTCGGTAAACAGCGAGGTCAGCGAGTAGTCCACGTGGCCGTAGTAGCTGTCAATCAGGCGAATGACCTCGGGGAAGTTGCCGCGCTGCACGTGTCCCGCGGCCTCCCTGGAGAAAGCCTCGAAGGCGGCCGCATCCTCCGGCTCATACGCCTTGACGGCCGCGGTGATGTTCTGGTCGCCAAAATGCAGCACCGCAAAGGAGAAGCTCTGCTGATTGCCGGTAATCGCGCTGACCACCTTGACCCTGCCCAGGGCCAGCCGTCCCCGTCCGGAGGCGTACGCTTCGTAGAAGTCGCGCCGGACTCGGAAGCAAAACAGGTCGATCTCCTCGGCAAAGGAGGAAAAAACGGAGCTGATGGCGTAGTGAGCCGCAACCTGTTCCAGGCTCAGCGCCTTGGAGCTAACCTGCTCTTTGTAGATTTTCGCGCCGTCGCCGGCTGCCGCCACGTTGGAGCGAGCCTCGGCCATGCGGGCAAGAAACGCCGGCTCCAGCGGCGCGGCCGCTTCGCCAAAGACCTCTCGCGCCAGTTGCAGCACCCGCGCGGCATAGGCAATCACCTGCACCGTCTCGATGCCCGAGATGTCGTCGAAGAACCAGCCGCAACTGGTGTACATCAGTTGCGTGTGGCGCTGCATCTCCATCAATTCCAGGGCGCGCACGCGCTCCGGCGCGGTCAGCGCGCGCAGTTGGTGCTTGCGCAGGAATTGCTCCACCGACTGCGGGCTGCGGTCCAGCACGACGTCGATGTATCCGTCGCGCGCGGCCCAGGCGTCTTTGAAGAGCTTGCCGCCCTCCTGCTCGGTCAGCGGAACGAGCGCGTCGCGCAGCTCGTCCAGCGCCTTGCGCAGAGGCGCGCGCCATGCCTGGTTATAGCCCGGCTTGCCGCCGTTGCAGCCGCAATCCGAGCGCCACCGCTCCACCCCATGCGTGCAGCTCCACGAGGTGTTTTCCACGATCTCCGCTTCGTACTCCGGGGGAAACTGCTCCAGGAAACAGCCGTAATTGGTCAGCTTGACGCTCGGATCAGCCTCCAGCAGCCGCAGCGCGTAGGCCAACGCCATCTCGCCGTACTTGTGATGATGGCCGTACGATTCCCCGTCCGTCGCCACGTGGACAAGTTGCGGCTGCGCATTGTCTTTGAAGCCGCCCTTGAGCCGCGCGGCCAGGCTCTCGCCGGAGTTGAGCAGTCCCTCAAAGGCGATAGCCCGCGAGACGGGGCCGTCGTAGAAAAAAACCGCAATCGAAACCCCGGAGTCGAAACGCACCAGGTAGGGGCGAGTGGTGTCCACGCTGGCGTTGGTCGTATCCGTCCAGTTCCCGCCGCCCTTGCCCGCGTCGTCTTTCAAGCTCCGGATGCGCTTGCATTGGTGCGGCGCCAGCACCGTGAACTTGATGCCATGCTGGGCCATCAGCTCCAGCGATTCGTTGTCGGCAGCGGTTTCGGCCAGCCACATCCCCTCCGGCGCCGCGCCGTAGTGGTGCTGGAAGTCGGCAATCCCCCAGCGGATCTGCGTGATGCGGTCGCGCCGGTTGGCCAGCGGCAAAATGATGTGGTTGTAAACCTGCGCCATGGCCGAGCTGTGCCCCTTGTAGCTCTTGCGGCTGCGCCGCTCCCCGTCCAGGATCATGCGGTAGGTGCGCGGCGCGTTCTCCACCAGCCAGCTCAACAGCGTTGGTCCGTAATTGAAGCTCATGCGCGCGTAGTTGTTCACGATGCGCGTGATCTGGTTCTTGTTGTTCACGATCCGCGCCGCGCCGTTGGTCGCGTAGCACTCTGCGCAGATGCGCTCATTCCAGTCGTGGTAGGGCGCGGCCGTGTCCTCGGTCTCCACCGTCTCCAGCCAGGGATTCTCCCGAGGCGGCTGGTAAAAATGGCCGTGAATGCAGACAAATCGTTTACTGGCCGCCATGAACCTTTCCTAACTCGCGCCGGCGTCTCGCAATCGTATCCGGCTGTGCTTGATTATTGTAGACTTTATCGGCTGGCGGGTGATGTGTCCTTAGCCTGGGGAGGGGCTTCCTGCCTCAATCTGTTGCCTGTGGCGTGTAGAGAAGCCGAAGGACAACATATCCTCTTGGCTGTAACCAGCTTTCATTCGTAGTGCCTTCAGGCGCAGGCCCAGGAAGCGAAATACCTCCTTATATTTTAGTTGACGTCGCACAATTGAAGTATTAGAGTCATACGCGAGGAAATACCACGAGCAGATTAACGTACCAATCATCCACGTCAGAGGCGGCGAAGTCTGCTCAATTTCCGACGCTGAATATCCACGAAAGGAGCAATATGAAATTCAACCTGAAAGCCGTAGTGATTTCCCTTCTCGCCGTTGTCGTTGCTTTACCTGCGCTCGCACAAACAGCGCCATGTGGAAGATCTGTGCTGCGAACCGGTGGGGACAAGAAGGAGGATCGGTTTGTGGCTGCCCCGTTCGAACAGGTAAAGTCATCGCTCATCAAAGCGCTGCCCGCCGTGGCCGCGCGACTGAAGAAGGACGATGGATCCCATATTGTAGCCACGATTGACAATGGAGACCTGATGCAGGCTCATCAAGAAGGTTTTGGCTCCGAGGGAATGAAAGTTCGATCCAATGGCACGTTGCACATCGATCTCGCGCCGGAAACCAAGGACGGCGTGGTCGGCACACGTCTCCAGATCCAGTTTTCAAAAGGATTTGGGGGCGCAGCGGGAAGCGGGAAATACGCAACGCCTCTGGCAGACGAGACGGTTTGCCTCGTAAACTTGCTCAGCCCAACTGATCCAACTGCCAATCCGCGCGGTCCGGCGCCGGTCTCGGCCCAATCCAATCCACATTCCGTCATCCTCAAGGCCAACACGCCGGTCAAGGTTGCCCTGTTCAAGTACTTCTACACCAAGGAAATCCCAAAGAATACCCCTGAAGTGAACGTCACTCTTGAGGTTGTTGAGGATGTCACTGCCGATGGTGTTGTAGTAATCCGCAAAGGCGCTCTGGCAAAAGGCAAGGTCTCGGATTTAAGCAAAGCGAAGGGCTATGGCCGTCAGGCATCCTTCAGCTTTGTCGTGGAGTGCGCCACTGCAGTTGATGGGCAGGAGGTCGCATTGAACAATGCAACCGTGGTGCGGAAAGGTACTTCGGGTGGGGCTGTGGCTGCTGGACTCGTTGGCACCGGTGTTGTACTAGGTGCTTTTTTGAAAGGTGAGGAGAGTCTTGCGCGCGCCGGTACGACATGGGAACTTCCCACTGCGAAGGACATCACGATCATGGCGTCACAATAGCCATTTCTGATCTGATTGATTCACTTGTGATTGCGTAGTAATCGTTATTGGGCTGCGCCATTGCGTTGCAAATGGGCAAGATCAATAGCCACTTTTACTTGCTCGACCGCCCCGAGGGCGCTGTGTTCTTGGCTAGGTCACAGGCCCGCCAAAGGTACCAACTGGCCACCGAACGGAACGGCGTCCAGCGTTTTCCCCTTTTGAGCAACACCTCCGGCTTGGGCAGGTCTTTCGCGTCCAGCGGACGCGTCTTCGGCACACGCAGAAAGGTCAGCGCGAAGCCCTTGCGCACCCCGTAGTCGCTCACCGGCAGCACATCGGGCCGGCCCAGCCGAAAGATAAGCAGCATCTCCACCGTCCACGGGCCGATGCCCCGCACCTCGGTCAGCCGCTCCACAATCTCCGCGTCCGTCATTTTTTTGATCGCCGCATGACCCGGCACCGTCCCGTCCAGCGTCCGCGCGGCCAGGTCTTTTAGGGCTTTGATTTTGTTGAAGGAAACCCCCGCCGCCCGCAGCACTTCATCGGGCGTGTCGAGCAGGGCTTGTGGCTTGGGATCGCCGCCATAATACTCCTGCACCCGCCGGTGAATCGTCGCCGCGGCCTTGCCGTGCAACTGCTGGTAGAGAATCGACTCCAGCAGCGACTCAAAGGGCGAGGGCGCCGGATCGAGCTTGAGAGTGAAGGCCCCTGCCCGGTCGATGAGCGCGCCCAGCTTCGGGTCGCTCGAGCGCAAATGCGCCAGCGCCTCGGCAACGTCAAAGGGAAGTTTGCGGCTGCGCCCGTCATGAATCATAAGGAAATAGTGTACCGTGTTTGGACTTTGTTCCGGCCCAAAGTTGCCCAGACCCCTCTTCAGGCTGCGCCCGCTTGCCTGCTCGCTGTAGAATCCATGGCATACGGAAGAGGAGCGCCAACGTCATGAAGATGCGGCCGGGTACACAAACGGGATTTCTACTCTGCGGCAAGGAGTGGACTGAGGGCGAAGCGCTCGAGGTGCGCTCGCCGTGGGACCAGGGGCTGGTGGGCCGCGTCACCGTAGCCACTCGCGCCGACGCGCGCCAGGCCGTGCATCACGCCGTGGCCAGCCTGCGCCGCCTCCGCGCCCTGCCCCGCTGGAAGCGCCGCGAGATTCTGGAGGACGTGGCCGCCGCGCTCATCGAGCAGAAGGAGCGCTTCGCGCAGTTGATTGTTGCCGAGGCGGGCAAGCCGTTTCGCATGGCGCGTGTTGAGGTGGATCGCGCCGTGCTCACCTTCAAAACCGCCGCCGAGGTGCTCTCGCAGTTGGGCGGCGAAAGCATTCCGCTGGACCTGATGGAAGGCAACGAGGGCCGCTGGGGGCTGGTGCAGCGTTTTCCCATGGGGCCGGTGCTGGCCATTACGCCCTTCAACTTCCCCCTGAATCTGGTGGCCCACAAGGTGGCCCCCGCGCTGGCCGCCGGATGCCCGGTAATTCTCAAGCCGGCTTCGCAAACCCCGTTTACCGCGTTGGCGCTGGGCGAGGTGATTCTCAAGGCCGGATGGCCCGCGGAGGCGCTGGCCGTCCTCCCGCTCAGCAATGCGGACACCGCCTGGCTGGCTGAAAAGGAAGACAGCATCAAGCTGGTCAGCCTTACCGGCTCGGCCAAAGTTGGCTGGGAGCTGAAGGCTCACTCCGGGCGCAAGCGCGTGCTGCTGGAGTTGGGTGGCAATGCCGCGCTGATCGTCTGCGCCGACTGGCCCGGCCTGGACGAGGCTGCCCTGCGCGCCTCTCGCGCGGCCTTCGGTTTCGCCGGCCAGTCCTGCGTCAGCGTGCAAAGAATCTTTGTGGAGCGCGGCGTCTATCAGACGTTTTTGTGGAAGGTGGTCGAGGCGGCCGCCAGGATGCCGGTCGGCGACCCCTCCGCCGAGGCCACCGAGGTCGGTCCGCTCATCCGCCTCAGCGATGCCGAGCGCGTCGAGTCCTGGATCAAGGAGGCTGTCGAGGGAGGCGCCAAGCTGGTGGCCGGCGGCGAACGCCACGGCTCCGTGGTGACGCCGGCCATCCTCACCGCAACCAGGCCGGGCATGAAGGTGCGCGACGAAGAGGTCTTCGGCCCGGTCGTGATCATCGAGCCCTTCGACGACTTTGAAGAGGCGCTGGCCGATGCAAACCACTCCAGGTTCGGCCTGCAAGCCGGCCTGCTCACCCGCGATGCCGGCCGCATCCTTACCGCCTATCGCGAACTTGAAGTGGGCGCCTTGATCGTGGGAGACACGCCAAGCTGGCGCCTGGACCCCATGCCCTTCGGCGGCGTCAAGGATTCTGGATTGGGACGCGAGGGCATACGCTCGGCCATCGAGGAGATGACCGAGCCGCGCATGCTGGTGATCGCGGGACTATAGCCTGGCGCGGCGTCGGGGGATGATCCGCCGCGCCCTGCAAGTAGAGGACTGAAGCACGACTTCCGCTGCGCTTCGTTACTTGGCCTTAGCCTTCTGTGCGGCCCAGCGCTTGCGCTGCGCATCGGCAATCCGCTTGCGTGCTTCGGCGCTCAACTTGCGGCGCTTCCTCCCCTTCTTGGGGGCCTTCGCTGCTTTCCCGGTTTTGCGCTCGGTTACCTTGGCGGCGACTTTGCCGGTGCTGGCCAGCAGGGAGCGAACCTGCGTGAGGCTGGCAATCTCGGCGTCGATTAGTGCAAGAATTGAGTCAATAGCCATAAGTTAAGCATAATTCAGATTTTTAGTTTTGCATAGCTTTTCCGCTTGCCGCTCCAGATACCGGCACCTAGACAAAGGGACAGGCATCGCGGCCTGTCCCCTCTTTGTTGTTTTCGCCCGCCTGCTCAGGCAGAAACTACCCCAGATACTCCACATGAACATAAGTTCCCAGGCGCACGTTGTAGGCCAGGTACCAGCCCTCGTGGTCCGGGTCCTCGTAGATCACGATCTGGTCGGAGTCCCACAGCCATCCGTCGCAGAAGGCAACGTCAAAGGCCGCAACGTCCCAGTACCAGCCGTTGAACCAGAAGCGACTTGGACCGCCGCCGCCCAGATGCCATACGTGGTCGCGGCCAAATCCGCCGGTAAAGCGGCCATGCTCAAAGGGGTGGTCAAGATGATAGTTCGTATCGCCGCGGCCGGTGTCGTGGCCCACCCAGGTGTCGTGGCCACCGATCAGAGACTTGCTATGATCCACGTGCGGGGCGTTCGGTTGGCCTTCTTTGTTGTTGTAATTCCGGTTAGGCTCGGCCGCATGAGGCGTGCCGGTGATCGCCTTGGGTCCGTGCGACGGGATCGCCTGATGCCCTCCGCCGCTCGCGGGATGGGATTGCTCTCCCTGATGCTGTGCAAACGCTGGAACGGAAAGAACCAGCAACGCAGCCAATGCTAGCTGAATGGTCTTCATCGATTCCTCCGGATGACCCGCGGGTCATCTCCATCAACATTTAATACAACCCGCCGCATACAGGCAAGTTGCGTTTTGAAAAAAGTAACGGGAGGGAATCGATGATGCTCCGTGCCCCATCCATTTCGCGTTCTTTGCGAAATGGGCGGGAAACCACAAATTCCATGGCGCGCAAGCGCCGTATGCCTAGACGGCAAGTCTCCGCCATGCATACAGCGGGAAGCGGTTGGCCAGTTCGGCCACTTCGCGGCGAATCCGCTCCAGCGCCGCATCGTCGTTGCGCTGCCCCAGAGCCTTGACGATCCAAGCGGCAATCACCACCATCTCCGCCTCCTTCATCCCGCGCGTGGTCAGCGCCGGCGTCCCGATGCGAATCCCCGAAGCCTTCAGCGGAGGATTGGTGTCGTAGGGAATCGTATTCTTGTTCACCGTGATGCCCGCCTTGCCCAGAGCCAGCTCGGCCTCCGAGCCGAGGATGCCCTTCTCGAAGACATCCACCAGCATCAAATGGTTATCCGTGCCGCCGGAGACGATGCGGTATCCGGCCTCTTTGAGAGCGCGGGCCAGCGCCTGCGCGTTGGCCACAATCTGCGCCGCATAAATCTTGAACTCCGGCCGCAGCGCCTCGCCCAGCGCCACCGCCTTGGCGGCCACGATATGCACCAGCGGACCCCCCTGCTGGCCGGGAAAGACCGCCTTGTCCACCGCCGCGGCCAGCGACTGCCCGCACAAAATCAGCCCGGAGCGCGGTCCGCGCAGCGTCTTGTGCGTGGTGGTCGTCGTAATCTGCGCGTGCGGCACAGGTGAAGGATGCACCCCGCCCGCCACGAGGCCGGCAATGTGGGCCATGTCGAAGATGTACGTCGCGCCCACCTTGTCGGCGATCTGCCGCATCCGCGCGAAATCCCATAGCCTGGGATACGCGCTGCCCCCGCCGATGATGGCCTTGGGCTTCTCCCGCTCGGCGATAGCCTCCAGCTCGTCGTAGTCGATCAGCTCCGTGTCGCGCCGCACCGTGTAAAACGTCGGCCGGTAGAGCTTGCCGCTGAAGCTCAGCTTGTGCCCGTGCGTCAGGTGGCCGCCGTGGGTAAGGTCCAGCCCCAGAATCGTGTCGCCCGGCTGCAAAACCGCCGCGTAGGCCGAGGCGTTGGCCTGCGAGCCGGAGTGCGGCTGCACGTTGACGTGCTCGGCGCCGAAGATCTGCTTGGCCCGGTCGCGCGCCAGGTTCTCCACCACGTCGGTGAACTCGCACCCGCCGTAGTAGCGCCGCCCAGGGTACCCCTCGGCGTATTTGTTGGTGAAGATGGAGCCGGCTGCCTCCAGTACCGCTTCGGAGACAAAGTTTTCGCTGGCAATCATCTCCAGCCCCTCGTGTTGGCGGAGGGTTTCCTGGGCAAGGGCTGCGGCTACTTCGGGGTCGGCTTGGGCGAGTGTCAAAGAGATGCGATCAGTCATGCTCAAATTTTATCCTTTTTCCCCCGATCAATACAGCACAGCCTTTCATGAGAAGAATTCAAAAATTATTCCGTTGATGGTCAACTCAGACCAGACGTGAGGCTTCAGCTAAGTTCACAGTATTCATTAGCACGCATGCTTCCCCATATCTCGCGAAAAGCTCTGCCGTCGTCTTCAAGAGGCGGCAGGGTTGTTTGCGCCCTTCAATATCATTCGGGGAACCCAATCAGCCGGAATCTGCTATCGTTTTCGATACATGAGCGAGGCGGCCATGAGAATCTCCCGGAAGCAACTTCCACTGACGATGATCCTGGCGACGGTGCTGCTGCCGACCACCGCGCAAACCCCAGCCATCGTCCCCGCCCTGTTGGCCAAAGCCAACGCCGGCGACGCGGCCGCCCAGGTGCAGATGGGAGACAACAGCCGTGCCGCGGGCGATGCGGTCACACACGATCTCCAACTGGCAGCCGAGTACTACAAGCTAGCCGTTGCATGGTACCGCAAGGCCGCCGATCAAGGCTCCGTTGCCGGCCAGATGCATCTCGCTGCCATCTATCGCGACGGAGGCAAGGGCTTCCCCCGCGACATGGCGCAGGCCGCGGAGTGGTATCGCAAAGCTGCCGAGCAGGGAGACGCCACCGCGCAAGCCTCTCTCGGCGTGCTCTACTCCATTGGACAGGGTGTTCCGCGCGACGATATCGAGGCCTACTTTTGGCTTGACCTCGCCGCCTCCGTCAAGGGCCCTAACCAGGAGAAGTACGCCGCCAACCGCCAGTTGGTCGGAACCCACATCACCACCCAGGAGCTGGAGGACGTCCAGGACCGCGTAGACAAATGGCTCGCCGCCCATCCGCGTCCCGCCGCAGCCAAGTGACCAGCATGTCGCGCGCGGCCAACGGCTGGGCCTCAGCGGTGCCACCGGCCGCGTCACCGGCCCGCATCTCCACTGGGCCGTCCGCTGGCAGGGCGCATATCTCGACCCAGCAAAGCTCCTACGCCTGGACCTCAGCGCCGCGCGCTAGCGCACAAGTGTGGGTTTTGCTTAAGCGGATGCTCCTGCTGCATCACAATCGAGGTGCGGTCTGATCAACTGCTCGATTTTTCTATAGAAAGCAGATTCAAGAAACTTCCGGCTGTCCTCGTGCACTCCGAATATGTACAGATTCTTTCCGCCCTCCATGACCTGGACCACCATGCAGCGCGCTCCGGTCCGGCTGTCTCTGATAACCGTACCGCCTTTCCACATATCAATAAACCCTGAATCCCAAGCGGCACAATCTTCTGCCATCTGGTTTGGCAGGTCCATCGCATGCCGAATCAAATTCGAGGATTCTTCAGCCGTCAATAAAATTGGAACTTGACTCCAGAGCTGTTGCTTGTTCGGAATTGTTTGGAAAAAGGACAAGGACGAACTCCCACTCTCATGCACAGTGAATGTCCAGCCCGATTTGTCATCGTCTGTATCTTGACAACGTCTGAGCATGAGAATCTTGCCCGGCAGCCAGTCATCAGGAAGCAATCCCCTGTGTTCGCGAATCTCAAGCAACTCGACTTCACAGCGCAACAAAGCGTTTGCGGGTACTCGACCCGGAATCCCTGCTTCTCCGTAGGCTAGGTGTGGGCTGATAACAATCTCTCTAACCCCACCCACGCGCATACCAGGAATCCCGTAGCGCAATCCGGCAATACATTCGCGCCGCCTAAGATCAATAACCTGCCTGGTGCCGAATAGCGGTGAGTGGCTCACCTCATCGCCGCGTCGTAAAAACTCCCTCACATTCGCAACGACAACGCTCTCCTTTGTCGCCTCGGTTCCCGTTCCGATGGTCAGATCTCGGATTTCGATTCCCTTCGTCTTAGTTTGATGGCCCGATGACTTTTTAGCGCGGAACTGTCTCTTCTTTGGGAGGTTAAAGCGCTTCGGATATCTTACGGCTTCCGCGCTCAAGCCGGCGGCCTTCTCTTCGCGCAAGGATTTGAACGCCCGGTACACAAACCAGCCCATGTACCACCCGTCGATGTATTTGTACGGCGTCTCGCCGGTGGTGTAGTGCCCGCAGGGCAGCACGCGCCGCTCGAAGTTAAGCCCGATGCGCCGGAAAGCCTCCAGCACCTGCATCGAGTATTCCCTGGGGAAGGTCAGATCGTAGTCGGCGTAGACCAGCAAAGCTTTCTTGTCGGGTCCGCCCACTTCCGGGCGCATGATCTTCTGGTAGTAGCTGCACGGGCTGACGGCTGCCCACAGCGCCCGCACCCGTTCCTGGTTGAGCCCCGCATCTTCCAGCGCCTGCTTCACGTGGCGCGTGCTCTGCCCTGCCCAGGTCACATCGCCAAAGGCCGTGGACGCATGGTTGAAGGCATTCACCCTGAGCCGCGCGTCGTGTGCGCTGGCCAGGAAGGCGTAGCAGGAGCCCAGGCTGGTTCCCAGCACACCGAAGTGCTCGTAGCCCTGCTCCTCCAGCCAATCCAGGCAGCAGCGAATGTCCACCACCGCCTGCCGGCAAGCCGAAATCGTGCGCCCGATGTTCGCGCTCACCGCGTAATCCGAGCGCTCCAGCTCCACCGGCCGGCGAATGTCGTGGTAGGGCTTGGAGAGCCTCAGCGCCGAGATCCCCATCTTGTTAAACATCGTGCACAGCGAGTTGTGACTGAAGGCGTCGGCATTCCACTGCGGCATCACCACGATGGCCTGCTTGGGCCGCCGCGGATCCTTGTGCTCCGGCGCGGGATACCAGCGCGCATTCGCCAGGTCGTTTTCCGGATAAGGCGTCCGCTCCGGCGAGGTGAAGCGCAGAAACTGCGCCGGCGGAATCTTTCCCTCGGCTGCCTGCTGCCTGATCGCCGCGGCCTGGGCCAGCGTCTCCGGGCGCACGTTGGTGGGAAACAGTTCCGGGTGACGCTCTTCCAGCCGGAAGTCGGTGGGCCGCTTGTAGCTGAAGAAGGTATCGCTGTGGCGTATCAAAAACTGGTTAATCATCACCATCGCGGCCTCGGCCAGCGCCGGGTCGCCCGCAATCTCCGGCCCCGGCAGCGCCTCCTCAAAGCCGTGCTCGCGCAGAAACGGCTCAATCCATTCGAAGCCCCACTCCAGCGGGCGCACCACGCGATTTTCGTCGCGCGTGGTCAGCCGCGTCTCCCACTCGTACATCCAGCGCGCATATATCTTTCTGAACATGGGTTTCATTCAATTTTAGCAGCGCGGCAGGCGAGGACGGATAATCCTGAACAGTCCTACTCGTCGCGTCGTGTTGAGCATAAAGATGAAAAAAGTCCGGAAGGCAAGGCCTCCCATACAAATCCGCTAACTTGCGAACTCGCTATCACCGCGAAGCGGTGGCTAACTTGCTGCATTTGCCGGGCAATCTTCAACCGCCCCATGCTCCGTCCGGTTCTATTCGTATCTCAAGCGCAACCCTCAAGCCACCAACCACCACATGCTGAGTAGCGCGATCAGCGCCATATACCCCAGCGAGTTCACGGAATACTGGCACCACACCATGAGAACGTCTCTCTCGATGTGCGCGTGAATCAGCGCGATTCCCAGCCCTATAAGTGAGGCCATAAATGTCATTTGCCGTTGCCCCGTCAGCGCCAGCCCGGCCAGCGCCAGGTAGCCCACAATCCCGATCGCCGCCACCGGAATGCCCTTGACCTCGGCGTACGGGCTGTGGTTCACCAGGTAGCAATCCCACTCCTGGTTGATGGAGCAGGGCTCGGTTTCTGTCGAGTAGTGCGCGCGCAGGGCCTGCGTGGATATCATCATGCCTGCCAATGCCAGAAGTGCAATCAGGTAACGCATTGATTCCGATGCTACCAGACAGCCCAGCGCGGATTACCATGGACACATGGACCAGCAAACCAGCGGCGGCCCGCGCACGCTACCATGAACGCATGAGTTCGTTATTCAACGCCGAAGGCCGCCAGCCCCACCGCAGGTGGCGCGTAGCCTTCTTTGGCGGCAGTTTCGACCCGCCCCACCTCGGCCATCTGGGTGTGGCGCGCGCGGCCCACGCGGCGCTCGCCCTGGACACCGTGCTCTTTGCGCCGGTGGGCGCGCAACCCCTCAAGCCGCGGGGCTCGGCGGCCAGCTTTCAAGACCGCTTGGCCATGACCCAGCTGGCGATTGCCGCCGAGCCTGCCTTTGCCCTTTCGCTGGCCGATGCTCCCAAATCTTCGGGTGCCCCCAACTACACGCTGGAGACCCTCACTGCCTTGCGCGCCGAGTTGCCGCCGGCGAGCACTCTGTTTTGCCTCATGGGCGCCGACGCCTTTGCCGGTTTCAGCCGCTGGCATCGCGCCGCCGAGATTCCCTTTCTAGCGCCGTTGATCGTCGCTTCCCGGCCCTCCGAGTCTCAGTGGTTGCAGCACAGCCTCGCCTCCGCGCTCCCCGATGGCCTGACGATAGAAGCCATGCCCGCTCGGGACGATCTGTCTGCGGTATCGCTCGCGTCGGCGAACGGTACGGAGGGTGGCGGGGTTTTCACAGCTTACGGTAATACTCATTCGGAGTCGCAAAAAGCGTCAGGGCACGACTTTAGTCGTGCCGCAGAAGCAACAATAGGGTCTGGGGCTTTAGCCCCTGAGGAATGCTTTTCGGAGAAAGAAATCGCCCTCCGCCGCTACATCCTCCGCAATCAATCCGGCCAACAAGCCCCCTTCTACCTGCTCCCCGGCCTGCATATCGAGATCAGCGCCTCCGAAATCCGCGACCAGATTCGCAACCAAGCCCCTGCCCCAATCCCGCAACCCGCCCTGCTCCCCGCTCCCGTTTTGGAGTACATTCGCGCCCACCGCCTCTATCGTTGACTTGCCCCGGCCTCCATGAAGGGCTACGATGAAGCTCGGAGATCAATCACCACGAATGACGACTGAAACCAAGCAGCAAACCCGCATTTTCGTGCAGGCCGCCGCCGCGGTCTGTGAAGACAAAAAAGGCCTCGACACCCGCATCCTAGAGCTGGACCCCATCGACTCCGGCCTCTCCGACTTTTTTCTCGTCACCTCGGCCAGCAACGACCGCCAGGCCATCGCCATCGCCGACGAGATCGAAGACCGCCTCAAGAAGGATTTCGGCGTCTTCCCTAACTCCGTCGAGGGCCGCCGCCATGGACAGTGGATTCTCCTCGACTACGTGGACTTTGTGGTGCACGTCTTTCTCGCCGACCGCCGCGCCTTCTACGACATCGAGCGCCTGCGCAAATCCGCCCGCCCCCTCACCCCCGCCGAGTTCGACGCCGAGCTGAAAGCCGAGCTGGCCGCCCGCACCGTCGCGGCGCGCAAGAAGGTTTCTGCAAAACCTGAACCATCCCCCTCCAAGGCCAAACCTGTCGCCACCAAGTCCAGGCCCAAGCCCGCCAAGCCCAAGCCCAGGAAGGCCGCTAAGAAGAGTGCGCTCAAGGCCGCACCAAAGAAAGCAGCCACAAAGAAGGCTGCGGTGAAGAAATCCGTCGCGAAGAAGACCCGCAAGAGGAATTGACCGGTTCACGGCTGCGGGTTTGTCGAGCACGCCGCTGGTTTTGAAGGAGCCGGAGCAATACAAAGGGCGCCCCGAGGGGCGCCCTTTTGTTCTGGTCTTCGATTCAGTTAGAAGACAAGGGTGGCCTTCAACTGGATCAAGCGTGGTGAAGCGTCGCCGCCAAGGAACGCGCCCAGAATCGAGGTTGGCGTGCTGGCCGCGCTGTAAAGGACGCCATTAGAGGATCCGTCAGCCACGTCGGCATACGGAAGCTGGAAGTTCGCGTGGTTGAACGTGTTGAAGAACTGCACTGCCACCTTCAACTGAGCCTTCTCCCACCGGGGTATCTTGAAGCCCTTGGACAGGTCCATATCGAAGTCCGTGTAGTTCGGTCCATAAATCTGGTTGCGCCGCTGCTGGCCGTAATCGGTCGCGGGTACAAAGTGGGAGGCAAAGTCGCACGGGTTGGTGGCTGGGATGACCTGCGCATGCGCCCCGCCGCCGCAGTGGTGGTTGAAGTTGTTGTCGAGCTGCTTGGCCAGCGGAGTAACTCCATAGGTAATACCAGTGGTTCCATCCGCCACTGAGAAGGGATAGCCGGAGTTGTGGAAGATGGTGCCGGCGATCACCCAATTGTCGACCAGAACCTTCGGCCCGGCAAAATGCGGGATTTTGATGGTGTAGTTGGAACTGATGTAGTGCCGCGTATCGTAGTCCGCATTGCCGTAGTTCTGTTTCAGGATTTGGGGATCGATCTGGCCGATGGGATTAATGCCGAAGGCGTTGAACCCGCCGTTCGAACTGGTGTCCAACGCGTGGCCATAGACGTAGTTGAACTGCAGGGTAATCCAACGGAGGCGGCTGGTTGCGGTGGCTTGCAACCCGTTAAAGTTGGAGACCGATCCGCTGTAGAACTCGGTGACCGAACCCAGCGCGGCGTTCGGCCGGGAAGTGGGAAGCGATGCGATCGTACCGGGGGCATACGCGTTTGGCATCCGTTGGACAGGCTGATGGTAGGAATGGTTGCCAACGTAGGTCAACGCAACCGTCGTGTTCTTGACAACCTGGCGCTCGACCGCAAGGCTCCACTCTTCATACGTCGGCAGCTTGATGTTATGCGCTACCGATGTGAAGGTTGGCCGAGTGAAGACTCCGCCGGTTGCGCAATAGATACTGCTGGAGTCTGGGCAGGTGCCTGCGGCATTCCGGTAGTAGCCGCCCAGAGGGAAAAGAGCTTGCAGGGCGGTATTCGAGGCGACCGCGACAGCGTGACCACTGGTCGCGTTGGATGGATCCAACGTGATAGTACCTCCGAAGTACGGGCCGAGGACGGTAAACCTGTCAACATTCGGCACATTTGCGATTAGGTCGCCCATGATCTCCGCGGGGAAGTAGTCGGCAAACATGCCGAAGCCGCCGCGGATTGTGGTCTTGGATCCGGCCCCGCCAGGAAGATAAGAAAAGCCCACGCGGGGTTCATAGGCAATGTTCTGCTGTTGGAAGTAGGCCTGCGACCGGCCGGAGGCGATCAGGCTGTTGTAAGGGGTCTGTCTGACGGTCGGAAGCGAACTGAAGTCCTGAGAGAAGTTCGAAACGCAGTTCGTTTTGCAGAGCGGGTTCGAGTTATGCTCTACGCGCAATCCCGCAGTGACCGTCATGCCCGCCCACGGTTTCCATGTATCCTGCCCATAGAAACCCTCAACATAGAGTGCAACCGGATTGGAAAGGCGTATCGGGAAGCGCTCTGCCCACTCATCGATGTAGCCGGCGGCAAAGTCGCCCGGATCAAGGATGATGGCCTCGCCGCCGCCGTACTTGATGTTGTGTTCGCTCGACGTGTAGTCCGTGATATCGTCCCGGCGGAAGGCATAGCCGAACTTCAAGGTATGCTTGCCTTTGGTCCAGCTCACATCGTCGTTGAACTGATATCCGGTGACGTTGCGGCCCTGCGGGAAGGCATAGTCCGCGGCGCCGACCCAGTCGGACGCATTCCCTGAGATATCCCAATCGCCGCTGGTAGCATAACCTTCAGGGATTAACGTGAAAGGAATAATGGAGTTTCCCAGGGTGATGCCATTCGTGTTGGTGAAGATCGCACGATAGTAGCTGGCCGCAAAAAGGAACTGGTTGGTGAGATGCGGGGAGATGGTATGCGTCTCGCCGAGTTGGCCTTCATAGGAAGGCTGTGGGCTTGCCGCGTTGAAGATCGGATTCAGGAAGCTGGTTTCCGTCGGCTGAAGGCCGTGATCCACCTTTGAGTGAATGAAGAGGTGACCCTTTTCGGAGATATCCACATCCAGGCGGTCGTTCACCAGCCATTCCTGGGCAAAGTTGGTTGCCTGGCCGTTGAATATCCAGGAGCCCGGATCGGCGGGATCCACAGATCCAGCGGCGAAGTTCGGCGCGTTGTTGTAGTAGCTGAAGATCTTGTTGTAGACCGGAGCCTCTGAGGAGAGGCCGTTGGCCGCAAGGTTTCCGTAAGGTGCATAGGAGTTTGTGGTTGCTGCGCCAAGAATTGCGGCTTGATAGTTGGGGCTGGGAGCATAGACAGGTCCACGGACCGGAATAACGACCCGGATCCCCTCTGTATCAATGAACCCGAAGATCTTGTTCTTCTTGAGAGGTCCGCCCACCGAGGCGGCCCACTGGTTCGCGTTGTCGAAGTTGCGCGGCGAATTATAGCCGCATGACGTGCACTTGTTGAACCAGCTGTTCGCGTTCATGATGCGGCCGTTCCATAAGTAAAGGAGATTACCGTGCCACTGGTTGCCGCCCGAGCGCGTGATTTCGTTTACCTGCGCGCCGCCCAGGCCGCCAAAAGCCGCATCGTAGCTGTTGGTGGTAACCGTCACCGTGTCGATGTCGTTCTGGCCCAACAGCAGGTTGGTGGCACCCGAGTTATTCAAGTTCAGATATGGATCGCCCTCATACCCTCCGTTAACCGTAAAGGTATTCGAGGTGCCAGGCAGACCATTGATAGAGAAGTTGCCGTAACCGCCCTGCGTATTCATCACAGCGCCGGGAGTGGTTTGTGCCACGAACGTCAGATCGCCGCCGGGGTTGGGCAACTCCCGAAGCTGCTCCAGGCTGAAGCTTGTCGAGATCTGCGCGTCTTCGGTGTGCAATGTCTGGAATTCGCCGGCACTGACCTCAATCGTGGTCGAGGCCTTGCCGATGGTCAGGCTGATGGACACTTGCGTAATCTCGCCGATGGAAACGTCCGCGTTTGCTGTCGACGTCTCGAAGCCGGGGGCGGTAGCCGATACCTTGTACCGGCCCGGTGAAAGCAACGGCACGCGATAGCTGCCAGTCTTGTCTGTCGTTACCGACTTCACCTGGCCAGTCGCGTTGCTCGTAACTTTCACCTGGGCGCCGGGAAGAATGGCGCCGGATGAATCCGTCACCGTGCCGACAATGTCGCCGGAGATATTCGATTGGGCGCGAACTACAGGCGCCGAGAGATTCGCAACAAAGCCGGCCATCGTCAGAAGGCCCAGCGCTAACACTGCACTTTGCAACCGGATTAATCTCATTGACTTCCTCCAAGGATGTTCTGTGGGGGCCGGAAGCCGCTTCTGGGCGTTTCCTGACCCGCTTTTGTGCTTCTGCGTCTCGTTTGGGTGTGTAGACTCGATCCCATGAAGGCGAGGCACGAGTTGCATCGGGGAAAGTAGCAGGTTGGTTGCCATTCTCGCAGGGTAATTTGATATATTTTATTCGTTGAAAATAAAAGAGTTAATTGCCAAATCCACTCATGCGCCAAATTGCGAAATATGAAAAATTGGATAGTTTCAGCGAGGAATCCCAAAATAAACATTTTGTTCAATTTTGACCTTTTGGGGAATGGCCGGTCGACTGAACGACAACCCCGCCTCGCGCCTGGAATTCTGCGCTCGCTGGTGCCCATCCCTAATGTCCTGTTCATGTTGCACGATGCACTATTTGTGGGGCATTTGCACAAATTCCGCATCTTTGATGCAGATTGTGGTGCCGCGGGTTATGCTCACTTCCATGAACCTGACCCTGGCGCATATCGGCGCGCGCTCCCGCGCGAAGGACGAGTTCGAGGCCCTCACCGCGCTTTATCTGCGGCGCTGCTCCACCTTTGCCCACTGCAAGGTGGAGGCCTTTCGCACTGAAAAGGCGCTGCTCGATTGGCTTGATCGCCGCGAGGGGCGCACGCCAGCCGTGGCTGTGCTGCTGGACAGCCGCGGGCGGCAGATGAGTTCCGAGGCCTTCGCCGCCTGGCTGGGCGCGCGCCGCGACGAGGGAACGCAGCACGTTGTCTTCGCCGTCGGCCCGGCCAGCGGATGGTCCGAGACCGCGCGCAAGCGGGCGCAACTGCTCCTCTCGCTGGGGCCCATGACCATGGCCCACGCCCTCGCGCGCCTCGTCATGGCCGAGCAGCTCTACCGCGCCTATACCATCCTCACCGGCCACCCCTATCACGCCGGACACTGAACGACAGTGGACAGTGGTCAATGGTCAGTTGACAATGGATGTTGAGGACATGCGGCTGATCACTGTCCAATGTTCACTAACCAATGTTCAGTGACATATGACTGATTCCCGTCGAGGACTGCTCCTGATCAACACCGGCGCCGGCAAGGGCAAGACCACCGCCGCCATGGGCACGGCTCTGCGCGCCGTCGGCAACGGCATGAGGGTGCTGATGATTCAGTTCCTCAAAGGCTCCTGGCACTATGGCGAGCTGGACGCCGTGCAATCTTTCGGCCAGAACTTCGTCCTGAAGCAAATGGGCCGCGGCTTTGTGAAGGTCGGCGGAGCGGAGACGGACCCGGAGGACATTCGCCTGGTCGAGGCCGCCTGGGCCGAGGCGCGCGCGGCCATCGACTCTGGCCAGTGGGATATGGTGGTGCTCGACGAAATCAACTACGCCATCAGCTACGGTATGTTGGACGCGGCAGTAGTCGCCGAAGCCCTGCGCTCGCGCCCGGAGATGGTGCACGTCATCCTCACCGGTCGTAACGCCCACCCCCTGCTGGTGGAGCTGGCCGATACGGTCACCGAAATGCGCGAGGTCAAGCACGCCTACCAGAAGGGAATTCTGGCGCAGCGCGGCATAGAATACTGACAGAAGGCAGCTAACAGCCGACAGCTTAAAGCCATCAGTTCCCCGCAAGCCGAATCTGTGCGCCGTCTGCAAGCTGATTACTGTTAGCTGTCTGCTGTTAGCTGTCCGCTGCATTTCAGAGGTCGAATGTCCTGGTTCAAGCGTGATGGTGGAGAGTACGGCCCTGGCCTCAGGGGCGCTGCGCCAACGGCGGAGTCGCGTGTGCGCACCGAGGGTTTGTGGATCAAGTGCGAGGCATGCCGTGCACCAGTCTGGAAGGCCGATCTGCTGGCCAATCTCAACATCTGTCCCCGCTGCCAGCACCACTTCAAAATCGGCGCCCGTCAGCGCATCGACCTGCTGCTCGAGCCGGGCTATGAGTTGGTGGACGGCGGCCTGCGCTCCACAGACCCGCTCATCTTCACCGACGTGAAGCCCTACAAGCTGCGGCTCAAGCAAGCTCAGGCGCAAACCGGCCTCGACGACGCCATTCTCAACGCCACCGGCCTCCTCGGCCCACATGAGGTCGTGCTCAGCGCCATGGAGTACGCCTTCATCGGCGGCTCCATGGGCGCGGTGGTCGGCGAGACCATCGCCCGCGCCGTGGATCGCGCCCGCCTCGGCCGCAAGCCGCTCATTATCGTCGCCGCCTCCGGCGGGGCGCGCATGATGGAGGGCGTGGTGAGCCTGATGCAGATGGCCAAGATCTCCACCGCCCTCGCCCAGCTCGACGACGCCCGCGTTCCCTACATCTGCGTCCTCACCGACCCCACCACCGGCGGCGTCACCGCCAGCTTCGCTATGCTCGGCGATCTCAATATCGCCGAGCCCGGCGCTCTGATCGGTTTCGCCGGCCCCCGCGTCATCGAGCAGACCATCCGCCAAAAGCTCCCCGAGGGCTTTCAGCGCGCCGAGTTCCTGCTGGAAAAAGGCTTCCTCGACGCCGTCGTCCATCGCCGCCAATTGAAAAGCTACCTGGTTCGCGCGCTGCTGTTTTTGCAGGCTCCTGCGGTGGCGTGAAGGGCTTCACCGCCTTCGCCTTGTCGAGCTTTGTCGATTCAGATGATTTCAGTTAGAGGTGTAGTCATAGACGCCCTTAGCGTCTCCAAGGTCCAAATCTCGACGTGTTCCTGAATAAAGAGCAGAGCAACGGAGCTTTCTTTAGGGCGAATTTGCATGATCGACGCCAATGCCCTCGGCAATGCTAGCCGCCATCCCGGGCCGGGCGGTGTAATTTCAACTGGTTGTAACCTTAGACCCAAAACCACGGATGCTTCATCACGGAACTCGAGGAGATTGCCTGTGGGCCGGTCAAGCTCCGCATCAACGGCGGCCCGGAGGGATCGGCAGCTAGCGTCGTTGTCAACTTCTTTTGAAGACAGTAGCCGACATCTTCCTGGACCGCCTAACAGGAGCCATCCCTTCAATGGCTCGGCTTCCGAAATCCATCCGGCGCGCTTCAAAAGTGCCTGCGGAAGAATTATGCGGTAGTCTTGGTCTACTCTAAGGACTGTGCATTCCATTGGGCTCACTACCGGCATTTACCGTTCAAGTGAACCATATTATACACAATTATTTCATGAGTTTGCATTATAATCTACTTGACAACTACCGGGTATTACCGGCACTATATTTATGGAGGACCAGCAAGGCACCACAATATGTTGTGTAGGGTGCGCGTTTGCCGCAGGCTATGTATAGAATCGGGCTTGCCCGCAGTCGCCTGCTGGTCGATAATTCTCACGTCCGCGCAGTGAACAGGCGTGGGATCTCCAAAAAGGAGGAACCGCTATGACAACAGCCCAGCCCGCTATTCTCCCCGATCATGTTTTGGGCGCAGTGCTGGCCCTGGCGCAGAAGCGGCTTCAAGAGAAGACCGGGAAAAGCAGGCTTGCCTTCCGCAGCCATGACTTTCAGTTGCAGGAAATTTTCAACGGTCTGCGTAAGAACGACAAGTATCCGATCCTCAACGCCTTCGTTTTTTCCGATAGCGGCCCAGAGCCTTACAGCCCGGCTCTAAACGAATCCGTGTCGAGGCTACAGTTGTCTGGTTTGATCGACCGCGAAAATCCCGACTATGAGGTCGTGTTCGTACGGCCAGCCGCGAATCGATTCTTTGATGAGGTTCTCAAGAACCGTTTTGATCCATCGGAAACTGCACAACTGAACGAGGTCGCTTCCAAATTTCTTGAGCAGGTCAGCACAGTTTAGAACCCGGGGTGACCAAAAGACGAAATGGACGCTTCGATTGCTCAACCCGCGCTTGCGGAACGTGTCAATCAATTTGTAGAGTGGTTGTTCGATGGATACAAACCAATTGTGCCGAAAGGTCCCAAGGTCTTTAATGATGCGCTTTTAGGGAATCTGCTCTTTGCCAAGCAAGAAGTCGCTGTCATAGATACCCCGGTGATGCAGCGGCTTAGGCGAATCAAGCAGACTGGACTTGTTTATTACGTCTTTCCGTCCGCCACACACTCGCGTTTCGAGCATTCCCTTGGAGTTGCTACGATTGCTGAACGGTGCTTCAACGCGATATTGGATAGGTCGCGCGTTGAAGGAATGCAACTTAATGTCGATTCTGATCGCACAAAGGGAGATTTGGCGCATTTACGGATGGCCGCCCTGCTTCACGACGTTGGCCATGGACTTTGTTCTCACGCGTCCGAACAGATTTATCAGCAGCTCTCGGATTTGAGAGATTTTAAGAAGGAACCGGCATACGTCAAGAATAATCCGGGAGAGATACTTTCCTATCTCATAGTTTCATCCAAACGATTTCGCCAGTGGTTTGATGAGTACGTCGTGCGAGGATGTCGTGCGGATCTAGATTTAGATGTAATTGCTAAGCTTATCCTCGGAAAGCACGATGATCCTGATAGATGGTTTTTAGCGAACATCATCAGCAGCGCGTATGATGCCGACAAGCTCGACTATATTGCAAGGGACAGTTATTATTGCGGATTGGCGTTGACCGTGGACGTGCCGAGATTTATGAGCATGATTTCCACGGAGAAGTACAACGGATTCAGGGTTCTAGTCCTCCGAAACTATGTTCCATTAGAACAGATTCTCTTCAGTAAAATGACGTTGACTGGGTCCGTTTATCAGCATCAGAAGGTCAAGTGCCTCGACTCGATGCTGCGTTCCATGGTCGGACACATTATTGAAAACCCAAAACAGGCTGTGGTGCCCATCCGCAGCGGATTTGTTACTTTCGCTGACCCGGTTCAGTACCTCTACACCACGGATGACGAGTTTTTCTGGCAACCAAACGGCTTTGGTGACGAATACATTAGGGGAATGTTGGACCGTTTCCGCAATCGTGACCTATTCGTTCGGTGCTTGGAAATATCCCGGAGAACTGTTAGGAAGGAGGACTGGAATGAGAAGGGCCGACAGCCGCTGATCGATTTGAATGAGCAACCTAACCTCCTAGAGGAGGCTGAAGAGGAGATACACAAGCGGCTCCCTCCTGCCCAACGCTCAAACTGCGGGAAGCACGATATTCGGCTTAGCATCCCCGGGGTTCCCAATATAAAGACCGAGAACGCCTTAATCCAGACCGGCAAGGGGTCCAAGGTCCAAAGGATAGAAGAGTACTTTCCCCTAGAGCAATGGACAGATGCGTATGCGCACAACAAATGGCGGAGTTATGTATATGCGCCAAGAGAAATCGCTCCCGCCGTCAGGGACGCCGCGATCTCCGTCCTTGCCGACCGAACGGGATTGGAATTCAATGTTGACATTTCGAATCAGGCCTGCCACCTGTAGTGGCATTCGCCAGTAATATTTCAAAAAAAGATTAAATTGGTTCGCTTTTGCGCGGAAACTCAGATCCGCATCGGCATCAGCACATACCGGTACTTATACTCCGCGTCCGGATCTTCCGGCCGCATCTGCCCCGCCGATTGCGAGTCCTTGAACTCCAGCCGCACCTCGCCCTCGTTGCCCAGGGCTTTGAGGAAGTCGAGAATGTAGACCGAGTTGAAGCCGACGGCGATGGGCTCGCCCGAATACGGCGTGTCGATGGTGTCTTCGCTCTCGCCACTTTCGCTGGAGCTGGCGCTGAGCTTCAGCTCGTTGCTCTCCAGACGCAACCGTATAGCGCCGGAGCGCTCGTCAGCAAACTGGGAGACGCGCTCAATGGCCGAGGCTAGCTCGCTCGACCGCACCACGGCAAATTTGTTATTGTCGCGCGGCATCACCGCCTCGAAGTTGGGGAATTGGCCGGATAGCTTGCGCGTGCTCAGCGTGCGATGCCCCACGCGGAAGTAGAGCGTGTGCTCGTCGTCAGCGAACTCCACCTTTGTGGCCTCGGTGGCTGAAAGCAACTGTTCCAGCTCGTGCAGCGCCTTGCGCGGAATCAGAACGCGCTTCTCGCCGCTGATGCCTTCGAGGATCTCGTTGGGCTTCTCGACGTAGGAGAGCCGGTGGCCATCGGTGGCCACCATCGCCAGCGACTCCGCCTTGATGACCAGCAGCGCGCCGTTGAGCGTGTAGCGCGACTCTTCGTTGGAGATGGCGAAGATGGTGCGATTGATCAGCGTCTTCAGCGCCACGGAAGAAATTCCCGTCGCTGTGACCGAGGGAAACTCGGGAACCTGCGGAAAGTTGGCGCGCGCCATGCCCACCATCTTCGTATTCGAGCGCCCCGAGCGAATCTGCACCCAGTGGTTTTCCAGCAGCTTGATGGAGATGTCGCCGTCAGGCAGCAGCTTGACATAGTCGTAGAGCTTGCGCGCCGGGATAGTGCAGGCGCCCTGCTTTTTCACCTTGGCCGCGGCGCTGGTGCGAATCGCCTGGTCGAGGTCCGTGGCCGTGATGTTCAGCCGGTCACCCTCGGCCTCAATCAGAAAGTTGGACAAAATCGGAATGGTGGTCTTGCGCTCCACCACGCTTTGCGTCGCGGTAAGCTCCTTAACCAGTTCCTGTCGGCTTACGGTAATCTCCATCGCTGCCCCTAACGTGGACGGCTTCTCAACTTCAGTTTCCCCTTTGGCCATGATCCCACCCTCGCATCACGAATAGCGAAGAAAACCCCTCAAAGCAGAATCCTCGCTGGCCACACTGTACAACAACTTGCTGCCTGCCGGAAACGGCTTTCTTTTCTTTCCTTTAATTGTATGCATCTTTGCGTTCCTTTGCGCGTGGAAAACTGGGCCGCTTCTCTGAATTCCTGAGGTGTTACAGCAGTGAGCCTGGGGCTGCAGCGCACGAAGCGGATCAGACAAAGCGACATCCCATTTTACGGGTTGCCACGCACCAAGCAGCGAGGAAGAGGAAAAGGTGAGGAAGATAAAGAAAGAAGATAGTAGTACCCGTAGTTCTGGGAGGAAAAGTGGAAAGACCGCTGAAATGGTTGAGGGAGAGAAGGTTGCAATGAGGGGGAGTTTTCTAAAACCAAGCTGTGGAATTGAGGAGATTTGGAAAACCGGCAGTAAGCGAGAAGAAGCGGCCGGAGTTTCCCACGGCTCCCACAGGGAACGAAAAAGGGCCTGTGTAAAGACGGGAGATTGTGTGAAAAGAGCGTCTGGAGTCGCGCCAGACAAGGGATTGCAGGAGACCAGCAATGCACAGGTATAAGGTTCCGATCATGGGAGCCGTCTGGTAAGCTTCCCATTCCAGTACCAAGCCCAGAAGAACCATTATGTTTATCTCTAGCTCCCGAGACAAAGAGTCTTAAACTCGGCGGGTGAGGGTATCCAGGATGGGCATTGATATAGGGCGCCTGGAGGATCAACTGCTGCAGATGTCGTTCAAAGGGACGCCGGACCGCGAATTTTGCGAGGCCATCTCCGAGCTGGCGCGAACAGGGCGTTTCGCCCAGTTGCGTGAGGTGCTGCCCGGCATTGTCTACGACGAACTGTGGGCGCGCTACGAGCAGGACTCGGCGGCTTTTGTGGCAGGCTGGCGGCTGCTGGCCCAAGAGATGCGACAGGGGTTTATCCAGCACGCGCGCCAGCGCCTCACCTCGCTCACCAAGCTGCAATATGTCGGCTTCGACGTGCCTACTCCGGCATGGCAGGAGATTCAGCGCGCCTTCGACGGCCAGCAGAACGATCTGTTGCGCACCGCCTTTGCCCTCGAGTTGCTGGAGCTGGTCGAGCCGGCGGTGCAGCGGGCCACGCATCTGCGCGAGAGCGTGGTGGCCGAGCTCTGCTCAGAGGAGGCCGACCGCTATCTCGACGAAGCCACCCGCTGCTATTTCTTCGGCTTGTTCACCGCCTGCGCCGTCATGTGCCGTTCAGTTCTCGAGGAGGCCATCAAGCAGAAGCTACCCTCGGCGCTCACCGGGCAGATTCGCACGCGCTACCGCAACGCCGCCACGCTCGGCAACCTGCTGCATGAAGTGAACAACAACCTGCGGATGACGGGCTTCGAAGCGGACTTTCCCCGCGCAGCCAACCTGGTCAACGATATCGGCAGGAAAGCGGTGCACCAGGGCCTCCTTTCCGAGGACGAAGCGCGCGCCTGCCTGCAAAACGCGCGCGGCGCGCTGCAACTGCTGCTGCGGCAGTGAGGCGGCATAAGGCGTCAGTTCATTACCAGGCAAAATACGAGTTCCCCGTCCTTCACGTTTCCGCGAAGGGCAGGGGACCCGTTAATTGTGGTGCTCGACCTTCGCGACGCTCGATTAGCCGCCGGGAGAATTGCCGCGCTTGTGACGCTATTGCACCATTGGATGATATACCGGTTCCGGCGCCTCACCGATCGGCGTACACCTGAGACAATTGCATTCAACTCCCACTACAGAGCAGAATTGACCTGCTGGGCAATGCATATTGCATCCAATCGGTGGCTTGCAGTTCCAGACAGGCTGCCCATATGGTCCTATGTACGGTAGATAGCATCCATTTTTGCAAGCCGGCGGACACTTCCCGGAGACAGGCTCGCACTTATCGGTCGTTGCATTCCAGGCTTCATTCACCGGACAGGTGGGGATTATCGTGCACTGGCTGATGGTCGCGCTCGGGTTCCAATAGTAGCCGCTCGGACACGCACCGTGATAAAGCGCCAGCGCATAGACAACCGTTCCAAGGCCAACATCAAGGTCGTTGCCGCTGATCGTTCCTCCTGGCCCGGAGACCCACCTGTCGAAACTCCCTCCCGTAGGCGTGGTCGAGTCGGCGTTGATTCGTACCGCGTTGTACCCCGTGGACACCACACCATCCACGTTGCCGGTAGTGGTGAGTCCGGCATTCGGTGTCGTGGCCGGAGGGATGAACACGTTCACGAAAGTGTCATTCAGCAGCGTCCCTTGCGTTTCGCCGAATTCGTCGATGTAAGCGTCACCGCAAACAGCGCCGGGAGGACAGGAACCCCCCTCCGGAAAGTAATAGGCATTCACGGCAATCTGTGGATTGGGGGTGTTGGGGAGCGTCACGCTCACGGTGAGCGGAAGCGTTCCGCCGGCATCCGGGAATACGCTGATGCCGCCTTCCGCGCCGCCGGTAATACTGACAAAGGCCAGAACGTAATAGATTGCCGGGTTGGCGGACGGATACTTGGATTGCATGGACGTTTGTACGGGGATGGTTGCGCCGGGAATCAGCGCTCCGCCTACCATGGTGGGTCCGCCAAACGTCACAAAGTTTCCGCCTGTACCCGTGCGCGGCTGGCGAGTGCCGCCTGTGCCGGGCTGGTAGTGCCAGAGGGTGAGGGTTTCCTGGGCAGAGGCGCGTGGCATTGCGGGAAAAACAGAGAGTACCGTCGCACCTACGAGGATAGCCAACAAGGCTCGTTGATTCATATTAACCTCCATGGTCATGGTTCCTCCCGGCGGGAAGTGCCGGGCGGGTTGGGGGGAGTAAGGCCGCGAGCCGTGCTTGGGATGTTCAATTCGGGCTCTCGGGAGGGGAATGTTGCCCGTGTTGATTTCGTGCATAGGAGCGCACGGAAAGTCGCGCCGGAACCCCGGCTTCGACTTGCATGTATTGTAGTGAACGCCAGACGGTTCATGTAACAATTATTTTTCTGCAGGATCTCATATCGCCCGCCCCGATTCTCACTGCTCTCAACCCCGTCGCACGCGCCTTCTATACTGTTCTTTCCATGTCCTACGCCGCCGCCATCGATCAACTGAATGCTATTGCGCCGGAGCTGTATACGCAACCCGGTCAGCCGCGGCGAAAATTCTCCCTCGACGAGGTTCGCATCCTGCTCGCGGCGCTCGGCGATCCCCATCGCCGCTTTCCCTCGGTGCTCATCGCCGGGACCAACGGCAAGGGCTCCACGGCATCCACGCTGGCCTCGATTCTGACCGCCTCCGAGTTGCGCGCCGGCCTTTACACATCGCCCCATCTGGAGCGTGTCAACGAGCGCATCCGTATCGCCCACTCCGAAATTGCCGACGAGGCCTTCGCCCGGCTTTATTTTCGCGTTCACGACGCGGCTCAGCAATTGATGCTCTCGGGCCGCCTCCCCCAGCATCCCAGCTTCTTCGAGATTCTCACCGCGTTGGCGTTTTTGTACTTTGCCGAGGCAAACGTGGAGTTGGCGGTGCTTGAAGTGGGAATAGGCGGACGGCTGGACGCGACCAACGTCGTCGATCCGCTGCTCTCCATCATGACCGACATCTCGCTGGACCACACCGAATGGCTGGGCACGACCATCGCCGCTATTACGCGAGAGAAGGCCGGCATTCTCCGCCAGGGCGGAACGCTGATTACGCTCCCCCAGCACGCGGAAGCCAACCAGGCGTTGGACAAGGCAGCCGCCGCGCTGGGCGTGCGCGTGGTCAACGCGTCGCCCTACATGCCACCCCAAATCGATCTGGCCCATCAAAACAACGAACAGGGTGCCCCAGGTCCCTCGCATTTGGGGACCTGGGAAAGCATAAAACCAATTGACGGTCAGATCGGTAGCGCATCCGCTTCGTATGCCGTCAACGTCCTCGGCGCGGCGGTCCAGGTCGCTTCCCCGCTCACCGGCGCGCATCAACAAAGAAATATCGCGCTGGCCATTGCCGCATCCGTGGAGTTGGCCTCGGCGCGCGGTTTTCCCATCACCCCGGCGGCCATCGCCGCGGGCATCCGGCAGACCCGCTGGCCGGGCCGTCTCGAGCGCTTTATCTCAGGCGGCGTCGAATGGATTCTGGACGTGGCCCACAACCCGGCCGGCGCATGGGCGCTCTACTCGGGACTTATGAGCTTCTTGAGTAAAAAGCATCCGCGATGCCTCATCTTCAGTTGCCTGCGCGACAAGCCTGTGGCCGAAATGGCGCAAATTCTCTTTCCGCTCTTCGAGCAGGTCATCTTCGCGCCCATCCACTCGGCCCGCGCCGCCGCGATTCAGGATTTAGAAGCCGCGGCTCGTGCAACGGGAACTCCTGCCCGCAGCGCCAGTTCGGCTCGTGTGGCGTTGCAATGGGCCAGGGAGAGTTGCCAGGGTGGCGTGGTGGTAGTCTCCGGCTCGGTTTACCTGGTGGGCGAGGTGCGCTCGCTGCTGCTGGACAAATCTGGAGGGGCCGAATGACGAGACAGCGTCCCAATCCGCTCCCCTGGTTCTATCGCTGGCGGACCAACCTCATCCAGACGCCGCTCCTGGCGCTGATCACGGCCGTCTGCGGCAGCTTGTCGCTCCTGGTTTCACTGCTAGACAGCCAAGGCAACGCGCAGCACAGAATCGCGCGCATTTGGGCGCGTGCCTGCGTTTGGGTTTCCGGCTCCAAGCTGAAAGTACTCGGCGCGGAGAATCTCCTCGGGCGCCGAGCCGCAGTCTACGCCTCCAACCACACCTCCTACATGGACGTCCCGGTGATCTTCGCTGCGCTGCCCTTCCAGTTCCGCATCATGGCGTGGAAGGCCTTGTGGCCCATTCCATTTATCGGCTGGTACCTGAATCGCTCCGGGCAGTTGCCCATCGATACCCGCAACCCGCGCGCCTCGATCTCCAGCATGGCGGCAGCGGCCAAAGTGCTGCGCGCCGGCATGCCGCTCTTCGTCTTTCCCGAGGGAGGCCGCACGTCAGACGGCGCACTGCGCCCATTTCTTCCCGGCGCGGCCTACCTCGCCATTCGCGCCCAGGTTCCGCTGGTGCCCATTGCCCTCAGCGGAGTCTACGATCTGCTGCCCATTCACACCCATCATTTTTATCCCGGAAAGTTGACGGTAAGCATTGGCCAGCCGATTGAGACCGCGGGAATGACCATGCGTCAGGTCGATGAGCTGACCGCGCGCCTCCGCGCCGCCATCGACGCCCTGCGCAAGTCGCCATATCCATTGTCATCCTGAGCGAGCGCAGCGAGTCGAAGGACCTGCTTTTTGCAATTTCGCCGTGTGCCCCATCCATTTCGCGTTTTTTGCGAAATGGATGGGAAACCACACAACTCCCCTATACCTTAGGTCGACAGAACCCTTACACTAATTCCTGCCATGTGCGTCCACGTCGCCATTCCCGAGCCAACCGGCACGGATCCGGCTTACAACCAGCGGTCCTTGCCCGCCTATCTTTCCGCCCTCCGTTCCGCCGGGGCGACGCCCATCATCGTTCCACTGCACGAGAGCCAGGACCGCGTAGCCCGCTTGCTTGCCGGGGTGCAGGGAGTCCTTCTGCCCGGCAGCAAATTCGATGTAGACCCGCAACGATATGGCGAAACTCCGCTTCCGCAATGCAGCCAGCCCGACGCCGCCCGCGCCGCCGTCGACGAGCTGCTCTTGCAAGATGCCTTCAGCCTCCACAAGCCCATCCTGGCCATCTGCGGCGGCATGCAGGCCCTGAACGTGTGGCTGAACGGCTCCCTGATTCAGAACCTGAAGACGGCCGTCAATCACAGCCCGGGCCGGGATGTAACGGAAGCCCACCCGGTGCGCATTAAGCCCGGCACGCGGCTGGCCAGCCTGATTCCCCGAGGTTCTGCGGCCGAGCCCCTAGTCAACTCCAGCCACCACCAGGCGATTCGGATTGCCGGCGACGGCCTGCTGGTGAGCGCTGTCTCCCCGCAAGACGGAGTGGTGGAGGCGGTCGAGCAGGACTCGCGAGAGCACTTTGTTCTGGGAGTGCAGTGGCATCCCGAGCGAACCTGCACCGAGAGCGCCTTTTCCCGCGCCATCTTCGCGGCCTTCGTCCAGGCAGCCGTAGTGTGGCAGCCGCGGCAAATTGAAGAGTCATCGGGACGCGAACCGGTGTCGGCATGAACCAGAAGGACGGGTGCCCCATCCTCGCCGCTGTCATCCTGAGCGAGCGCAGCGAGTCGAAGGACCTGCTTCTTGCAATTTTGCGACTAGGGTGGGAATCCTCGAACTCCAGCCGCCAACTTGCTAACTCGCTAACCTCGCGAAGCAGCCGCCAACTTGCCAACTCGCGATCCCCGCGAAGCGGGGGCTAACTTGCGGCATTTGTCAGAAACCTTTCCCAACCGCGTCGGCCCTGTTCATCAGGAGCGAGAGTGTTTGCAAATCGATGACTGAATCTCCAAATCTCGCCGCAACCCGCCTCAACGCGCTTCTGTCAGATGCCGCCCAGCCCCCGCTCGACCCCACGCAGACCCAGCGCTTCGCGGACCTGCTTTCGCTCTTTCTTCGCTGGAACGCCCGCATCAACCTCTCGGCAATTCACGACCAGGAAAGCATTCTGAAACGCCATTTTGTCGAGTCTATCGCCTGCGCCCGCGCCCTGCCCGCCGGCATCTCCACGCTCCTGGACTTCGGCTCCGGCGCCGGCTTTCCCGGAATTCCCATCGCGCTTTGCCGTCCGGAGATCGCTGTCACCCTGGCCGAGTCGCAGGGCAAAAAGGCCGCCTTTCTCCGCGAAGCCGCCCGCGTTCTCGGCCTCTCCGCCAAGGTTCACTCCGGCCGTGCCGAATCGCTGACCACAAACTTCGATTGCGTCACTCTGCGCGCCGTCGACAAGATGGAACTCGCCGTTCAGGCAGCGGCTCAACTGGTTCGTCCCGGCGGCTGGCTGGCGCTCATGACCACCACCGCCGGCCTTCCCGCCCTCAAGGCATCCGCCGGAGCGGAGTTCACTTGGAACCCGGAGCTTCATCTTCCGTCCGGCGACGACCGTCTACTTGCGCTGGGAGTGCGAGCGATCAATTCGCCATCTTGATCAGCGCCAGCTTGCGAATCGCGGCTAGGTCCTTCGCGGTCTTCACCATCAAGCGCACTCCCGTTCCCTCCGCGTAGCGCGGCGCTTCGTCGAGCAGCTTGAGCGTGCCTTTCGCGAGATCGCTTTTCCACGCCGCCGCAACCGCCCTGTCGCCCAGAACGAAAGCCGCGCGAAAGCACCCATCGCACGGGCCCAGATAGACGATGTTTCTCTTTTTTACTTTCAGCCGCAGCGCCCATCCGGCCTTGGGAGAGTACGAATTCCACTCACTCTCGGCGACTCCCTGCTCCGCCATCCAACCCACCAACTGCTTCCACAGCGCAGCGGTCGCGCCTAGCGCCGCGGCGATCTCCGCCTCCGTGGGCTTCGTGGTTTTTCCGATGAATGCATTCGGTGTTTCCATCGTGCTCCTTCTCTTGCCGGAATCAGTCTACAGCGTGTTTCATCAACCCACTTCGTATCAGGATGACAGGTGGCCCGCTCATCAATTCAGAAGAAGCACACTGAGGTATGAGTAGCTGTGCCCCGTTCATCGCGGCACTATCGCGATGAGCGGGCGGATTGCCCACTTCCGCCCATAAATCTTGCCAGGTCCCTGTGCTCCCGGTCCGGATTTTCGGACCCGGGATTCGCATATTATCTTCGCCCTATCTTCGCCGAACTCCTATCGCCTGAACTGCCTCCGAATCGCCAACAAAAACAGCGCAAACAACGACGACGTCAGCAACGTCTCCACAATCGCCACAACCCGCCCCCGCGGATAGACAGGAGTGTACTCAGGAGTTCTTTGAAACGTAGCCGTATCGATTGCCGTGATTCCACTCTTGCCGATCAGTTTTGCCTCTGTCCAAAAATTATTCGTCCAACTGTCCTGCGGGTTCCATATGCTGCTATAGGTCACGCTTGCAGAGCTCGCAGAGATAGCCTGCTTCAATTCAAGCCCCGTGATGGGAAACAAGAGCGCCGCTGCTAGCAAGGTACCAAGCAGCCACACCAACGGCTTCCCATAACTGTTCCCGTAGTCGCTCGCATACTTGTACCAAGCCACAAAACTCAGATTGCAATGCCACCACTGCCTCTGCCGCAGAAACCATCCATCCGTCGGCCCAGCCAGCCGCTTCATCTCCATCTCGCCAAAATGAAACTCATTAGCTGTCCAGTAATCCAGGCGCGAATCGTAATTCTTCTTCAACTGCTGATAGATCTGCGCCACAGCCCGGTAGTCGCGCTGCCTATCTCGCTTCAATCCCCACGCGTAATTTTGTTCGAGATCAATTGTCTCCTCGAAGACCGCAAGACCGCGATTGCCTTTACGAGTTCCCCAGCGTACGGATGAGGTGAACCAAAGTTGACTCACGTCGCAATTGTGGAAGAGGGAGCGGCTCAGGTCGACATCGTCAAAGACGATCTCGCTGGGCTTGGAGAAGCTTGCCAGCTCAAACACGGCGCTGGGCTCTCCTTCAATTTGAGGGTTAAACTTCGTACGCCGAAATTCAGCTCGATCAAGAAACCTGCTTTTTACCCAATCGGCCTTTCCGCGAAATTCTGTATCTACAAAACGTGCCGCTTGCGTGAAGATTACACTGCCGAAGTATGCGTCCCGCATGAAGGTCGCCTCACGGAAGTTTGCGTCCTGCATGAAGGTTGTTTCGATGAAGTCACCGTCCTGCTTGAAGGCCGTTCCTACGAAGTTTACTTGTTGCATGAAGGTCGCTTCATTGAAGTAAGCGTCCTGCGTAAAGGTTACTCCGCGGAATTCTGCTCTCATCGAGAAGGTCACCTTCCAGAAGATGGCTTTCTGCGTGAAGGTAGCACTATAGAAGCTTGCGCCATGCGCGAAAATCGCTTCCTCAAACCGACAGACCGCTTGGAATATCCTCCCGATGAAATTGAATAGAGGAAAAACAAATCGCTCGAAGTGAGCCTCGCCGTCTCTTGCTTCTTCCAGAATCCTCTCAAACTCCCGCCTGAATGCTTCGAAGAGCGGGCCAGACTGCTTGCGCGGATCCTTCGAGTGCATCAGGCATACAGGTTTCTCGTCTGAGCCGTATAGTGCGTTGTGTAGATGACGCCCGCATCTCGGGCCGCAGATGCCCATCTCGATTGGACAGCCTTCTTCGACCCTGTTGCCTTCCGCTGCGGCGCTCTCGACAGGCTCTATCTCGGGTTCCTCCGCCGAGCCTTCGTCGGCCTCAATCTCCGGCTCCGCCACCGCGCTCTCATCGGACGCAATCCCGCCCTCTGCCGCCAGGCGCTCAGCCATCGCAACTTCTTGCTCCTTCGCCATAATCCGCGAGTGTACCACCTCTCTCAACGCTGGCTCCTTCCTTTGCCGCCTCTCACGTTCTTTGATGGTGCGCGAGGACGAGAGAGAGTGTCAGGTGATTCGGAGTTTGATCCGCTGCTTGCACGGCGGCCATACAGGTTGCAAAAAAACTCGATCTGGAGGTAGGCCGGGGTTTCAACCCCGGCGCCAGCCAACCCACCCGTTTTTAGAAATCAACCCACGCGGCGAAGCCGCGAATGAAGGGTACGGGCTTTATTGAGTCCTGCAAAAATAAAGTCCTATACTGTTCTTGTTCTTCGGAGGTGACCTATCCGGCCGCAAGGCACTCCCGAACAGTTGCAACGCAAGCGCGAGCGCGCCGCCGATCTGCTCGGCAAGGGGCTGACGCAGGCTGAAATCGCGCGCAGTTTGAATGTCGATCCGCGCAGCGTGCGCCGCTGGAAGCACGCCTTGCGCTTCGGCGGCAGGGCCGCTCTCAAAGCGCTTCCCGCCAGCGGAAGGCCGCTGAAACTCTCTCCGGGCCAGCGCCAGCAGTTGGAGAAACAGTTGCTCCAAGGAGCGCAAGCAGCCGGATTCCCGACCGATCTGTGGACCTGTCCCCGCGTGGCCGAGCATATCGAGCGCGCTTTTGGCGTTCGTTATCACGCCGATCACGTCGGCCGCCTGTTGCACGCCATGAACTGGAGTCCACAATAGTCCACGCGCAAGGCCAACGAACGCGACGAGGAAATCACATGAAGTCGAGCCACTGGCCGTGGCCACGCGCGCCCTTCATGAATTCGAGCCACGATCACGTCGCTGCGCCCGCTCCCCGCAAAGCGACCAGGATCTGCCGCGCTCCTTTACTTCGCCTCAGCACTCTTTCTTCGCGCTTGCAATAGGACATTACTTATGCAGGAAACTATGTCCCTAGAGGGACTCCGCCAATTTCACCCTAAACCTAGAGTGACTCCGCAGCCTTTTTAGCCCGTTGCCCCCGGGCGCCCAATCGAAGAGGAGGCGAAGACGGGTAACCATTAATCTGCAATGTTCCACGTGGAACAATTTTGGGAATGAGGACCAAAGCGGAAAATGTTCCACGTGGAACATTTTTGGACTCCAGCTTGAAGCGGGAAATGTTCCACGTGGAACAAATCTACTTTCTCGTGAAATGGGCTCCTTTTCAAATTGGGCTTCCGCAAAGAAGCCGCCGCCTCACAGCAGATTTTTCCCAAAACCACGGAAGTTTTCCACCGAAAGATGTTTTTACCGCAGGCCTGGAAGCCATTGCGCGCTTTGCATCGAAACCTTTACTCTGCAAGGTATTGGAGGCTTTGTCGCCAGCCCCACCGCAGGTGGTTTCCACAAGTTTGCTCGGTTCTCCACAGCTCCGGCGGCTATCCTCGAACGGCGCTTCCCTTTACTCTGGATTGCCATGGGTAAGATTCTCGGCCTCGTCAACCAAAAGGGCGGAGTGGGCAAGACGACTACGGCCATCAACCTGGCCGCCTGCTTGGCTCTCGAGGGCCTCAAAATCCTCCTGGTGGACTGCGATCCCCAGGCAAACTGCTCCTCGGGGCTGGGATTCCAGCGCGACGACAACCGCCGTTCCATGTACGACGTGCTGATGGGCGACGCCCCGGCGGAGCAGGTGATTCTGCCCACGGAGATCGATCTGCTCTTCCTGCTGCCCGGCTCGAAGAACCTGACCGGCGCCAATATCGAGCTGGCCACGGCCGAGGATCGCGCCGTGCGCCTGCGCCGCGCACTGGTGCCGATTCAGGGCGACTACGACCTGGTGATTCTGGACTGCCCGCCGGCGTTGGACCTGCTCACCGTCAACGTCCTGGCCGCGGCCGACACGCTGATTGTGCCCATGCAGGCCGAGTACTTTGCCCTGGAAGGAATCTCCGAGCTGATCTCCACGCTGGAACGGGTGCGCGCGGCGTACAACCCCACGCTGACCATCGAGGGCGTTTTAATGACAATGTACGACGACCGCACCAACCTGGCGCAGCAAGTGACGGATACGCTGCGCGAGTACTTCAAGGATCGCCTCTACCGCACCGTGATTCCGCGCAATGTGCGGCTGGCCGAGGCGCCCAGCCACGGCAAGCCGGTGGCTCTTTACGATTCCCGTTCGCGCGGCACCGAGGCCTACTTCGAGATGGCCGGGGAGTTCCTGGCGCGCAACGGGATCGAGACTCCGCCGAGGAAGGACCGCATCGCCACTGAGCCCGTGGCCGAGGTGAGCATTTTGCCAAGTTCCTGAAGGCTGCGTGATTTCCAACCCTAGCTGCAACTACAAAGACGCGGCGAGGGTGGGACACCAGCAGGCCGCCGCAGACCGCCGTATCCCAAGCAGATTCAACCCCCGGCCTCTCTTCCGGAAAAGAGGAATTTGAACCATGAACCTGACTGCTACCGACCTTAAACGCCGCGCCCTGGGCAAGGGTCTGGACTCCCTGTTGCCGCGCGTTCCCGCCGCCTCCGCTCCCGCTGCGGAGAATGAAGGGGGCAAGCCGCTGGAGATCCCCATCGGACAGATTGATCGCAACCCCTTCCAGACGCGCACGCAACTGAACGAGGAGCAGTTGGGCGAACTGGCCGCCTCGATCACCGCCAACGGCGTGGTGCAGCCGGTGCTGGTGCGCCCGCTGGCCAACGGCCGCTTTCAACTAATCGCGGGCGAGCGGCGCTGGAAGGCCTCGGAGATGGCCGGCAAGAAGACCATCCCGGCGATTCTGCGGCAGGTCTCCGACGAACAGGCGATGGAGATCACCATCGTCGAAAACCTGCAACGGACGGACCTGAACCCGATGGAGCAGGCGCGGGCTTTTGAGCGGCTTTCGCGCGAGTTTCATATGACCCAGGAGCAGATGGCGGCGCGCACCGGCAAGGACCGGGTAACGGTAGCTAATTTCTTGCGTTTATTGAGGTTACCAGCATCAGTGCAGGCGAGGGTGGAGGCGGGCGAGTTGAGCTTTGGCCATGCGCGTACTCTGCTGGCCTTTGAGCACGCGGAGGAGATGGAAAAGGCGGCGCAGCGGGTGGTTGGACATTCGCTTTCTGTTCGCCAAACGGAAGCATACATTCAAGGGATTCTGCACCCCGATCGCGCGGCCAAGAAAGACGCGAAAGCGGAGACTCCCATTGACCCCAATGTGCGCGCGGTGCAGGAACGGTTGCAGAGAGCCCTGGGGCTGAAGGTTCACATCGAAGACCACAACGGCCACGGCAAAGTCATCATCGAATACGCGCAGCTGGAAGACTTCGATGGGCTGCTGGAGACGCTGGCGGGAGAGTGACGAAGCGGTTGCCGGACGTCGCGCTGGCGACCTCGTGCAAACTTCGCGCAAGTAACGGTCTCCCTAATTCATCGAAATCCAAATGTGGCGGAGTTCGATGTCTTGCAATCCATTGTCCCTGGTATGTGACGACCTCAGGATCGCTAGTTTCAGGCTGTCATCGTCTTGGATGAGGTCAAGCAAGTCTTTTGAAGTCCAGCCAGCCTGACCAGTGTCAATGAGATCGTTAATCCATTCTGCAATTTGCGTACGCCAGAACATCCGCGTTTCTTGCTGTACGTACGCGATCATAGCCCCAAAGCGGTGGATTGATCCATGATGACCTGCCTTGAAACGCTGGATGCCACCCGTCGAACTGTATCGGCTGATGACATATTCACGTACATCCCGGTCTTTGCCGTGAGGTGTTGGCAACCTCTTACACTCGATTGGCATCAGGCTGTCGAAGTCCGTGTGCTTCCGTCCATCGATCCAAATTATCGTGTCTGAGGGAGAGGCAACTAGGTCTATCTTGCGGGCGCTCTTCTGTTCGTCGGGCTCTTCGACGCGGAACTGGAGAACGTCCCAGCCCTCGGAGTGCCGGGCTGCACTGTTGAGGTGGGCGCAAAGTTGGGATGTTAGCGCCGTCTCGGCTGTAACACTTGGCCGATCTGGGCGGTCTCTCCAGCGCGGCAATTCGCTGGAGATGAAGTCGATGAGTCCATGCCGAAACGCCGCAGGATTCTGTACCACTCTATCGAGAGTGCCAAACTGAGCGGTGGTGATGGGTTTGTTTGCCAGCATGAGCTTGAACTTCAGAATCCTTGAGCCCGCAGGTCGGATAATGTTTCATCAGCATCACGCAATGCGATGGAGCGTAGCCAGTAGCGCAGGCGATCCGGCTTCAAAAGAAAAATGAAGCTGCCGTCGTAAATGCGGGCGATTCGAGTAACGTGGAGGTTTGCGCCCTGTTGCTCATGCAGAAGGGTGTTGAGCTTTCCCTTCAATTCATCTGCTCCGCTCCAGTCGATCCTGCCTTTGCCAAAGACAAATGGTTGGCAGATGACGCCCGGCCACGCCTGAGGTTCCAGGGTGCGGAGTGGATTCTTCTTGTAGATCGCATTAAGCTGTCGAGTGAAAACACCGCTGAAATCGGTTAGAGCCCGATGGCCGGACTCCTTCACTGCTATAGAGTCTTCGCCTAGACGAATCAAGTCACGGTAATAATCCACAATGTCATCGACTAGGACAACTTCATTCGAGCTGAGGTCTAGCGTGTGGGACTCTGGATACGGAAGAGCGAAAATCTCGTCCGCACAAACTGCAGTTGCTCTGCGGGAGAACAGGCTCGTGCTGATGGCAGCAACGTATGCTTGAAGCGGCCGCTTTACTTCGCTAAGCCAAGCGCCAGTTCTACGGACGCTGCCGCGTTGCTCCACCGGAGCGCAAAATCCTACAAGTTGCGCCTTATAGGTAAGATAATTCTCTTCCCAAACACCGTGTTGAAGATCCATATTCTCTCGGATAATAAGCATGGGAGGAGTAAACCTCATGCGGCTGCGCGCAGATTCGAAGTGAGTCCCTGTAGCTTTAGTAATCTTCGTGCGATCAATCCCGGACGCAGTGAGCGCGACCGAAGGGAGGAAGGCCTTTCCAGTGATATGGGGCGCAGTGGCACGATTTCCTTTGCTTCCTTCAATGAATCCTTCGCCTAAATCCCATTTCTTATCCTTCGCATATTGCCCCAAAGTGCGAAACTTTTTAAGTCGATCTACAAATCCCAAGATGCGTCCGCCGCCCAGCAGGTCCGCCCGCCAAACGCCATCGTTTTCCAATGCCAGTTGTCTGGGCAACCAGTGCAGGTCGTAATAATCAATGTCGAAGCCCTGTTCAGCATCGACGCGTCCGCTGCGTCGGAAAGTGGCGTGGAGGATCTGATGATCGGGTGTAGGCGGTCCTGCTTCTGCCACGACCACGATTACTTTAGGATCGGCGCTGCCCTTTTGGAAAAGGCCACGCACTGAAATGAAATCGAGAATTTCTCGGACATCCCATTTGGATACGAAGTCGCGGCGGAATTCAAGCGACTGATGATTATATAGGAAATTAGATTGCTGAAGCATACAGAGGACGCCACCTCCAGCAACCATTTCCATGGCCTCATGCAGGAAGAGGTAGGCCACTTGTTTGTCCGGCAGGGCGCCATGCGTAGCTTCATAACATTGGTAGCTCCGTTCCGCTCCTGGCGTCGTGAGGCTAGACTTAAAGGGCGGATTTCCCGTTACTACGCCGATAGACTCTTTGATTAAGCCCTGTTCCTTCGCTTCAAAGAAGCAGGAACGGTGTAGCGTCTTCCCTTCCAACAGAGGAAAAAGCTTGATACTGGAACGGATTGTCTCGGGCTCAAGCGCATCACAGAGAGCTAAACACAGGCTAAAGGCAGCAAGCTCGACCGAACCATCCTCCAAATCGATACCATGGACTTTCTCAAGCAATCCCTTGAGCACGGTTTCGCTCGGATTTTCCCACTGATTTCGCCAGCGCCAATGCAGGACCAGGCGCTTGTAAGCCTCCACGAGGAACACGCCGGAGCCGCAAGAGGGATCAAGGATGACTTCGTTCCTTTGTTGCAGCCGGTCTAGCCTTTCCCAACTTAATGCCTCGTCCAACATCAGACGCACGAGGAACGGCGGGGTGTAGACGGCAGTGTCGACGTCTTCGACGAAGAGTTGGTAAATATGGCTGATAAGCGCGACCGGCAGATCTTTAAAGGAATATAGCTGCCAAAGCGTCAGTTGCCCATTCAGTTCTTGACGCCCTTCAACAAGCTTTGCGAAGCGGGAAAGCTGGGTGCTGCTTCTGAGAGATTCACGATCCGGATCATCCAGGATGAATACGTGGCCATTAAACCTCTCCTCCAACGCTGTCAACAGCTCAACTAATGCTTCCCCGTGTGCGAGCACCTGGAAGAATCTGGTAGCCCCCTTGTGGAATCGTCCAAAGTCGTCCGGGAGGAGAACGCCGCGCTCTTCCAAGTAGGCGATGAGCAGTGAAAGGATCAGCAGTTTCCGCCGAAGATGCTTCTTGAGGATGCCCTCTTTGTTCAATTCGTCATTCAGTTGCTTCACTGCATCTATCAGCTTCTTGTGGGCAGCCTTAGAGGAAGAAAGCATTTCCTTACAGACTGAGGAATCATCCCAAAGCGTACCGTTGCGCAGACGCGCAGGATCCCACCAAGCGTCAGTGTTGCTGATTGCTGCTGCAATATCTAGTTGCTTAATGGGATTGCAGATGATCTCGCCGCTGTCCGATACAAAGTCCGCCTTGTGCACACAGCGGAAAAGCTGCACGAGGCCCGGTGTCTTGCGGTAGAGCAGTGGTACGCCGCCCCAACTCCAGAGACGCTTATGCAACTCAGCAAACTTTGTATCGTTGGCTGGACCGTCTGAAACGTAAATAAAGGCTTGTGCAACAGGCGGGCTGCCGTTGCGACCTGCCTCGAAGAAGACTGAGTGAGCACCATAATGCTCCGCCTTCTCCATCATGGCGAATTCTTCTGGGCGGAGGCTTCGACTTTTGTATCCGGCTACTGGGACTAGACCATCGACAACTGTATCCGTGGATGCGGCTTCGAGATCAATCAGCCATTGCGTGGGAGCCATCATGAGCATCTCTCCGTCAGGCTTTCACCCTTGGTCGATAGGAAAAAGAAAATACAACCGTACAGTGCCAAAACCGTAAACCGCTGTTGAATAGCTATACTATTCGCCATTCCTTCCCTTGCGCAACGATAATCTCGGCCAATTTTGTCTGCGGCTGCGCTACCTCCATCTTACGGGTAGATGCTGTGGGGGGTGTGGGTAAACGGTATGGTTTCGCGAAAGTGATCGAGGCCGCAGTTCCTTGGTACAGCGCGCTCATCGATTTCTAAAATCTTGTGGATGGGTTCGTGCCGGGGTTAAAACCCCCGCCTCCCTCCGTATCGACGCTTCCCTCCGGATTACCCAGCACCCGGCCCAGCGCGCTCTGCCCTCAGCGCCGGCCGTGTCCGTGGACAAAGACCAGCATCCGCAACAGCAGGAGCAAAACGACAAAGATCACCACGCACGCCAGGATCAGGCGACCGGAGCGCGGTCTGGCGGGACGCGGCTTTGCTTTGCGGGTCTGGTTTCGGCGGCTCATGGGCAAGGCAAATGAGAAGTGAGATCTATCATAGCGCGAATCGCGATCTTGGGGAGCGAGTGGGACAGGCGAGCGGCAGCAATCTTGAAAAATCTTAATGACATGAGAATCTTGCAACATAAGTTTTTTTGCTAAAGGTCCGCCCAATCCCGGCGATAAAGTGAGCAGAATGGCGCATTGCCCAGCGTCCGGGCTTCGCGCCTGGCTATTTCCGCATCAAGCTAAGGAGAAGGCTCACGTGAGAGGCAAACTGCTGATTGTTGAAGATGAACCCATTGTGGCTCTGGACCTGAAACAGGAGGTCGAGCATTTGGGATGCGAGGTGATCGGAGTGGCGGAGAGCGCCGACGAGGCGCTGGTGGCGGCGGGGGTTCACCGGCCGGACCTGGCGCTGATGGACGTGCGCATCATGGGCAGCGTGGACGGAATTGAGACGGCCGGCCTGTTGCGCGACGCCTACCAGGTTCCGGTCGTTTTTTTGACCTCCTACAGCGACGAGACCACGATTGCGCGGGCGGCGCGGGAGATGCCCTACGGCTATCTGACCAAGCCATTCCAGAGCGGCGAGCTGAAGGCCACGCTGCAGGTGGCGTTGCACAAGGCACGCGTGGACGCGCGGGAGAGCGCGGCGCAGCGCACCATGGAGGCCACCGTGGACGGGATGCGCGACGGCGTGCTGATGGTCTCCTCCGAGGGCGGGGTGCAGTTTATGAACGCGGCCGCCGAGGCGTTGTGCGGCTGGTCGCAGGCCAAGGCCAAGGACCGGCCGCTGCAGGATGTGCTGAAGCTGTGCGACGGCCAGCGGCGCCCAATGAATCTGCTCAACAACCGGGAGGACGCGACTGCGGCGGAAGAGTTTGGCTGGACCGTGTACCAGCCTGGGGGCGGCGCGGTGCTGGTCGATCTGAGCCTGACACCGCTGGCCGGCGTCACGGGCCAGCGCAAGGGGTTTGTGGTCACGGTGCGCGATGCGCGCGAACGGCTGCGCTCCCAGGCCATGGATGAGACGCTGGACGAGGCGCACTCCTTCGACCAGACGCCCACGGCGATGGTGCAACTGGATGGAAACGGCTGCATCGTGCGCGTGAACCAGGCGCTGCTGCGCGCCTCCGGAGTTCCGGCCGAGTGCCTGGTGGGCCGCTCGCTGACCGGGCTGAGCATGGACCCGGACCCGCGCATCGCTAAGGATCTGATGCACATGCTGCTGCAAGGGGGCACATTCATGGCGACCCCGCGGCCGCGCATGGTGAATTAGGGATTGGTGGGGCGGAAGATTCCGATTCAGGACGCCCGGCCGCAGCGTTCCCGGTTGGGATTGTCTTCAATATTTCTTAATCTCCTCGCTCCTCTTCTTTCATTCCAAGGCGATAGCGTAATCGCAGCGTAGTCCGAGCCGCCCTGGCGAAGAGGCAGCCGGATGGTAGTAATTATTCCCCAATCCGACGATCTGTGGATCCCTCGAGGCAGCGATGTCTTTCATCGCGAGTCCGCGCCCTGTTCCCCCCAAAGCCGCCGCACGGCTTCCGGAAGGTGTACGCTTCGCGACGGCTGCTAAGCCTTCCCGCAAGGAGAAGGCGAACGAGGATTTGCGAGAATCCGATCAGAACTTGCGTGAGACGAGCCAGGACTTGCGGGAGACGGGCCAAGACTTGCGAGAAGTCGGCGCGGATTCCCGAGAGACGGGCCAGGATTTGCGTGAATCCGGCCAGGACACGCGAGAGACCGGCCAAGACTTGCGGGGGACCAACCTCGCGCTGGCGGAGAGCGAGAAGCGCTTCCGGCTGCTGGTGGAGAGCGTGACCGACTACGCCATCTACATGCTGGATCCGGAGGGCCGGGTGGTCACCTGGAATGTGGGAGCGGAACGCAGCAAGGGGTACACGGCGGAGGAGGTGCTGGGGCGGAACTACTCCATCTTCTTTCTTCCCGAGGATTCGGAGGTGGGGATTCCTGCGCAGGAGTTGGCGGCGGCGGCGCGCGAGGGCCGCTACGAGACAGAATCCTGGCGCGTGCGCAAGGATGGCAGCAAATTCTGGGCGCTGGTGACCTTGACCGCCATCCGCGGCCCCCAGGGAGGGCTGCGCGGCTTTGCCACGGTGACGCGGGATTTGAGCTCGCAAAAGGTCGCTGAAGAGGCGTTGCGAAGCCGCAATGCCCAACTGGAGCGCTACCGGTTCATCGTCGGAAGCGTGGCCGACTATGTGATCTTCACGATGGATGTGGAGGGGCGGATCGACAGTTGGAGTGACGGTGCGCACAACATGCTCGGGTACACCGCCGAAGAGGCGCTGGGCCGAGAGTATTCCCTGGTTTTTCCCCCCGCCAACATCCAGGGCGGCGTGCCGCGGCGGGAGATGGAGGAGGCGGCGCGTACCGGCCACTGCACGACCGAGGACTGGCGATTGTGCCGGGATGGGACCTTGGTCTGGGTCAGCGGGGCGCTCACCGCGGTTCGGGATGAGACCGGCAAGCTGACCGGCTACATCCGCGTGGCTCGCAATATGACCCAGCAGAAGCGGCTGGAGGAGTCGCTGGCCAAGATGGCGACCGAACTTGAGGCTCGGGTTATGGAAAGAACCCGCGAACTGGAGACTACGGTCGAAGAGTTGCGGCGCAAAAATCAGGAGGTCGAGGCTTTTGTCTATATCGTCTCCCACGACTTGCGCGCGCCGCTGGTGAATGTGCAGGGGTTTGTGCGCGAACTGGAGGAGAGCGGCAAGCATCTGAAAGCGGTCATTGAGGCCTGCCCGGAGCGGGCGCGGTGCTGGCCCGGCGTGCTGCCGGTCCTGGACGATGAGATCGCCGGCGCATTGCATTTCATCTCCGCATCCACAACGAAGTTCGAGCGGTTGATCAACGCGCTGCTGGGGCTTTCGCGCCACAGACGCCAGATTTACCAACTCACGCGGGTCAACGTCTGGGAGCTGGTGAGCAACGCCGTGGCTACCTTCCAGCGGGAGATTATTGAGGACGGGGCCGAAGTCGAGGTGGGTCTGTTGCCTTCCGTGACTGCCGATGCGACGGCGCTGGGCCAGGTCTTCTCCAACCTGATTGGCAACAGCCTCAAGTACCGGAGCCCCGAGCGCCCGCTGAAGGTCGAGGTGGGCGGACGAATGGAAGACGGGATGGTCCACTACTTTGTGCGCGACAACGGGCTGGGCATTCCAGAGTACGGCAAAGCAAAGCTGTTTCAGGTTTTTCAGCGGTTTCATGCCCAGCAGGCGGAAGGGGAAGGCATGGGGCTGGCCATCGCGCATCGCATTGTGGAGCGTCATGGAGGCAAGATCTGGGCCGAGAGCCGGGAGGGCGAGGGAACCACCTTCTATTTTTCCCTGCCTGCCAATCCCGGTTCCACGCCGAAGATCACACAGGAGAGTACCGATCATGAAAGCATATGAATCTGTCTTTACCATTTTGATCGTGGATGACGATGAGGGCCACGTCGAACTGCTGCGCCGCAACCTGAGCCGCATCGCGCTGGGCAATCCGCTGCTCATTCTGCACGATGGGACGCGGGCCCTGGACTTTATCTTCCGCCGCGGCGATTTTGCCGGACGCACGGGCGCGGATCCGCTGATTCTGCTGGACATCAATATGCCCGGCGCCGTGGGCGGAGTGGAGGTGCTGCGCCGGATCAAGGCTGACCCGGCGACGCGCAAGACGCCGGTCATCATGCTGAGCACCACCGACGATCCGCGCGAGGTAGCCGTCTGCTACGACCTGGGCTGCTCGGTGTACATCACCAAGCCCGTGGACCCGCTTCAGTTCATAGAAGCCATCAGGCGGCTAGGGTTCTTTCTCCAGGTCATCCGTCTGCCCGAAGACGAGCCCGGAGCGGTGGCGGCGTCCACGACATGAGCAGTGTGCCCATTACCGAGTCTCTGTCTTCCTGGCGGGTGTTGCTGGTGGAGGACGACCCCGGCACCGCCGAGCTGATGCGGCGGACGCTGTCTCAGTCCGGCTACTCGGTCGAGATCGCCGGCGGCGTTGAGGCCGGGCTGAAGGCCCTGCGCGGCAAGGAAGCCGGCGAATACATGGCGCTGCTGCTCGACTACCGCTTGCCCGATGGAGAGCCCTGGGAGGTGGCCGATGCGGCACAGGCGCGCGTTCCCGAGGTTCCGGTGATTGTTGTCACCGGAATGAGCGATGAGCCGATGGCGATTGAGGCCTTGCGGCGTGGTTTTGCCGACTTTGTAAAGAAGGCCGACGGCTTCTGGAACGAGTTGCCGGCGGTTCTGGAGCGGGTGGCCCGGCTCAGCCGCCTCAAAGGCCGGCTGGACGAAACCAGCGCCCTGATGCGCGCCATTGTCGAGCACTCTTCGGATCTGGTGGCGGTGTACAGCGGCGAGGGCAAGCTGGTGTACATCTCGCCTGTGTGCCTCACGCTGCTGGGCAAGGATCCCGAGGAGCTTTTCGGGCGGTCGTGGATGGAGATCGTGGTCCCGGAAGACCGCAGTCATTTGCTGGAGATGTTTGCCCGCCTGGAGGAGAACGCTCATCAGGCGAGTGTGTTGCGCTGCCGCCATAAGGACGGATCGTTTTCCTGGGTGGAGGCGCGCGCGGCGCGGCTCCAGGCGACAACGGCCGCCCAGCCGATGACCGTCCTGACGCTGCACGATGTGACCACGCAACGCGAGCACGAAGAGCAGATGGCGTCATCGCTGCGCGAAAAAGAGGTTCTGCTGCGCGAAATCCATCATCGCGTGAAGAACAATCTGCAGGTGATTCAAAGCCTGCTGCGCATGCGCGCCCGGCTGCTGCCGGAGGGCGAAACCCGCGACGCCATAAAGTCCACCGTGCAACGCATCCACGCCATGGCACTGGCGCATGAACACCTTTACCAGAGAGAGGATCTGGCGCACCTCTCGCTTTCCGACTATCTGCGCGATCTGTTCAACCGGGTCGCGGCCTCCAGCGCGGCGCAACCCGATCAGATTCAACTTAGCCTGGACGCCGAGGATCTTCTTCTCTCGCTGGACCTTGCCATTCCGTTTGGGCTGCTGGCCAACGAGCTGATCGCCAACTGCTTCAAGCACGGCTTTCCCGAGGGCCGCCGGGGAACAGTAACGATTTCGATTCATCGCGTAGACGGAGTTGTCTGCATGGCGGTCAGCGACGACGGCATCGGCCTGCCGGAGCGCTTTGATCCGGATGCCTGCCCCTCGATGGGGCTGAAGCTGGCCGCCAGCCTGGCCCACCAACTGGGCGGGAGCCTGCGCTTCACCAACGACAACGGCTGCTGCGTAGAGACGGAACTGACGCGGTTGTAGCGTGGCTATCTCCTGCTTTTCTCCCCTACTGATACAATGGAAAGTGCCGCATTGTGCGGCGATTTGCTTTATTTCCGTCCCCCAACCCCATGGCCTCATCGGCCGAACAACAAGAAGGAAAAACTCCCCTGTGACCCAGACGATACGCAATATCGCCATCATTGCCCATGTGGACCACGGCAAGACGACTCTGGTGGACGCCATGCTGCGGCAGTCGGGAACCTTCCGCGCCAACGAGCAGGTGGCCGACCGGGTGATGGACTCCAACGAGTTGGAGCGGGAGCGGGGCATCACCATCCTGGCCAAGAACACAGCCATTGTCTTCGAGGGCGGGAAGATCAACATTGTGGACACGCCGGGGCACGCTGATTTTGGCGGCGAGGTGGAGCGCGCGCTGAAGATGGTGGACGGCGTGATGCTGCTGGTGGACGCGGCCGAGGGGCCGCTGCCGCAGACGCGCTACGTGCTGGCCAAGGCTCTGGAGGCCAAGCTCAAGCCCATCGTGGTGATCAACAAGATCGACCGGCCTGACGCCCGCCCCCAGGAAGTCCTCAACGAAATCTACGATCTGTTCATCGACCTGGACGCGGACGAGTCGCAACTGGATTTTCCGGTGCTCTACGCGGTGGCCAAGGCAGGCACGGCGACCCTCGACATGGCTAAACCCGGCGTGAATTTGCAGCCGCTCTTCGAGACGATTGTCTCGACGATTCCGCCGGCCACCGGGGACGCGGACGGCACGTTGCAGATTCTGGTGACGAATCTGGATTACTCGGATTATTTTGGCCGCATCGCCATCTGCCGCGTCTTCCAGGGCACGCTCCACTTCGGCGATGACGTCACCATCTCCAAGCGCGACGGCTCGCTGATGAAGACGCGCATCACCAAGCTGTTCACCTTCAGCGGCCTCAAGCGCATCGAGACCACCGAGACCACCATGGGCGACATCGTGGCCGTGGCCGGCGTGGAGGGCATCACCATCGGCGAGACCATCACCAGCGTCGAGAACCCGTCGCCGCTGCCGCTGATTGTGATCGACGAGCCGACGATTGCGATTCAGTTCAGCGTGAACAATTCGCCTTTTGCCGGGCGCGAGGGCCAGTACGTGACCAGCCGCAACCTGCGCGAGAGGCTGGAAAAAGAGCTGCTGACCAATGTGAGCATTCGCGTCGAGGATACCGGCTCGCCGGACAGCTTCAAGGTGCTGGGCCGGGGCGAACTGCAACTGGCGATTTTGATTGAGATGATGCGCCGCGAGGGCTTCGAGCTTTTGGCCGGACGCCCAGAGATCGTCACCAAGGTGGTGGATGGCACGCGCATGGAGCCGGTCGAGCACCTCACCATCGATGTGCCCGACGCCTACACCGGCACGGTGATCGAGAAGCTGGGGCCGCGCAAGGGCGAGATGACCAAGATGCACAATCACGGCTCGGGGCGCGTGCGCCTGGAGTTTCGCGTGCCCAGCCGCGGGCTGATCGGCCTGAGGAGCGAGATGCTCACCGAGACGCGCGGAACGATTGTGATGAATGCGCTGTTCGACGGCTACATCCCCTACCAGGGCGAGATTCCGCAGCGGCCCACCGGCGCGATCATTGCCGACCGGCAGGGACTGACCACCACCTATTCGCTCAACGGCCTGCAGGAGCGCGGCATGTTGTTTGTGGGGCCGGGAGTCGAGGTCTACGAGGGAATGATCGTCGGCGAGCACGCGCGCGATAAGGACATCGACGTGAACGTGGTCCGCGAAAAACACATGACCAACATGCGCGCTTCGAGCGCCGATGAGGCTATCCGTCTGGTGCCATACAGAAATCTCAACCTGGAGCAGGCTATAGAGTTTATCGCCGAGGATGAGATGGTGGAGGTGACGCCTAAATCGCTGCGTCTGCGCAAGAAGATATTGCAGCAGAACAAGAGGCCCAAGCGGTGGGAAAAGGGCGAATAAGCCCTTCACCGAACCTACGTGGCTGCAAGAGTCAATACAGATTCAGAGATATGTCGAGAATGTTCAACTCCCTTGCGAAAAGCCCGAAGCTGTGCTTTTATAGAATCATCATTACTGAATAATTTGAAAGCAAGATGCGGGGGAGTTGAATATGCAAGGATGTGTAATCTTTGCTGTCATCGCGTTGGTCTTCTTTTTCGTTCTGGTCCCTCTGCTTGCTATTGGGATTCACTTTTGGTACATTGCTATCCCACTCATTCTACTCGGATTCATCCTGTACAAGGGATATCAGTCGCGTGAAAGGCAAAAGGAAGAAGATGCCTACCGAGAAGCGGACGAAAGAGGAAAGCGGGCGGCGGAGGAGGCTCGTAAGCAACTTTTCAGAGAGGAGCAGGGTCGGTATAGGGACGAGTTGACCCAGCTTGCTAAACAGTCGATAGATACTTTTGAAGATATGCCCGGATTTCTCTCAGCGGCTGAACAACACCTGGACCAGGCGGAGATAGATCTCCAGGAAAGTGCGTTTGCACCGTTTTGGGACGGGATCGAGAGGGCAGCAAATTTGCTTGGCCGCTTCGATGAAGGCCTTCGTCGCATTAACGAAAACTCTTCCCGTTATGCTGAATTGATCAAGCAGTATGTGGGTCCACCTCCGACATATCCACTTACAAGTATTTCCGTTTCAAAACTGGATGTTGGCACCGGAACAGCTGCCCGATTGAAGGCAATTGTCCGGAAGGCTCAACGCGATTTCCATTTTGCTTCGATCTATGAACAACGTAAGACAAATCAAATTCTTGTAGCCGGGTTTACAAATTTGGCTCAAGCACTAGATCGGATGTCATCGCAAATTACAGATTCAATAGATAATCTATCAAGCTCTGTTGATAGATTATCCGATACGATGGAAGAATCGACACGCACAATTGACTCGCGCTTGGGTGAAATTCGAGATGCTGTTATAGATATGCACGAGGACATTTCTGAGCACCAATCTGAGCAGGCATGGCGCGAAAAGAAAGCATCAGAAATGCTTGATAACATTCAACGTGGCAGAAAGCCGCTGGTTGAACCTTCGCCATTTATTTGATTTCCAGCAGTGCATGCAAGATTTTCGCGTGGATGCAAAAACCACCGCTCTAAATTGGGGCGAATGGCTAGGCCCAGGCATCGAGGGTGACGAACTGGTGGGTTGGCTGGTAGCGGGTGATGAGTTGGGCGGCAGCGGCTACGGAGGGGGCGCGATTGGCGGCGGGTTCGGAGTGGCTGCCGTCGTGAAGGACGATGTTGGCGGCCTGGCCGCGACGGAAGAGGCGGTCGATTTTGGCTTGCAGGCGGATGGCGATGGCGTCGGCGGAGGGATTTTTCCAGTCGGAGGTCATGACGTTCCAGAGGACTGGAGTGAGGCCGAGGCGGGTTGCGATGCGCAGCGTTTCGGGGCGGCGGGCGCCGAAGGGGGGACGAAAGTAGCAGATGGGCGCGGCGGTGATTTCCTCAAGAGTCTGGGTGGTGCGGTAGAGCTGCTCCTCGATGCGGCGGGAGGAGGCCAAGGCCAGGTTGAGATGGGACCAGGAGTGGTTGCCGATGAGATGTCCGGCGGCAACGATCTGGCGGACGAGCGCCTGATTGGCCTTGGCGCGGCTGCCGACGAGAAAAAAAGTGGCGCGCACGTCGCGGCGGGCGAGAAGCTCGAGCAGGCGTGGCGTCCAGGCGGGATTGGGGCCGTCATCGAAGGTGAGGGCCAGTTCACCGGGATGCGGCGGAGCGATGAGCGAGGGGCCGAAGAGCTGCGAGGCGGGCCACAGGGCGGCATAGGCGCAGCCGCCCGCCGCCAGGCCGAGTCCGGCCGTTGCGCCAAGTCCGGCGGAGAGTCCTATGGCCAGGGGGGAAATCATGTTGACATCCAGTGTAGCGCCGAGGGCCGGGAGGGCAAGCGGAAAGGCGTGATGCGGCCAGGCTTTGCGATTCTGCTTGACAGAGATTTTGCGGACACGGGAGGATGAATTGAGCGACGCGTGTTCGCGACGGAGGATACCGGATGCATTATCTGCACTTCAATCACCTTTCCATTTTGGTTGCCGCCCTGTATCAGTGGATACTGGGCGCGCTGTGGTACTCGCTGTTCTTCGCCAAGCCGTGGATGGCGCTGACCGGACATCAGGCAGGGACGCGGCCCAAGGGAGCCATCATCGGCATGATCTCGTCGTTCATCGGCGGGCTGGTGCTCTCGTTCGCGCTGGCGCACGTGGTGTTCTGGTCGGGCGCGGCGACTATCTGCGAGGGCATTCTCATCGGGTTGATATGCTGGCTGGGCTTCATTGCCATGCCGCTTTTGGCGGAGACGATCTATGAGCGGCGTTCGTTCAAGCTGCTGGCGATCAATGCGGGCTACTGGATGGCGGCGGTGCTGGTGAGCGGGGGTCTGCTGGCGGCCTGGCGGTGATTTGAAGGCGACGCAGCCGCTACAATCGAGGCATGAGCAAACACGTCATCGCAACCGACAAAGCTCCCGCAGCTATCGGGCCGTACTCGCAGGGGGTGCGCGCGGGAAATCTTGTTTTCACCGCCGGGCAGGCCGGGGTCGATCCGGCGACCCAGCAGGTGGTGGCGGGCGGCATCACCGAACAGACCACGCGGACTTTTGAAAACCTGAAGGCCATTCTTGAAGCAGGCGGGACGAGCCTCGCGCAGGTGGTGAAGGCGACCGTCTTTCTGAAGGACATGAACGATTTTGGCGCCATGAACGCGGTGTACAGCGCATATTTTGGGCAAGCGGGCGGTGCTCTGCCAGCCCGGACGACTGTCGAGGCCGCGCGGCTGCCCAAGGATGTGCTGGTGGAGATCGACATGGTGGCGGAGGTGTGACGGCGGGGCCAGCCAAGGTTCTGAAAAAGTCTCTGCCTTGAGTCAGTATTCCCTCAGGGGCTAAAGCCCGCATCGATTTTATTGCGCTTACGGCACGACTGAAGTCGTGCCCTGACACTTCGTGCGACTCCGAATGAGTTTTCCGCAAGCTGTAAAGTCGTGCCCTGACACATTAGGAGGTTGCGATGAGCGAGAGCCCCGATAAGATGGTGCGCACAGAGGCCGAGTGGCGCGCGCTGCTGACGCCCGAGCAGTACAGGTTGCTGCGGGAGAAGGGGACGGAGCGGCCGTTCACCGGGGCGCTCACGGAGAATCACGAGACGGGCAACTACCACTGCGCGGGGTGCGGGGCGCTGCTGTTTATGAGCGGGGCGAAGTTCGACTCGGAGTGTGGCTGGCCGAGCTTTCTGCTGCCCGCCGAGTCGAAGGCCGTGGCGGAGCACGAAGACAACAGCCTGGGAATGCGGCGCGTTGAGGTGACCTGCGCGCGGTGCGGCGGACATTTGGGGCACGTGTTTCCGGACGGGCCGCGGCCTACCGGGCTGCGCTACTGCATCAACTCGGCATCACTGAGATTTGAAAGGACATAGCGAGTTATTGGTCCCTGCAAAAGAAATGTCCTAGCGCCGTCCCTACGGGACTCCGGAGAGCAATTGTGAAAACCTCTTTCCCCACGCTAAAGCGCGGGGCTAACAAACACTGCGCCTACGGCGCGGCTGCCAGGACATTCCTTATGCAGTTTTCAATAGCTTCCGCTGCGCGGAAATAGCAAGTTAGCTTCTGCTGCGCGCGGGATAGCGTGTTGCGATTGTGAGCGGGGCTGCGACTAGAGCGGGAAGAGGGAGCCAGACTTGGAGGGAACGGCGGCCAGGCGCGGGCGGCGGCGGGACGGATGGGGGTCGGGCGAGTCGAGCAGGCCGGCAATCTCGCGGAGTTCATCGCGGGCATGGGCGATGGTTGCAGAGACATCCTCCTGAGCCTGGCCGGAGAGAGGCTGGGCGGGGACGGCGGCTAAGAGGGGCTGCCGGGATTGCAGGGCGTTCTGGGGAGCGGGCAGGAGCTCTGACGGGGGAGTCTTGCGGCTGTGGGATTGCTCCAGAGCCTGACGCGCGCCGGAGAGCGTGTAGCCCTCGGTGTGGACCAGGTGCTTGATCTTCAGGGCCAGCTCAACGTCGTGGCGGCGGTAGAGCCGCTGGCCGGCGCCGCTTTTGTTGGGCTTGAGCTGGGGAAACTGCGTCTCCCAAAAGCGCAGGACATAGGTTTCGACGCCGCAGATGCGCGCCACATCGCCAATCTTGAAGTAGAGGCGGTCGGGGATCAGGGGCGAGCCGGGAGCGCGATTCTGGGGAAGTTGCATGGCCATGGTGAAGAGCCTGCTCTAGTGGAAGTATAGGCCAGGGTTTGCGCGATGTGCGATGTAAAAAATGCAGAGGGTGTGCAGAATCAGGTACGAGTCTGGTTCGCCGAGAGGACCATTTGCGTGACACGGTCGGTCCAGAGGGCTTGCTCGCCGGGGCAGGCTAGAGGCGCTCCATCGAGGATGGCGGCGACAAAGTTTTCAATGCAGGGATAATGGTTGTTGGGGTGCGCGGGGAGCGATTCTTCGACGCCGCCAAGGCGAAGCTCAGGGCCGCTCAATGGGTCGAGATTGAGTTCACCATCGGTTCCGATGACACGAAACTGGTCGCGTTCGATACGCGAGTTCCAGCGCACATCGACGGTGGCATGGATGCCGGGCGGATATTGGATGAGGACGGTGGCAGAATCCTCGACGGGCATCTGATGGACGGCGTTGGAGAGCAGGCCGGTGGCGCGAGCGGATTCGCCGAAGAGGAAGTTGAGGGCATCGATGCGATGGCAGGCGATGTCGAAGAGCGGGCCTCCGCCGGCCATGGCGGGATTGAAGAGCCAGTTTCTGGGCTGATCGGGATCGTCGTTATTGAGCCAGTATTGACAATTGGCCTCGGCCAGGACGGGCTGGCCGATTGCTCCTTGGGCGATGAGCTGGCGGGCGCGGATGAGCTTGGGAAAGAGACGGCGATAGTAGGCTACGGCAAAGAGCCGCTGGCTGGCGCGGGCGGCGGCGACCATGGATTGGGCGGCGGCAAGGTTGATGGCGGTGGGTTTTTCGCAGAGGACGTGCTTGCCGGCCTGAAGAGAGGCGATGGCCTGGGGCGCATGGAGAAAGACCGGCGAGGCAATGTAGACGGCGTCAATCGGGCAAAGCTGGAGGGCAACTTCGAGATTGGTGAAGACCTGAACGCCGGGGTAATCCGCGGCCTTTTGCGGGTCGCGGGTGAGCAGAGCTTGCAGGCGGCTGCGCGGCTCCGCAAGGATGGCGGGGATGACGCGGCGGCGCGCGATGTCGCCGATACCGATGACCAGCCAGCGAATCATGACTTGATTAGCGTATACCAAACCCATCGACCAGCTACTGTTTTTTGAGGACGGCGGAGTTTTTTTCGTCGGAGAGGATGGTGCTCTCCAGCAGGCGGAAGGAAGCGGCTTTGGCGGGAGGAATCTCGACCTGGCGGACGACGTATTCGCGCTCGTAGTGGAGGAGATTTCCTTTGGCGGAGACCGAGGAGTGGTAGCTGGCGAAGTCGAGGTCGAGGATGACGGGGTCGGGAGTTTCATCGACGACGTAGCCGGGCGGGATGGCGATGTCGAAGCTGTCGCGCCAGCGGCCGGTGGCGTAGAAATCGATGGGATAGATGCGCGGCTTGTCGTCAAAAGGATGGGCAAAGGAGCCGACTACGCGGGGGCGGACAAGAAGAAGCGGACCGGCCTGATGGGAGTATTGGCGCGCGGTGACTTTGTAGTGGAACTCGAGGGGCTTGTCGAGGGCGTCGGGCTGGATGAATTGAAAAGCATCGAGAGTGACGCCGGGAAGGGTCTCGGCCACGTACTTCTCCCAGGCTTCGCGTTGCTCCTTAGCATCGGTGAACTTGAGAAATTCGCGCAGCTCGGCTCCGGCGGGGCCAATGTGGGAGGTATCGACCGAGCCGGTCAGGGTGCCATCGGGCGCAAGGGTAAATACGCCTTTGCGTTCTGAGCCATTGGCGTCGGGGTCGAGCACCGGGAGGGCGATGATCTGGCTGGAGGCTCCAGCAGCAAGGGTACCGAAGCCGCCTTGCAACTCGGAGCGTAGATTGCCGACGGGAGTACGTTCATCGGTGGGATCGAAGATAAGGTAACGCTTGCCGTCGCTGGCTTTGACGATGGCCTTGAGGCGCGGATCCTGAACGTCTGCCGGAATCTCGATGGCGGTAATCATGTGGTTGCCGTAGATGGATGGAGCATCGGGATCGACGACGCCACGGTGGCTATCCACGGGCATGTAAACGGCGTGGATGCCGGTCGCCTGGAGCATGGAGATGAGCAGAGTGGTTTTGTCTTTGCAGTCGCCGTAGCGATTGCGGAAGATGTCGGCGGCATGGTTGGCCTGCAATCCGCCGATGCCGCGCATCACGATGAAGTAGCGGATGTTTTTCTGGATGTACTCGGTGATGCGGCTGAGCTTGGCGTAGAAGTCGGGCGCGCCGGCGATGAGGCTTTGGGTTTGGGCAGTGATTTCGGGGGATGGGTCGGGACGGTTTTCCTCCAGCTTGGTTGTCCACTGGCCGATGGCGCGCCACTGGTTGTCTTTGCCTTCGACGGCGGCATCGCCCCACTGGACGGACATGCGCGCGGCGAGAGCCGCCCAGTCCGGATGGGACTTTACCTCGCGGAGGTCGAGGGCGGGCATATCTTTGATCTCCCAGCGCCAACGGTTGGGAGCGACCTCGACGGGCTTGACGGGCTTGAAGTTGTGCCATGCCTCGGAGTGGGCGCGTCCTGGGGGCAGGTCCACTTCAAGGGCCTGGAAGACCACGGGAACGTGGCCTTGAATACCCCAGACCGTCTCCTGGAGATAAGGCTGGAGAAGTTCTTCGGACTCGCAGATGATGGTAGCGCCCACATCGGCGGCGGGAGGATGGACGACGCGGGCTTTGCGGGAGGAGAGCATGATGGGGATGCTGGTGTCACCCACATCGATGAAGTCCGTGTCCTGGGCCTGATACTGCTTCTGGTCGGCGGCGATGGTCCACTCGCGGAAGTAGTTGATCTTCTCGTCCACGTCGAAGGTGACCTCACAGCCGACGCCACGGCCCTGGGGCTTGAGGATGCGAATGGCTTCGCGCTCGCGCTCGACGGCGCGACCCTGGGCGTCTACGGTTTCAAGATACTCATCGAAGAGGATGATGGAGGCGGCATCTTTGGCGTAGGCGGGGGTGGGGGTCTTGGCGGCGTCGAGTCCCCACTGCGGGGGGTCCTGCTTGCCGCCGAACCAATTGGCGAGGGTGGGCTGGCAGAGAAAAACCAGCAGGGCGGCGGCGAAGAAACGAACAGTGCGGGAAGAGAACGAAAATTTCATTATTGGTTTCCTTTCGAGGCAGGTGAGCGGGTGAGGACGAGTTGCTGCTGATCTGCCGTGGCGACTTTCTGGTAGAAGGCGCGGAGGTCGATGTATTCCTTGGGATCGAGTGCAGCAAAGTTGCGAACGAAGACGCGCAGCACGTCGACCGAGCCGTCCTTCGCGACAGCACGAATCCGCAGCATGGCGCGATTGAGCCAAGTAACGTCCGTGGTCTGGGGCGCGCTTTCGACGGTGTAGCCAGGGGGCAGGTGAATCGTGACGTTGTCCTGTTCGAATCTGGCGTAGTGAAGATCGATGGGGGTGAGGCGTTTGTCCTGCGCGACGAAGGGGTGCTTGGCGCGTGATTCAAAGAAGAGGCCGGGCAGGAAAAAGTGCTTGCCGGTAGCGGCGCCGATGTTGCCGCTGACCTGGACGATTCCGATGAGGTTGCTGGTGTAGTCCTCGAGGCCCAGGAAGTGATCGAAATCGGCCTGGACGCCCTCGGGGAGATAGGCGCGCATCGATTCGTTGAACTGCTTCTTAACCTCATCCTCGTCGTTTTCAAGCGTCAGTTGACGCCAATGGAGCGCGTCCTGTCCGGTCATTACGAAGCGGACAGCGCCCTTCACGCCGCCAGACTCGTCGATGTCGAGATTGGCGACGCGCTGCACGGTCGATTCCTTGTAAGTGCCGGCGGGAGTGGCGGCAATTACGGCAGTCTTTTCGGAGAGCCGGAAGCCGGAAACCAAGGTGTGCTTCCAGTGCAGGATGCCGAAGGGGCACATCTTCTGTCCGGGGTCGAGGTAAACATATTTGCCGCCTAATTCGACAACCACGATGTAATCTTCTAACTGCTTGGAAGAAAGGAGGGTGTAATCGAAGAGGGCGCGGCTGCGATCGACAACCTTCATAGGGACGGCATTGAGGCCGGTGGCGCGGGCGAGGGAGACATAAAGCAGCGCGATCTCGTCGTCTGTTCCGCTTTGCTGCTTCCAGACATCCTCGGCTTTATTGATATCCTTCAGCTTTTCCTTTTTTCGCTCGGCCTCCGATTTGGCGCGGGTGAAGCGGGTGTTCTCCAGCTTCTGGATGGCAGCATAGATCTTTTCGGCCTTCTGCTGGTCAGTGTCGCCGGGGGCGACGATATCAGCGACGATTTTCTGAATATGGCCGGAGGGATTGGTGAAGTCGCGTACCCACTCAGCCCAGTATTTACACCCATTGTCCCAGAATTCCTTGGCGGAGTCGACTCGCGTGTAGTAAAACTCGACACGCCAGCGAATGGCGTTCAGGGGCGGCATCCAGTCCTCGTCGGGCGTGGGCGGGACATCGGCCATATCCAGCGTAAAATTGTTCTTTTTGTCCTTGACCACCTTTTCACCGGAATCGATTCGAATTGCATCCATCAGGCCGAGTGAGCCATTTAAGTCGGGATGAAAAGAGTAGTGCGCCTTGCGAACGAGATATGGCTGCTGAATCCACCAAGTGGGTGCGAAGGTGTTCCCGCTGTAACGATAGCGGTATTCCAGGATGCTGCCGACCTCGACACTGGGCAGTGTAAAGACCACGCTACGGACTTGGTAGCCCTTGGTTTTGAAGTCGATAAGGTCGTCGGGTTTGACAGTCAGAGGAATGACGGTCCCATCAGCATGGATGGTGCGGCCTTCTATCTTCGTGACCTTATCGGCGCCAGGGACGTAAGGGATGCGAACGGTGGCGAGTTCCTTGCCTTTATCGGTAAGCACCTTGATACGCTCATAAAAGCTGTGGAAGCCTTTTTCTTCGTCGGTGATTTCTTCGCGGTAAAGGTAGACGGCGGCGGCTCCGGGGGCTTTGGGGTCGACGGTCATCTTGAGTTCTTCGTCGGTGGGCTGCTGGAACTGGGCGAGCAGGAGGGCCGGAGATGCGAGGACGAAGAGCAGGGGCAGGTGGCGCATGAAGATGGAAACTCGCATGACTTGGTCCTTTCTCTCAGTGCAACAGAATACAGAACGCACGATTGTCATGAGGCAGTCGCATCAGTTGGCTTTCGGCGCGGGCGGCGCGGTGGTTACGGGGGGCGCGGTGGTGAGCACGAGCTGGGCCTGATCGGCGGCGGCGACTTTCTGGTAGAAGCCGCGGAGGTCCTGGTACTCGTCGGGCTTGGCGAAGGTGAAGGCGCGGGCCAGCGAGTGGACGATGGTGACCTTGCCGGGGGCGGAGACGGATTTCGCGTTCAGGATGGCGTGGCCCTCCCAGGCAATCCTGTTGTCCTGGGGCGCGCCTTCGACAATGAAGCCATCGGGGATGTGATAGGTGACCTGGTCGGTAACAACCTCACCATAGTGCATATCGACGGGCGTCAGACGTTTTTCCTGAGCGACGAAGGGCTGCGTGCCGCGGGTCTCAAAGAAGAAGGCGGGGAGCAGGAGGCAATTTGCGGTGGAGGCGCCGAGAGTGCCACTCACTTTGACGACAGCCATGAGGATGGATTCCGGATCGTTCATCCCGAGGAAGTGATCGATATGTGCCTCGACACCCTCGGGGACGGTGGACTGGAGCCAGCGGTCAAAGCGATTTTTGAGTTCGTCGGGATCGTTTCTGAGGGAGGTTTGACGCCAGTGGAGAGCGTCTTGGCCGCTCATAATGAAGTTGAAGCGGCCCGTAACGACGCCGTGATCATCGACGGTGATGTCACCGGTTCGCAGCAGGGAATTCGCCGTGTAAGCCTGGAACGGAGTTCGGGCAACCACCGGAGCGCCGGCGCTTTGACGAATGCCGGATGCGCCGGAGTGCCTCCAGTGCATCGTCTGGAAGGGGCACATTTTTTCGCCAGGATCAAGGAATATCTCATTCCCGCCGCTGCTGAGGATGACAATGTAGCTGTCGAACTGGTCAAAGGAGAGATAGCCAGAGGAGAAGACGCCCTTGTCGCGATCCACGACCGCCATGGCGTATGCGGTGAGGCCGGCGGCGCGCAGCATAGCCAGGTAGAGGAGCGCGGTCCCTTCGCTGGTACCGCTCTTGCTGGACCATGCTTCCTCGGCGCTCCGGGCAGAACGCGGACCTGAGGAGCCGAGCGCCTGGACAGATTTATAGAGCTTCCGGGCTTTGTCGATATCGCTGTCTCCGGGAGCAACCAGGCTGGCCACAGCTTGGCGGATGGCGATAGAGGGCTCAGCGAAGCGATCGACATCTTTTGACCATTGCTTGTTCTCAGTGGCCCAGAATTCGTTTCCACTGAAGGTGTTCTTGTAATAAAAGTAGACATGGTAAGCGAGACTCTGCACCGGCGGCATCCATTCTTCATTGGGCGCCGGCGGAGTGTCCGTCAAATCAAGACTGAAATTGCCGATCGCATCTCTTTTGACGGTTACGCCAGCAGGCAGCACCGGCCACCAGATCAGGGTGTTCACCACTTTCCCCCTGGCATCGAGCAGATAGCGGCTGGTCATGGATTGATCGTCACTCAGAAAATCGTTGAAGGGCGTGAAGGCGTAATGCGACTTGCGGACGAAGAAGGGGCGCTGAACCTGCCAGAAGGGCGAGGAGAAGTGCTTATCGTCGTAGTGGATGGTGTAGCGGTACTCCAGGATGCTGCCCGTTTCGACGCCGGGCATGGTAAAGGCCCAGCGGTCATACTGCCCATCCGGAGATTTCAACTTCAGCAGCTCATCGGGCCTGACGGTGAGTGAAACTACGGTTCCATCGGAATGGATGGTTCGCCCTTTGATGTCGTCAATCTTGAAGATCTCCTGCGGGTTTGGCGTTTTGCCTGCCGGCTTGGCGCCCTTCTCGCCGAAGTCAGAGTTGGTGAGCCAATCCTGACCTATGACGCGCGGCTTGACACCGGTAGCGCCCGTGTCGCCGACCTGGAAGGGGATTTCGACGTTGGCGAGGTTCTTGCCCGTCTCCTGGAGAATCTTGATGCGCACGTAAAAGGAGTAGAAATGGTGCGGGTCGTCGGTGATCTCCTCGATGTTGAGGTAGACGGCGGCGGCTCCGGGGGCTTTGGGATCGGCGGTCATCTTGAGTTCTTCGCCGGTGGGCTGCTGGAACTGGGCGAGCAGGAGGGCCGGCGATGTGAAGGCGAGAAGCAGGGGCAGGTGGCGCATGAAGACGGAAACTCGCATGACTTGGTCCTTTCTCTCAGTGCAACAGAATACAGAACGCACGATTGTCATGAGGCAGTCGCATCAATTGCCTTTCGGCGCGGGCGGCGTGGTGGTGAGTACGAGCTGGGCCTGGTCGGCGGCGGCGACTTTTTGGTAGAAGCCGCGGAGGTCCTGGTACTCATCGGGCTTGGCGAATGTGAAGGCGCGAGCGAGCGAGTGGGCGATGGTGATCTGGCCGGGCGCGGAGACGGATTTGACGGTCAGGATGGCGTGTTGCGGCCAGGAGATCTTGGCGTCCTGGGGCGCGCCCTCGACGGTGAAGCCTTCTGGGAGGTGATAGGTGACCTGGCCGGTAACTACATCGGCATAGCGCATATCGACGGGCTGCGTGCGTTTTTCCTGAGCGACGAAGGGTTGCTTGCCGCGGGTGTCGAAGAAGAAGGCGGGGAGGATCATGCGCTTGGAGGTTGCCGTGCCGATGGCGCCTTTTGCGTTGATGAAGGCGATCAGTTTTACGTCGGGATCATCGAGTCCGGTGAAGTGATCGACGTGGGCTTCGACGCCATCGGGGATGATGAATTCTAGCGAATGGTCGAACTGCTTTTTGACCTCGTCGAGATCGTTGCGGAGGGCTGTTTGCCGCCAGCGGAGTGCTTCCTGGCCGGTCATGATAAAGCGAAAGGTGCCGGTGAAAGCGCCCTGGGCGTCGAGGGTGAGGTCACCGAGGCGCAGAGTAGTGTTATCGAGATATTGCTGTGGGGCGGTGGTAACGAGGGAGTTGCCCTTAACGGACTGCTTGAGGCCTCCGGCGTTGGAGTGCCTCCAGTTGACAGTCTGGAAGGGGCACATCTTTTCTCCGGGGTCGAGCACGATCTCATTGCCGCCGGCGGAGAGAATGATGATGGTGTTGTTGAGCTGATACAAAGAGAGGTAGGAAAGGTCAAAGACACCGCGCTCACGATCAACGACCTTCGCGGCGTAGGCGGTGAGGCCGGCGGCGCGGAGCATGGCGAGATAGAGCAGGGCGATGTCCTCGCTGTCGCCGCTCTTCTGCGCCCAGGTATCCTCGGCGTGGCGGGCGACCTTCAACTTGAGCTGCTTGAGTTCGGATTCAGTTTTCTTGCGGGAATAGTCGGTGTTGTCGAGGGCCTGGACGGCCTTATAGAGCTTTTTGGCCTTGTCGAGCTCGCTGTCGCCGGGGGCGATCAGGCCGGCAACCGCTTGCTTGATAGGGCTGGAGGGTTCAGCGAATTTATCCACGTCTTTGGACCAGAGCTTGGCGTCGGTGATCCAAAAATCCTCAGCGCTGCTGGCGGCCTTGTAATAGAAGAAGACCCTATAAAGAAGGCTCTGGATGGGCGGCATCCACTCTTCATCGGGAGCGGGAGGAACATCGGTGACATCAACGCTGAAAAGTCCGGTGACATCTTGTTTCACCGTCACACCTTCAGGAAGCTTCACCCACCAGATCAGGGTGTTGATCACGCGCTCATGCTCATCCAACATATACCTGCCGGTCCAATTCTGTATGCCGGGCAGGAATTGTTTGAAGGGCAAGAAGGAGTAATGCGCCTTGTGGACGAAGTAGGGCTGCTGAATCTCCCAGTGCGGGGAAGAGGAGATGTCGTCGTCATCCTGGACCTGAAAGGTGTATTCGAGGATGCTTCCGACCTCAACGCTGGGCAGGGTGAAAACCTTGCGGTTGACCTGCACCTGCTCGCCTTCTCTGTTTACACCTTTGACGACCAACAGATCCTGGGGCTTGCCAACGAGAGGAATGATGGTTCCGTCGGAGTGGATGGTGCGGGCCTTGATGTCGGTGATCCTGGAGGTGCTGCGCAGGTAGGGTGGGATTTCGACGGTGGCCAGCTCCTTGCCCTTCTCGGTGAGTACCTTGATGCGGGCGTAAAAGGACTGATAGTGGAGCTGATCGTTGGCGATTTCCTCGACGTTGAGGTAGACGGCGGCGGCTCCGGGAGCTTTGGGGTCGGCGGTCATCTTGAGTTCTTCGCCGGTGGGCTGCTGGAACTGGGCAAGCAGGAGGGCCGGCGACGTGAAGGCGAGAAGCAGGGGCAGAGAGCGCATGAAAACAGAAATCCGCATGAGACTTCCTTTGGCAGCAGAAAATTAGAGGCCTGTTGCGAGGCGGTGAAATGATTGCAAAGATTTTACATCGGGGAAAGGGCGGCGTCGAGGGGGGCTGGCCGTCCAGGCATACGGCGCTTGCGCGGCACCTGCGGTGCGGCAGACGGCGCGTGCGCGCCAGGACTTGCCGTCCAGGCATACGGCGCTTGCGCGCCACGGAATGTGTCAACTCCCATCCTTGATCACCTCAACGAGTCAGAGGGATTCGAGGAGGGCAGATACCAGAGCTATGGGGAGGCCGACGACGTTGAAGTAGTCGCCTTCGATGCGGGGAATCCAGCGGGCGGCGCGGCCTTGGATGGCGTAGGCTCCGGCTTTGTCCATGGGTTCGCCGGTGGCGACGTAGGCGTCGATTTCTTCATCTGTGAGCGCGCGGAAGGTGACGGCGGTGGTTTCGGAAGCGATCAGGAAGTAGGTTGCGGTGACGATCGCGACGCCGGTGATGACGCTGTGGGTGCGGCCGGAGAGGAGACGGAGGATGCGGGCGGCGTCGGCGGGGTCGGAGGGCTTGCCGAGGATTTGGTTGTCGAGGGTTACAGTGGTGTCGGCGGCGAGGACGGTCAAGGATTGGCGGTCCAGGTTCGATAATTCCCAGGTCCCCAAATGCGAGGGACCTGGGACACCCGTGATTTCGTTGTAGACGGCTTGGGCTTTTTCGCGGGCGAGGCGGGTGACGTAGGCGATGGGGTCTTCGTTGGGAAGCGGGTCCTCGGGGATGTGAGCGGGATGGACCTCGAAGGAGTAGCCGGCCTGGGCGAGGAGTTCGCGGCGGCGAGGCGAGGCGGAGGCGAGGACGAGCATGAATTGATTATGGCAGGGGTCCTGCCGCAATACGACATCTCTGTCGGGTCATGCCGAATTCCGAAGCGGGATGCTTGAACCAATCACTGGCACACCGTAACCGTTGTCGGACAGCAACTTTTCGACATCTTTCCGGATAGTGCAAAGAGGTCCCAGCATCACGCGCGTAATGGGAAGCCTGCCACTTGGTTGAATCAACTTGCACTGGATGAAGGGGATCGCGCCGTTTAGTCCTCGGTACTCGACCGGCGTAACGGCTCCGATCCTACTTTTCAAACGAGGAATGGCCAGACGCCACTCCTTCTCTGCAGAATACTTACGATGCTTACAATGACTTGCCAGCCGGAGCAGATCGAACGATGTGCGGGCAAAAGACAACTTGAACTTGACGCGAAGTTTTTCATCCCTTTGCCGACGATATGAAGCAATTCGGTGACTATTCGCGCACATTTGCACGAAGTGACTGAGTGAGGATTGTATTAGAAATACCTTTTCGGCCTGTTCATAGATGCAACGAGCGACTGTTAACGCATTACCAGAGCCTTTTGGGCGCCTGATGTTGCGTAAATCGAACGCGATGCTGACCCCGTGATCGTGATCGCCGTAATATTCCCATTGAGTTTTCAAATCCTCAGCAGCACTGAACGAAGCGAGGAACACTTCTGTCTTGTTCACAGAAAGGGCTCCTTCATCGAAGACGCTCTCTACAACCTCCAAGGCTTCGGCTAATGCAAATTCGAAATGTTCATCGAGTCGCTCGGCAGTCTTCAAATACTCCAGTGCAATATCGCGTGCGTGAACAAATTCTGTCTTATCGCGAGTAGATCGAGCTTCTGTTGCCCAGATCGTGCCCGAGGAGAGAATGCCTTGAAGTCCGTCGATTGTGGTGTAGTGCCACACCTCGGGTGGGATCTGTTCGTACAAGAAGTCTTCAACTGGTCCAGACAAAGCTATCATTGGGTCAGACTATCAGGCCGGTTTGGAGGGTGGTGGGAGTGGCGAGACCCCAGGCCATGGCGGGGGTGTTGTGGGCGAGTCCGAAGCGGCCGTCGGGGCCGAGGAGGATGATGCCGCCGTGTCCACCGAGACGGTTGAAGAGGTAGGCGATGGCTTCGCGGGCGGCGATCTCGGGGGCGACGCCGCTGGCGACGCGGTCGGTGGCCCACTTGCCTAGGACCAGCTTCATAATGGGTTCGCCCCAGCCGGTGAGGGAGACGGCGGCGGAGAGATTGTCGGCGTAGCAGCCGCAACCGATGAGGGAGGAGTCGCCGACACGGCCGGGAGTTTTGTTCAGGGTTCCGCCGGTGGAGGTGGCGGCGGCGAGGTTGCCGCGAGAGTCGAGGGCGACTGCGCCGACGGTGTCGTGGTCCTTGCCGGACGGGCGGACGCCTTCGGCATGAGCCATCGAGTCCGCAGACTTCCCACAGGATTTATTGCCAGGGAAGGCCGTTTCAGGACTTTTATCGTCGTGGAGGGTGGGATGCAGGGGGGAATCCGGACCAGAGAAGGATTCGTCCGCCAGGCCGGCGGCTTCGCGGAGCTTGGCATGGGCAAGGCGTTCGCGCTCGCGGTCGAGGACCAGCTCGGCGTTGTCGATGAGGGCCATGCCGTGGGCCTGGGCAAACTGCTCGGCACCGGGGCCGACGAAGTAGACGTGGGGACTTTTTTCGAGGACCAGGCGGGCGGCTTGAATGGGGTTGCGGAGGCGCTCGACGCAGGCCACGCCGCCGGCCTTCATGCGGCCGCCGTCCATGAGGAGCGCATCGAGCTGGACGCGGCCGTCGGAGGTGAGAAAGCTGCCGCGTCCGGCGTCGAAGGTGGGGTCGTCTTCAAGGACGGTGACGGCGGCTTCGACGGCATCGAGAGCGGATGCGCCGCGAGAAAGGAGGGCATAGCCGGCTTCGAGGGCGTTGCGGACACCGGATTGGTGGGCGGCAGCGGCGTCGGCGGGGATGGTCCATGCGCCACCGTGAACGAGGAGTGTGGGGAAGTGGTGCGCAGAGGTGGTCACCGAGCTATGGTAGAGCATTTGGCTGGGGAGCGGGGAGGCCACCGTTTTTGGAAACGATTAAGCTGCTGAAGAAGCGATCAATTCTGAACGGATTGATGAGAACCGCGTAGTTTTAGAGGAAGTATGATTTAATGTTGACATCAGAGAAGCCGATATGTGGTATAACGCGTCTAAGCGATAGAAGGGATTCTGATGTCTCCAGAGAACAAAACACGTCTCGAATTGCTGCGATCTGCCCCTCTAAACAAGTGGATAGCACTTTCAGAGGATGAGGCGAGTATTGTCGCAATCGGAGATACGTTTGGTGAAGTCTCCGAAAAGAGCGATCTCGCCGGATTCCCTGATTCGCTCATCTTGAAGATTCCAGAAGAATGGGCGCCGCTTTCGGTGTAAACGACCGGTGAAAATCCCATACCGAATTTTTCCAGATAAGAGCGGAGCCTACCTGTATTCGGCAAGGCTCAATGTCAGCATTGCGTGTCCACATAAGGGAGCACCGAGAACCAAGAGATTCGAGACGCTTGTCGATTCCGGCGCTACCCGCTGCATGTTCAATGCAGAAATAGGCCGATTCATTGGCCTCAATATCCAATCAGGCGAATTGGAAATGACGCAAGGCATCGGTGGTCTATTAAAAGCCTACATTCACGAAATTGCGCTCTATGTCCCAGGCGGCCCTGTTAACGTGAGAGCGGCATTCTTAGAAGATCTTCCCGTTTCCGGATTATTGGGGATGAACGGCTTCTTCGACAATTTCGCCGTTAAATTCGATCAAAGCAATCTGATATTTGAAATTGAAAGAATATACCGCGCTTGATCTTGTGGAAATCACCTGACCCACTCCTAGAAATTCTCACTTGACCTTTACCTATTTTTGGGACAAATTTGTTCCTTTGGCTCCTATTTTGGAAATCGTGTCAAAGAACGGGAGTTGGCAATGTTGGGTTAAGTGGTTGAAACAACGGAAGAAGAGAGGGGTATTAAATGTTGCAGGAAATAACGAGGAGATTGGTTATGCTAAAAACATTCAAACGGAAACAACGAGGAAAAAGGCGACAGGGAGCGCGGACGAGGCTTTCCTGGTTTTATTCGGACCACTTCCGCGGGTTGGCAAGCGTGGGGAGAGGCTGAGTCCATCTTCAGAGAACAAGTGGATGTTTTGACCTTAGTGAAGGGCCGCGAAGAGAAGTGTTGGAGGCGGCTGGAGGCAGAATGGCATGGGCAGGGCAAACTCTGGAAGAGATCAGAAGATTCTCCGAGTTGAGGCGGAGCTGCGAGGGGCATAGCAAGGCGGTTTGAAGTGCAGGAAGCCGCTGAGCGTACGCGGCGACCGAGGAGACCAATTCGGCGAATGCAAAGAGATGGTTCCCAAGGGGAATCACCCCTTTTCCTTTCTACGGATCAGAGCGCGAGGCCGTGGAAGGCCGGGCCGGGATTGGCGGACAAATGGTGGTGGCAAGGAAATGGCAGGCGGCCGCAGGCAAGCCGCGTGGAACAGGGGCGCAGGCGAAGGCGGTCAACCCAGGCAAAGCAAAGTTGAACGCGGAAGCGGACAAGACGGTAGGAAAGGAAAGCGCAAAGATTGTGAAGGCGCTGCTCGACAGCTTGATCGAGTGCAAAAACATGACGAGCGCGAAGCTGTTGTTTGACCTGGCGGAGGGGCTCATCAATTGCGAAGACCCAGTAGTGATGAGCCAACTTTGCAGTTATGCGGAAAAGCTGAAGTCGGAACAGCAGTTGACGGACGCCGAAGCCGAGGCGGCCGCGAAGATGGAGCTGGACGAGGGCGAAGCGGAGGGGTTGACGATCCGGCCCACATGATGGCAACAATAACGAACGGATGCATGTTCTTCGACGCCGCTTTGCTCCGCTGTTGATGGGCGGGGTGAGGCGGGTGGGAGAGATTCCTGACAAGAGCCGCAAGTCAGCGAGTTAGCGAAGCGCCGCACCATCGCGAGCTTCGCCGACGTTTCATTACGCCTGAAGAGAAAACATTGCGGGGAGCAGGGCAGAGAAGATGGAGTCTTTGCCCTGGTCCCGGGAAGAAAGAAGAGAGACGAATGAAGCTCACAAATCACGAAGGGTGGCGCGTCAGCGGATGGCTGGGCCTGTTGTTGATGGAGTTGTGCCTGATGGGTTTGGGAATCCTGGCCCACGCGCAGTCGTTCAGCACAACGACGATTCAGGGGACGGTGTATCTGGCAAACGGACAACCTGGAACAGGGACACTGGTGGTGAGCTGGCCATCGTTTACGACGGCGAATGGTCAGGTGGTGGCTGCCGACAGCATGACGGTGGCGATTGCGCCGGATGGATTTGTCAGCGTGAGCCTGGCTCCCAACCAGGGGGCGTCGCCGGCGGGGTTGTACTACACGGCAACCTTTTATATGAGCGATGGGTCGGTGAACACGCAGTACTGGGTAGTTCCGGCGGCGACATCGGCGACGCTGGGACAGGTGCAGGCGCGGCTGATGCCGTCGACGCAGGCCGTGCAGGCGGTGAGCAAGACGTATGTGGACGAGGCGATCGCGGCGCTGTCGGGAAGTTTGCTGACGGCCTCGGGGGCGACGATGACAGGGCCGCTGACCTTGTGCTGCGATCCGACGACGCCATTGCAGGCGGCGGACAAGCACTACATAGACGAAGAAACTGCCTTGGATGTGCCGCTGACAGGCGGAACGCTGACCGGGCCGTTGACGAGCGTTAAAATCGGGGCTCTCTACCAGGTGGACCAGTTTGCCGGAGCGGACTTTGGGGCCAAGCTGGGAGCGTGCCTGAGCGGGTTGAGCGCGACGCAGGGCGGAACGTGCGATGCGCGGAATTTCATCGGAACGCTCGCGATGGGGTCGAACCTAACGATTTCGACGGCGAATGCGACGGTGCTGCTGCCGTGCGCGACGATTTCGACGGCGAACCAGGTAGTGGTGACGGCGGGAACGAGGAATGTGACGCTGCGGGGATGCGCGCTGCGTGGCGCGAGCACGGCAAGCGGGAGCCAGGGCGGGACGGTTTTTTATTACTCGGGCACGGGAGCGATGCTGCAGGTGGGCGATCCGACGTATGCGGTGGATACGCCGGGTTTTCACCTGGACAACGTGGCGATCAATATTACGGCCGCGACGAGCGCAAGCGCACAAGGATTCGCGGCTTATCGCACGCAGGAATTGGATCTGGAAAGCTTGTATTTTCTTGGTAACTCCAACCAGACGGGCATGACACTGGACGGAACGGGTAATTATACGGGTGGGACTTTTTATGACAACGAGTTCACGGGATTCCAGACAGCGGTGAACGCGATCGGGCACCAGATCACGAATCCCGCGACGACAGATTGGGTGAATGCGAGCACGTTTGTGCGGCTGCACATCGATTGCCCGACGAGCAGTGGAAGTCCGATCAGCGGAACGTACGGGATCAACCTGCAACAGGGCGATGGAAACACGTTTACCGGCGGAGACGTGGAGGGCTGCGCGACGGCATTGCATCTGGGAGCGAACGCGCAGAACAACACGATTGTCGGCCTGCGCAACGAGAACTCGACCAACCAGGTGGTGGCGGACGCGGGCAGCTCGTACAACAACTGGATGACCGGCGGCACGATGTTTACCGGGCAGTTGACCGACAACGGGACGCGCAATAGCTTTCTGGATACCTTTCACCGGAGCTTCAACGGGTTGAATGGCGATTGGTACGGGAGCCAGAAGGACGCGACGGTGACCAATCACTTGCGGCTGGGGACGGGAGCGGGAAACGAGCGGGGATTACTGAACCGCTATCAGACCGATTACGGATACCGCTGGACGATGGGGTTGAGCGACGCGACGGCCGGGGAGCAGTTTTACCAGATTCTGGATGAGCTGAACAACGTGTACCGGCTGTCGGTGGGACAGTATAACAACGGGCAGTCGAGCACCAACAACCAGACGGTGATCAATGCGGCAGGGACCGGCGCGGTGGTGTTGAACGGATCGAACAACTCCGGGACCGGCGGGGTGGTGATGGGGTCGGGCGGCGCGAGCGAGACCACCGTGGCAACGATCAGCAACGCGGGGAATGCGCAGTTCAACGGCACCTTGCAGGTGGGCGGAGCATCGACGTTTCTGGGTTCGACCACAGTGAAGAACCAGGCGGACGCGGAGATCGACGCGACGCTGTGGGCGGGATTGACGACGAGCCAAAAAGAGTCGTTCATGTACAAAGACTGGAACGGGAATAGCCAGTGGTACATGGTGAAGGACGCCAGCAACAACTGGGCGCTGAACTCGGCTATCGGCGGACTGGACAGCTTCAAAGCCTACCAGAGCAGCAATAGCGGCGACACCTACATCGACACATCGAATAGCACAGGAGTGGTGCGGATCAATTACGAAACCGGGTCTGGCACGCAATTCAAGGTGTACGGGGGGAACAGCAGCACATTGTATGCCAGCTTCACGGGCACGACGACGATTCAATTTCCGGGACTTGCGGCGGGCAGCGGCCATAACTGCCTGCAGATCGATAACTCGGGCTATGTGACCAATACGGGGACGGCCTGCGGCAGCGGAAGCAGCAACGGCACGGTGAACACGGGGAGCAGCGGGCAGATAGCGTATTACAACGGCACGGGCACGGTGTTGTCGGGCACGAGCACGGTTTCAATTACGGCAGGAGGGACCGGATCCGCCACGGCATCCGGCGCGCTGACAAACCTGGGCGGGGCGGCGTTGGCGGGGGCGGCGTTTACCGGACCGTTGAGCACTTCAGGCACATTCTCGGCGGCGAACAACATCAGCATTGGTCCGCGCTATGACGTGACCAACTCCGCGTTTGGCGCGAAGGGAGACGGATCGACAGACGACACGGCGGCGATTCAGGCGGCATTTAATGCCTGCGCGGACTATGTGACTTCCACGAAGACCGTCACGGGCGTTCATGGCGGCATCGTCGAGTTTCCCGGCCTCCATACTTATGTCATTTCATCGACCATCAACGCCTACGACGGTTGCCAGATGGAGGGAACGGTGGGCAGCTTCAGCGGCTCGTACTCGCCTCCGAGAATCTACTGGAATGGCGCAGCGGCAGGCGCCGCGTATTCGATTACCGGCTTTACCGCCGCCGCCAACACAACGCCCCTCTATGCATCGGCTTCGCCTAACCCGTTCTATCAGGCGAATCTGGCCACCTTCACAGTGAGCGGGAGCAGCGTTCCAGCCGTGGGTCAATGGGTGGACATCGAGGGTCTGAGCACGAGCGCGGGGATGCAACTCAACAGGTTAATCGCGCAGGTGGCGGCGGCCAGCGGAAGCACATTTACCGTGGTCTTTCCTTCGGGCATCACAGCGGGAACTTTCTCTGACACGGGAACGGCAACCACGGTAAACGTGATGATAGCGCTTGACTCCAACGCCCGCTATGAGGAGGCGATCAGCAATATAAGTCTGGGATATATCGCGACGCCCAACACATTCCAGGTGGGATTCTACTTTGGCTCTCGCGTGGACACAGGCACCCGCCTGGAACACACTGAAGTCAGCGGCGCTACGATGTATGCCTACTATTTTTCAAATGGCGGCATCAATGTGGATTTTGACAAAGGCTGGAGAGCCGATGCCGCGGGAATCGCCGGAATTTATTGGAGGGTAGACGGCGGAGATTCTTTTGGGATCGCAAACGGGACAACAGATAATGATGCTTTTGGCATATACCCAACCAGCGGCGCAGCCGTGATGCTGGATGGCTCAGCCTGCGGATCAGGCAGTGTGCGCCTCACCGCGAGGAACGTCAAGCACGAGATCAACACCACGATGACTTCAGGGTTGGGCGTCTACACGTTGCTGGGCTGCCCGGCCTTCGCAAATGGGGAGCAATTTTTCCTCGACTTTGAACAGGTCTGGATGGCTCCAAGCGCAGTGGCTAACGCACCGGGAATTGTGATGACTCCCGCAAACGACCTGGCGCTCAATCTGAGCGTCGTAAACAGCGTCATCAGCGGAGGGAACGCTCAAGGGGGCAGGTGGGTTGGCCTTCCTGCCTTGACCAGAAACGATTTGGCGGGGGCATTTGGAATCATTCCCCTGCTCAGCTATTCTCCTCCGCTCAGCAGCGATGGAGGAGGAAGCGCAGCACTCATCGCCGCAGCCGCGCCTACACAAGTCATCGGCGATCTAAGTATCAACCAGTTATTCCAATACGGCGTCAATGCTTCCGATTTTCTGTATTCGGACACGGCGTATGCCGCGCTGCCCAACGGAACGACGCTGTATGCGGGCCAGATTCTTGCTCCTCCGAGCTATTGGAGCGGGGCCAACGGCAAACGCTATGCCATCAACGTTGTGTACCAAACAGGAACGACGGGCACGCCGAACGGCGGGGCTACCACCTGCTCAAGCACGTCTTACGCCTACATTCTGTCTTGCAGCAGCGCCACCGACCTGTCGGCAGGGCAGAGAATCACAATCGGCACAGATACCGGCAAGATGATTAAATACGTGGACGCGACCAATCCGAGCGCCGTGGTGGTGACTCTGACAGGCAATCTTGGCTCATCATATACCAGCCAGGCGCTTTCATTCACCGCTCCAATTTTAGGGCCGGAGCTTCAGTTGCCGACCAAATCCGCTGCCGTGCCTACTACTCTGGCGTGGTCGCAAGGGGACATGGAGCAGAACTCCGGGGCCACGGCAAATGGAGTAGCCGCGTGGGTGAACGTGGCGGCCGGAACGCCGGGAACGTGGGCCGGGATTCCTCTGGGCAACAGCAGCGGGCAGATTGCCCCCACGCAGATTTCCAGCACGACGGGATCGGGCAGCGCGGTGCTGGCGACTTCGCCGACGGTGGCGTCTCCCACATTCACGGGCACTGTGACGATGCCACTGACAACGGCGGGGGTAGTGACGACAACGGGCGGCGGAGTATTGGGCAGCGAGAGCCTGCCAACCTCAACCGCCCGGCTCGCCACCAATTCATCCGGCCAGATCGTTGCCGCCAGCAATACCCTCGGCTGCCTTGACGGATACGACCACCTGCCCTGCACCGTATACGTCGAGAGCAACGTCTCCGAGTCCACCGCGACCGGCAGCTACGCCACCGTCTGGACCTCCACCTACGCCGGGACGTACCGCATCACCGGCTACATTTACGGGACCACGGCCAGCAGTACAAGCTACTCCGTCTCCCACTACGTCAAAGCCACCCAGTCCGGCCAATCTGCCGGTAACGGCTACCTGGTCGCCTCAGCACAGATCGGCACGTCTATCTCGTCCGGCAACGCCTACACCAACGTGTTCCCGCTGGCCGCCAGCGTTCCCGTCCAGACCGAAAGCCTAACGAGCAGCGGCTCGAACACCGGCGGCGTCTGGAGCCGTGGCCTCATCATCGAACGCCTGCAGTAACGAGACGGAGGATCCGTGGTGGAGACAACAGGAGGATGCGCAGCGGTTGCGGAGGGTTTTTGCGCGGAGGAGATGGACCGGGAGGAGCTGGAGCGGTTTGGGAAGATACTGGATACTCGGCCAGCGAGCCTGCGGGGGCGGACGGTGGGGATGGAGCTGGCTGAGCGGCTTTTGAAATTAAGGGCGCGGGATGGGAGCACGGCGACCTTGCGGGCGAACACGGTGCAGCGGGCCTTTGAGCGGCGGCGGGCGACGCGGAATATCGTGCTGAAAGCGCGGCAGATGGGGATGACGACCTGGGCGGCGGCGCGGTTCTTTCTGAGGACCATCACCCATCCGGGGACGCTGACGCTGCAGGTGGCGCACTCGCAGGAGGCGGCCGAGGAGATCTTCGGGATTGTTCACCGCTTTGTGGACTGTCTGCCGGAGGCGTTGCGCGAGGGGCCGTTGCAGGTTTCGCGGGCGAACGTGCGGCAGATTGTCTTTCCGGAGATGGACTCGCAGTACCGGGTGGTCACGGCGGGAGACCGGAACGCGGGGCGGGGATTGACGGTGCAGAATCTGCATTGCTCGGAGCTGGCGCGGTGGCCGGGCGATCCGGCAGAGACGCTGGCCGGATTGCGGGCGGCGATGGCGCCGGGAGCGGAGTTGATTCTGGAGTCGACGCCGGAGGGGGTGGGCGGCTGCTTTTACGAGGAGTGGCAAAAGGCCTGCGAGACGGGGATGGTGCGACACTTCTTTCCCTGGTGGATGGAGCGGAAGTACCGGGCGAAGGCGGTAGATGAAGCCAGCCTGACGAACGAAGAGCGGGATTTGATGGCCTTCAAGCTGCTGGATTTGGAGCAGATCGGTTTCCGGCGGCAGATTCGGGCGGATTTTCGCTCTCTGGCGCGACAGGAGTACGCGGAAGACGACGAGAGCTGCTTTCTGGCCAGCGGGGATTCGGTATTCGAGCTGGCGGCGATTGAGGCGCGGCTCAAGACGGTGACGGAGCCGATTGAGGTGCGGCGCAGCGGGGAGCTGGAGATCTGGCTGCCGCCGCTGAAGGGCAAGATGTACCTGGTGGCGGTGGACCCGGCCGGGGGCGGAAGCGAGGGCGACTACTCGGCGGCCGAGGTGCTGGAGTTGGAGACGGGATTGCAGTGCGCGGAGTTTGCCGGGCACATGGGCGGATTGGAGCTGGCGCGGCTGGTTACGGCGCTGGCCGCGGAGTACAACCAGGCGTGGCTGGTGGTGGAGAGGAACAACCACGGCAGCGGGGTTCTGGCGCTGATGGAGAGTGTCTGCGGCTATGAAAGGGTTTACAAGCAGAATGGTCAGGCGGGCTGGCTGACGACGTCGATGAGCCGGCCGGCGGCGCTGGGGAGATTGGATGCGGCGCTGGTGGAGGAGCCGGAGCGATTTCAGAGCCGGAAGTTGCTGGCCGAGTGCCGCAGCTTTGTGCGCCGGCCGGATGGCGGAAGCGGGGCGCGCCCCGGGACGCATGACGACCGGGTGATGGCCATGGCGATTGGGCTGGAGGCGCGGGCTGAGCTGCTGAAAGGCAGCTCTTAGCTATTAGCTTTTAGCTTGGGGTTGCCGGAAGTGAGAGGCGATGGGCCGCAAAGCGCGGGAGCTAATAGCTAAGAGCTAACAGCTCTTAGCTTGCTGCTTCTCTGACCCGATGGCATAGAATTCGATTGGGATTTAGTGCAAGGTGGGGGCACGGCTTGGCGGTTCTGGCGGTGCAGCATATCCGGCGGATGCGGGGCGGGGCGCAGGGCCAGTTGATGCTGGGCGCGGACGGCCAGGTGTACGTGGTGAAGTTCCAGAACAACCCGCAGCATGTGCGGGTGCTGGCCAACGAATTTCTGGCGTCAAGGATTGCGGCGGCAGCGGGGCTGACGGCGCCGGAGAGCGAGCTGGTGGAGGTATCGAGCTGGCTGGTCGAAAATACGCCGGAGCTGGAGATGGACCTGGGCCGGACGCGGGTGCGCTGCTCGGCAGGGTTGAACTTCGGATCAAAATTTGTGGGCGGGCTGATGCCGGGACAGGTAGTGGACTACCTGCCCGAGGAGCAGATGGCCGAGGTAAAAAATATCGCCGAGTTTGCCGGCATTCTGGCGCTGGACAAGTGGACGGGCAACGCCAATGGGCGACAGGCGGTCTTCGCGCGCCGGCAGCGGGAGCGGCGATACCGGGCGGTCTTCATTGATTACGGGTACTGCTTTCACGCCGGGGAGTGGAGGTTCGAGGATCTTCCGCTGCGCGGGGTGTACTACCGTAACGACGTCTACCGGGAGATTGCCGGGTGGGAGTCCTTTGAGCCGTGGCTGACGCGGCTGGAGACCATGGCGGCGGAGAAGGTTTGGGCTGCAGCCAATGAAGTCCCGCCGGAGTGGTATGGCGGCGACCTGAGCGAGATGGAAGCGCTTGTGGAGAAGCTGCTGGCGAGGCGAAGCCGGATTCGGGAGCTGATTGAAGGCTTCGGGAAGTCGGACAGGAGGCCATTTCCAAAATGGGTGGGGATGGGAAAGAATGTGGGGGATGGCTGGAATGAGGAGCGGTGGGGGACTAGCATGGGGAGAGTGAATTGAAAGGGCTGAAGGCTGAGATCAGGGGGCTGAAGGCTGAGAGCTGAAAGCTTACATCGATGAGTAGCGAAAGTCAGCGGCGGGCATGCACGTTTCAACTGCTCCGGTATGTGCCGGATGCGGTGAGGAACGAGTATGTGCATATCGGGGTGATCCTGCGCGAACAGGAGGGCCCCCAGGCGAACGGTCCGACGACGGCCAGCCCTGAGCCCCCTCTCATCCGGTTTACCCGCGACTGGCGGCGGGTGCGCTGCCTGGACCCGGAGGCCGATACCGCGCTGCTGGAGGGGATGGAAAGCGAACTGCGGCGGCGCTTTGAGAGCGAGCCGGATGGGAATTTGATGCGGCTGTTGACCGAGTCGCTTTCGTTGAACGTGCAGATGACCGAGCCCAAGGCGTATCTGGCGGAGAGTTTGCCGGCGGGGATGGAAGAGCTGATGCGGCTGTACGTGGAGCCGCCGCCGAGAGAGCGCGTGCCGAGATTGAGCGGAAGGGCGGCGATTCAGGCGAAGATGCGGGGCGAATTTGAACGGGCCGGGGTGTGGGATTTGCTGCGGAAGCGGATTGCCGCCTCAGAGTACACGCGGCCGGGAGATCCGCTGAGGATTGATGCGGGCTATAAGCCGAATGGGGTGGTCCGCATGTTTCACGCGGTGAGCCTGGAGCCGGGCGTGGAGATGGCCAAGGTGCTGGCCTTTTCGGCGGCGGGGTTAAGAATTGGTGTCGAGCGGGTGGAGCGGGCCAGCCTGGAGTTGACGGCGGTGATTGAGCCGGCGGCGCGGCTTGGGGCAAGCGACGAAGAGCCGGAGCGGCTGGAGATCTACCGCTTTGGCGTGGAGACCATGGAAGAGCACCAGATCCGGGTGCTGACCACGTCGGATTTGGGGCGGGTGGCGGAGACGGCGCGGCGGGAGCTGCGGGTGTGAGGGCGAGCCGACGGCTCGCCAGCGGACAGCTATCAGCTGCCAGCGAACAGCTTACAGTTCCCGGCGGTTAGCCTCCGCAGAGAATGTGCAAGATTTTATTTGAAAGTTTGCAGATAGTTTCTGGTGTTTGTTGTAGAGTGGGTTTTGTAGGTGAGACGCCTGTATCTGTGGGCTGAGAAATTGCGGTCCTCAGGGTATGGCTCGAACGGATAACTGTTAGCTGAAAGCTGTTAGCTGTCGGCTGGAAAAGGCATGGCCCTTTCGGGGGTTGTGCCTTTTTTGTTTTTCAGAGCGAAACCAGAGTAAACGTGCCCTTGCCGAGAATGTTGAGGTGGCTTTTTCTTAAGGAAAAAGCCACTTGGCAGAGTTGCATCCGGGTACAGCTACTCTGGTTTCGCTGTAGGCGGCAAAAAGGAAGGTGCGCGTGAAGGTAGGAGAGCAATTGCGGGAGATCTGGCGGCAGGCTACCGGGAGTGGGCGGAGCGCGGAGATGGCGGCGGGCGCGGCGGACGCGGAGGCGGAGCGAAAGACGCTGGCGCTGCCCGCGATCCTGAGCCCGGTGCAATTTCCGGGACAGCACCTGCCCAAGCCAACACCGATGAATCTGCGCCGGTTTGCGGAGACCCCGGTGGTGCGGCGGGCGATCAACGTGATCAAGGACCGCATTGCGGCGATGGACTGGCAGGTGCGGGTGCGGCGCGGGGTGCGGGTGGACGATCTGGCCTTTGCGGAGCGCAAGCTGCGGGCGCTGCGCCGGACGCTGGAAGAGCCTAACGCGGCGGACAGCTTCCGGACGCTGATGGAACAGGTGATGGAGGACGTGCTGACCGGCGGCTACGGGGCCATCGAGATGGAGCCGACCGGCGACGGGGAGCGGCCGGCGATGCTGTGGGCGGTGGACGGGGCTTCGATTCGCATCAACCCGCGCTGGGACGGGCAGGCGGAGACGCCGCGGTATGCGCAGGCGCTGCCCGGGCAACTGGAGTCAAGCGCCATTGAATTGCGCGACGACCAGCTGATGTATGTGCGCATGAATCCGCGCAGCTTTACGCCCTTCGGGCTGGGGCCGCTGGAAGTGGCCTTCGAGACGGTGAACCAGTTTTTGAGCGCGCACCGCTTTGCGGGCAAGCTGGCGGCGAACTCCGTGGCGCAGTATGCGCTGTGGCTGAACGAGGCGACGCCGTCGCAGCACGACCGGCTGATTCGCTGGTGGCAGGACGAGATCGAGGGCACCGGGCGTGTGCCGCTGATCTCGACCGAGCAGAAGCCGGAGGTGCTTCGCTTCGCTCAGGGCACGGACGCGGATATGCGGCTGGCGTGGCAGGAGTTTTTGATCCGCATGGTGGCCAATGCCTTTGGATTGCCGCCGATGATGCTGGGGCTGGAGTCGGATGTCAACCAGTCGACGGCATCGGAGATGGCCGACGAGGCCTTCCGCGGCGCAATCTCGCCGATGGCCATGCTGCTGGCCGGTCACATTACACGGGATCTCTTCGACAAGTGCATCGGCTGGCGGGAGTTTGAGTTTGTCTTCAACGAACTGAACGCGCGGGACGAGATGACGGAGCTGGCGGTGCAGGTGCAACTGCTGCAGGCCGGAGTGTTGACGGTGAACGAGGTGCGGGCGATGCGGGGGTTGGGGCCGCTGGGGCAGGATGGCGCGGCGGTGCAGTTGACGGGCGAAGCGGAGCAGACAGGCTAGTGGATTTCAACGCGGCCGAGCGGCCGGATGGCGAGAGCAGATGGGCGGAGAGCGCATGAGACTGGAAGCGATGGCGGTAAAGATTCCCCAAGTGGACGGTCACCCCAACCGGGTGCCGTTCGAGGGGGTGCTGACACTGGTGAACGCGGCCAGCGACAAGGCGCCGGCGGGGGCGCGCGGACACCGGGTGATGCTGACGCACGCGGCAGCGGAGAAGGCGCTGCCATCGCTGCTGGGCATGGCGGTGGACTACCGGCCGGGGTGGGACGGGCACGACGCGCGGCGCAAGATCGGGCTGCTGACCGAGGCGGACCTGGTGGGGCAGCGGCTGGTGGTGCGCGGGTACCTGTATGCGCGGGACTTTCCCGAGGTGGCCGGAGCGATCCAGGCGCAGTCGCCTGAGTCGATGGGGATGAGTTATGAGCTGGCCGACGCGCGGGTGGAAGATATGCGGGCCGAGGTGTGGAAGCTGACCCGCGTGACCTTTACCGGAGCGGCAATACTGCTGCGGGACAAGGCGGCTTACCGGGCCACCAGCTTCCGCATGGCGAGTTAGAAAGGCAGCTAACAGCTGTCAGCTATCAGCTGTCAGCTAACAGCAAGAACTAACAACTGAAAACTTGCACTGAGAACTGATAGCTGATTGCTGTCAGCTGACAACTGAAGAAAGGAATGGCATGGAAAACAAAGAGCAAGAGATTGCGGATCGGCTGGAAGCCGCGACGGCGCAACTGGAGCGGACGCTGAGCTGGCTGGAGGAGCGTCAAGGCGCCCTGAGCGGCGAAGTGGAGAAGATCTCGGCGACCGTCGAGCAGAGCCGGAGGGAAGCGGAGCTGGCGGAGAAGCTGGCCGCGGCCGAACGGGAACTGGCCGAGTTGAAGGCAGCGGCTACGCAGAATGTGTTGAACCCGCTGCGCAGGACACTGCCCTCGACGACCAGCGAGATGCTGGCCAAGCATGGCATCGGCGAGGGTCCGATCGACGTGCGGGCCCTGGACGCGGCGCTGGCCGGGCTGAGCCTGGAACAGCGTATCGCGGTGAAGACGCAACTGCTGCGGGCGGGGGCAATCGCGTAAAGGCAGCTACCAGCAGACAGCTAACAGCTAACAGCTGACGGCTGCCAACTGCAAGCTATGAACTGACAACTATCAACCAAGCAACGACTGGCCCCATGGAGGGGGCGGAAAGAGCCTATGAACGCAACCTTTGCAGACATTCACGCGGCAGCAGACTATATCGGGCCGGGCGCTATCGAAGTTCCGTTGTATCAGACCGAGATTTT